>Ga0126381_100004605_pt1 | contig 15045 bp, 11 predicted proteins | sample PanSoiMetPlot_28_FD_96465 | JGI IMG/M metagenome (GOLD analysis project Ga0126381, IMG submission 96465) | Tropical forest soil microbial communities from Panama - MetaG Plot_28 | ecosystem: Environmental > Terrestrial > Soil > Tropical forest > Bulk soil | place: Panama | collected 2016-02-17
CCGTCTCGGTGTCCACTTCGACGGCGCACAGGTGCGTGCCGTGCGGGAACGAGAAGGTGTCCGGGTCGAAGGTCGCTTCGGAATCGAGCGATGGCTCCACTCCGTCGGGCAGGTTGTGTGCCGCGAACGTGGCGAGCGCGATCTCGCCGATCGTGCGGCCCTGCTCCGGGTCGCCGCGGACCGACCAGCGGCCTGGCGACCACTCCAGGTCGTCGGCGGACACCTCGAGCATCCCCGCCGCGATGACCCGGGCCTTGTCGATCACCTTCTCGCACGCGCCGACCAGGGCGATGCCGCCGACGGCCAGCGACCGCGATCCGTAGGTGTCCATGCCCTTCGGCGCCACCTGGGTGTCGCCGTGCAGCACCCGGACATCCTCGAACGGGACGCCGAGCTTGTCCGCGACGATCTGGCTCCACGCGGTCTCGTGCCCCTGCCCGTGGGCCGACGACCCGGTGACCACCTCGACCTTGCCGGTGGGCAGCATCCGGATCGCCGCGTGCTCCCAGCCGCCCGCGCCGTAGGCGAGCTGGCCGAGGATGCGGGACGGCGCCAGGCCGCACATCTCGGTATAGGTCGAGATCCCGATGCCGAGCTGGACCGCGTCACCCGATTCGCGCCGCGCGGCCTGCTCCTTGCGCAGGTCGTCGTACCCGAACAGCTCGACCGCCTTGGCCGTGGCCGCCTCGTAGTTGCCGCTGTCGTAGGTCAGCCCCGCGATCGTCGTGTACGGGAACTCCGAGTGCGCGATCCAGTTCCGCTCCCGCAAGGCCAGCGGATCCATGCCCAGCTCGACGGCCAGGTCGTCCATCGCGTGCTCGATGGCGAACGTGGCCTCGGGGCGTCCGGCGCCGCGGTAGGCGTCGGTGGGTGTCTTGGTGGTGAAGACCCCGGTGCACTTGAAGGAGTAGGCGTCCATCTTGTAGATGGCGTTGAACATGAACGCGCCGAGCAGCGGCACGCCCGGGGTGACCAGCATCAGGTAGGCGCCCATGTCGGCGAGCAGGTCGACGGAGAGCCCGCGCAGGCGGCCGTCGGCTTCGGCGGCGAGCTTGATCTTCTGCAGCTGGTCCCGGCCGTGATGCGCGGACAGGTTGCCCTCGCTGCGGGATTCTGACCACTTGACCGGCCGGCCGAGCTTGCGGGCGATCAGCACGGTCAGCACCTCTTCGGCGGTGACCTGCAGCTTGGACCCGAAGCCGCCGCCCACGTCCGGGGCGACCACCCGCAGCTTGTGCTCGGGAATGCCGGTGACCAGCGCCAGCATGAGGCGGAGCACATGCGGGACCTGGGTGGACGACCAGAGCGTGTACTCGTCGCCGACCGGCGCGCACACCGTGGCCCGCGGCTCCATCGCGCACGGGATCAGCCGCTGCTGCCGGTAGGTCCGCTCCAGCACCACGGGCGCGTCACGGAATGCCGCGTCGAGATCGCCGTTAGCGAAAACCCATTCGAAGCTTTTGTTGCCCGCCTCGTGTACCTTGGGCGAGCCATCGCTTATCGCCGACTCTAGGTCAAGAACGGCAGGCAGTGCTTGGTACTCAACATCGATGCGCTCAAGCGCGTCGGCAGCGGCGTACCGGTCCCTGGCGACCACGCAGGCGACGATCTCGCCGCCGTAGCGCACCTCGTCGGTGGCCATCGGCGGGTGCGCCGGTATCACGATGTCCGGCGTGACCGGCCAGGCACAGGGCAGGCTGCCCTGCTCGGCGGCGAAGTCGGCGCCGGAGTACGCGGCGAAGACGCCGGGCATCTGGGTGGCGGCGGAGGTGTCGACGCTGAGGATCTTGGCGTGCGCCTGCGGGCTGCGCAGGAACGCGACGTGCAGCAGGCCGGGCAGCTGGATGTTGTCGGTCCAGTTCGTCTGGCCGGTGACCAGGCGGGCGTCTTCCTTGCGGGTACGCCGCTTGCCGATCTCGCTGGCGGCCGTGCTGGTCTCGGCGGTCACGAGGCCACCCCCGCGCTCGCGCCCGCGGCGCGCAGCACGGCACGGACGATGTTCTGGTAGCCGGTGCAGCGGCACAGGTTACCCTCGAGCCCCTCGCGGACCTGTTCCTCACTCGGGTGCGGGTTGTCTCTGAGCAGGTCGGCCGCCGCCATGATCATGCCCGGCGTGCAGTAGCCGCACTGCAGCGCGTGCTCTTCGTGGAAGGCCCGCTGGAGCGGGTGCCACTCCCCGTTGGCAAGGCTCTGCTGGCTCGCGGTGGGACTACCCCCCGCACCCCCCGCTAGACCTTGAATGGTCGTGATGTCCGCTCCGTCGGCCTGCACCGCGAGCATCGAGCAGCTCTTCACCGAGAGCTGTTCGCCGCCGCCGCTGCCCAGCAGCACCGTGCATGCACCGCAGTTTGTGGTGTCGCAGCCGATCGGCGTACCGGTCTTGCCGGCCACCTCGCGCAGATAGTGGACGAGCAGCATGCGGGGCTCAACCTCGTCCTCATACCGCACGCCGTCAATGGTCAAGCTGATCTTGGTCATCCGGCCTCCTTGCCGAGCTACCGGGGCAAACGCGCATGAGGCCAACCTAGAACGCTGGCCCGCCCAGCACCAGCCCCGGGTCGGGCCTCACGCTGCGCATTACCGGACTTATCCAGATAGAGTGCCGTCATCCTCACGCACCCCAGCCTGAAATCGTTCCGTCAGGCCGCCGTCCCCAGCAGGCCGTTCCCCGTCCCGGCCGTCGCGGCCGCGGTGTACGCCGGCGTCCGCGCCGTCAGCCTGGCGCTCGCCTGGTACCTGCTGCCGCGCGGCGGGTTCGCCAGGCGGCACTGGTCGTTCGCGCAGTGGATAACCACCGGCGACTGGGGCCATTACCGGGCCATCGCCGAGCATGGATACACGTTCCATCCAGGGCGTCTGGCGCTCGACTCGACCTTCGCCTGGTATCCGGGATATCCGGCGGCCGCCGATTCGATCGGCTGGCTGCCTGGCCTCGGTCTGGCCCGTGCGGCGTTCATCGTCACGATCGCGGCCGGGCTGGCCGCGGCGTGGGGGCTGGCCACGCTGGTACTCAAACTCACCGGCAGTTCCAGGATCAGCGTGCTGGTCGTGGTGATATGGGCCGCGGCACCGGGGTCGCTGGTGCTGTCCATGCTCTATTCGGAGGCGCTGTTCTGCGCGCTGGCCAGCTGGACCCTGGTCGCCCTGGTGGACCGGCGCTGGCTGACCGCCGGCCTGCTGTGCGCGGCGGCCGGTACCGTGCACAGCACCGGGGTGGCCCTGGTCGCGGCGGTCGGCGTGGCGGCGCTGGTCACAAGGGACCGGCCGCTCCGGTGGCGGCCGCTGGCCGCGGTGGCGATCGCGCCGCTGGGCCTGCTCGGCTACTGGGGATACGTGGCGTGGGCCACGCACCGGCTCGACGGCTGGTTCTGGATCGAGCGGCAGACCTGCCACATCTACTTCGACTGGGGCCGCGGCACGCTGGCCCTGCTGCAGAAGGCGATCATGGACGGCCCCAGCGCCCCGGTCGCGCTGGTCCTGCTCGTGACCATCGCGGCCATCGGCCTGACCGCCTGGACCCTGACCGAGGCCAGCCCGGCCGCACTCCAGGTGTATACCGTGGCGATCGTCGTGGTGGCGGTCGGCACCAGCGCCAACTGGATAGGGGCCAAGCCCCGCCTGCTGCTGCCCGCCATGCTGCTCGCCCTGCCGCTGGCGCGGGTGGCCGCCGCGCTGCGGACCTGGCTGCTGGCGCCGCTGATCGCGCTGCTCGCCGCCGCGTCCACGTGGTCCGGCCTGTACCTGCTCGTCATCGCCCGGTGGGCGCCGTAGCGGTTCAGGCGGTGTCGAGGACCTGGAACGGCTCGGCCAGGTGCCCATCAGGCAGGCCGCCCTGGGCGGCGACCTGGCCGAACCACTGGCGGAGCCGCTCTTCCATGCCGTCCATGTGGGCGGTCTGGCTTTCGTGCGCCCGCAGCGCGGCGATCTTGCGGCCGAAGGTGGCGGTGATGTCCACGTAGTGGCCGGGAGCCGGGCCGCCCGCGATCCAGACCTCGCGGACGCTCCAGGCTGCCAGGCCTTCTTCCTCGCGAAGCTCGGAGAACGCGAACGGGTTCCTGGCGTCCGGGTAGACCGCGTCGAGCGCGGCCGAGCCGACCGCGCGGTGGTCCGGATGGCTGGCGCCCGTCCGCGTGTAGTTGCGCTCCGGGCTGGGACAGACAACCCGGTCGGGCCGGACCTGCCTGATCACCCGGGCCAGGTCCCGCCGCAGGTCCAGGGTGGCCTCCACCATGCCGTCCCGGTAGCCGAGGAAACGCACGTCGGTCACCCCGACGCACTTCGCGGCGGCGACCTGCTCGGCACGGCGCAACGCGGGTATCTCCGCGCGAGGAAAGTCCTCGTCAAACCCACCCGCGTCACCGTCGGTAACCACGCAGTAGGTAACCTGAACACCTGCGTCCGTCCAGCAGGCGACCGTGCCGGCCGCGGCGAAGTCCACGTCGTCGGGATGGGCGGTGATGACCAGTACGCGGGCCGGGGGCACCTCGGGGGCATCGGGCACGCGATCATCCTAGTGGTTCGAATCCCGGGGTCCAGAGGACCCGCCACAGCACGTTTTGGTCCCTTTCTAGATCTTTGTACATTGAATCCGTAGGATTTTCGTCGTTAATGTGCTAATACCGTGGTCAGGAGTACATGAAACGAAGGGGGGTCATCCAATGGCCACCACAGAGCCGGCCGTCTTCACCGGCGAGCAGCCGGTGGAGAAGGGCCTAAAATCCGGCGCGCTGGGCCTGATGTCCAGCGTGGTCATGGGGGTCGCCTCCACCGCGCCGGCCTACAGCCTGGCCGCTACGCTCGGCTTCATCGTCGCCGTCATCGGCCTCCAGGCGCCGATCGTCGCGGTCCTGGCGTTCGTGCCCATGCTGCTGACGTCGATCGGGTACAGCGAGCTGAACAAGGCTGACCCGGACTGCGGCACCACATTCACGTGGGCGACCCGGGCGTTCGGGCCTAAAACCGGGTGGGCGGGCGGCTGGGCGATCGTGGCCGCGGACATACTGGTCATGGCCAGCCTGGCCCAGGTCGCCGGGCAGTACTTGTTCCTGCTGTTCGGGGCCAAGGGCATCGGTTCGAACCCGACCAGCGGCTGGGTACTGCTGACGGGTGTCGCCTGGATCATCGCGATGACCTACATCTGCTACCGGGGCATCGAGGTGTCGGCGCGGATGCAGCGGGTCCTGCTCGGCATCGAGGTCGTCATGCTGCTGGTGTTCTCGGCGGTGGCCCTGATCAGGGTCGGGACCGGGCACCATCCGGCCGGTTCGATCCACCCGTCCTGGTCGTGGCTGAACCCGTTCAGCATCGGCAGCTTCGGAGCGTTCACCAGCGGGCTCATCCTCATGCTGTTCATCTACTGGGGCTGGGACACCGCGGTGGCGGTGAACGAGGAGACGAAGGACCGGCAGCGGACGCCCGGGCAGGCCGCGATCATCTCGACCGTCCTGCTCCTGGTCACCTACGTCCTGGTGATCTTCGCGGCGCAGTCGTTCGCGGGGGTCGGGAGCAGCGGCATCGGCCTGAACAACTCGGCCAACTCCAGCGACGTGATCTCGGTGCTCGGCAGCGCGGTGTTCGGCGGGAACGGGTTCGGGACCTTCCTGGCCCGGCTGCTCGTTCTCATGGTGCTGAGCTCGGCGGCCGCGTCGACGCAGACCACGATCCTGCCCACCGCGCGGACGACCCTGTCCATGGCGGTCTACAAGGCCCTGCCCAGCTCGTTCGCCAGGATTCACCCCAAGTACCTGACGCCGACCGTCTCCACGCTCGTGATGGGCGGGCTGTCCATCGCGCTGTACGTGCCGTTCAACTACATGTCGGGCGGCAACGTCATCGCGGACGCGGTGACCGGTATCGGGCTGTACATCGCCTTCTACTATGGGCTGACCGGGTTCTCCTGCGCGTGGTACTACCGCAAGACCCTGACCTCGAGCGCGCGGAACCTGTGGATGCGCGGCATCTTGCCGCTGGCGGGCGGCCTGATCATGTACTTCTTCGGCGCCTGGTCGCTGTGGATGGACTGGGACGTGGCCACACAGAACAGCTACACCTCGTGGAAGATGCCGTTCTACCCGGAGTGGCGGATCGGCGGGGTGTTCATGATCGCGTTCTTGTCGGCACTGGCCGGGGTGGTGGTCTTCATCTACTGCCGCGTCACCAGGCCGGCGTTCTTCCGCAAGCAGACGCTGACCCGGTCCACGCCGACGCTGGTACCCGACGATAGCTGACCAGGAACGGCAAGCCCGCACAAGCGAGAAGGCGCCAGGCCCATGGGGGGGCGGCGCCTTCTTCGCTTGGCTATCGCGTGCTGGTGATCAGATGTCGGCGAGGATGGAACGGAGCACCCGCGGGGTGTTCGCGGCGGGCTCGGCCTGGAGGCAGAGCTGCTCCATGACCTCGAGGTAGCGGTCCACTTCGACGGGCTTGTCCAGGTAGAGCGCGCTGGTCAGCTGCTCGATGTAGATCACGTCCTGCAGGTCAGGCTCGGCGAACCGCAAGATGGTGAACGGGCCGCCGCCTCCGGAGTGGCCGCCGACGCCGAACGGCAGGATCTGCAGCGTGATCGCCGGGTGGTCGGCCATCTTGATCAGGTGCTGGAGCTGCTCCCGCATGACCGGGGCGCCGCCGATGGGCCGGCGCAGCACGCCCTCGTCCACCACGGCCCACAGCTGCGGGGCACCCGGGCGGCCGAGGATTTCCTGACGGCTGAGCCGCAGGTCGCTGCGGCGGGCGATCTCGTCATCGGTGACCGTCGGGTACCCGGTGCGCAGCAGGGCGCGGGCGTACTCCTCGGTCTGCAGCAGACCCGGTACGAACTGGATCTGGTAGGTACGAATGATCGAAGCGGCGGCCTCGAGGCCGACGTACGGCTCCAGCCAGGTGGGCAGGATGTCGGAGAAGGCGTGCCACCAGCCTGGCGTGTTCGACTCCTTCGCCAGGTTGAGCAGGGCGGCGCGCTCCTCGCCGTCGGTGATGCCGTAGAGCGTCAGCAGGTCAGCGACGTCGCGCTCTTTGAAGCCGACCCGGCCATGTTCCATCCGGCTGATCTTGGAGTGAGAGCCGCGAATCGCGTCAGCCGCCTGCTCGGCCGTAATGCCGTGCTGCTCACGGAGCCGGTGCAGGTGACTTCCGAGTACCAGTCGCTGAACGGTGGGCCCGCCAAGGCGGGCACCGAACATGCTGGGTGGTACATCCCAGGCCGAGTCTTCGGATGAGACCATCGGCCCTCCTCGCATTCGTGTGCCACTGATCATAGCGGGGTAAGGACCACAGTCTCCCATGTGATCTTGCTATTCCGGAAGGGTGTTGTGTGACAATTCAATAGATGCCCGAAACTTTCCGCGTTTCCGCAGGTAGCAAGCATCTAGTCAACGCCTTGCTCGTGGTTAAAGAGCCACCGCGGGGTTGCCGGTGGCCCTGCTGCTGGTGAGTAAGTCCGTGAACCCGCCGTCTTCAGGCTACCACCTGGTCGAATTCGCCGTCCTTGGCTCCGGCCAGGAAGGCCGTGATCTCGGCCTGGGTGTAGACGAGGACCGGCCCGGCCGGGAAGCGTGAATTCCGCATCGCGACCTCGCCGTTGGGCAGCGCGGCCAGTTCCACGCACTCGCCGGTGGCGTTGCTGTACTGGCTCTTCATCCAGCGGACATCCCCCAGTTCCGCTGCGGGCATGCCGTTGTACGTAGTGTCCATGGTTCTCCCCTGGTGCTGTGGCAGGAAGCCTGGACTGACGCCGCCCGCCGGGCCGTGAGGTGCGGGTGATGGCTGGTCGCCACGTCCATGCGGTGTCCTCCGACAGAATGAACGCATGCCAGGCCGCTCGGGTTCACTCGCCGTAATGTCAGCTTTGCTCCAAGCTATCTCGGGCTGGAGGCACGCCTGTTCCGCTACCCTCTGTGCAACACTGGAAACTTGTGCACGAAGCGAATGAACGTGCATCCGGCCTTGCATTTGCACAATATATCAGGCAACATACAGACAAGGCACGCTATTAACTCCAGTGACGGGCACGGGTTTTCGTGTCCGGTGACGATCTAGGAAGCAGTCGCGTTGGCCCAGCTCAGTGTCGCTGCCGGGAACGGAGATGACGACGAGGACGTCGCCGTCTCCTGGACTGGCCCCGCTGACGGCATGCCACGGCTGCTCCCCGTGCCTTCCGCGTGGTGGGAAACCCCGGCGGTCACCACCAGGGCGCTGAGCGCCAGGCCGGAAGAGGCGCGCACCGCCCGGCACTTCGTCAGGGAGCTGCTCACCTGCTGGGGCCTCGAGGCGATGGCGGACGACGCGGAGATGATCGTCGACGAACTCGTGGTCAACGCCGTCCTGCACGGCACCCGCAGCGGGATCCGGCCGGGGGCCAGCTCCGTCCTGCGCCTGTGCATGCTGCGCCGGGTCGGCGAGGTCATGCTCGCCGTGGTCGATCCTGGTAACGAGGCGCCGCTGCCGCGCCAGCCGGACTGGAGCGGCGAGAACGGGCGGGGCCTGCAGATCGTCGGCGCGCTCAGCCACGTCTGGGGCTGGAGCCCCATCGCCGGACACGGCAAGGCCGTGTGGGCCGTCCTGCGCGACACCTGAAACCTCCCCCGTCCCGGCCGCTAGCGGGAAGACCGCTAGCGGACGCTGTGCCTTACTGCCGATTCCTCCGGTGAGGTCATCAGCACGTGCTCGACCAGGGTGATGAGTACCTGCTTGGCCGACTCCCTGCTGCGCGCGTCGCAGTGGATGATGGGCAGGTCGGGGTCGAGGTCCAGCGCCACCCTGACATCGTCGACGTCATACCGGCGGGCACCGTCGAAGCAGTTAAGCGCGACGATGAACGGGATCTCGCGGCGCTCGAAGTAGTCGATCGCGGGGAAGCTGTCGGCGAGCCTGCGGGTGTCGGCGAGCACCACCGCGCCGAGCGCCCCGATCGCCAGCTCGTCCCACATGAACCAGAACCGCTGCTGGCCGGGAGTGCCGAACAGGTAGAGGACGAGGTCACTGCGCAGGCTGATCCGGCCGAAGTCCATCGCCACCGTGGTGGTGGTCTTCCTTTCCACGCCCGCGGTGCTGTCGCTGCGCAGGCTGCCTTCGGTGAGCGGCTCCTCGGTGCGCAGCGGCTTGATCTCGCTGACGGCGCCTACCAGCGTGGTCTTGCCCACACCGAAGCCGCCGGCGAGCAGGATCTTGATCGCCCGATGCTGCCGGACCGATGCGCCGGAGGAATCAAAGCCCCCGAAGTCCATTGAGGACCTCCCTGAGTGTTTGCTTATCGACCCGCTCCGCCATCGTGACGGGGGTGCGGATCGCGACCAGGCCGAGTTCCCGCAGGTCGGCAAGGAGGATTCGGACAACGCCCAGCGGGAGGTCAACGTCGGAGGCGATGTCCGCTACGGTAGTCGGCGCGCGGGCCAGCTGCAGCACGCTCACATGTTCGGGACCGAGGGCGGCCGGGTCGGTCACCAGGGCGTTCGTGGACGTCACGGTCGCGACGAGATCGAACGACTCGCCCGCGTGCCTCGTCCTGCCCCGGGTCAGGGCGTAGGGCCGGACGACCGGGCCCGCCTCGGCGTCCAGCCACCGTTCGTCGTTGCCCGGCATCGCGCTAACCCCAGCTGTTCGCGACCGGCGCACGCCTGTTGACCCGGATGTGCTCGCCGGTCCGCCGGACCAGGATGGCCATCTCGTACGCGACAAGACCGAGGTCGGCGCCGCTGTCGGAGAGTACCGCCAGGCAGGTACCGCTGCCCGCGGCGGTGACGAACAGGAAGCCGGCCTCCATCTCGATGATCGTCTGCCGGACCGCTCCGCCGCCGAAATGACTGCCCGCGCCCTTGGCCAGCGACTGGAAGCCGGCGGCCAGCGCGGCCAGGTGCTCGGCGTCGTCGCGTCCGAGGCTGCGCGAGGCACCGAGCGCTATCCCGTCCTGAGAAAGGATGACCGCCTTGGTGATCGGGGCTACGCGGAGCACCAGGTCGTCGAGCAGCCAGTCGAGCTGGCCGGCCTGACTATGCTCCATCTATTTCCTCCTCAGGAGCTGATTCCCGTTCCCAGGGCGGCTCACCTGTCGTTCTCTTTGACCGCCCTTCCTGCCAGCCGCGCTGGAGCGCGGACATCGTCGCGCGGATCTCAGCCGGCGAAGGACCGCCCGGCTGACCCGCGCCACCGGTATTGCCCGGGTTGCCGCCGGCGGCCGGGCCCGCGGAAGACGGGCCGCCGCGCTGAGCGGCCGGGTCGGCGCGCAGCTGCGGGGCCAGGCTCGCCTGCTTGACCCGGCGCGGCAGCCCCTTGAAGTCACTGTCGCCGTTGGACGTGACCGTCTCGGCCGTACCGGGTATGACCGGCAGCGGGCCGGTGTCGGGCGACAATTCCCATGGCGGCTTGGAGATCTTGCCGGCGCCGGGAGCCGAGAGCCCAGCGCCTCCGCCGGATGCCACCGGTGTCAACGGGGTCGCGGGTGCGCCCTGCCCCTCCCAGCCAGGGAACGGCGGCGGCTGGGCGGCCGGAGCGTCCGTCGAGAAGGAGTCGAAGGCGGGTGGTCCGGTGGCGGCCGACTGCCGCCCGCCGCGGGTGCGCTTGGGCAGCTCGCCGCCGTCGGGTCCGAATCCGGCGGCCTCGGCCCCGAACTCGCCGGGGCTGGTCCCCGAGCCAGTTCCGTTGCCGTTCCCGCCGCTGGCCCCGCGGCCGCCGACGTGGTGCGCGCCGCGCAGCCGGCTGTCGGGGATGCTGCCGTGGAGCCGGCGCAGCGCACCGGAGATCCGCGGGCCTTCCGCGGGCTGGATCCCCGGCTCGAACGGCGCGTCGGCACCATCGAAACCGGGCGGGCTGTCGAAACCGGGCGGGCTGTCGAAGCCAGCCAGGCTGTCGAAACCGGGCGGGGCGCCGAAGCCGGGCGGGCTGGCGATCTCCGCCGCGGCGAAGTGGGTGCCGTTGGCCGCCGCCCCGCCGGCGATGGCCGCGGTGGGCTCGCCGGGCAGGCTGGCGCGGAACGCCTCCTCGGTCACCACCAGGTGGCGCGGGATGAGCACGACGGCCTCGGTGCCGCCGTACGGCGACGCCTTGAGCGTGACCCGGATGCCGTGCCGCCTGGCCAGCTGGCTGACCACGAACAGGCCGAGCTGCTCGCTGTCGGACGGGTTGAACTCCGGCGGGTTCGCCAGCCGGTCGTTCAGCTCGGCGAGCCGCTGGGCGCTCATCCCCAGCCCGCGGTCCTCGACCTCGATCGCGAAGCCGTTGGCCACCGTGTCACCGGATACCCGGACCGAGGTGTAGGGCGGCGACAGCGTGGTGGCGTTCTCGATCAGCTCGGCGAGCAGGTGGATGACGTCGGCGACGGCCGAGCCGGACAGCGCCGCCTGGCTCCTGGTCGCCACCGAGACCCGCGCGTAGTCCTCGACCTCGGCGATGGCCCCGCGCAGCACGTCGACCATCCGGACCGGGGAGGACCAGCCCCGGCCCGCCGGGGCGCCGGCCAGGATGACCAGGCCTTCGGCGTGACGGCGCATGCGGGTGGTGAGGTGATCGAGCCGGAACAGGTCGTCCAGGGCCTCGGGATCGGTCGCCCGTCGCTCCATCTGGTCGAGCAGCGTCAGCTGGCGGTGCAGCAGCGACTGGCTCCGCCTGGCCAGGCTGCGGAACACGTCGTTGAGTCCGCGCCGTAGCCTGGCTTCCTCCACGGCGGAGCGGATGGCGGTCTGCCTGACCAGGTCGAAGGCCTGGCCGACGCGGCCGATCTCGTCGCCGCCGACCCGCAGCGGGGGCGCCTCGGTGGCCACGTCCACGTCGTCGCCGCGGCGCAGCCGGCTGACGACGTCCGGCAGCTGGTTTTCCGCCAGCTGCCGGGCCGACGACTCGAGGTTGCGCAGCCGGCGGATGATGCTGCGGCCGACCAGGGTCGTCACGATGATGGTCAGCAGCAGCCCGATGAAGGCGATACCGTTGGTGAGCGCCACCCGGACCCAGGCCACATGGCTGGTGTGCCGGTCGGTGACGAGCTGGGCCTGGGCGTCGTCCTTGCCGCCCTTGAAGTAGGCGTCAAGCAGCGTGTTCGCCAGTCCCTGCCACTGGGCCAGGGACACCGGCAGCTTGTTGATCGGGAGGCCGGCCGCCACCGCGCCCTCGATCTGGGTGAGCTGCTGCTGCAGCGCCTGCGTGCCGGTCAGCGCGGCGTTCCAGATGGGCAGGTTGTAGGAGTTGAAGATCGCGTTCGCGTCCACCACGTCACCCGCCCTGGTGGCGGCCAACTGAGTGAACGCGGCGCGGTCAGCCTGTGACGCCTTGCTGGCCGCGAGCATCCCCGACAGCAGCGCGTCCTCCTGGGCCAGCGCCTCCCTGGCCGACACCGTGGCGATCAGCCCGAGCGCCTGGCTGGCCGCGGTGGCGTCGGTCATGCTGGCCGCCTCGTCGAGGAACAGCGTCGGTTCGGCCTGGATGCCCTTGCTGTAGGCGCCGAGCCCGTCCAGCGCGGTCATCGGCTGGCCGTTGGCCATCAGCCTGGCCTCCACGCCCTTGCGCAGGTCCGGCAGCTGCTTGAGCCCGTTGACGACCTGCTCGATGCCCGCCAGCGAGCTCGCCGTCGCGCTGCTCCTGGTGGCGGGCGAGTCCATCGCCGCGAGGAACGTCGGCTCGGCCGCGTCGGTCTGCTTGGCCGCGGTCTGGTACGCGGCCAGGTTGGCCGGGGTGGGCTGGAACAGGTAGACCACGGCGGCGAGGCGCTCCGCCTGCAGGTACTTGACGAAGTTCGCCGTCGGCAGCGAGGTCGCGTTGATCAGGTTCGGGGCCCGGTCAAGGTTGACGGCGTTATGGATAGACGTGGTGACCACGTACGAGAGCAGGCCGATCATCGTGACGAGCGGGATCGCCACGAGAAAGTAGATGCGGAGCCTGATGGACCGACCACGCGATCCCATGGCACCCCCACGGTGACAGTGCGTCGCATGCATGCCTCTCTCCCCGTTGCATGCGACTAACGGGCAAGGGGGCCAGAATAGCCCAAATGGGACTACCCTGGCGGCTGAAGCAGGATATATCTGCGGATATCCGGTTTGGTCATGTAATAGACAATTTAGTGTACTTGCTAGTAGGAGTGACTCACGGTGACCATGGGACGGATGTTTCGAGGGAGTTTCGGAACCAGGGGGGACGCCGCGCGCCGCGCGGGATTGTCGGCGGCAGCGCCTAGTCTAGGTGAGTGACCGCCTTCGCGATCGATGCCCTCCTGGACGGGCTCAACCCTCAGCAGCGCGCCGCCGTCGTGCACGAGGGGAGCCCGCTGCTCATCGTGGCCGGCGCCGGATCCGGCAAGACCCGGGTGCTCACGCACCGGATCGCCTACCTGCTCGGCGCCCGCGACGTGGCCCCGCACGAGATCCTCGCCATCACGTTCACCAACAAGGCGGCCGGTGAGATGGCGGCCAGGGTGAGTGCGCTGGTCGGCCCGCGGGCCAGGTCCATGTGGGTGATGACGTTCCACTCGGCCTGCGTGCGCATCCTGCGGCGGGAGGCGAAGCGGTTCGGCTACCCGAGCTCGTTCTCCATCTACGACCAGGGCGACTCGCAGCGGCTGATGGCGATGGTCTGCCGTGAGCTTGAGCTAGATGCCAAGCAGTTCCCGCCGAAGGCCATGGCCGCCGAGGTCTCCAATCTTAAGAACGAGCTGGTGGACTACGAGACGTTCACCAGCCGCGCCGAGGGGGCCAGGGACAAGGCGCTGGCCGAGGCCTACGGCGAGTACCAGCGTCGTCTGGTGGCGGCCGGGGCGATGGATTTCGATGACCTGATCATGGTCACGGTCAACCTGTTCCAGGCGCTCCCCGAGGTCGCCGAGGAGTACCGCCGCCGGTTCCGGCATGTGCTGGTGGACGAGTACCAGGACACCAACCACGCCCAGTACATCCTGGTCAGGGAGCTGGTGACCGGCAGCGGCCCCAGCCCTGAGAACCCGCTCCCGGCCTCCGAGCTGTGCGTGGTGGGCGATGCGGATCAGTCCATCTACGCCTTCCGCGGCGCCACGATCAGGAACATCGTGGAGTTCGAGGAGGATTACCCGGACGCCACCGTGATCCTGCTCGAGCAGAACTACCGGTCCACTCAGAACATCCTGGCCGCCGCCAACGCGGTGGTCTCCCGCAACCGCGGCCGCAAGCCCAAGAACCTGTGGTCGGACCAGGGCGCCGGCCCCCCGATCGTGGCATACGTGGCCGACAACGAGCACGACGAGGCCGCGTTCGTGGCCCAGGAGGTCGACCGCCTCGCCGACGAGGGGGAGGCGACGGCCGGCCAGATCGCCGTCTTCTACCGGACCAACGCGCAGTCCCGGGTGTTCGAGGAGATCTTCATCCGGGTCGGGCTGCCCTACCGGGTGGTCGGCGGGGTCCGGTTCTACGAGCGCCGCGAGGTCCGTGACCTGCTTGCCTACCTGCGATTGGTGGCCAACCCGGCCGATGAGGTGTCGTTGCGCCGGGTGCTGAACGTGCCCAAGCGCGGCATCGGAGACCGGGCAGAAGAGTATGTGGCGGCCTACGCCCAGCGGCAGCGCATCACGTTCGCGCAGGCGCTGGCCCGGCCGGGCGAGGTGCCGGGCCTGGCCGGCCGGTCGGCGAACGCCATCGAGGGCTTCAACCAGCTGATCGCGGGCCTGCGCGAGCTGGCGCAGGCCGGCCCGGTGGCCGCGCTGGCGGAGGCGATACTGGATCGCACCGGGTACGTCGAGGCGCTGGAGAATTCCTCAGACCTCCAGGACAAGGGCCGGATCGAGAACGTGCGTGAGCTGGTCTCCGTGGCCAGGGAATTCGACGGGGGGCAGGCGGGCGGAGGGACGCTGGCGGAGTTCCTCGAGCAGGTCTCGCTGGTCGCCGACGCCGACGAGATCCCCGAGGGCGAAGAGCACGGCGGCATGGTCACGCTGATGACGCTGCACACCGCCAAGGGGCTGGAATTCCCCGTCGTGTTCCTCACCGGGCTGGAGGAAGAGGTGTTCCCGCACCAGCGCTCGCTGGCCGCCAGGGACACCAAGGAACTGGAAGAGGAGCGCAGGCTCGCCTACGTCGGCATCACCCGGGCCGAGCAGCG
>Ga0126381_100004606_pt1 | contig 15045 bp, 17 predicted proteins | sample PanSoiMetPlot_28_FD_96465 | JGI IMG/M metagenome (GOLD analysis project Ga0126381, IMG submission 96465) | Tropical forest soil microbial communities from Panama - MetaG Plot_28 | ecosystem: Environmental > Terrestrial > Soil > Tropical forest > Bulk soil | place: Panama | collected 2016-02-17
GCACCACTGCGCATGACCTTTGCGCACGCCCGGAACTCGGGATTGCGGGACGTTCATCGCATTCTGCGCTGCCCGGTCGAGTTTATGCAGGCCACCGACAGCTGGGCGCTGCCACGCAGTGTCATGGAATTGCCGATTGTCTCTGAGGACAGCCGGCTGCTGCACATCCTGGAGGCGCATGCCGACGCGTTGCTATCGGAGAGACGCACCGGTGCGGAATTGCGAGAGTTGGTGGAAGACCAGCTCGTCGCCGCGCTTCCGAGCGGCAGGGTACAGGCGGTGGCGATCGCCGGGCAGTTGGGTATGAGCGAGCGGTCATTCAGACGACGTCTTGCTACGGAGGGCACCAGCTTTGGCGAGATCCTCGACCGTCTGCGGAACCGTCTCGCCCTTCGTTACCTCGCGGATGAGCATGTCTCGCTTAAACAGGTCGCGTGGCTGCTGGGTTATTCGGAGCCTGGCGCGTTCAATCACGCCTTCAAGCGGTGGACCGGGACCTCGCCGAAACAAGCGCGAAATCGGCCGGTATCGCCCGCTTCGGCGTACGGGCATTGACCGTCTGCGAACTGCAGATGGTGTCGGCGACAGGGCGCGCCCAACTGCGCCCCGACATCCGGTGTCGAGGGAAACGGCGCCCGCCCCCGGGCGCTCGGCGATGACCGGCGTCCGCGATCCGTACGACGCGCCGCTCGCATTATCGCCGTTGGGCAGCGGGTTACCGCACCGCCGCAATCGGGGACCGGGGTTGCGGCTGCTCGGGAAGAGAACCGATCAGCGCGTACCCGCTTAGCTGAACCGAAATCTCCTGGTCCCTGCCATACGGGTCGGGGAGAAACCGGACCGAGCCGTCCGGTCCGACCGAGACTGTTTGGTAAACGATAAACACCGGCAGCGACGTTGGCAGATACTCCCGATTGGTGGAACCGGCCGATATCGCCTCGTTCACCGAACCCACCGGCTGCTGGAGCAGCAGCGAAGCAAGTTCGCGCGGGTTCTCGACGCGCACGCAGCCGTGGCTCTGACGCCGGTCGTCGCGTGAGAACAGGCCCTTTAGCGGCGTGTCGTGCAGGTAGACATCAAAAGGATTCGGCATCTCGAATTTGAGCTGGCCGAGCGAACTGCGTGCCCCAGGGCGCTGCACGATCGAGCCGTCGGGCTGGAGCACCATGTTATGGCGCGCCAGGTAGCCCGCATCGGTGCGCAGCTGGGGTAAGATTTCCTTGACCGCGATCGAGTGCGGGACGTGCCAGGGCGGATTGAACAGGATGCTCTCGATCTGCGCCTGCATCTCGGGGGTCTGCTTGTCGGGCTCGCCGACGACGACGCGCGTCGCGAACACCGGCACGTTGCTGCGGAACAGCTGCAACTGCGCGCTCGCGGCATTGACCTCGACACGATCCGGCGGCATGGCCCTCGGCAGCCAACGCAACCGTTCGAGGTTCACCGCCGCGAGGCGGGCCTCGCGCTGAGCCCCGCTCGTGCGATAGGCCGCATAAACTTGGCGTAGCCGCGCATACGTCGGTGAATTGGGCGCCAGCGCTTCAAGCGCCTTGCCGGGGTCGGGGGCGACGAGCGCCGCCTGAAGAGCGGCAACCACGTCGACCGGCCCGGGCTCCAGGGCTTCGTCGTCATGCCGACGCTTCTCGATCGGCACGGCGCCGCGCGCCAGTGCGTCGGCGTACGCGAGAAACGCGTCGGACAGCAGGAGGTCGCGGTCAGCCGGTGAGAGCGCTGCGGCTCGGGCGATCAGCGCCCCATGAAACAAATTCGGGTCGAGGCCGTGTTCGTCGGCGCGCAGGACGGCATTCCGTAACGCCGCGGCCTCGCGCTGGCGGCTCCCCCAGATGGGCTCGAAGCCGTAAGCGGCGTAAAGATGCCACAACAGCCACCTGTCTAGCCGAACGCCGGCAACCTGAAGATCGGCACTGGATAGCCGCGCCCTGATCTCCATCCCATCGACGCTGGGGGCGGAGCCCGGTGGCGCTGCAGCCGGTGCGCCGTCCGCGTTCGCGACATCCGGCAGCAACGACAGGATGACGATGAGGAGCACCACCGCGACGGCGGGGATCAGTCGGCCGGCTTTGGGCCAATGGTCTTTCCAATGGTGTTTGTCGAGAGCCGTCGGTCTGAACATCTTGCGTATCGCTCGCTGCCGCAGCGGATCGTCCGGCATCTTCGACCGAAACGGCCATGATCCAAATCAATATTACATCGTTGCCGATACTCGCGCGACGGCGAGCGGTACCGGTCGTCCGCCGGCGGGCGATGCGAAAGACCCAACCGAAGTATTGTAAGGTATTAGGGCGCCGGTACAGGGAGGAGCTATAGCCGCGCCTTCCATGTCCGCTACGCTGCCGCCGCGAGCTAGCTTATTCCGAGGGCGATTGCTTGTTGCGCCAGCCGGCTCAACACGTGCTGAGCACGGTTTATGACCTCATGGTGGATCGCTGCGAGGCGCGGATTGGCGGCGTTTGGCAGCCGCACCGTCAGGTCTAAGTGGACATCGGCCACATCCGCATCCAGTAGCCCGTCGCGAAGCGGTGCGTCGGCGATTTGCACACGGACGATCGTCCCGTTGGTCACCGGCGAAACCACCGTTTCGATAATGATGGCATCGTTCAAAGCCATGAGACAGCCTCCCTCAACGCTGAGGCTATCCTACACCGATGGCCGTACGAAAAGCAGCTTGGCGCCGGCTGGCGCAGGGTGGTCATAGGGTGGTCGCGGGGTGCCCGCAGCACCGCCGACAGAGTCGGCGCGCGGGGGAGGTTCCAACGCTCGGGGCCCCGCGTCATCCGATACGCGATCGGCTCACACGCCAAAGATCGCCTTACGGACGTTGACCTCCTCGCCTCCCTCGACCGCACCCGGCGCGTCGGCTGGGCCGATCGCCTCCTTGACGGTGAGGGGTGTGTCGCGGATCTCCCAATAGCGGCCATGGCCCGAGATGCCGACGCCGCCCCCGGCATCGTCGGCGTACCAGCCGTCGCGCAGTTCGACGACATCCAGGCCCTTCCGACGCAACGCTTCCATCGTTTCGGGCGCGCCGACACAGAAATAGTCGGTCTTGCCGGCGCCGCTCCGGACGATCTCCGGGGTGCGTCGCGAGACCTTCACGTGCACGTCGGTCGGCGCCGGCATCCCGGCGTCGGAGCGGATGATGAACATCATGGCCGGCCGTCTCCACCGCCGATGAACCGGGAGACGCGCTCGACGAAGGCGCGCGGCTGCTCCAACTCCGGATGATGGCCGGCGGCTTCGATGACCGAGAACGTCGCGCCGGGGATCAGCGCGGCATAGGCGCGGCCGTATTCCGGCGTCACGATACGGTCGCTCGCGCCCCATAGCGCCAGCGCTGGCACCGCGATGCGGTGCAGCCAGTGCTTGAGTTGCGGGTTGTACATATGCGGCCGCCAGGCGTAGAGGCACAGCGAATCCCAGTTGCGGGCGAGGGTCACCATATCCTCGTCGCTCATGGCGTCGCCGATCGCGACGTGCCACCCGATCCCGTAGCTGCCAGTCGGGCATCGCGTCGGGTCGTGCCAGGCGCGGCGATTGAGCTCGGCCGGGTTGGTATTGAAAAGATGCGGGAAATCGCGCTCCTCGCGCCCCGCGAGTTTGATCCCGAACGGAGCGACGAGGATAAGTTTGTCGAGCTTCGGATGACCGGCGGCGGCGACTTCCGCGGCGATCCAGCCGCCGAACGAGAAGCCGACCAGCGTCACCTTCTCCGCGGGCAGAGCATCGAGTACCCCGCGATAAAGATGCACGAGATCGTAGATGGTGTCGCAATCGCCCATATCCGGCGAGTTGCCAAATCCGGGGTGCGACGGGGCTGCGAGATGGGCGTGCTCGGCGAGCAAATCGAGAAACGGGGCCGTCGGGCTGATGGGGTTGATCCCGTGCAGCAGCAAAAGGGTCGGCGCATCCCGCCGCTTGCCGCCGACACGCACCATTTCAAGATCGAACGGCCGAACGCGAAGCCGCGCCGCCGCCGAACGCTGCATGACTTGGCTCATTGCACCGCGGCTTTGCCCGGCCTGGCCTCCCAGGCCGTCTCGTCGGCGTCGATCGGCGGCAAGTCCTGCAACTGCGGCAGCACGTATTTGGCAGCGCGCTTGAAACTTGCTTCCGCCTCGGCATGGGTCACAAGGCCCTGGCGGGTCATCATGATGATGTGGCAGATGCCGCCGACCCGCTTGCGGAACTCCTTGATCTGCTTGGCGACCGTATCGGGGTTGCCGGCGAACATCTGGCCCTGGCCAACCAGCACTTCGGCGTCGAGATTGGTTGGCCGCGGGCGTCGCGAGGCGCCGGTGCGCCAGGCCGCGGGGGCCATCTGCGGGGCCACCGCACCGGGCTGAAACTTCGAGAATTGCGGTGCGCTCTTGATGCTCACAGTCAGGAACCAAGCGATCTTCTGGCCGATGCGAAGCCCCTCCTCGTCCGTGTCGCCCACATAGGCGAACGCCATATAGGAGAACCGGTCTTCGCCCGGTGCCGGCAGCCCTGCCTCGTGCCTGGCCTTTTTGTACGCGTCGAAAGCCTGGCGGGTGCGGTCGTAGCCGCCGAACAGCAGCGTGTTGACGATGCCGCGCCGGCCGAGTTCGGCGCAGGTCGGCAGATCGCTGGTCGCCGCCCAGAAATCCGGACGCGGCTGCTGATACGGGCGCGGCCAGATATTGACATGCGGGTGGGTGAAGAACTTGCCCTCCCAGCTGAACGGCCCGTCCTGGGTCGTCAGCGTCTTCTCGATCAGGTCGATCGCTTCCCATTCGCGGTCACGGATGCGCATCGGGTTCGCGTCACCGGACACCATCTCGGTCGCGCCGGATTTGACGAACCCGATCTCGAGACGGCCTTTTGAAATGACGTCGATCGTCGCGTATTCCTCGGCGATCCGCACCGGGTCCGGCCGCACGGTGATCAACGTCCCGAGCGAGAGAATGCGGACCTTTCGCGTGATGTTGGCGACCACCCCCGTGATGACCGGGCTCGCCGCCCACAAATTGTTGATCCCGGAATGGTGCTCGTTTGTGACGATGTGGAGGCCGATATCGTCGCAGAGCCGGTATTCGTCGAAGATCTCGTCATAGAGCTGTGCGGCGATCTTCGGGTCGCAATACTTGTTCGGCAGGCTCGCCCGCACCGACTCGGCCTGTTCGAGCACCTCGTTCGGGACGAACGGGTACGGGTTTTCGCAATGGTTCCAGAGCTCCATCCGGCGGCTCCCGACTTTGTCAGACGGCGCAATTCAGCATATATTTTTGCCCCCGCAAAGGTCGGCCGCCCGTGAAGCCGTCGACGAATTGGCCGGCAGAGTCGGGTCACATCATCTCATCAATGAGGAAGCGCGCGATGAAAGCTGGTGTGGTTTATCCGCAGATCGAGCTCGGCGGCGATACCGGGGCGGTCAAGGCGTTTGCCCAGGCGGCGGAAGACCTGGGCTACGACCATATCGTGATCTACGACCACGTCCTCGGCGCCGTTCACGCCGGCAGGGAACCGAAGCTGACCGGCCCCTATAAGGAAAGCGACCCGTTCCACGAGCCACTGGTCACCTACGCCTATCTCGCCGGTATCACCCAGAAACTCGAACTTGTCACCGGCGTGATCATCCTCCCGCAGCGGCAGACGGCGCTCTTCGCCAAGCAGGCCGCGGATGTCGACCTGTTCTCGGATGGCCGCCTGCGTCTGGGTGTCGGGATCGGCTGGAACTGGGTCGAATACGACGGTCTCGAGATGTCCGGCCACTTTCGCCGTCGCGGCAGGCGTCAGGAGCATCAGATCGCCTTGATGCGCAAGCTGTGGGAAGAGCCTGTGGTCGACTACGAGGATCCCGACCACCGGATCGACCGAGCCGGGATCCTGCCCCGGCCGAAGCGCCAGATCCCGATCTGGCTGGGCGGTTCCAGCGAAGCCGCGTACGACCGGGCGGCCAGGATCGCAGACGGTTTCCTGTTCGGCGCCCGGACGCAGACCGAGGCGCCCCAGAACAAGGCGAGGATCGCGGCCAAGCTGCGCGGGCTCGGGCGGGATGCCGACGCGTTCGGCTTCGAGTCCGTCCAGCAATACAGCCGCGGCGACAACCAATGGCCCGGCGACATCGCGGCGTGGCGCGAAGCCGGCGGGAGCCACATTTCCGTCGTAACGATGGGCGCCAACCTCGCCACCGTCGACGCTCACATCAAGGCGATCGGGCGCTGGCGCGATGTCTACAACTCGGTCGGTTAGGGCGCCGGCGGCTCAGTAATAGACCGACCGCCCCGCCCCGCCGCTCGCCACCACCAGCTCGCCGGAGACCGCCCAGGCTTTGTCCGAGGCCAGGAAGGTCGCGACAAAGGCGACTTCCGAAGCGTCGACCATACGGCAGATGGCATTGCCCCGCGGCGAGTCCGGGGCGAAGTCCCGCCGCTCCGCTTCGTCCGGGGATACGCCCAGCTGGCCGGCGCGGGCGGCGAGCAGGCTCGGGGTGCGCTCGGTGCGGGTCGTGCCGGGATGAATGCAGTTGACCGTGATCCCGTGACGGCCGAGCTGCACCGCCAGCGTCTTTGTCATGTGCACCAGGCCGGCGTTGCGGGCGCCGCCGCTGAGATTGCCGGCGTTGCGGGCGTTGCCGCCGCTGATGTTGATGATGCGCCCCCACCCCGCCGTCTTCATGAGCGGAATGACGGCGCGCGCACAGCGCAGCGCCCCCACATACTTGACGTTGAAATCCTCGATCAAATCCTCGTCGACGACGGTTTCGATCGGCCCGGTCGCGGTCGCCGAGCCCCCGGGCGCGGACCCGCTGTTGACGAGGATGTGCAGCCCGCCCAGTTCCCGCGCCGCCTCGGCGACCATATGCTCCACCTGCTCCTTGCTGGTGACGTCGGCTGCTAGGGGAATGATGCGCCGGTTCGTCTCCGCCGCCAGTTCTCGCGCCGTCGCCTCCAGATCCGCGCTGTTCCGGGCGACGATCGCCACATCGACCCCTTCCCGGGCCAGTTCGCGCGCGATCGCCTTGCCAATGCCCCGACTGCCGCCGGTCACGATCGCATGCTTGTCCTGCAATCCGAGGTCCATGGCATTCTCTCCCTGTCAGCGTGACCGCGATGATGTCGGTCCACCGCTTATTGTTCTTTCTGCGGGAACCCGGTGCAAGGGCTGCCGGGTGCCGAGACGCTGCAGCGAAAGCCCGTACGAGCGCTGGCGTCGCGCCGTCGGCGGAAACTCGTTGGCCTGACCTCGTGTGCTCGGACAGCCTGGGAAGCTGCTGTTTCGTGCTATCTAGCGAGCCCGCCGCCGCGTAGAGGAGCTCCCGATGGCCCGCAGCCAGAGCCGTCTTACCGCCGAGATCGACTTCGAGCGAGACGGCAAGCAGCACGGCTTTATCCGGCTGCCGCATTCGGTGCACCGCTCGGCCTATGGCTGGATCCCGATCCCGGTCACCTGCGTCAGAAACGGCGCCGCGCCGAGGGTTCTGCTGATGGCCGGCAATCACGGCGACGAGTACGAAGGCCAGGTCGCGCTCGGCAAGCTGATCCGCAGCCTCGAGCCCGGCGCGGTCAAGGGCCGCATCGTCATCCTGCCCTCCGCCAATTTTCCGGCGGCGATGGCCGGCATGCGGACCTCGCCGCTCGACGACGGCAACCTGAACCGCAGCTTTCCGGGCAACCCCTATGGCGGGCCAACCGACCAGATCGCCGACTACATCGAGAGCGTGCTGCTGCCGGAGTGCGACTACGTGTTCGATTTCCATTCGGGCGGCAGCTCGCTGACCTATGTCCCGAGCACGCTGATGCGCCGGCCGCAAACGCCGGAACTCCTGGAACAGGGCATCGCGATGCTCAAGACGTTTGGCGCGCCGTTCGGCTACCTCGTCGATGCCGGCTGGGGCGACCACACGCTGACCGCTGCGGCGGCGCGCGCCGGAGTGCGCCATATGAGCACCGAATGCGCCGGCGGCGGTCAGGTGACGCCGTCGGCGCTGCGCATCATGGAGAGCGGGATCCGCCGAGTGCTGGCGCAGATCGGCGCGCTCGACGGCGCACCGCCGCCGGCCGTCGCCGAGACGCGGATCATGCAGGTGCGCGGTCCCGAATATTACGTCTATGCGCCCGATCCCGGGCTGTTCGAGCCGCTCGTCGAGCTCAGCGACGCGGTCGAGGCGGGAACGCCGGCGGCGCTGATCCACCCGCACGACACGCCCTGGCGCGAACCGGCGACGGCTGCTTTCTCGCGGCGCGGCACGGTGATCTGCAAGCGCGTCCCCGGCCGCGTCGAGCGCGGCGACTGCCTCTTCCACCTCGCCGACGAATTCGCGCCGTAACGGTGAGCGCGTCGGATCGAGCTCCCGCTTTTGCGAACTGGCGGTCGTGCGCAATTACGCGTCGGCATACCAATCGAAGAGGTTCCAGATATAGCTGTCCCAGCCCGACGGCCACGCGTGCAATGGGTTCGCGACCGCCGCGGCGCCGGTCCGGTGAACGACGGGGATGACCACGGTCTCCTTGATCACCAGATCGTTCATCGCGATAAAGAGCGCCGCACGCTTGACCGGATCGGTCTCGTGCTCGGCCGCATGATAGAGCCCATCGTACTCGGCGTTGCGCCAGCGGGTGATGTTGCGCCCCTGCCACTTATTGTCCTTGCTGGCGATCTCGGTCGACAGGAACTGTCGCATAAAATCGCCGGGGTCGGGCTGCGCCAGCCCGTTCGCGTACATCTGGATGTCGCTGTAGAACTTCGTGTAGGTGTCCGGGTTGCCGAGATCGGACGAGAAATACACCGACGCCGGGACGGCCTTGATCTCGACATCGATCCCGGCCTGCTTGCAAGCCTGCTTGACGATCTGCTGGTTCTTCTGGCGCGGTGCGTTGATCGCGGTCTGGTAGACCAGCTTGAGACGGATGCCGTCCTTTTCGCGGATGCCATCGCTGCCCGGCTTCCAGTCGGCTTTGTCGAGCACTTGGATGGCCTTGGCGATGTTGAACTCATACGTGGTGTTCTTCGAAACAAAGGGCGGCGGGTTGTTGAGGATGTTGGCGGTCGCCGTGCCGGCGCGTCCGTAGACATGGTCTTGCACCGCGCGCCGATCGACCAGCAGGTTGAGCGCTTGGCGCACCGCGGGATCGGTTAGGAACGGGTGCGTGGTCTTGGTGCTCGATCGTTCGCCGTCGACCTCCTGCCACGGGTCGGTGTTATTGAGCTGGATGTGTTCGACCGCGCCGCTGGTGAAAATCGCGATGTGGCCTTTGCCGCCCTCTTCGAGACGCCTCAGGAGCTCGTCCTCGACTTGCATGTTCCAGGCAAAGTCGTATTCGCCGGTCTGCAACACGGCGCGGGCGGCCGATACGGCATCGCCGCCCCCCTTCATCTCGATCGCATCAAAATAGGGCCGGTTCGACATATGGTAGTGCGGATTGCGCTTGCCGCGCACGAGGTCACCCGGCTTGAAGTCGACAAAGAGGTAGGGACCGGTGCCCACCGGGGTCAGGTTGGGGGTGCTTCGCGCGAATTCGCCCCCTTGTACGGTTCGAACAGGTGCTTTGGGATGATCATGCCGCGCGGGCCGACAAAGGGGTCGGCCCAGAACGGCCTCGGCTGGGCGAAATCGATGCGGATCGTGTGATCGTCGAGTTTCGCCACCTTGATGTCTTTGTAGATCCCGACTGTCGTTGTCGCCGTGGCGGGATCGGCGGCGTACTGCCAGTTGAAGACGCAATCGTCGGCGGTAAAGGGGTGCCCGTCATGCCATCGGGCGTCGGCCTTCAATCGCCAAACGACCCACATGAGGTCTTTGTCGAGCGTGCCGGCCTCGATGCTCGGCGCCTCGGCGGCGAGAATGGGCACCATATTACCCTCGGGATCCCAGCCCGCGAGCGGCTCGTAGAACAGCCGCGACCCGTCCAGATCCTTGGTGCCGACCGCGAAATGCGGGTTCAGCAGGGTCGGCCCCTGCCACCACAGCAGCTTTAACGTGCCGCCCCCGCCCGCCTTGGTCGGCGCATACTTCATCGCCGGCTCGGCCATCGCCACACCGCAATGCGCGAGCATCTGTGTCACGAGGGGGCCGCTGAGACCCAGCCCTGCCATCGCCTGCAGAAAATCGCGACGCGAGCGGCGCCCGGCGCGCACCTCTTGGATCTGCCGGCGCAATTGCCGTTGGTCCATCTCTAGGCTCCCCGTTCGTGACCGCTCTTCTTTTTCGGGCGCCGGCAATTTGCATGCCGCGGCGTCGCCGCCGGCTCGGCCGTGACCCGCCAGCCTGCGGCGCTCCCAGCGGATCGGCAGCGTGATCCCGCGCCTCGAGGGGGAATCTGCCACAGCGGAGTGACCTGCCGCTATACTCGGATCGTACGAGGGAAATTTCGCTCTGCTGCTGATCGTAGGCCCGTCATACTGACACCAGCCCGAACGCTTTCCGGCCGTGGGGTGGAGGGCGGCGGGCCGCGCATGGTGTTGATAGAGGAGACTACGAGATGTTCAGCCACATCATGATCGGGAGCAATGATATTGACCGGTCAAAGAAATTTTACGACGCCCTCTTCGCCGCGATGGGCGCGCAGCCTGGCACCGTAGACGCCAGGGGCCGCCTCGCTTACTCGCACAACGGCGGCCGTTTCATGGTCACCAAACCCAACGATGGCAAGGCGGCAACGATCCTCAACGGCGGCACGATCGGCTTTACGATGGCCAACGCCAAACAGTGCGAGGCGTGGCATCACGCCGGTGTCGCGAACGGCGGCACGTCGATCGAGGATCCGCCTGGCGTGCGCCCGAATGGCGCGTATCTCGCCTACCTGCGTGACCCCGATGGCCACAAGCTCGTCGGGGTCGCCCGGCCCTGACGAAAAATGAGAGGAGCCTCCTTGCGGGAGGTTCCTCCGCTCTGGAGGGCGGCGGTCACGGATGTCCTCCAGGGCGGCGTCCGCGCTGTTGGAATTACCGGCGAAGGCGGGATACGCGCCGGCAACGGCAGCATAGGCCGCAAGCGGCGGCGCGCCGTGCGGTCTGACCCGACCGCGGCTGAGGCCTGGCGCCCGCCCCGGGACGTGCCGATCCCGATCTTCCATTGAAGGCGACCGGCCGAGGCGCGGACCGGAGCCGTTTATGGCCAAACCGGATTGGGGTCGATAGCGGACGCTTCGAGCGGAAACGTCGAAAGGCCGCCCGCGACCCGATCCCGCGTCGCGATCCGATGGTTTGCGTCCTTAGGCGTTCCCTTCGCCCGCCCTGCGCGATCTGCGCTGGAGCGATATCTCGTCAATAGCGAACAAGACCGCCGCTTCGTCGCGGTCGCCCGGTTCGGCGTCCCGCGCCGTCGACCTGCGGTCGTTCGCGCTGTCGCCAGAGGTGTCCACTCTCGTCTATTTTAGGCTGACCATCAGTCCGTTGCCCGGTCCGTCGGCGTTGCCTGTTGCTTTCCGCCCACGACGCGGAGGCGTGTCATGATGAAATGCTGCGTTTTCCTGTCGCTGTGGCTCGTAGCGCTTGGCCATGCCTCCGCTGCCAAGAACACCGTCCTGCATTGTAAGGGCTATCAGGTCGGCGCCGACCGCCATCCCGTGACCGATCAAATCATCACGTTGGATCTACAAAATAATATCGTGATCAGCATTCAGCTCGGCGCGGCTAATCGAAAAGACACCATCAATGCCCCTATCAAGGCCAATAAACGTACCCTGCAATGGTCATATCCGGCGATTAACAAGGTATACGTGTTCAATCGGGAAACTTCCCGGTTGCAAATGTTGTCCGATACCTTGGAACTCATGAGCCTATTCGACTGCGCAACGTCGTAGTGTCGTCTGTACCGCCACGTCACCGGCCGGTCTTTTTGGCCGAGTTGATCCGCCAGACAGCGCCAAGGAAACGCAATGACGTATGACGTTCCAGCTCCCGAACGACGACCCGAACCCGGCTACTACTACCATTACAAACACGACCCGGACGGGCCGCTCAACAACTACGCCTATTTCATCTACGGCGTCGGTCATCACACCGAGGATAATTGCCGGGACGAAGACGCGTTCATGCAGGTCTACAGGCCATTGTACGAAACCGCCTATGCGTATCGGAACGGCGGGATGTTCGATCTGCGACCTCTTTACATGTTCTACCAACCGGCAATCGCGAACGGTGCCGAGGTGCCGCGCTTCACCCGGATTACGGACCCGGACCGGATAGCTCAACTACGGCAGATCAAGGCGCGGATGTACCCGGAGCCGTAAGCGGCTTCGCGGCTCTGCGTCATCGCGATGACGCGCCGCAGCGACGGGCAACCTACTGGGCGGTGATGCCACCATCGATCACGAGGGCGGAGCCGGTCATGAACGCCGCGTCGTCGGAAGCGAGGAACACGATGCCCTTGGCGATGTCCTCGGGTGTCCCCATGCGTCCGATCGGCAAGCGCTCGATGACCTGCCTGCGCGCCGCCTCGATGTCGTTGGTGCCGAGGTTGCGCGCCCGAGTGACCAGCACCTGACTGCCCATATCCGTGTCGATGGTGCCGGGGTGTATGGAGTTGACCCGGATACGATAACCTTTGCGGGCAAGTTCCAGCGCAGCAGATTTTGTGAACAGCGTGACCCCGCCTTTGGTCATTGAGTAAAGCGGATCTTGGGTCGAACCGACGAGGCCGGCGGTTGAGGCGAGGTTGACGACGGCGCTTCCGTGTGGACTTTGCTGCGCTGCTTGCCTGAGCGCCGGCAGGCACAGTTTGGTGCCGAGGAACACGCCGGTCAGGTTGACCGCGCATAATCGCTGCCATTCGACGAGACTGGCGGTTTCGATATCCTTGCCGAGGAACAAACCGGCGTTATTGACCAGGATGTCGAGTTTGCCGAAGCGGTTGACCGCGGCGGCGGCCGCGCCGTTCCAATCCTCTTCGAGGGTCACGTCGAGGCGGACATAGAGAGCCGCGTCGCCGAGCGCGCGGGCGGTTTCGCGCCCGCGTTCGTCGAGCACATCGCCGATTGCCACCTTGGCGCCGGCCTCGACCATCAACCGCGCCGTCTCGCCGCCAATACCGCGCGCTGCCCCGGAAATCAGCGCAACCTTGCCGTCCAGTCGATTCATGCGTCCCTCCCACGGGCTGAGTGTCCGGTAACCGACGCCTCGGCGCTACGCCACGCCAACACCGGTCGGCGAGCCTGGCCTACTGCGCGATAAAGCCCCCATCGATCACCAGTTCGGTGCCGGTGATGAACGAGGCTTCGTCGGAAGCGAGGAAAAGCACGCCATAGGCAACCTCGGTCGGCTCGCCGAGCCGGCGGAGCGGGGTCAGCGCAATCTTGTCGGCGCGCTCGTTGGCGTTGGTCGCGTTGAGCATCGGCGGCATATAGCCCGGGTGTACCGAGTTGACCCGAACCCCGAGCGGCCCGTAGCGAACGGCGGCCGATTTTGTGTAGATGCGGACCGCGCCCTTGGACGCACTGTAGGCCGGGTGGCCGCTGGCGCCGCCGACGAACCCCATGATCGAGCTGATATTGACGATCGAACCGCCTCCCGTCTTCGCCATCTGCTCGGCCGCCAGCTTGGTTCCGAGAAAGACGCTCGTCTGGTTCACCGCGATCACGCGCTGCCAGCCGTCGAGGCTGTCAGGATCGCCGACCGCACTCCCCGAAATCCCGGCATTATTGACCAGGATGTCGAGCCGCCCGTAGCGCTCCAGCGTCTTCTCGATCAGCGCGACCCATGCGGGCTCGCTGGTCACGTCGATCGCCGCAGCGATACCATCACCGCCGCTCGCGATGATATCGCTGGCCACCTGCTCGGCCAGATCGCCGAGGATATCGGCAACGACAACCCGCGCGCCCTCCTTTGCAAAGAGCCGGGCCTCCGCCTCGCCCATGCCATGCCCCGCGCCGGTGACGATCGCGACCTTGTCTTTGAGCCGCATGATTCCCTCCCTGGCTTGTGCGCTATACTGGTCCAGCTAAAAGCGGGTGGGAATGCTCGATGATCGTGGGAAGCGGCGACTATCGATATCGCGTCAACGCCGACTGGGCGAAGCTGCCTGACGGTTGGTCCTTCAAGGAGGTCGGCGGGGTCGGCGTCGACAGCCGCGACAACGTCTATGTCTTCAATCGGGGCGAGCACCCGATGATCGTGTTCGATCGCGAGGGCAATTTTCTGCGCTCCTGGGGTGAGGGCCAATATCCTCGCGCGCACGGCGTCCACCTGGCGCCCGACGACAGTTTGTTCCTGACCGACGACGGCGGGCATTTCGTGCGCAAGGTGACGCTGGACGGCAAGGTGCTGCTCGAGCTCGGCGTGCCGGGAAAACCCGCGCCTTATATGTCGGGCGAGCCGTTTCACCGCTGCACGCACACGGCGTTGTCGCCGCAGGGCGAGATTTACGTCTCGGACGGTTACGGCAATTCGCGGGTTCACAAATACGCGCCGGACGGCACGTTGCTTTTCTCCTGGGGCGGCCCCGGCACCGGCGAGGGCGAATTCAACATCGTGCACAACATCTGCTGCGATGCCGACGGCTGGGTCTATGTCGCCGATCGCGAAAACCATCGCGTCCAGGTGTTCGACGGCAGCGGCAAGTTTGAAACCCAGTGGCAAAACCTTCACCGTCCGTGCGGGCTTTGCATGCCCTACGGACACAAGCCGATCTTCTACGTCGGCGAGGTTGGTCCGGCCGCCTCGGTCAGTCGCGACATCCCCAATCTGGGACCGCGGGTCAGCATCGTCGACCACCAGGGCAAGCTGATCGGCCGCTTTGGCGAAACGCCGGCCGGCATTGAGCTCGGGAAGTTCCTTGCCCCGCACGGGCTGGCCGTGGATTCACGCGGCGACGTCTATGTCGGCGAAGTCTCCTGGACCGGCTGGCCGCAGATTTTTCCCGATACGCCTCGGCCGGCGCATATCCGCTGTTTGCAGAAATTCGAAAAGGTCGCGTAGGGGGGCGGTCATGCGCGCGGTTTGGTACGACCGGCAGGGAGCGGCGGACGAGGTCTTGGTTTGCGGCGAGCTGCCGGCTCCGCAGGCCGGTCACGGCGAGGTAAGGGTCAAGCTCGAGGCGTCCGGCGTCAATCCGTCCGACACCTA
>Ga0126381_100004607_pt1 | contig 15043 bp, 13 predicted proteins | sample PanSoiMetPlot_28_FD_96465 | JGI IMG/M metagenome (GOLD analysis project Ga0126381, IMG submission 96465) | Tropical forest soil microbial communities from Panama - MetaG Plot_28 | ecosystem: Environmental > Terrestrial > Soil > Tropical forest > Bulk soil | place: Panama | collected 2016-02-17
AACCCGGCGATCAGCACGTGCCCTCCAGTTGGTTGTGCCTGCCCGGCAGATCAGGCCGGGATCGTCTCAGGCTACCGAGAAGGACCGGTGAGACGGCTGCTGCCTGCCCTTTAGACCCATCAGGACACGACTTGGGCGCGGTTGGGTACCGATATGTAACGACGGCATTACTACTGTCAGCACAACGGTACGATTCGCGAAGTTTCGTGGATCGCGGCCAAGCGAGTCGACGAAGCCTGGCTGGCGGCCGTTGCGAGCCCGGCAAGATCGCAGGACACTGCGGATGAGCAGGAGGAATAGCACGGGTGGCAACGAAGAGGGAACGTCAGCGCGAGCTTGCCCGCCAAGCCTACGAGCGCCGGGTGGAGCGGCAGGTCCAACGGGCCAGGCGCACCCGGCAGGCGTGGGTTGCCTCGATCGCTGTCGTCCTCGTCACAGGGGTCGGGTTCGCCTCGGCGGCCCTCGCCGGGGTCTGGACTAGCCCGGCGAAGAAGCCCGTTGCGAGCAGTAGCCCGGCACCGAGCGCATCCGCAGGCCCGACCTCCGCCATGGTGAACGGCAAGTGCGTGTACACCGCCGGCGGGACAGCAGCCCGGCAGGTGTCGCTGCCGCCCGCGGCACCAGATACCAAGGCGACCTATACCGCGACGATAACGACCAACCGCGGCAACATCGTGATCAGCCTGCTGAACGGCAAGGCGCCCTGCACGGTCAACTCGTTCGTCTCACTGGCCGACCAGAAGTTCTTCAATAACACGCCGTGCCACCGGCTCACCACCGCGCAGGCCGGCATCTACGTGCTGCAATGCGGCGACCCGACCGGGGCAGGCAGCGGCGGCCCTGGCTATCAGTTCTATACAGAGAACCTCAAGGGAGCCACTTACCCGGCGGGCACGCTGGCGATGGCCAACTCCGGCTCGCCGGACTCCAACGGCAGCCAGTTTTTCCTTGTCTACAAGGACACGCCGCTGCCAGCCAACTACACGCCGTTTGGCACGATCACCAGCGGCCTTAGCGTCCTGCAGGCAGTAGCCAACGCGGGCACCGACAACTCCAATGGGGCAGGCGACGGGCATCCGAAGGAATCGGTTCAGATCGAGAGCATGACGATCAGCAAGACCTGACCAGCACAACCGGTCAGGTACCGAGCAGGAGGTACGCGGTGAGTACCGCAAGCGATCCGTGGGGCCGAGTGGCCGATGACGGGACTGTCTATGTCCGCACCGCCGAGGGCGAGCGGGTAATCGGCTCATGGCAGGCCGGCAGTCCCGACGAGGCCATGGCCTTCTTCAAGCGCAAATTCGAGTCGCTTGAGACCGAGATCGGCCTGCTCGAGCAGCGCATGACCAGCACTGATCTGTCTGCTGGCCAGGCCAAGTCCGCCATCGCGAGGCTCACCCAGGCGGTCGCCGACGCGCACTGCATTGGCGATCTTGACGGCCTGCGTGTCCGGCTCGGCGCGCTGGCCGACACGATCGAGCACCGCCGGGAAGAGCACCGTGCCGCCCGCGAGCACGCGCGCACCGAGGCGCACGAGATCAGGGATCGAATCGTCGCGGAAGCCGAGCGGCTGGCGGCCGAGGCGACGCACTGGAAGGCCGGCGGCGAGCGCATGCGTCAGCTGCTGGATGAGTGGAAGGCGGCGCCACGCGGCGACCGGACCACCGAGGCGGTGCTGTGGAAGCGGCTGTCGGCGGCCAGAAACGGATTCGCCAAGCGGCGCAAGGCCTACTTCGCTGGCCTTGAGGAAGAGCGCGCGACCATCCGCGAGCGCAAGGAAGCGCTGGTGACCAGGGCCGAGGAACTCTCGACCTCGACCGACTGGGGCGCGACCGCCACGGCCTACCGGGAGCTGATGCGTTCCTGGAAGCAGGCCGGCCGGGCCGACCGGGCCGCCGAGGATGAGCTGTGGAGCCGGTTCAAGACGGCCCAGGATGCATTCTTCGCCGCCCGCGCTCAGGTCCTGGACGCCAAGGACCGCGAGCTGCGGGAGCACGTCGCGGTCAAGGAGCAGCTGCTGACCGAGGCCGAGAAGCTGCTGCCGGTGACCGACGCCCGGTCGGCGCGTACCGCCCTGCGCGGCATCTTCGAGCGCTGGGAGCGGGCTGGTGCCGTGCCGCGGGACGCCCAGGACCGGCTCGAAGGAGGCCTGCGCCGGGTCGAGGAAGCGCTGCGCAAGGCCGAGGACTCGCAGTGGCGCCGGACCAACCCGGAGGCACTATCGAGGGCCCGGGGCACCGTCGAGCAGATCCGCTCCGCGGTGACACAGCTCGAGCGGCAGCTCGCGAAGGCCCAGGCAGCCGGCGACCAGAAGGCACTGCAGCGGGCTCAGGAAGCACTCGCGGCCCGCCGCAGCTGGCTTGCCGAGGCCGAGCGCACGCTGGCCGAACTCTCGGGCTAATCGCTGGTCGCGGGCTTGCGCTAGCTGGTGACGCGGTAGACGTCGTAGACGCCGTCGACATTGCGGACGGCGCGCAGCACCGCACCCAGGTGCTTAGTGTCACCCATTTCGAAGGTGAACCGGCTGAACGCGATCCGGTCGCGGGTCGTGCTGACCGTCGCCGACAGGATGTTCACGTGCTGCTCGGAAATCGACCTCGTCACGTCCGAGAGGAGGCCGGTCCGGTCCAGTGCCTCGACCTGGATGGCCACCAGGAACTGGGAGCCCTCGCGTGGTGACCAGCGGACGTTCACGAGCCGCTCGGGCTGCGACTCCAGCAGGTGCAGGAGGTTCGTGCAGTCAGCGCGGTGCACCGAGACGCCGTTCCCGCGGGTCACGAATCCGGTGATCTCATCGCCCGGCACCGGCGTGCAGCACTTGGACAGCCTGGCCCAGACGTCAGCCGCACCCTCGACGACCACTCCGGCATCGCCTTCTGGCGTGGCCGGCCGCGGCGCCCTGGTGACGACCGTCGCCTCCGCGAGGTCCTCCTGCGCGGCCTCGACGCCGCCCGCGGACTTGATCAGCTTGGCGACCACCGACTGGGCGCTGACGTGGCCCTCGCCGACGGCCGCGTACAGCGCGGACAAGTCCGCGTACTTCAGCTCGCTGGCGATCGTATTGAGGGAGTCGGCCGTCGCCAGCCGCTGGAGCGGCAGGTTCTGCTTGCGCATCAACCGGGCGATCGCCGTCTTCCCGGCCTCCGCAGCCGCCTCGCGGCGCTCCTTGGAGAACCAGTGCCTGATCTTGTTCCTGGCCCTGGCGCTCTTGACGAAACCGAGCCAGTCCTGGCTCGGGCTCGCGTCCGGCGCCTTCGAGGTGAAGATCTCGACGGTATCGCCGTTGCTCAGCGGGCTTTCCAGCGCCACGAGCCGGCCGTTGACCCGCGCCCCGATGGTCCGGTGCCCCACCTCCGTGTGGATGGCGTAGGCGAAGTCGACGGGCGTCGAGCCCTGCGGCAGCGCGATCACCTCGCCCCGCGGCGTGAACACGTACACCTCGGCGGTGCGGAGGTCGAACCGGAGCGAGTCGAGGAACTCGGCCGGATCCTCGGTCTCCCGCTGCCAGTCCACGAGCTGGCGTAGCCAAGCCATGTCGCCGGTACTGCTGCTGCCGGCAATCTCCTCCTTGTACTTCCAGTGCGCGGCGACGCCGTACTCGGCCCGCTTGTGCATGCCCCACGAACGGATCTGCAGCTCCACCGGCTTCCCTTCCGGGCCGATGACGGTGGTGTGCAGCGACTGGTACATGTTGAACTTCGGCATCGCGATGTAGTCCTTGAACCGGCCAGGGACCGGATTCCATCGCGCATGGACGATGCCGAGTACGGCGTAGCAGTCGCGCAGCGAGTCGACGAGCACGCGGATACCGACGAGGTCGTAGATGTCGTCGAAGCTGACGTTGCGGGCGATCATCTTCTGGTACACGGAGTAGTAATGCTTCGGGCGCCCGGTGACCTGCGCCTTGATCTTGGCCTCCTTGAGGTCCTCCTGCACGTCCTCGATGACTTCCTGCAGGTAGGACTCCCGGCGCGGGGCCCGCTCCGACACCAGCCTGGCGATCTCGTCATAGCGCTTGGGGAACAGCGTCGCGAAGGCCAGGTCCTCGAGCTCCCACTTCACGGTGTTCATGCCGAGCCGGTGCGCCAGCGGCGCGAAGATCTCCAGCGTCTCCCTGGACTTGCGCTCCTGCTTGTCGCGCGGCAGGTAGCGGAGCGTGCGCATGTTGTGCAGCCGGTCGGCCAGCTTGATCACCAGCACCCGGATGTCCCGCGACATCGCCACGACCATTTTGCGGACGGTCTCGGCCTGCGCGCTCTCGCCGTACTTGACCTTGTCCAGCTTGGTCACGCCGTCCACCAGCGCAGCGATGTCGTCGCCGAAGTCGGCGCGCACCTGGTCGATCGTGTAAGTCGTGTCCTCGACGGTGTCATGCAGCAGCGCCGCGGCGATGACGTCGTGCGGCATGCCAAGCTCGGCAAGGATGGTGGCGACGGCCAGCGGATGGGTGATGTAGGGATCGCCGCTGTTCCTTGACTGGCCGGCGTGCATCCGCGCAGCCGCCTCATAGGCTCGCTCGATCAGCCGGATGTCGGCCTTGGGGTGCGTCGCGCGCACCGTCCGGATCAGCGGCTCGAGCACCGGGTTGACGGCCCCGCCGCGCGGGGCCCCGAGCCGGGCCAGCCGACGTCGGACCGCAGCCGCGCCCGACTGCAGGTCCGGTCCGGGCTGGCCACCCGGCGGGGCCGTGCTTGGCTGTGTAGCCCTGCGGGCAACCCGGCCGGCCGCGGACCGGGCCGCCGACTTCGTGTCGCCGCTGTTGTTCCGGCGGCTTGCGCCCGTCCGACGGCCGACGCCGGTGGGCGAGCCTGCGTCGCTGTCGGCCTGGTCCGGCTCGGCTGCCTGAGCCGAGTCCAGATGGTCCTCAGCCGAGTCCAGATGGTCCTCAGCCGAGTCCAGACGGTCCTCAGCCGAGTCCAGACGGTCCTCAGCCGATTCCAGACGGTCCTCAGCCGAGTCGAGGCGTTCCTCCGCCACGATCTCACCGGGCGACGACGGTGCGGCAGCGAGTGCGCCCGGCTTGGCGGGCATGCTGCGCGCCGATGTCACCCCGCTGTCCGCCGTGGGCAGGTCCTGGGTGACATCGGGCCCGGCCATCCCGGCCGTCGCAACGTCACCGGCCACACGCGCTCCCTTACGTCCGCCGTGTTACAAGTCTATCGGCGGACGATTCGGGAGGGGCCGGGCTCCTCGTTAACCGTCACACCGTGACGAGAGAACGTATTTGCAGGCCAGCCAATTTCCCGCGCCCGCCGAGGAACCCGAGCTCGAGCAGCACGACGATGCCGACCACGCTGGCACCTGACCGCCGGATGAGTTCCGCTGTGGCTGCGGCCGTGCCACCAGTCGCCAGCACGTCATCGACGATCAGCACCTGATCTGTCGGATGAAATGCGTCGGTATGCACCTCAAGTGTGGCGACCCCGTACTCCAGCTCATAGGACTCGGCGTAGGTCTGCGCGGGTAGCTTGCCCTGCTTGCGCACGGGGACGAAACCCGCGCCGAGCACACAGGCAACCGGCGCTGCCAGGATGAAGCCGCGAGCCTCGATCCCCGCGACCTTACTGACGCCCTCGTACCCGGCGGCCAGCGCGCCGATTGTCGCCACGAACGCCGGGCCGTCCGCCAGCAGCGGTGTGATGTCCTTGAACAGAATTCCGGGCTGCGGGTAATCGGGCACATCCCGGATCCTGGCCGTCAGCAGATCGCTGATGTCGGCGGCCACCGAGCCGCTACCGCCGTTTCTTCTTACCGCTCGGGCGTCGGCGGGCCGCGGGCCTGCGGACGGGCTGCTGCCGCACCCCGGGCGGCCGCTGACTCGCGCCGCGCGGCTGCCCGGCCGCGGCGGGGACCGCGTCCTCGTCGACCAGGCTGTCGTCAGCGTCGGCGTCGGTGTCGGCATCAGCCGGGTGAGTATCGGCCGCGCCTCCGGCCCGCGGTCCCGCAGCCGTGCTGGCGCCGAGCCCTTCGAGATCGGTGCCGCCGGTCTCGGTGGCCCTGGCGGCCGCGCTCACCGCAGCCGTGTCGCCCTGAGCTGCCTTCGCCCGGCGCTGCGCGGCCCGGCCGCCGGCCTCCCGGAGCGCCACCTGCCTGGCCAGCTGCTGGTACTGCGGCTGGCGCTCCTTCAGGTCTGCGAGCACCGGGGTCGCGATGCAGATGGAGGAGTACGTGCCCGACAGCATGCCGACGAACAGCACAAGCGACAGGTCCTTCAGCTCGCCGTTGCCAAGCAGCAAGGTGCTGACGATCAAGATGGCGGCCACGGGCAGCAGCGCGGTTAGCGAGGTGTTGATCGACCTGACCAGCGTCTGGTTGAGCGCCAGGTTTGCCGCCTGGCTGTAGTTGTGCTTGCGGGTGCCGAGGATCGGCGCCGTGTTCTCCCGCACCTTGTCGAACACCACGACCGTGTCGTAGAGCGAGTAACCGAGAATCGTCAGCAGACCGATGATGGTCGCAGGGCTGACCTGGAAGCCCGTGAGCGCGTACACTCCCACGGTGATCACGATGTCATGGGCGAGCGCGACGAAAGCCGAAGCCGCCATCCGCCACTCGAACGCGATGGACAGGTAGATGACGATCACGATGAGGAACGCGATGAGGGCCTCGATCGCTTTCTGCGTCACCTGCGAGCCCCAGCTCGATCCCACGGTGGTGATCGACACGTTGTCCGACGAGATCTTGAAGTTCTGGGCGATCGCCGACTGGATCTTCAGCGACTGGGCCGTCGACAGCTGGCTTGTCTGGACCTGCCAGCTCGGCGCCTTGCCGTTGAAGGGCCTGACTTCGGTGACGGTCGGGTTGGTCCCGCCGTTGTTCTCCACCACCTGCGACAGGCTCGTCTGCGTCACCGCTGAGCTTGCGGGCACGGTGAACAGCGAGCCGCCCTTGAACTCGACGCTGTAGTTCAGCCCGCGGAATATCAGCGCAAAGATGCTGATGACCAGGATGCACGCGGAGATCGTGTACCAGAGCTTCTGGCGCCCGACGAAGTTGATGGAGACCTCGCCGCGGTACAGCTTGCTGGCGAAGTTGCCGAACATCAGGCCTCCCTGGTGCTGGTCGTCGTCGTGGACCGCTGCACCGCTGCGTTCGCTGCGGTGCCCGCCGCAGGCCGCCGGCTGCCGCGCCACGGCGCCCTGGCGCCGAGTCTCGCGGGATCGAGCCCGGACATCGGGTGGCCCTGGCCGTAGAACTTCGTGCGCGCCAGCAACGTGATCATCGGCTTGGTGAACAAGAACACCACCACGATGTCGATCAGCGTGGTCAGGCCGAGGGTGAAGGCGAAGCCGCGGACGTCGCCAACCGCGAGGATGTACAGCAGCAGCGCGGCCAGGAACGAGACTGCGTCCGCGACCAGGATGGTCCGCCTAGCGCGACCCCAGCCGCGTTCCACCGCGGCCCGCAGCGACCTACCCTCGCGTACCTCGTCGCGCAATCGCTCGAAATAGACGATGAACGAGTCGGCCGTGATGCCGATCGCGACGATGAGCCCGGCGATTCCCGCCAGGCTCAGCGTGAAGCCTGCGGTCTTCGTCAGCAGGACGACTGAGAGGTAGGAGAGCACAGCCGCGATGGCCAGGCTGAGCACCGACACGATGCCGAGGCCCCGGTAGTAGATGAACGAGTAGATCACCACGAGCAGAAGTCCGACCACGGCGGCGGTCAGTCCGGCTGACAGCTGGTCCGATCCCAGCGACGGGGAGACCGACGAGGTGTAGAGGTTCTTGAATGACAGCGGCAGGCTGCCGTACTTCAGCACGTCCGCGAGCTGGGTGGCCTGGCCCTGGCTGAAGCCGCCGCTACCACCGTTGATCTCGCCTGAGCTGGAGAATGCCTGCTGCACCTGCGGCACCGATGTCAGGTCACCGTCGAGCACGATGGCGAGCAGGTCGAGCGGCGAGGTCGCCTGACCGCCGCTGTAGTACTGGCTGGCCATCGTCGTGGTCAGCTTGCCCAGCTCGCCAGCCGCCGGGTTCCTGACGTTGAACGTGACGACCCAGCCGGTGGTCTGGTCCTGCGCTTGGACGTTGGTCAGGTCCTTGCCCTGCACGACCGCCTTGTCCAGCGCGTACTTAACCCCGTTCTGGCACCCGACCGTCTGTACGTTCGGGTTATCCCAGGCGTTCGGGTTGGCCCCGTAGAGCTGCGTCTTCCAGTTCCTGGAGTAGCAGTTGACCTTGTCGAAGAGCCGTACCGTCGTGGGACTCAGGGCCTGCGGGCTGCCCTGCCCGTCCGCTGTCGTGGAGAGGACCTGCTTGCCCGGCGGGCTGGCGCTCGGCGACGGCGAAGGCGAGGCCGAGGCGCTCGGGGATGCGCCGAGCTTGCTTGCGCCGGCCGCCTGGCCGGTCCCGCCGGACGCCTTCGGTGTTGCCGACGACGTGGCGTTCGCCTTCGGGGTCGCCGACGAACTCGGGCTCGCGGACGGGCTCGGGCTGGCGGACGCGCTCGGCGTCGGAGTTGCCGACGAGGAGTAGTTGGGCGCTTCCAGCAGGACCTGGCGCATCCGCAGCAACGCCGTCTCGCCTACCAGCCTGGCGACCTTCTGCGCGCCGGCGCCCGGCACGGACACGACGATCTCATCGCCGCCCTGCGGCACCACGGACGCGCCGAGGAGACCAGTGGCTTCCACCCGGTTCGTAATGATCTGCACGGCCTTGGTCATGGCGGCGGCGCTGGGCGGCGGGGCGGTCTTCTGGCCGGGCTGCTTCGTCGTCACCGCCTTCAGCGTGATTGACGTCCCGCTGGACAGGTCGAGGCCGCGGCCGACGACGAAGCTCTTGTGCCAGTGCGACGGACTAACGAGGTTTCCGCCGAGCACGCCGAGGAGCATCACGACAAGCAGCACGCCCAGGGCGGCCAGATACCGCCACGGGTGGGGGGTTGGAGTGCTTGGAGGGGCCACGGGTGTACTTTTCTCCCGCTCGGTCGGGGCGCCGTTACCGGCTCAGGTCACTGCTCTGCTGCGGCCTGGCCGAGGCGTCGTCCTCCGGCTGCTGGCCGGTCTCGCCCGGCGAGGATCCGGATGCGTCGGCGTCGGCGTCGGGCATCGTGCTCAGCACCCCGTCCGGCGTGTCATCGGGGAGAACCGTCCCGACTGCCTGCCGCAGCATCTTGATGGTGACGCCCGGAGCCACCTCGACCATCACGTTCTGGTCATCGCTGTCCCGGACAGTCCCGTAGATGCCGTGCACAGTGCGGACCCGCGTACCGTTCACGATCTGGCGCTGCGTGTTCTGCGCGTTCTGCTGCCGCCGACGGTTCGAGCGGAACATGAACAGCATCATCACCGCGATCAGGACGATGATGAGCAGAAAAGACGTGTATGAGGAACTCGTCGACTTCGCGGCGGCGAGTACCATCTCAGTCCCCTTCATCGAGGGACATCCTTCCGGTAGGTTTCTGCCCCGGCGGTTAGCTTAGTGGGCCTGCACCTGGCGGGTGCGGAGCCGGGACAGCGCCGATTTCGGCGTGACTTTGACCAACTGCCGCAGTGTAGCGGCGCGCGCGACGCGCACCAACAGGCTACGGCCTATCCCGGAGTGATCGTGACCAGGCTGCGACTGTCTGTGACAATTCACCCCAGGTTACTGGTCGAAAAGTGTCGCTGCATCTTCCTGCGCGCCGCTACCCCACGCCGTCTTGCCCGGCACCGGCAGCCCCAGGTGCTGCCACGCAGCCGGGGTCGCCACCCGGCCCCGCGGAGTGCGGGCGATCAGCCCGGCCCGGACCAGGAATGGCTCAGCCACCACCTCCACCGTCTCCGCTTCCTCGCCGACGGCCACCGCCAGGGTAGAGAGTCCGACCGGGCCCCCGCCGAACCTGCAGACCAAGGCGGTCAGCACTGCCCGGTCGAGCCGGTCGAGCCCGCTGTGATCCACCTCATAGAGTTCCAGCGCTGCTCTGGCGCAGTCCCTGGTCACCACGCCGTCGCCGCGCACCTCGGCGAAGTCGCGCACCCGGCGCAGCAGCCGGTTGGCGATCCGCGGCGTGCCCCTGGACCGGCCCGCGATCTCGTCGGCGCCGTCATCGCGCAGAGCCACGCCCAGCAGTCCGGCCGACCGGCGGACGATGACGCCGAGTTCAGCCGGCTCGTAGAAGTCCAGGTGCGCGGTGAAGCCGAACCTGTCCCGCAGCGGGGCGGGCAGCAGCCCTGCCCTCGTCGTGGCGCCGACGAGCGTGAACGGCGCGATCTCCAGCGGGATTGCGGTGGCGCCGGGACCCTTGCCGATCACGACGTCGACCCGGAAGTCCTCCATGGCCAGGTACAGCATCTCCTCAGCGGGCCGGGCGACCCGGTGGATCTCGTCGATGAACACGACCTCGCCCGAGCTGAGCGTCGACAAGATGGCAGCAAGGTCGCCGGCCCGCTCGATCGCCGGCCCGCTGGTGATGCGCAGCGGGGCGCCGAGCTCGGTAGCGATGATCATGGCCAGAGTCGTCTTGCCCAGGCCGGGGGGACCGGACAGCAGCACATGGTCAGGCGGCCGGCCACGCTGCAGAGCCCCCTGCAGCACCAGCGAAAGCTGCTCGCACACCCGGTCCTGGCCGATCAGCTCGGTTAGCCGCCGAGGCCGGAGCGCGCCCTCGACGACCTGGTCGTCGGCGTCGGCGAGCGCCGAGGTGACCCGGTCCTGGTCGGCACCGTGGCTGCTCATGATCCGCCGAGAACGCGTAGCGCGGCGCGAAGGGCCACGGCGACGTCCACTTCGCCTGGCTCGCCGCCCGTCAAATCCGGCCCGACTACGGCGATCGCCTGATCGGCCTCGCGGCTTGCCCAGCCGAGGCTCACGAGCCCCTTGCGTACCTGGTCCTGCCACTGCGGCACCGCCGACTCGGGAACGAGGGCCCGGACGGCCGTGTCCCCGTCACCGGGAGCTCCCAGGCGACCCGAGAGCTCGAGCACGATGCGCTGCGCCCCCTTGCGCCCGATGCCGGGAACCGACGTCAGCGCCACGAGGTCCTCGGTCGCCACCGCGCGGCGGAGCGCGTCTGGTGTGAGCACGGCCAGCATGGCCTGCGCGAGCCTCGGTCCCACCCCGCTGGCGGTCTGCAGCAGCTCGAAGACGTTGCGCTCGTCGTCAGTCGCGAACCCGTACAGCGTCAGCGAGTCCTCACGCACCACGAGCGATGTCGCCACCCAGGCCTGCTCGCCTAGCCGCAGGCCAGCCAGCGTCGCCGGGGTGCACTGGACAAGCAGGCCGACGCCGCCGACCTCGATGACCGCGCCGTCGGGGGCGACGGCCGCGACGCAACCGGACAGGTGCGCGATCACCGGACGTCACCGGCCGGCCGCCCCGCTCTGGCAGCGTCCGCAGCAGCAGCCAGCCGCTGCTGCGCGGTGCCGCGCCACAAATGGCAGATAGCGAGCGCCAGGGCGTCCGCGCTGTCGGCCGGGCTTGGCGGGTCGGCGAGCCGGAGCAGCCTCGACACCATCTCAGTCACCTGTCGCTTGCCCGCCCGGCCGGAACCCGTGACTGCGGCCTTGACCTCGCTCGGGGTATGGAGCGCGACCGGCACGCCGCGCCGCGCGGCACAGGTGATGGCGACGGCACCGGCTTGCGCCGTGCCCATGACGGTCCGCACGTTGTGCTGGCTGAAGACGCGCTCGACCGCCACCGCGTCCGGCTGATGCAGGCTGATCCAGCGATCGAGAACAGACTCCAGGGCAAGCAGCCGAGAGCCGATGCTGTCACCTGCCGGGGTCCGGATCACGTCGGTGCCGACAAGCCGCAGGGGCCGACCCGGCTCGCCCTCAACAACCCCGACACCGCAGCGAGTCAGACCCGGGTCGACGCCGAGTACGCGCATTCGTCACCGTCCCGATCGTGCAACCCGCTGCGAACACCTGTTCGGCACACTACCGCCGGGCCACCCCGCCCGCGGAACGGCGCGCCGGCGGACGGCGGCGAGAAAGACGGCCCCGTTCCCTTCTCGGACGGTCGGTGCCGACCACCTCACCATTCGTCGATCAGGAAGGCCCGGCCGCGGAAAGCGGACTCCAGCGCGTCGTCGGCGGCTGCGTCGGCGCCGGCCACCAGGCCAGCAAGGCGCAGCGGGCCGATGGCGGACCCGGCGAACAGCGCGGCGAAGCCGCGGGCGCCGAGTCGCAGCTCCCCAGCCGTGCCGCCGCCCGCTCGCTGCAGGCTGCCCTGACCGTCGGCCACCTCCAGCCGCCAGTGCCCAGCGTTGGCGGGCAGCGCGGGATCGGCCAGCTCCAGCGGGACCGACACAGTCACGCCGGCCGGAAAACCCCTGGCGGCGACCGCCGCGGCGGGATCCACGATGCGCAGCATCCAGGAATCGATGCGGCGGAGTTCGGCGTCCGGTTCCCGGCTGAGGACGTGCACGGGGTCGTCCGGTGCCAGGCAAACCCTGATCCTGGTGGCCATGGTGGCGTGCGAGGCAAGGATCTGCCAGAGCGCGCTGGCGGTCTCCGCGGAGGCCGCTATGAGCTCCTCGGCGTCGATCTCGTCCGCGTGCCGCGCCCACCGGTAGCTCAGGAAGCCGTCGTCCGCCAGGTAGGCGAAGTGCTCGGGGTCGCCGAGCCAGTCGCGCAGCTCCCACGGCTCGCGGGTGTTCGGCCCGCAGTGCCGAAGCCGAGCGTGCACGAGGCCCTTGACCGCAACAATGGCAGCGCTGTCGTCTGGCGTGGCCCGGCGCAGCTTCGGCGCCATGGTGGCGAACCGCGCGGCAGGTGCGGGGGAGCCGGAGTCGGGCGCGGCCAGTACGAATGCGGGGTCGCCCTGGCCGGCTGGCGCCGGCACCGAGTCGTCCGGGCCGATCAGGCTGGCCAGCGACCTGGCCGGGACGACCGTCTCATACTTGCCGCCCGCTATCTCCCAGCCGAACGACCGGTACAGCGGCGCGGTTGCCGGATAAAGCGCCGACACCGGATAGCCGCGATCGGCCACGTCGCGCAGCATTCTCGTCATCATGGCGGTGCCGATGCCCCGGCCACGCTCCTCGGGCGCCACCTTCACCCCGGCGACCGCGGCCATCGGCATCGACCGGCCGTGCCACCACTGCTGCATCACGTGATACCGGGCGCTGCCAACCAGCTGCGCGCCGTCGAACGCGCCGATCGTCGCACCGGCCTCGATGCTGGTGCGCACGCTGGTCAGCCACGCGGGCAGCTCCGCCGTGTTCACCGGCCCGAATGCGCGCCGCCGCAGGTCCAGCTCGGCCTCGATGTCGTCGCTGGGGCCGAGCGGGCGGAGCTCCAGGCCGCTCAGCAGCTCACCCTTGCCACGGCCGTCACAGTGGCGCAGCGGGCCATGGCGGTACCCTCAGCCACGGCCGTACCCCCCGGACACGGCGGCCAGCTGCGGCGGGGCGGTCAGCAAGGTCACTCTCCCCCGAGCTTTTCCATGATCTGGTCGGAGACGTTGTAGTTCGCGTACACATCCTGCACGTCGTCGGAGTCCTCGAGCGCCTCGACGAGCCGGAACACCTTCCTCGCGTTCTCCTCGTCCAGGTCGATCTCGACCGACGGCAGGAATGGTCGCTCCGCCGATTCGTAGTCCAGGCCGGCGTCCTGCAGCGCCGTGCGCACCGCGACGAGATCGCCGGGCTCGCTGATGACCTCGAACGACTCGCCGAGGTCGTTGACCTCCTCGGCACCCGAGTCCAGCACCGCCGCGAGCACGTCGTCCTCGGTGACGCTGACGGCCTTCGGCACGATCACGACGCCCCGCCGGCTGAACAGGTAGGCGACCGACCCCGGGTCTGCCATCGAGCCGCCGTTGCGGGTGAACGCGACACGCACGTCGGACGCCGCCCGGTTCCGGTTGTCGGTCAGGCATTCCACCAGGACGGCGACGCCGCCTGGCGCGTATCCCTCGTAGGTGATCGACTCGTACGCAGCGCCGCCGGCCTCGAGCCCGCCGCCGCGCCGGATCGCCCGGTCGATGTTCTCGTTCGGGACTGAGCTCTTTTTGGCCTTCTGGACCGCGTCGTAGAGGGTCGGGTTGCCGGCCGGATCGGGTCCGCCGCTACGCGCGGCGACCTCCACGTTCTTGATCAGCTTGGCGAACAGCTTCCCGCGCCGGGCGTCGACCACTGCCTTCTTGTGCTTGGTGGTCGCCCACTTGGAGTGGCCGCTCATGCCCCGTCCCTCACCATGTCGACGAACATCTCATGGATCCGCCAGTCCGGGGTGAGCTCGGGGTGGAACGAGGTGGCGAGAGCCCGACCCTGGCGGACCGCGACGATCTTACTCGTGCCGGGGTCGGTGGCGAGTACTTCCACGTCGGGGCCGACTTCCTCCACCCACGGCGCGCGGATGAAGACCGCCCGGTATGGTCGTTCGTCCAGCCCGACGACCTTCAGCTCGCGCTCGAACGAATCGACCTGGCGGCCGAATGCGTTGCGCCGGACCGTCATGTCGATGCCGCCAAGCGTCTGCTGCCCCGACGCCGGGTCGGGGAGCCGATCAGCCAGCATGATCAGGCCGGCGCAGGACCCGAACACCGGCATGCCGCCGGCAATCCGCTTGCGGAGCTGGTCGGCCAGACCGAAGACGTCGATGAGCTTCCAGATCGTGGTCGACTCCCCGCCGGGGATGATCAGGCCCTCGACGCGATCGAGCTCCTCGGTCCGGCGCACCGCGAGAGGCGAGGCGCCCGCCGCGCGGAGCGCTCGGACATGCTCGGCCACATCGCCCTGCAGCGCGAGCACGCCGACCACCGGCTCAGTGCCACCCGGCTCACCGCCAGCCGAGGCACCGGCACCGCCACCGGCGAGCTCGGTTGTCACCAGCCGCGGCCGGCGTAGCGCTGCTCCGGCGCCAGCGTGTCGAGGTTGATGCCGACCATGGGCTCGCCAAGACCGCGGGACACCTTCGCGACCACGTCGGCGTCGTCGTAGAACGTAGTCGCCTTCACGATTGCCGCCGCCCGAGCCGCCGGGTCACCGGACTTGAAGATGCCGGACCCGACGAACACGCCCTCGGCGCCAAGCTGCATCATCATTGCCGCGTCCGCCGGGGTGGCGATACCGCCGGCAGTGAACAGCACGACCGGGAGCTTGCCGGCCGCGGCCACCT
>Ga0126381_100004608_pt1 | contig 15042 bp, 17 predicted proteins | sample PanSoiMetPlot_28_FD_96465 | JGI IMG/M metagenome (GOLD analysis project Ga0126381, IMG submission 96465) | Tropical forest soil microbial communities from Panama - MetaG Plot_28 | ecosystem: Environmental > Terrestrial > Soil > Tropical forest > Bulk soil | place: Panama | collected 2016-02-17
GGCAGCGCGATCTGGCACCAGACCAAGGCGCTGATCCCCGGCCTGCTGGTCGGGCTGATGTGGGCGGTGCTGCTGGCGTCGATCGGCCTGGCCCTCGCCTCGCTGAGCGGGCGCCGCGCCTACGCCACCGGCGCCATCGCGATCTTCTTCTTCCTCACCTGGGTCCTCGCCGGGATCCTGATCGCGGTCACCCAGCGGAACGTGGTGCGGGCGGTGGCCGGCCCGCCGGGGGGCCCGCCACCCGGCGCGCCCCCCGGGCCGCACAAGTTCGAGATGGTCACCCAGGTACCGACCACGGCGACCCACCTGTCCGGGCTGGTGAGCCCGTTCACGACCCTGGACGGCGTGCGGCAGTGGCTCGGCGGCACCTCACCCACCTTCCTGCCCGGCGTGGGCCATTACGGCCCGCTCTACGGGGTGATGCTGCTGGTGCTGCTGGCGGCCAGCGTCGGCGGCCTTTTCGCGCGCTACCGGAAGGCTGGTGCGTGATGAGCATCGCGCCAAAGGGGCGCGGTGCCGTCTGGACTGAGGAGCGAGGGAGCTTGCGACCGAGCGACGAGGGAAGACGGCGCCTTAAGGCGCCCCGGAGGCGCAAATGATACAGCTGCGCAACGTGACCCGCTGGTACGGCAACGTGGTCGCGGTCAACGACATCACGATGACGATCGGCCCGGGCGTCACCGGCCTGCTCGGCCCGAACGGCGCGGGCAAGTCGACCGTGCTGCACCTGATCGCCGGCTTCCTGGCCCCGTCGCGCGGCGAGCTGACCATCGGCGGCGTGCCCCCCTGGCGCAACCCGGAGATCTACCGCACGGTCGGCCTGGTGCCCGAGCGCGACTCGGTGTACGCGTTCCTCACCGGCGAGGAGTTCGTCCGCGCCACGGCCCGGCTGCACCAGCTCGCCGACCCGGCGGCCGCGACGCGGCGCGCGATCGCGATCGTGGACATGGCCCAGGCGCAGGACCGCAAGATCTCGACCTACTCCAAGGGGATGCGGCAGCGCATCAAGGTGGCGGCCGCGCTGGTGCACGACCCCCAGGTGCTGCTGCTGGACGAGCCGTTCAACGGGATGGACCCGCGGCAGCGGCTGCACATGATGGACCTGCTGACCAAGCTCGGCGCCGAGGGGCGCACGATCCTGCTCAGCTCGCACATCCTGGAGGAGGTCGAGCAGCTGGCCGGGACCATCCAGGTGATCGTGTCCGGCCGCCTCGCGGCCTCCGGGGATTTCCGCGCGATCCGGCGGCTGATGACCAGCCGGCCGCACGTGTTCCTGGTGCGCACCTCGGACGACCGGCGGCTCGGCGCCGCGCTGATCGGCCGCCCGGCGGTGACCGGGGTCGAGCTGACCGGCGGCGGCCTGCAGGTGCGGGCGGCCGACTTCGGCGCGTTCAGCCGCGAGCTCGCGGCGCTCACCCGTGACGAGGGCATCCGGCTGCGCGAGCTGCTGCCCGAAGACGAGTCGCTGGAAAGCGTCTTCGCCTACCTCGTCGAGTCCTGACACGAAAGACGATGAGCCGTGGACGCTGTGTTCAATAAGGTCGTCGCGTCGATCACGCTGCGCGCGGTCTTCGGCCGCAAGCGGGCGCTGCTGTTCGCGCTCCCGCCGCTGATCCTGATCCTGATCACGCTGGTGCTGAAGGCGGCGCGCCCGACGGGCGCGCCGTGGCCGGGACGGATCCTCGGCGACTTCGGGTTCTCGGTGATCCTGCCGCTCACCGCGCTGATCATCGGCACCAGCGTGCTCGGCGCCGAGATCGACGACGGGAGCATCGTCCACCTGCTGGCCACGCCGGTGCGCCGCTCGTCGGTGATCGTGACCAAGTTCTGCGTCGGGGCCGTGCTGACCATGGCCTTCGTGGCCGTGCCCGAGCTGGTCGCCGGGCTGATCGCGACCGGCGGGCCCAGCAAGCTCGCGGCGGGGCTGTTCGTCGGCGCGCTGGTCGGATCGGTGATCTACAACGCGGTGTTCGTCATGCTCTCGGTGCTCACCACCCGGGCGATCGCCGTCGGGCTGCTGTACGTGCTGATCTGGGAGGTCGTGCTGGGCAACTTCGTCAGCGGCGCCCGGCTGCTCTCGGTCGAGCAGTACTCGCTCGGCGTGGCGAACTCGATCGCGCACTATTCCGCCCTGCACGCCGGCCTGACGCTGGGAACCGCAGTGATCATGGGCGCGATCGTGACCGTGGCCGCCCTGGTCTACGGCACCCGCCGGCTGTCCGAGTTCTCCCTCAAGGGCGACGCGGTCTGAGCAGGCGGGCCCGGCCGCACCACGGCGAGATTTTCCGGCGACCTGGCCGCAGCGCTGGCGGAGGAGTGCGCGTCTCTCTAGCGTGAATCCCACGATGGCGGAAATATCCGGCGAAGCGGACGGCCCCCGCGGCCGCGCGGGCCTCGCCCGGGCAGACCGGAGCGACGCCGCGGTAGCGGTGACGGACCTGTTCCGCGCTCACCACTTAGAGCTGGTCCGCCTGGCGCTGGTGATGGTCGGCGACCTGGCCACCGCCGAGGACGTGGTGCAGGACGCCTTCGAGCGGCTGCACCGCGGCTGGCGACGCCGGCACCGGCCGGCTCATCCAGGTCCTGCACACCGTGACCAGGCACGGCGTCACCACCCAGCAGAACACCGTGGTGACCAACGTGTCCGACCTGGACCAGGGCTGCAAGGTGCTGTCGCTGGGGCCCACGGGCGTCCACGCGCTGGTCCAGTGCTTCGGCCTCGGCCGGGTGGACGGCACCCGGTTCACGCCGCTGCCGGGCGTTCCCAACCCGAACGCCACCACGGTGAGCGGGTCCGGTTACCTGGGCACAGCCGCCTGGTGACCCCGGCCCGGGTTCCCGGCTAGGCGCGCGCCTTCGCGGCCGCCTTGGCCTGCTTCTTGTGCTCGCGGACCGCGGCCAGTGAGGCGGCGTCGGTGACGTCAGCCACCGACCAGTGCGACCCCTCCTCGCCGAACCGGCCCGCGGCCTCGCGCCAGCCCTCAGGCCGGACGCCGAGCTGCTTGCCCAGCAGCGCGATCATGATCTGCGCCTTGTAGGCGCCGAACCCGGGCAGCTCGGCCAGCCGCCCGGCCAGCTCGGCGCCGGTCGTGGCCGTCGCCCAGACCCGGCTCGCGTCGCCGTCGTAGCGGTCCACGATGGCCCGGGCGAGCTCCTGGACCCGCCCCGCCATCGACCGCGGGAACCGGTGCAGCGCCGGCCGCTCGCTGAACACCGCGGCCAGCGCATCCGGGTCATAGCCGGCCAGCTCGGCCGCGGTCGGCTCGTGCCCCAGCCGCTGCGCCAGCTCGTAGGGCGAGCCGAACGCCTTCTCCAGCGGTACCTGCTGGTCCAGCAGCATCGCGGTGAGCAGGGCCAGCGGGCTGCGCGACAGCAGCTCGTTGGCGCCGTCGGGGATCGGCAGTGAGAGCGTCATCGGTCCTCCAGGTCGCCGAGGCCATCATCGCAGCCAGCGCCGGTCATCGCCCGGCCCGGACGGCCAGCACAGGAACTATAAGGGGATAGCCTGGCGTTGCAGGAAGTGGGATCTGTGCATCCCGCCTAAGGAGAGATAGACATGTCGCGTCCCATGATGTTCGGCATCGGCGGGGTCATACTCGGGCTGATCCTGCTGGCGGTGCTGCCCTGGTGGGTGTCGGCGCTGGTGATCGTCGCCGCCATCGCGATCCCCGTTGTCGCCTGGCGCTCGCTCGATCCGGCCCAGCGGCGCCGGATCCGCAACATGCGCAGCCGGGGCCAGCTCGGCCGCTAGTCGCCGGCCGGGACCGGCTGGGGCGGGGCCTGGCCGTCGTAGCGTGCCGACGGGCGGATCAGCCGGTTGCCGGCCACCTGCTCGAGCACGTGCGTGCACCAGCCGATGACCCGGCTGGAGGCGAAGGTCGGCGTGAACTCCTCCCGGGGGATCCCGCAGGCATCCATCACCACCCCGGCGTAGAACTCGACGTTGGCGTTGAGCGCCCGCCCGGGCTTGGCCTCCCCCAGCACCCGGACGATCGTGTCCTCCACGGCGGTCGCGAACTCCGCGGTGCTCCCTCCGACCGTGGTCGCGACCTCACGCAGCAGGGCCGAGCGGGGGTCCTTGCCCTTGTAGACCCGGTGTCCGAAGCCCATGATCCGGTCTCCGCGCTGCAGCGCCGCCCGGGTCCAGGCCTCGGTGCGGTCCGGACTCCCGATGTCGTCCAGCATCTCGAGCACGCGGCTGGGCGCGCCGCCGTGCAGCGGCCCGGACAGGGCGCCGATGGCGCCGGCCACGGCCGCGCCGAGATCAGCGCCGGTGGACGCGATCACCCGCGCGGTGAACGTGGACGAGTTAAAGCCGTGGTCGATCGTGCTGATCAGGTACCGCTCCAGGGCCCATACGCGCTGCGGGTCCGGGCGTTCGCCGCTGAGCATGTAGAGGTAGTTGGCCGCCGCGGAGAGCTCCGGGTCCGGTGCCACCGGCGGCTGGCCGTCCCGCAGCCGGTGCAGCGCGGCGACCAGCACCGGCGTCTGCGCGGACAGCTGCATCGCGTTGTCGTAGAGCTGGTCCGCTGAGATATCGAGCCACGAGCGGAAGCCAGACCGCTGGGCGGCGAAGGAGATCGCGGTGCGCAGCGCGGTGAGCGGGTCGTACGGCTCGGTGGCGGCGAGCGTGCGCAAGAACGGGACCAGGTCGTCGGGCAGCACCCGGTGGTCGGCGATCTCGCGCCGGAAGGCTTCCCGCTCGGCGCGGTCAGGCAGGTGCCCGCGGAACAGCAGATGCCACACGTCCTCGAGCGTCCGGCGGCGGTTCAGCTCGATCGCGTCGTACTGCCGGTAGTGATAGAAGCCTTCCCGGCCGCGGACGTCGCCGATCCGGGTGTGCGCGACCACTACGCCCTCGAGCCCGGCGGGCGCGTCCCCGTTGGTGGTCACCTGCGCGGTATCTGGCATCTGAGAACTCCTCGCCTGCTGCGTCACCATGCCGCTTGCTTATACCGATAGCGTGAATCATCATGTCCATATCAGTCAATGTTGATTATAATCAACCTAACGACCGGGAACCTGGCGGCCCCGGCGGGCCGCCGGAGCGGAGTCCCGCCCGGAGTTTCATGATCACGGAGGATTTGGCCACGCATACGGGCAAAAGTCTCCGTGATCATGAACGCCGGGTTGCCGGGATAGCTGGGGAGGCGGGAGCGTGACGGACTGGATCGGGGCTAGCGAGGCGGCGCAGCGGCTGGGCATCAAGCCCGCCAGCCTGTACTCCTACGTGAGCCGCGGCGTGCTCACCCCGCGCCGCGCTCCCGACGGCCGGGCCAGCCTGTTCGACGCCGCCGAGGTAGCCGGCCTCGCCCGGCGGGGCCGGCCGCGCCGGGCCCCGGGCGGCGCCGAGCTGGTGATCGAGTCCGAGCTGACCGAGATCTCCGATGACCGTCTCTGGTTCCGCGGGCATGACGCGATCGGGCTGGCCACCAGCCGCAGCTTCGAGGACGTGGCCAGCCTGCTGTGGACCGGATCGTTCTCGGATGCGGCCGGCCCGTGGCAGGCGACCAGCGAGGCCATCGCCGCGGGCACGGCCGCCCAGGCCGCGCTCCCGCCGGACACCTACCCGCTCGAGCGGCTGCAGGTGATCGTCCCCGCGGTGGCGGCGACCGACCGGCTCCGGCTGCACCTGGACCGGCCCGCGGTCATGGCCGCGGCCCGCGGCCTGATCGCCGCCATGGTCGACTGCCTGCCCGCGGCCGGCCAGGGTACCGCCGGGGACGACAGCATCGCCGGCCGCCTGGCGCCGAAGCTCTGCCTGCGCCCGCCCGCCGACGGCCTGATCGCCGCGCTGCGCGCGGCCCTGGTGCTGCTGGCCGACCACGAGCTGGCCGCGTCGACGCTGGCCGCGCGGGTGGCCGCGTCGGTGCGGGCCGACCCGTACGCGGTGGTCGGCACCGGCCTCGGCGCGATGAGCGGCGCCCTGCACGGCGGAGCGGCCCTGGGCGCGGAGGTGCTGCTGCTGTCGGCCAGCGGCCCGGCCGACGCGCCGCGGGTGGTCGGCGAGCTGCTCCGCCGCGGGGAGCGGATCCCCGGGCTTGGTCACTTCGTCTACCAGGCCGGCGACCCGCGGTCCGTTCTGCTTCTTGACCTGATCAGGAAGGCAGCCCCGCAGTCCGGTCGCCTGGCCGTGGCCGAGGCCGTGCTGGCCGAGGCCCGGCGCCGGGCGCTGCCCGCCCCGAACATCGAGTTCGCGCTCGCGGTGCTGTCCACGGTGACCGGGATGATCCCCGGGGCGGGCGAGGCGGTCTTCGCGGTCGCCAGGACGGCGGGCTGGCTGGCGCACGCGCTGGAGGAGTACGCGCGGGCCACGCCGATCCGTCCCCGCGGGGTGTACACCGGCCGCGCGGCGGGCAATCCGGCCGGGCCAGGCTGAACCCTCTTCATCCTCCCCGTGCCTGCCACGTACTCTGTGCCTGATGTCAGCGGATGAAAGAGTTCACTTGTCATGGCCGTACGCCGCCTGAACCACGCCGTCCTTTACGTCAGCGATCTCGCGCAGACCGTTGAGTTCTACCGCTACGCGCTCGGCTTCGAGGTGCGTACCGAGATCCCCGGCCGCGCGGCGTTCCTGCGGGCGCCCGGATCGGCCAATGATCACGACCTCGGGCTGTTCGAGGTCGGGAACGCCCCCCGCCCGAACGATCCCTACGTGGGGCTCTACCACCTGGCCTGGGAGGTGGGCACGCTCCAGGAGCTGGCCGAGATCCGGGCCAGGCTGGGCGAGCGCGGCGCGCTGGTGGGCGCGAGTGACCACCGGGTGTCCAAGTCCCTGTACGCCAAGGATCCCAGCGGCATCGAGTTCGAGGTGATGTGGCGGGTCCCGGCCGAGAACTGGGCGGAGGAGCTGCGCGACGGCGAGATGATCGCGCCGCTCGACCTGGAAGGCGAGCTGGCCCGCTGGGGTGACCGGGTCACCGGCGCCGCCGCCGGGTCGGTTACCTGACCGCGGGACCCCCCCGGGCTCGGTTACCCGACCGCGGGACCGCCCGGGCTCGGTTACCTGACCGCGGGACGGCCCCGGGCTCGGTTACCCGACCGCGGGACCGCGCCCCGGCTCCCCGGGCTCCCCGCCCTCGCCGGCGCGGTCAGCGCTCCGGCGCCTGGTGCAGCTCCTGGGGCTTGGTGCGGGCCTCGATCGTGCCCTTGTAGGCGGTGCCCCGGACATGCACGGTGGGCGCGTCGGGCGGCAGCCGGATCTCCAGCTCCTCTTCCGCGGACCAGCCCTTGCTGACCCCGAAGCCGTCCATCTCGACCCGGACGCCCGGCGGGACCAGGATGTCGACCCGTGACTTGTAGGCGACGGCGACCACCGTGGTGACCGGCGCGGTCAGCTCGGCGGCCCGCAGGTCGAGCCAGCCCTGGCCCTTGTAGATCATCACGTTGAAGCGCTCGGGGACCCGCCAGCGCCCGCCGCGGCGGATCGAGTTCTTGTACGCCAGCGCCCACCGGCCCGGCGTGGCGGCCGGGACCGCGGGCGCGCCGCCAGCCGATGCGGCGGGCAGGTCGCTGGTGAGCCGGTCAAGGTCGGCGCTGGTCTTGGCGGTGAGCGCGGCGCGCATCCGCTCGTCGAACTCGTCGTCATCCAGTCGTCGTTCCGCGAAGGCCTGCTGCAGCCGCTGCGCGACGGCGTCCCGGTCCTGGTCGGACGCGCGGATCGCCGGCGGGCGGGCTGGCTCGGGCTCGCCTCCGGGCGCCACCGGAGCCTGTTCCGGGATCAATTCACTGACCTCCTCCGCACCGTGCCTCTGGGTCGTGTTCCCAGATCGCGATATATCTTAACCTGGAGGGCCTTCGTGAAGCCAGGCCGGGAAGCCCGGTCATGACGGTCTGATCACGAGGCCTGGCCGGAGCCGGCCTGGTGGCGGGCCCCGGGCGGCCGTTATCCGCGGGCCAGGCCGGCGGCGAGCTCGGCGTAGAGTTCGGCCGTCTGCGCGGCGATGCTGGCCCAGCCGAACTCGGCCTCGGCCCGCGCCCGTCCCAGCCGGCCCATCCCGGCGGCCCGGGGCTCGTCGGTCACGAGCTCGTTGATGGCCTGGGCGAGCGCGGCCGGATCCCCCGGAGGAACCAGCAGGCCCGTCTCCCCGTCCGCCACCACCTCGGGTATACCGCCCACCTTGGAGCCGACGACCGCGGTGCCGCAGGCCATGGCCTCCAGGTTCACGATGCCGAGCGGCTCGTACAGCGACGGGCAGGCGAACACGGTCGCGTGCGTCAGCAGCTGGATCACCTCGCGCTTGGCGAGCATCCCGGAGAGCCAGACCACGCCGGCCCGTCCCGCCCGCAGCTCCCGGGCCAGATCGCTGACCTCGGCCTCGAGCTCCGGCGTATCCGCCTGGCCGGCGCAGATCACCAGCTGCGCCGCGGGATCGATGTCGGCGGCCGCGCGCAGCAGCACCGGGAGCCCCTTCTGCCGGGTGACCCGGCCGACGAAGACGACCGAGGGCCGGGCCGGGTCGACGCCGTAGCGCTCGAGCACGTCGGTCGCGGGGTCGGGGGAGTACTCGGCCGTGTCGATGCCGTTGCGGATAACCCGTACCCGCTGCGCGGGCACGGCCGGGTAGGCCGCCAGCACGTCGTCCCGCATGCCGTCAGAGACGGCGATGACCGCGGCCGCGGCCTCGACGGCGGTCCGCTCGCACCAGGAGGACAGCGCGTAGCCGCCGCCGAGCTGCTCGGCCTTCCACGGCCGCAGCGGCTCCAGCGAGTGCACGGTGACCACGTGCGGGATCCCGTAGAGCAGCGAGGCCAGGTACCCGGCCAGGTTCGCGTACCAGGTGTGCGAGTGCACCAGGTCGGCGAGGGCGACCGCGGCCGCCATCGACAAGTCCGCGGAGATCGTCTGCAGCGCCTGGTTCGCCCCGGCGAGGTGATCCCAGGCCTGGTGCGCGACGGCTCCCGGCCGGTCCTCGCCCTGGCAGTGCACGGTGAGGTTCACCAGGCCCGCGAGTTCCCGGGCGAGGTACTCCACGTGCACGCCGGCCCCTCCGTAGACATCCGGCGGGTACTCCCTGGTGAGCAGGGCCACGTTGAGCCGGCTCGGCGGGCTGGCCTGGGTCACGCCGGCACTTCCTGGCCCTTGCCGACCACGGTGATGCCGCCCGGCGACACGGTGAACCCGCGGGCCCGGTCGCGCTCCTTGTCCACGCCGACCTGGGCGCCCTCGGGGACGCAGACGTTCTTGTCCAGGATCGCGTTCTCGACCACCGCGTGCCGGCCGATCTGGGTGTTATGCAGCACCACCGCCCGCTCGACCCGGGACCAGCTGTTGACCCGGACCCCGGGCGAGAGCACCGAGTTGCGAACCAGGCCCCCGGAGACGATGACGCCGTTGCTGACGATGCTGTTGATCGCCCGCCCGACCCGGTCGCCGGAGTCGTGCACGAACTTGGCGGGCGGCTGCGACGGCACGTGGGTGAGGATCGGCCACTCCTCGTTGTACAGGTTGAACACCGGCTGCACCGCGCACAGGTCCATGTGCGCGTCGAAGTAGGAATCGAGCGTTCCCACGTCGCGCCAGTACCCGGCGTCACGGGGCTCCGCGCCGGGCACCTTGTTGTCCAGGAAGTCATAGACCTCGGCCAGCCGCTGCCCCATCATCATGGGGATGATGTCCCGGCCCATGTCGTGCCGGCTCTCCTCGTCGGCCGCGTCCTTGCGCAGCGCGTCGACCAGCACGTCGCTGGTGAAGACGTAGTTGCCCATCGAGGCGAAGGCCTCGTCCGGGTGACCGGGCCGGGCCGGGGGGTCCTCCGGCTTCTCCAGGAAGGCGTCGATCGTGCGGCCGTCCTGGCCGGTCTGGATGACCCCGAACGCCGTCGCGTCCGGCCGCGGCACCGGCAGGGCCGCCACGGTCACGCCGGTGCCCGAGGCCACGTGCTGGTCGATCATCTGCGTGGCGTCCATCCGGAACACGTGGTCGGCGCCGAAGACGATCACGATGTCCGGCCGGTCGTCGAAGATCAGGTTCAGCGACTGGTAGATCGCGTCAGCGGACCCCGTGTACCAGTACGGGCCGAGCCGCTGCTGCGCCGGGACCGGTGTCACGTAGTTCCCGAGCAGGCTGCTGAGCCGCCAGGTGGTCGTGATGTGCCGGTCCAGGCTGTGGCTCTTGTACTGAGTGAGGACGGCGATCCGCCGGATGCCGGAGTTGACCAGGTTGGACAGGGCGAAATCCACCAGCCGGTAGAGTCCGCCGAACGGCACGGCCGGCTTAGCCCGGTCGGCAGTGAGCGGCGCCAGCCGCTTCCCCGCTCCGCCCGCCAGCACGATGCCCAGGACTCGCTGCCCGTTCATCCCCCACCTCCTGCGGGGCCATTCTCACTCCCCGGCTGCACCCGGGGATATGGCCGGGGGCATTAGTTCCTCGGAAGTTCGGCCAGGGCCGGCCCGCCCGGGCGGCGTCACTCCACCTCGGCTGGCTCGGCGGGCGACCTGGTCGCGGCGCGGATGGCGAGCATGCGGATGACCGAAACGCCGACCGCCATCGCGACGCCCCAGGCCAGCGCCTCGGCGAGCGGGGCCTGCGGATCCTCGGGCTCGGGGGGCTCCTTGCCGGTGATCTTCTTCCAGGCGAACACGATCACTCTCCTGGCGACGAACGTCGCGCCGAGACCAACCAGGGTGGGAACCGCCCGGTTGCCGCCGCTGTCCTTACCTGCCATGCAAAGTCCTTTCCTCTGGCCAGTCTGCTGATCATCCCACGGGGGTGCCGTCGGCGCGGGCCTGCGGTCGCGATCTTTCGATCGCGGCGGCGAGTTCCGCTGGCCGCCGGGTACCGATCAGCCAGTAAGGCCGTTCCTGGTGTTCCCCGGTAACCTCGATATACACGGCGTACTTCAGGTAGGGCCTGACCAGCATGAACGCACGCGGGTCCGCGCTCGGCCCGCGCAGCGCCCGGGTATGGGCTTCGTCGAGCGCGACCACCTCCCCGGCCACGGCGAGCGGCAGCGTGCTGGACCCGGCGCGCAGCTCCCCGTCGGATACCTCGATCCTGGCGTGGCCCCAGTTCAGGAGCACCGCGGCGCATCCCCCGCAGATCACCACGTAAGATGCGACCGCCACGAGCACGCTGAAGCCGGCCCAGATGGTGCTGGCGAAGATGACCGCCGAGAACATGCCGAGCAGCCACCATGAGGCCGGCACGCGAAGCTGCTCGGTGTAGCTGCGCATTAGACCACGGTAGTTGGTTACATGAAAGATATGACGGGCTGGTGGGGGTGGCGCGGGAGCAGGGGGAGCCGTGCGGGCCACCCTGCGCCGGCCAGCCAGGCCTACCCCGCGCCGGGGGAGGACGCCGGCGGCGCGGACGCCGCAGTCGCGAACGGCGGCGCGGGCGCTGGAGTCGCGGACGGCGGCGCGGACACTGGCACCGCGAACGCCAGCGGCGCGGACACTGGCACCGCGAACGGGGGCGGCGCGGACGCTGGCACCGCGAACGGCGGCGCAGAGGCCGGCCTGCACCGGCCAGCCCACCGCGACGGAACGGACGAGGCGAGCAACGGGGTCCCGGCCCAGCTGCGCAGCGCGCCGGTCAGCCGGCTCCCGCGCGAGCCGACGGTGCCGCGCGTCCTGCAGCGGGCGGCGGACTGGTCGTGGCGGCTGCTGCTGATCGGGCTGCTGATCTACGTGGTGTTCCGGGTGGCCAGCGCGCTCGCGCTGGTGGTCCTCCCGTGCATCGCCGCGCTGCTGCTGACCGCCCTGCTACAGCCGCTGACCGCGCGGCTGCGCCGGGCCGGGATGCCCTCGCTCGCCGCGACGTGGGGCACGGTCCTGGCCGCGGTCGCGGTCCTGGCCGGGCTCGGAATCCTGGCGGCCAGCCGCGTGAGCGCCGAGTATCCCCGGCTGCAGAAGGAGGTCAAGCACACCGCCCACGAGGTCCAGAACTCGCTGGCGGGCTCGCCGCTCCACCTCAGCAGCGCGCGGATCAGCGAGTACTACGAGCAGTTCACGCACTTCTTCTCGCAGCACCAGTCCCTGATCGCGGGCACGGTGCTCACCGGCGGGCGGATCGTCCTGGAGCTGCTGACCGGCCTGGTCCTGATGATCTTCATCACGTTCTTCCTGCTCAAGGACGGTGACCGGATCTGGGCCTGGCTGATCAAGGGGCTGCCGCCCGAGGCCAGGCGGCGGGCGGGCAACGCAGGGCCCGCGGCGTGGACGGCGCTGGTCAACTACATCCGGGGCACCACCGCGGTCGCCGCCATCCACGCCGTGTTTATCGGCCTGGCCCTGTGGATCCTGGGCGTCCCGCTGCTCGTGCCCCTGATCATCCTGGTCTTCCTGGCCGCTTACATCCCGCTCGTCGGGATACTCGTGGCCGGGGCGGCGGCCATCCTGGTAACCCTGGGCACCAAGGGCTGGATCGCGGCGGTCATCCTGCTCGGCGTCTTCATACTGGAGAACCAGATAGAGGGCCATCTGCTGCAGCCGCTGGTCGTGGGGCGGATCGTGCGGCTGCACCCGCTCGCGATCATCCTGGTCCTGGCCGTCGGGGGGGTCATCGCCGGAATCGCCGGGGCGATCGTCGCGGTGCCGGCCGCCGCGGCGATCAGCCACGCCTGGCCGTATCTGCGGGGCGAGTCCCCGAAGCCGCCCGACGGGGACACCTAGCCTGCCCGGGCACGCCCGGGCGCCCGCGCGCGTTGCTCATCCGGACGCGGTAACACCGGGGCGGCCAGCGGTAAGGTCACCTCCGTGGATCAGGCCGGCCAGACTGGAGAAAGATGATGACCCATGCCGCAGGCGAACACTGAACCCGGCCGCGTGCCGGTCCTCATCCAGCGGCTGGATCCCGGCCTGCCGCTGCCCGAGCGCGCCCATCCCGGTGACGCGGGGGCCGACCTGTTCGCCGCCGAGGACGTGGAGCTCGCCCCTGGTCAGCGCGCCGTCGTGCCCACCGGGGTGGCGATCGCCCTGCCCGACGGCTACGCCGCTTTCGTGCATCCGCGGTCCGGGCTGGCGTCGCGTTACGGAGTCACGATCGTGAATGCACCGGGCACGGTGGACGCCGGGTACCGTGGCGAGATCAGGGTGACCCTGCTCAACACCGATGCCGACACCCCCGTGCGGTTCCAGCGGGGAGACCGGATCGCCCAGCTCGTAGTGCAGCGGGTGGAATACCCGGTGTTCCACGAGGTCGAGAGACTGCCGGGCTCGGCCAGAGGGGACAGCGGGTTCGGGTCGACCGGCGGCCACGCCGCGGCGGGCCGCCCGGTCGGCTAGAACGAGTTTCCGTAAGGAAGTTAGGAGCGTGCGGGGTGTTCAGACGGCGCCGCCGCGAGCAAGCGGACGGGCCCGGATATGACTCCGGCACGGCCCAGGACGATCCGGAGTTTTACGACGACGTGGATGAGCTGGAGGAGGACGAGGCCGACGACCAGGAGCCGGGAGGGGGCGCGGCCCCGGGCGGCGAGGCCGGCCGCGGCGATGAGGCCCCGCAGGTCCACGGAGCCGGGCCATGGGACGGAGCCGGGAGCTATCCGCAGCGGGAGCGGATGGACTTCGGCAGCCTGCTGGTCCCGGCGTATGAGGGCATCCGGGTCGAAGTCGAGATGGCCGAGGGCACAGGCGTGTGCGTGACGGTCCTGCGCGGCGACAGCGCCCTCCAGCTGATGGCCTTCGCCGCGCCCAAGACCAGCGGGCTGTGGGACGAGGTGCGCCAGGAGTTCGCCGCGGAGGTAGCCAAGTCCGGGGGTGACAGCCGGGAGGTACAGGGCCCGTTCGGCATCGAGCTGCACGCGCGGGTGCATCCGGCCGGGGAGGGGCCGCGCCACCGGCAGCTGGAGCCGATCCGCTTCCTGGGCGTGGACGGTCCCCGCTGGTTCCTGCGGGGCATGATCCGCGGCCCGGCCGCCCGCCGCCCGGAACTGGCCCGGCCGCTCGAGGAACTGTTCGCTGACGTCGTGGTGGTGCGGGGAGACCATCCGGCACCACCCGGGGACCTGCTGGAGATACGGCTGCCCGAGGACATGCGCCAGGCGCTAGCGGAGCAGTTCGATGAAGAGTCGGCCGGCCAGGACCTGCCGAACCCGTTCGAGCGCGGCCCGGAGATCACCGAGACCAGGTAACGCGGCCAGGCCGCCGGCGCGGCCGCGCCCGGCGGGCGCAGCGGCTTACCGGCCGCCGGAGAGCAGCGCGCCCAGTTCCTCCTCGACGTCCTCGCTGGTCACGAACAGCAGTTCGTCCCCGGCCTCCAGGGGGTCGTCGCTGTTCGGCACGATCACCCGGCCGTCGCGCAAGATGGCGACCAGCGCGGTATCGGCCGGCCACTCGATCCCGCCGATCCGCTGGCCGGCCAGGGGCGCGTCGGCGGGCATGGTCAGCTCGACCAGGCTGGCCTCGCTCTGCCGGAACGTCATCAGCCGGACCAGGTCGCCGACGCTGACCGCCTCCTCCACCAGGGCCGAGAGCAGCCGGGGCGTGGACACCGCGACGTCCACCCCCCACGACTCGTTGAACAGCCACTCGTTGTTCGGGTGGTTGATCCTCGCCACCACCCGCGGCACCCCGTACTCGGTCTTGGCCAGCAGCGATACCACGAGGTTGACCTTGTCGTCCCCGGTCGCGGCGATCACGACGTTGCAGCGCTCCAGGGCCGCGTCCTCCAGCGAGGAGATCTCGCACGCATCGGCCAGCAGCCACTCGGCCCGGGGCACGTTATAGACCTTGATCTTCTTCGGGTCCTTGTCGATGAGCAGCACCTCGTGCCCGTTGCCGAGCAGTTCTATGGCGATGGAACGGCCCACCGAGCCAGCCCCGGCGATGGCGACTCGCATCAGTGGCCTCCTCTCCCCGGCGCGGCCGGCTTGGCGAACTCGGCGGCGATCCGCTCCAGGTCTCGGTCGTCGGCGATCAGGTACAGCACGTCGCCCTCTTGCAGGACGGTGCCAGGACTGGGCAGCATCGCCTCGCCGAGCCGGGATATGAACGTGATCCTGGTCCGGGCCGACTCCTCGAGCGCGGTGACCTTCTCCCCGAGCCAGTGATCGTCATAGGCCACCTCGGCGAGCACGATCGTCCCGGTGGGGTCGCGCCAGA
>Ga0126381_100004609_pt1 | contig 15041 bp, 10 predicted proteins | sample PanSoiMetPlot_28_FD_96465 | JGI IMG/M metagenome (GOLD analysis project Ga0126381, IMG submission 96465) | Tropical forest soil microbial communities from Panama - MetaG Plot_28 | ecosystem: Environmental > Terrestrial > Soil > Tropical forest > Bulk soil | place: Panama | collected 2016-02-17
AGCGTGTGATGTTCTCGATCATCACGATGGCGTCATCCACAACGAAACCGGTGGAGATGGTCAGCGCCATCAGGGTGAGATTGTTCAGGCTGTAGCCGAGCAGGTACATCACGCCGAAGGTTCCGACCAGCGAGAGCGGCACGGCCACGCTGGGGATGATCGTGCCGGAGAGGCTGCGCAGGAAAAGGAAGATCACCACCACAACCAGGCCGATGGTCATCAGCAGCTCGAGCTTCACATCTTCCACCGAAGCGCGGATGGTATTCGTGCGATCCGTCAGGATGCCGACGTGGACCGCTGCCGGCAGCGTGACTGTGAGCTGAGGCAGCAGGCTCTTGATGCGGTCCACCACCGAAATGATATTGGCGCCCGGCTGCCTCTGGATGTTCAGGATGACCGCGGGAACGTTGTTCATCCATGCGGCCTGCCGGATGTTCTCAGCGTCGTCGATCACCGAGGCCACGTCCGTCAGTTTCACCGGCGCTCCGTTGCGGTACGCCACGATCAGCGGCCGGTAGTCGGCGCTCGAAAGCAACTGGTCGTTGGCGCCGATCTGGTACGACTGGTGCGGACCGTCGAAACTGCCCTTCGCCTGATTGACGTTGGCGGCGACGATCGTGGTCCGCAGATCCTCGAGGTTCAGCCCATACGATGCCAGCACCGTGGGATTCGCCCGAATGCGCACTGCCGGCTTCTGTCCGCCGCTGATGCTGACCAGCCCGACGCCCGCGAGCTGCGAGAGCTTGGGCGCGAGCCGGGTGTCCGCCAGGTCTTCCACCTTGGTCAGCGGCATCGTTTTCGACGTCAGCGCGAGAGTGATGATCGGCGTGTCAGCCGGGTTGATCTTGCTGTAAATCGGCGGAACGGGTAGATCGGCCGGCAGGTAGGTGCCGGACGCATTGATGGACTGCTGCACTTCCTGCTCGGCCACGTCGATGTTCAAGCTCAACTGGAACTGCAGCGTGATGACGGAGGCGCCGTCGGAGCTGGTGGACGTCATCTGCTGCAGCCCGGGGACCTGCCCGAACTGACGCTCGAGCGGCGCCGTCACGGATGATGCCATCACGTCCGGACTCGCGCCGGGGTAGAACGTGACCACCTGGATAGTGGGGTAATCGACTTCGGGAAGCGCCGACACCGGGAGCTGCTTGTAAGCCACCCCGCCCGCGAGCAGGATGCCAACCATGAGGAGCGATGTGGCTACCGGACGAAGGATGAATGTCCGGGAGGGACTCACTGCGACGTTCCTCCCTTTCTCAGGGGCCTCCCGTCGTTTTTCTTGGGGAGCGCGTTAGGCGTCCCACCGCCCGTCAACCCGCCGCCTTCGCCCTCGATACCTTGCGCGCCGCCGACGCTTGTGGCCTGGCCAGCGGCGCCCTGCGTGCCGGCGCCGGCAGCGCCGCGGCCCCCGCCCTGTCCTTGAAACTGCACTGTAACCTTCGTCCCTTCGTTTAATTTGTCCACGCCGGTCATTACCACCTCGTCGCCCGGCTGCACACCCGTTAGGATCTGCGACGTATCGCCCTCAGTTGTCCCGATCGCGATATCCCGCACCGTAACGGTCGAATCCGGCTTTGCGAGGTAGACATACGTGCTGGTGGTGGTCCGCTGGATGGCGGCCGTGGGAATCAGCGTCACGCCGCGCTTCTCCTGCACCAGCAGCCGTGCGTAGACGAACTGGTTGGGAAAAAGTGCGTCGTTAGGATTGGGGAAGTCGGCACGAAGCCGCACAGTGCCTGTGCTCTGGTCGATCTGGTTGTCCAGCGTAGATAGCGTGTCGGTGCCCAACTTGTGTTGCTGATCACGATCCCACGCGTCTACCGTCAACTTCTGGCCGGCTCGAAATCGACGCAGAACGTCGGGGAGCTGATCCTCGGCGATAGGGAAGATGACGCTGATGGGCTGCATCTGCGTGATTACAATCAGCCCGGTCGAGTCTGCCGCGTGCACAATGTTACCCGGGTCGACCAGCCGCAACCCGACGCGGCCCGTAATGGGCGCGGCGATGTGGCAGTATGTGATGTTCAGTTTGGCGGCATCGATCTGTCCCTGGTCGGCCTTCACCACACCTTCTTCTTGCGCGACAAGCGCTTTCTGAGTGGCGTACTGCTGCTCCGGAACGGCGTTTTGTTTCAACAGTCCCTCGTACCGCGTCAGGTCGACCTTGGCGTTGGCGAGCAGCGCCTCGTCGCGGGAAAGCGCCCCTTCGGCCTGTTCGAGTTGCACCTGATACGGACGCGGGTCGATCTCCACCAGCGGCGCGCCCTTTTGTACCAGTTCGCCCTCTGTGTAATGAATTTGCATCAATTCGCCATCGACACGCGTCTTCACGGTGACGGTGTAGATGGGAGTGACATTTCCGAGCCCCGTGACATATTCCCCGATGTTGCCGCGGACCGCCTTCGCCACAACAACGGGCACGGTGCCAGCGCCGCGTCCACCGCGGCCTCCACCCTTGCCTCCGGAATTCCCGGCCGGAGAGTTGGGCGGCGTGCCCCCGGCGTTGTTGGCGCGCGCCCATACGTAATATGCGGCGCCCGCTGCAGCGATGAGTACAAGAATCCACAGCGCTCGTCGGCGGCGCGGGGGAGCAGGTGTATAGGGGCGCTTCTCAGCGGGTGGGACTTTAGGTTCGGGTTTGCCCACGTCCGGAGCAGCGGGCGTGTACTCTTTCATTGGTGTCTCAGGACCCTCTTCAACCGATCGGCTTGGGCCAAAGCGTCTATTCTATGAACCAGTGCGCCGCCTCCGCTGCAGCACACGGCCTATAGATGTTTTATACCATTTTGGCGGGTCTGATAAGGTCCTGGTTACGCGGCCCTTTAGGGCTATGGGTCAATCCTCGCGAAGTGCTTGCATCGGCTCCATTTTCGCCGCACGGCGCGCGGGTCCGTAACTGGCCGCTAAAGCTACAATTGCGAGCAATACCGTCGCGCCTGCGAGCGTAGCGGCATCGTTGGGCTTCAGTCCGAACAGCAGCGAAGCGGCCGCCCGGCCGGTCCACAGCGCGAGCCCGCCGCCGATCAGCAGGCCGAACCCGAGAAGCATTGCCGCCTCGCGTAGCACCAGCCCGATTACTCCCGTGCGGCCGGCGCCCAGTGCCACGCGTAGGCCGATCTCATTGCGCCGCCGCGCCACCATGTACGCGATCACGCCGTAGAGCCCGATCGTGGCGAGCACACCGGCGAGCACGCCGAAGGCGCCGGCGAGCGTCGCCATCAAGCGGTCGCGCATGAGCGTGGCATTGAGTTGCTTCGTGAGGACCGTGAATTCGATCGAGATGGCCGGGCTCGCTGCGGCCGCGGACGTTTTCACGACGCGAGAGAGTTCGGCAAACGGAAGCGCCGTGCGCAAGACAAACGAGGCGCCGGCATCGAGATCTTTCAACTGGTGCAGCGCGACGTAGCTGATGGGTGAAAAATCCTCGCGCACTTCGCGATACTTGGTATTCCTCACCAGCCCTACAATCTGATACCGGTCGTCGGGCTCACCGGCGTTCCCCTCCACCAGAAATATGCGGCCCACGGGATTCGCACCGCCGAAAAACCTCTTCGAGAACGCTTCATTCACGATCGCCACGCGCGGCGAGCCCAGCGTGTCCCGCTCATCGAAATCCCGCCCGCCGAGGAGCGTGGTGCCCATGGTTTGGAAATATCCGGGACTCACGGCATTGAACATCGACACCTGCTTCTTGGTATCGGCCTCCGTGTAGCACATGTCGTTCCAGCCGCTTCCGCTGAGCGGCATAATCCCGACCTCGGCAGCCGAAGCTACTCCCGGAACCGCGCGCATCCGCTCCAGCAGTTCGCGATGCACCCCCGAATTCCGTTCTTTTGGATAGTGCGCGCGGCGGAAATCCAGGTCGGCCTGTACGATGCCTTGCACGCGGAACCCCGGATCGACCGCCAACAGCTTCCGCAAGCTCCCGATAAATAGCAGCGCTCCGACAAGAAGCACGAGCGAGAGCGCAACCTGCGCGACCACCAGCGCGCGGCGCAGGCTGAAGCGCTCGCGGCCGCTGGTGAGCCCGCGGCCTCCGGCGCGCATGGCCGCGGCTGGCGCGATGCGCGTCGCCCGGATCGCCGGTGCGAGGCCGAACAGCAGGCAGGTGGCGACGCCGATTACCGCGGTGAACCCGAGCACGCGCCAATCCAAGTCCACGCCGAGGAACATTCCGCCATTCGGCTCACTCAGGAAGGCGATCAGTCCGCGGCTCAACCCTTGGGCCAGAGCCGCACCGAGCACTGTACCCCCCACCGCGATCAGCAGGCTTTCCGCCATGAGCTGTCCGATAAGCCGCGAGCGCGACGCGCCGATCGCCTGCCGTACAGCGATTTCGCGCTCGCGCACGCTGGCGCGCGCCAGCAGCAGATTCGCCAGGTTGGCGCACGCAATCAGCAGCACCAGCCCGGTGGTCGCCAGCAGCAGCCATAGCGGCTCTTCGTACTGACGCCGCAAACCGGATACGCCATTGGCCGCGGGCGTCGCCTCGAGCTTGTTCTTCAGAAAATCGCGTGCCGTCTCGGGGCGGTACGATTCCGGCAGAGTCGCCTGCATGAATGCCGGCGAAAGGGCCTGCCATTGCGCGTCCGCACGCTGCGCGGTCCAACCAAGCTTCAGCCGGCCCATGGCGGAAAGCCACCACTTGGACGTACTCGCGGCGCGGCCTCTTCCGTCCTGCGACATCAGCCCGTCGGCGCACAGCGGAATCGCCACGTCATAGCGGTTGCCCACCTCCACACCGAAAAAGCCCGGCGGCGTCACACCGACGATCGGAAACGCCCGACCCTCCAGCGTCACGGTGCGGCCCAGCACGTCGCCCGCAGCCGCGAACTCCCGCTGCCAGAAGCCGTAGCTGATCACCGCCGTTGGGGCGCCGCAGCCCGGCCGGTCCTCGGCGTCGGTGAATGCGCGGCCCAGCACAGGCTGCACGCCAAGCACCTGGAAATAATTCGCGCTCACGTACAGGCCCTCGGCCCAGCGGACCTCGCCGCCCACGGCGAGATTGAAGCGCTGCGCGCTCCAGGCTATCAGTCCGCTGAAAGCCTGCGGCTGCGTCTGCATCCACTGCCACTGCTTCCAGGTGAAGCGGGCACTGCGGGTGGAGAAGTTGCCAGACCGATGCGAGCCTTTGCGGAAGTCGATGGTGACCAGTTCTTCCGGTTTTTCCACCGGCAGGGAACGCAGGCGTACGGCGTTCACCAGCTCAAAGATCGCCGTATTCGCGCCGATTCCGAGGCCCAGCGACAACACTGCTACGGCCGCAAACGCGGGGTTGAGGCGAAGCTGCCGCGCACCATAACGCAGATCCTGCCACACCGCATGCAAAAGGTGCATAGCTACTTTACGCTTCGGCGATCGTTCGGTTAGGGAGCGCCGAGACTTCGGAGCGCGTTCAACTGCTTCTACAAGTGCCCGGACCGTGAAGTTTGTCGCGATTGTCCAGACCGCTTGCTTACGCGCGCGGCTCGGAACGGAGCCGCGACCGTGAGGGAGCGATCGCACCATCGCAAACAAAAACGCGGTCGCGGAACTAATTCGATCGCAATGCAACCACCGGATCGATCCTGGATGCCTTCCAGGCGGGAATATACCCGGCGATGGCCGCATTGCCGAGAAGAAGCCCAGCCACCTCAATAAACGTCAGCGGGTCACCCGTTGTGACTCCGAACAACAGAGTCGCCAGCGTACTCGACAGAGCACGAGACCCTGCCATTCCCAGCGTGAGACCTAACGCGGCCAATCCGAGGGTCCGGAGCACGATGCGCCGTTGCAGGTCGCCGGTGGATGCCCCCAACGCCATGCGAATTCCAATTTCCTGCACGCGTTGACTGACCGAAAACGAGATCACGGCGTAGATTCCCAGCGAAGCCAGGATCAGGGCGAAGGCGGCGAATCCGCTCAGCAGCAGCACCAGGAATCGCCGCGGCGAAACCGCCCTGTCGACGAGATCCTGGAATGTCTGAAACTCTCGCACCGGCAGATTCGGGTCGACTGGCCGGAGAGCCGTTCTCAGCGCCGCTGCCAGCGCATCCGGGGGAAGCGCAGTTCGCACAACCAGTTGCGTGGTCGCGTAATCTGCGGTTTGCCGCATCGGCAGATACATTTCCGACCCGCCTGCTGCTTCCAGAGCTGCGTGGCGGACGTCGGCGACCACGCCTACGACTCGGCGGCCCCCGTCGGTTGTGATCATCTGACCGACTGGGTTCCGACCCGGCCAAAGTGTCCGCGCCAGCGTCTCATTAACCACCGCGACACGTTCACTGGACGCGCGGTCCCGCTCGGAAAATGGCCGGCCTAAGCGCAAAGGAATCCCGGCCGCCTCGAAATACCCGTCGCTCACGACGCGAACGTATGCCTCGGGTTGATGACGCTTTTCGTAAACCTGACCTGCACCAGTGACGGCCCAGGCGCGGTCGTCACGCAGCGGAAGAACGTCGGTAATGCCGGCCGCGACAATGCCGGGCAGCGAGCGGGTCCGGCGCAATATCTCGTCGAGGAAGGCGTTCTGCTGCGGAAAACTCGAGATCCGAAAACTCGGATCGATCCGCAGCGCGGCCGCTCGCTCCGGCTGAAATCCCAGATTCACGTCGAGGACGCGGAGAAAGCTCCGAATCAGCAGCCCCGCACCGACCAGCAGCAGACACGCGAAAGCGAGCTCGGAAACGACCAGCCCATCGCGGAGCCAGGCATGCCGCCTTCCGCCGCTGGATCCGCGGCCGGCATCCTGGATGCTCTCGCGAAGAGAGGGCGCGGTGACCCGCAGCGCCGGTAGAAGCCCAAAGAGCACGCCTGAACCGACCGCCGCGAGCAAGGTGAACAGGAGCGCACTCCCGTCGACCCGAACGCTTTTGAGCAAGGGAAGGTTGAATGCATGCAGATGCGCCAACTCACTCGTGCCCGCCATCGCGAGGATCAGTCCCAAAACCGCGCCGCCACACGAGAGCGCCACGCTTTCCGTCAGCACCTGCCGCAACAGCCGCGAACGGCCCGCGCCTAAAGCGGTCCGCATCGCGATCTCTTTTTGGCGCGCGCCTAACCGCGCCAACTGCAGATTCGAAAGGTTCGCGCAGACAATCAGCATCACCACACCAACCGCGCAGGCCAGCACCGACAGCGCCGGGACTACCCGGCCGCTTACCTGCTCTGCCAGCGGCGTCAGCCGTGGAGCGATATTATTCCGTTCCGGATGCTGGGTCTCCAATTGTTTGCCCAGCATCGTAAACTCGGCCTGCGCGCGCTCGATGGTTGTGCCGCGCTTCAATTTCCCGACGACCTTCATGGTGTTTCCCGAAGGCTTTCTTTTGTCGTTCAGCGGCCAGGGAATGAAGATATCGATTGGTGTGGCAGGAGCGAAGACGCTCGCGAAATCGAACGAGGCGGGCAGCACGCCCACCACAGTGACCGGATTGTTGTTCAACGTCAGCTTCCGGCCCACAATGCCTCGGTCGGAATTAAACCGGCGCCGCCAAAAATCGTAACTCAAGAGCATGGCAGGCGGGGCGGAATATCTGCCCTGGCACTCTTCCGCGGTGAACGTCCTTCCGATTGCCGGCTCGACACCCAGCAACGCGAAGAAGTTCCCGGTGACGGGAACGCCTGTGAGACGCTCCGGTTCGGCGGCTCCCGTCAATTCCTTATCCCCCGGAAAATAGAATCCGGACCAGCCGGCCAGATCGGAGAAGGACTGGTTCAACTCCCGGAGGTCTGAATAGTGTTCGGTCTGGACAGCGGTCCACTCGTCACCGTTGGTGACCGACAACAGCCGTCCGGGGTCGCGAAACGGCAGCGGGCGCAGCAGCAGCGCATTGACCACGCTGAAGACGGTGGAACTGGCGCCGATACCCAGGCCGGCTATGAGAACGGTGAACGCCGTAAACCCGGCATCGCGCCGCATGCCGCGAAAAGAGTGGCGCAGATCCTGCGCGAGATCGCTCATCCAGCGCGCGATCCAGATGGAACGGGCTTCTTCCGATTTCTGTGTCATATTGCCAAACTTCCTGTGCGCCGCGGCACGCGCTTGCTCCGGGGACATGCCTTGTGCCACTAGATCGTCGGCCATCGACTCGATATGGAACTCCATCTCTTCCCACAGCAGGCGGTGTCTCTCGCTGTGGGCGAGCCAATAACGTAAGCGTCGTCGAAGAACCTTCCAGCGTGAACCCGCCCGCATCCTACTCTCCGTTGACTAGGCAAAACCCATGATGCGGGCCACCGCGCCCGTGACCTGGCGATAACGAGCCGACTCCTCGGCGAGGTGTTTACGGCCGTCCGAAGTGAGCTTATAAAAACGGGCGCGCCGGTTGGTGGCCGAGAGGCCCCATTCGCCCTCGATCCAGCCATTCAGCTCGAGCCGCTGGAGAGCCGGGTAGAGAGAGCCTTCTTCGACCCGCAGCAGGTCATCGGATAATTGCTGAATCAGTTGCGCGATCGCATATCCGTGCAAATGGCCGCGCATTAATATTTTGAGGACGAGCATATCGAGCGTCCCCGGCAAGAGATCGGCCTTCGGCTTCTCCGCTCCCATAGACAATCTGATTATCGGACGATAGAGTTTCAGGCTGGTTAGGAAGAAATATTCAGTTTTTTGACTTCGATGATCTGAGTACGGTTGGCATCCCCGCGCGCGGAGCCTTCCGGCGCTCCGGCTTCCTCGTGACGAAGGTCCAGGCCCCGCGCAGCAACCCCTCGAGGGCGTCGTGGCGAATCTTCGAAAGCCGCACGAGCACGCCGGGATAGCCCTTGTAATGGTCGGGCAGATAGTAGATTTCGGGCGCCTCCTCCAACAGCTCCGCCCGGCGCTCGAAATCGACCGCGACGAGGATCGAATCGGGCTCCGCGGCTTTGTTGGTCGGGATGCACGTCAGCAGCTTGCCGCGAACTTTCAGTGTGGGCGCACCCCACGTGGTCGTCTCCTCCACGTCAGGCAACTGCCGGGCAATCTCGCGCACGCTGTCGAAGGTGATTTTAGTCCGTGCCATTGCGTTCCAAGATATCACCGGCCCGGCGGCCGAAAACCACCATGGCGGTGGACGGCGGCCACCGCGCGCAATCTCAGCGTCATCGTTTTCAGACACTTAGCTCTGGCAAATCGGTTGCATTCCCGGTGACCGGAAGCCGCTGGCGGTTGCGGCGAAATGGAGGATCGAGATGAAATCGAAGCTGCTCGCACTTTTGCTGTTGGCCGGTGGCGCCGCCGTCGCTGGACCGAAGGTCTTTTTCGGCGTGAGCGTGGGAGCGCCGGCGTGGTATGCGCCTGCTCCTGTATACGCTTCGGCATATGCACCGCCTCCGCCGGTGGCGCAGTATTACGTTCCGCCTGTACCCGGGCCGGGCTATGCGTGGGTCGGGGGCTACTGGTATCCGGCTGGAGCTCGCTGGGGCTGGCACGCCGGCTACTGGGCACGCCGTCCGTTCGTTGGCGCGTCCTGGGTGGGGCCGCGCTGGTATGGCGGCCGGTACTATCGCGGGTACTGGCGCCGCTAACCGCATTGGTGGGGCAGGCGGTATCGCCTAATGCCGCCATAGTTTTCGTGGGCGCATAGGGTTCATTTCTTGCGCTTCGGGAAGGCGTCTCGCCTCTTCCAAACCTCCCTCGGATAGGAGGGTCGCTTTCGTTTGCGGCGTGGCAGTTTGGATTGCTGAACGTATCTCATCATTTGATCGAAGATACGTTTCGCCTCTTGCTGCTGGACGGCGGGACATGGGAGATCGAAACGCTCTGAGCGGCTACAAGGCCCTCTTCGGCCGCTGGGCAGGCGAGGACGCCTGTCCCACTAACTGGCGATTCGGTCCATCACTTGCGCTAAGAACTCCTCTTCGCGGTCGATCTTCATCCGAGTCTTGAGCCAGTACAGCTTCACGGGCGCGAGCATCGCGGCGAAGCCCTCCGGGAGGTTGATGGAATCCTTCTCCGTGGTGACGGCGGCGGTCGCGCCGCAAGCTTCGATCTGGTGGGCGATGTGGCGGAGTTCGCGGGGGCGATAGTGGTGGTGATCGCCGAACTCGATCCACTCGACGGGCGGGACGCCGAGGCGTTCGAGCGTGCGGCGGAACGATTGCGGGTTGCCAAGGCCGCAGAATCCGCCGGCCTTGTCGAACGGAGGAGAGGCGATGGGGTACTCGCGGCCGGCATCGTCGACCCAGACTTGCGGATCGACGGCGGCGCGGAAGATGGGCGCCTGCGGATTGTAGCGGCGCACGACACGCTCGATCGGTAGCGCAAGATCGGTGAAGGCGCTTCGCGTGATCAGAATGATATCGGCGCGGGCAATTCCCTCGACCGGTTCGCGCAGGCGGCCGAGAGGAAATACCGCGCTGCCGCCGAACGGATTGAGCGCATCGATGAGAACGATATCGACGTCCCGCGCCAGTTTCCAGTGCTGGAACCCGTCGTCGAGCAGCAGGACGTCGGAGAGAAAATCGCGGCGCAGCAGCATGCCGGCGGCGTAGCGGTCGGCGCCGATGCCGACGGGTGCGAGGCCGGAGCGGACGAAGATCGCGGGCTCGTCGCCGGACCGCTCGACCGCGATGGCGGCGCCCGGCGCAACAATCAGATTCGCTTCGGGCGAGCTGCGCGCGTAGCCGCGCGTGAGGACGCCGGGCGAGCGGCCGGCGCGCTTGAGCAACTCGGCAAGGCGGAGCACGCAAGGCGTCTTGCCGGTGCCGCCCATGGTGAGATTGCCCACGCTGATCACCGCAGCGTCCACTTTGCGCATGGCGCGCAGATCGCTTTCGCGCTTGCGGCGGCTGCCCAGCTCCCATGCATGCGCCATCAGCCGCGCGACGAAATACCAGGGCATCGCCGGCACATAGCGTGGCACACCAGACGCGTAGTACTCGCGGACTTCGGAAACGGCACGGGCACTCGCGCCGCGGCGCGATTCGGCGCAGGCGAGCGCGCGCCGGCCGATTTCGGCGGCTTCACCAGGGTCGGCGAGGAGCCGCTCGACGGCGCCGGCCAGCTCGCTGCGATCTGCGATGCGGACGGCCGCGCCGCCGGCATAGAACTGATCCGAGATCTCCTGGAAGTTCTCCATGTGCGGACCGGCGATCACGGGCTTGGCGAACAGAGCGGGCTCGAGCAGGTTGTGGCCGCCGCGCTCGGCCAGCGAACCGCCCATGAAGACGACATCCGCAGCGGCGAAGAGTCCGCCGAGCTCGCCGATGGAGTCGAGCAGAAGGACACCAGGCAGCCGGAGTGTGTCATCGCCGCGAAGAGCGGAGCGACGGAGATAGCGAACTCCGGCGGCTTCGAGCTTGCTTGCAGCTTCGTCGAAACGCTCGGGCTTGCGGGGGACGAGCACTAACAACAGGGCCGGAAAACGTGCGGCCAACTGGCGGAAAGCGGCGATCACAGCGTCGTCTTCGTCGATATCGCCGGCGCGGGCTGGCGGCATGGTGCTGGCGGCGATCCACACATCCTCCGGCTTCAGACGATCGAGCAGTTCCATCGCGGGCGAGCCGGCAGCAGCGGGGCGGGCTTCGAAGTCGTACTTGAAATTGCCGGCCGCATGGGTGCGGTGTGGGGGCGCACCGAGCGCCAGGAAACGGTCGCGCATCGGTTCACTCTGCACGAGGACGACGTCGGCTTGCGGCAGCACGGCGCCGAAGAACCAGCGCCATCGGCGGTTGCGCGGAAAGGCGCGGTCGGAGATGCGCCCGTTCACCATGACGATGCGCGCGCCGGCTCGCCGGGTCTCGCGCAACAGGTTGGGCCAGATCTCGGTTTCAGCGACGACCAGCACGGATGGGCGAAGCGTTCGCAGGACACGGCGCACGGCGAAGACTAAATCGATGGGCGCATAGAAGACGCCGTCGGCCAAACCGGCGAGCTTCTGTCGCGCCGTCGCCTGGCCGGCGAGCGTTCCCGTGGAGACGAAGATGCGCGTGTTGGGCAGGTCGGCCCGCAGGCGGCGAAGGAAGTCAAGGCAGGCGAGGACCTCGCCCACGGAAATGGCATGCAACCAGATAGCGCCCGGACCGGTCTGTCTAAACGAGCGCGGCAGGAAACCGAAGCGCTCGGGGAGGGTGGCAGGATAGCCGCGGCGCGACACGGCACGCGCGGCGAAATACAATATTAAGATGGGTAAGGCCAACGCCTGAAGGAACCGGTAGAGGAAATAAATGCCTTTTGTTTTCAAACGTTTGGCTCTTTTCATGAGTATAGCGGCGGCGTTTGCCGCCGACAAGGAGCCGGCCCCGTTCAAGGCCCCTCCGGCAGCGAGCTTCGCCCAGAAGCAAACCAATGACAAACTGATGGTGGGCGCCGAGCCTTACATTTCGGGCGAAAAGCTGAAGGCCGCATTCGGCAAGCTGGTGCCGTATCAATACGGCGTGTTGCCTGTGCTGGTTGTTATGCAGAACGACAGCGATTCTACCATCCGGCTGGACACTCTAAGGGTGGAATATGAAGGGCCGCGCGGCGATCACGTAGAGGCCACGCCGGCCAAGGACGTGCGCTACGCGGTCGGACCATCACGGCCCGGCGTTTCGAATAAGCCGATTCCGCTGCCCACGAAGAAGAAGAATCCGTTGAACGTTTGGGAAATCGAAGGGCGGGCGTTCGCGGCACAGATGCTGCCGCCGGGCAATTCGGCCTCGGGCTTCTTCTACTTCGAGACGGGATGGCAGCCCGGCTCGACCATCTACCTGACGGGCTTCAGCCAGGCGAAAGGCGGGAAGCAACTGGCGTTCTTCGAGATTCCGCTGGTTCAGTAGAGCTACAACCAGACCCCGCAACCTACCGCCGGCGGCGGCATGCGATGAGGAGAGCCATCCCGATGCCGGTGAACACGAATGCGGCCGGCTCGGGGGTGACGACAATCTCGGTGATCTGCGTGCCCCAGATTCCGCTACTGATCGGCACTTCGACAGCCGCCCAAAAGACGCTGGAGTTCGACGGATCGATGGCGATTGCGCTGTAATCGCCCCAGCGGAACCGGCCGCCGCCGTTCTGGGTGTAATCGCCCGTGAGTCCTTGGGAGAGCAAAGTGGGGCTTTCGCAGCTCACGCTCCGCGTGGCCGAGTCGAACTGGCAATGGTCGGCATAGGCGCTGATATTGTCGGCGGGAGTGTTGGCGCCTCCGGAACGATTGAATGCCAGCATGAAATCGCCCGCGGCATTCGCGGCAACCGACACATACGTGTAGTCGAAGCCAGGATCGCTGACCAGGCCGGTGGCCAGGAGTGTGTCGGTATCCATGTTGAAGATGAGCCACTGTACCGCATCGTGCGTAACCAGATTATCCGTAACACCGACGATGTTGGCGGCGTAGAGCAGGTTGCCGACAATGAACGGGCTGGAGCTGAAGCGAGTGTCGTTGGCATCGATCCGGGGACCGCTTGGCTGCCGCATGCCCACTGGCTGACCGCCAATCAGCCCGTTGATGTGAAGGAACTGAGCGCTGTTGGAGGAAAGACCGGTGAACAGCGTGGCTTGAGTAATGCCGGGGCCAATGGTGAGTGCAGCGTCATAGGCACCGTTGTAGTCGATGGCCGGATTGGGGGTTACTCCGAACGTAGCCGGGGGCAGATTCTGATAGCTGATTTCTCCGGCCAGCGTTGGACTTAGCCCCAGAAGGTCAGATTTCGGGAATGAAAACAGAGAAAGGCCCGTGTAAGTGCCGGTTATGGACGTAAAATTGTTGACGCCAATATAGACCCCATTCTTATCGACGCCGAGCGTGTCAAAATCGGCGAAGCCCGAGTTTCCAACAAGACTGACGGCTCTCTACCCGTCCATGGGATTAGAATCCTTCGAGACGGCTATGAGAACCTGATTGCCGAGATTCGATGTAGTAATTTCGGAGGCGAAAAAACGGCCAGAACCCTGGTCGTAGACCACGCGCGGGTCGCCCAGGCCGGCGCCGCCGCCACCAATCGAAAGGCCCGCATTTTGCCAGAACACCTTGTCGGTGGCGATTGAGCCCTGCGCGACACCGGCGGTGCTATAGACCTGGTATGCGCCGTTTTCGAGTTGGACTATCTGCGCAGGACCGACGGCCATACCCATGTCCGATGGAACCTCGCCTGTCCCCAGGCTGAACGTCTCGCTAAGATTGATTCCTGAGAAATTGACACCGATGATGGCGCCGGCGGGCAATTCCGCACACAGGGAGATAACTCCCAGGCTTCCCGCAAGGAGAGTTTTCACGACGATTTCCCCGTCGGCTTAGTCGGAGTGCGAATTCCTCCGAGATATCCGCACTGCCGATAAGCTCTAAGCCTGCGGGAAGTCTACCATGATTACTTCACTAATTCGTCGGGAGAATCACGTGTCCGGCACTAGTTATGATCAGGCTGTCACCGGAGTTAGTGTGCGGAGTTTCGCCGACGGCGGAATTGGCGGATTGCCAGTAACCCCGCGGTTATGAGAACGACGGTGCCCGGCTCGGGCACAGCGGGATTCCACCCAAGAGTACTAAGCACCTTAAACTCGGGGCTGCCGGTGGTCAGAGGGATTGCACCACTGGGGCAGCCGATAGCATCCTGGATGTAAGGGCCGGGCGCCGCCGCAGGGCAGCCAGCCGGATTGCCGGTCGTGGGATTGCCATAGATCCAGTCGTTGCGATCCGCCGATGTGTTGCCTCCGGCGTTGTGGTCCTGATTGAACTGGGCAACGTTGGTGGCGCCGCCATTGTAGGAGAAATACGCAGTGGCGTTCGGATCGGTGCTGATACTGCGCGTACCGTTGCCGCTGTAACGGAAGTAGTCCTCGGCATAAAAATTCGTACCCGCCGGAATGGCTACGTTATTCCCCAGGAAGGTCAATGCGGAACCGATGCCGAGCGCTTCATCCAGTTCGTGTTCGGCGACATTCATGAAGTCGTATCTGCTGGCTGTGGCCACTCCGTTGTACTCAAACATGTTGGGCGTGTTGGTAAACGTCAGAATGGAGTCGTAGCCGTTAGGGTCGCTCGGCGGATAAGTCAGGCTAAATCCAAGCGCCTTCAGATTGGCGGCAGTGACCGTCACGTTTCCGCTGCCATTATCGGCAACCAGCGGATCGTTTGCGGGAAGACTCGCCAGGCCATCGGAGA
>Ga0126381_100004610_pt1 | contig 15041 bp, 14 predicted proteins | sample PanSoiMetPlot_28_FD_96465 | JGI IMG/M metagenome (GOLD analysis project Ga0126381, IMG submission 96465) | Tropical forest soil microbial communities from Panama - MetaG Plot_28 | ecosystem: Environmental > Terrestrial > Soil > Tropical forest > Bulk soil | place: Panama | collected 2016-02-17
AGCCCGCTTGCCGGAATGCGCGCCGAGGTGTCGCCGCCCGCCAGCCGCGTCATCGCGTCCGCAAGTCCGTTGAGCGGCCGCGTGATCGAGCGCCCGATCCACCAGCTGAACGCCAGCCCCAACAGCACCGCCGCGCACCCAACCCAGATGATGAAGCTCTTGGTGCGAGCCTGCGACGCCGATAACGCCGCCGCCGCCGCCCGCGCGCGTTTGCGGGCGCCGTCGAGGATTCCGTCAGCGACCGGGATCATGCTTTGGGTGTCGCTGTCGATCGCCACAATCAGCGGACGGATCTTGTCGACCCCGGCGATCCATTGGGCGAAAGTGTCCGCATAGGCCTTGGTCTTCGCTATCAGCGGCTCGCGCATCTCCGGCGCGCCATCGACCGATTCGAAGAGCGCGTTGAAATGCGCAACCTCATCGAAGAACTGCTGCCGGATCGGCACCGCCCGCGACAGCTGGTACTCGGCCTCGTAGCGGCGCATCGTCAGAAGCGACGTCAGGAGCTTGCCGGCGTCCTCTTCCCCTACCCAGGTCAGCTGCTGATTGATGATGGTCTCGACCGCGGCTCCGGCCTCGCGCAATCGCCCGCGGACGCCGTCGCGGTCGGTAAATCCAAGCGCTTCCTGCTGCTGGGTCAGCTGCAGGAAATTGAAGGCGACCTGGGCGATCTTGCCGGTCAGCCCATCGATGTCGGAATTTTGCGACCGCTCGACGGAACTCTCGATCATCTCGAGGCTTTGCGAAGCCTGCCGGTTGCCGGCGGCAAACGCCGCCACTGCGCCGGGGTCGGGACTGGCGATGAAGTCCCGCACTCCGATGCGCATGGCCGAAATCCCGGCCTTGAACTGGGCGCTCGCGTCGGCAACCTGTGCGGCGCGCTGGACGCTCCGAAAGGCATCTTCCACCCGCGTCTCGCCGGTCATATAGGCGGCGCCATTGGCGAGAAAGCCGACGACCGGAATGGCCGTGATCAAGGCAATTCGGCCGCGGACCGACATCTTCGAGCTGATCTGCGCAAACGGGCGAAGAAGCGATGTCCAAGGCGTCATGGCGGTTGCGCCGGCGGTGATCCCGGAGACGAGCTTTCGGCTCAGCCGCCCTGACGGGTTGAGCCGGCCAAAGCCATCTCACGGTAAAGAAACAGCAAAACGGTTAAGAAAGGCAGCACCTCCACGTTCGTGGGCGCGCGGCAAACCCCGGCATGGCATTTGCGTCCCCCAATGCGGTAGAATTTGTGCATTGCACCATGAGTTCCGCCAATGGAGACCCTCATGCCTTGCGAGCCAGCCCGGGGCGGCGCCGAGCCGGATATCGTCAGCGTGGTGCAGGCCGCGGCGCTCGCGGCCGACGAGCTGCTCCATGACGCGATTGGGGCGGTTCGTGCGCGCATCGGCGACGATCGCCAGCCGGTCGATCAGGTGCTTGACCGCGAGCAGCGCGCCACTCACGCACTGGCTTGGCTCGCCACCTACGTGCAAGCGGTGCGCCAGCTCTCCGCCTATGCGGAACGCATGCAGTCAAGCGGCCGGCTGGGCGAGATCGAGGAGCTGATCATCGGGCTCGGGCTTGGCGAATATCTCGCCCAGATGCAGGGCGGCATCCCGATGAGTCAGGGCGAGATCGCCCGTCCTGCCGACATGGGGCTTGCGGGGAGCGCCATCGAGCGGCGCCTCGCCACCTGCGTCGACGCGCTTGCCCCCGGCAATGCGCAGCGGCGGGCGCGCCTGGTCGAATTGATGCGCAGCCGCGCGGCGGCGACCGTCGGGGACTGCGGGCTTGACGAGACGCTGGCGGCGATCCGCGACGAGATGCGCAAATTTGCCGACAGCGAGGTCGTGCCGCAGGCGCAGAAATGGCATCGATCGAACGAGTACATTCCGCTCGGCATCATTGCGCAGATGTCCGAGCTTGGCGTCTTCGGGCTGACCATTCCGGAGCAATACGGCGGCCTGGGGCTCGGCAAGGAGTCGATGTGCGTGGTCTCGGAGGAGCTGGCGCGCGGCTATATCGGGGTCGGCTCGCTCGGTACGCGCTCCGAGATCGCCGCCGAGCTCATCCTCGGCGGCGGCACCGAGACGCAGAAGTCGGAATGGCTGCCGAAGCTTGCCTCCGGCGAGGTTCTGCCGACCGCGGTGTTCACCGAGCCCAACACCGGCTCCGACCTTGCGGCGCTCAGGACGCGGGCGGTGCGCGAGGGGGACGTCTACAAGGTCTCCGGCAACAAGACCTGGATCACCCATCCGGTGCGCGCCGACCTGATGACGCTCCTGGTGCGCACCAATCAGCAGGAGGCCGGCCATCGCGGCCTCTCGATGCTGCTCGCGCCCAAGCCCCGCGGCAGCGACGCGACTCCCTTCCCGGTGTCCGGCATGACCGGGACCGAGATCGAGGTGCTCGGCTATCGGGGCATGAAGGAATACGAGATCGCCTTCGATCAATTCGAGGTGCCGGCCTCAAATCTCCTGGGCGGAATCGAAGGCCTCGGCTTCAAGCAGCTGATGCAGACCTTTGAATCGGCGCGCATCCAGACTGCTGCGCGCGCCATCGGGGTCGCGCAGGCCGCCATGGAGCAGGCGCTCGCCTATGCGCAGGAGCGCCGGCAATTCGGCCGGCCGATCATCGAGTTCCCCCGGGTCGCCGACAAGATCGCCATGATGGCGAGCGAGATCATGATCGCGCGCCAGCTCACCTATCATGCGGCCCGGCAGAAGGATTCCGGACGCCGCTGCGATCTCGAGGCCGGGATGGCGAAGCTGCTCGCGGCGCGCGTCGCCTGGGCGGCGGCCGACAACGCCGTGCAGATTCACGGCGGCAACGGCTTTGCGCTGGAGTTCACGGTCTCACGCCTCTTGTGCGACGCCCGCATCCTTTCGATCTTCGAGGGCGCCTCCGAAATTCAGGCGCAGGTGATCGCGCGGCGCTTGCTGGACGGCACGAACTGAGCGCGGCTATCCCGCTTTGACGGGCTCCTTCAGCAGCTTGCCGACGTTGCCGGCGAGGATCTGCTGGCCGTCCAAGCCGAGACTGCGCAGTTCGCGCACGAAATCTGCAACCACCTTGCGCTGGCGGATCTCCTGCGGATAGTCGGTGGCAAACACGATGCGGGAGGCCGGGATTTCAACAAGCGCGGTTTTCACCGAGGTGATCGCCCCGGCAAAGCCCGCGGTATCGAACACCAGATTGTTGCGGATGTAGTGGTCGAAATCCTGCTTCGCCTTCATGCCATGGCGGGCATTGTCGCGGGTGCCCCAGAAATCCTTGTCCTGGTAGCTGCGGATGCGCCCGAGCATCGAGGCGATGCCGCCCGAAAGATGGGCCATATGCACGGTCAGGCCGGGATGGCGATCGAACACGCCGGAATTGATCAGCCGGATCGTCGCCATGATGAGGGAAAATTCGCGGCCGACCGAGCGCGCGGTGTCGAAGCCATCGAACTGCTGGGAATAATTGAGCTTCAGGGCCGGATGCACGAATACAAACATTCCAAGGCGTGCAACCTCGGTCCAGAACGGCTCGAAGCGCGCATTGTCGAGAAACAGCCCGTCGGTCTCCGAGGTGATGACGACGCCCTGGCAGCCCAGCTCGTGCCGGCAGCGGCTGAGCTCGCGCATTGCCTCGGCGCCGCCGAGCGGGTGCGCATGGGCTGCGGCGATGAAGCGGCCCGGATAGTCCCGCTCCGCCTTCTTGGCCTTGTCGTTGACGAAACGCGAAGTCTCGAGATCGGCGCACATGCCTTGCGCGCTGGTCAGCCAGGCCGCGTCGATTCCGGCCGCGTCCATCATGCGCACGTGCTCGTCGAGGTCGTAGAGGAGCGAATGGATGGTGTAGCTCGGCGCGCCTTGCGCGTCGTAATGCAGGATGAGGCGGTCGCCCGGGTCCTCCTTGATCAGCTCGCGCGGCGTGAAGTGGTGCTGGAAATCGACGATCATCGGCGCTCCTTGCGGGGACGGCTCTTCGCCTGCGGCCCCATAAGCCCGACAGTCGCGGGGGTTTCAAGCCGCCTTGCCGTCATGCGCCGCTCTGAGCGCCTGATCGAGATCGGCCAGGAGATCGTCGGGCTCTTCGAGCCCGACGGAAAGGCGCAGCAGATCGGGCGGGCAGCGGGAGAGGGAACCCTCGACCGAGGCGCGATGCTCGATCAGGCTCTCGACACCGCCGAGCGAGGTCGCGCGCTTCCACAACTTGACGCAGGCGGCGGTCGCGATGGCGGCGCGCTCGCCGCCGCGCACGCGGATCGACAGCATGGCGCCGAAGCCCCCCGGCATCTGGCGTGCCGCCACCGCATGGCCCGGATGGCTCGCAAGCCCCGGATAAAGCACGCTCGCGACCTGCGCGTGCCGCGCAACGCGGCCTGCGATCAGCATGGCGCTTGCCGCCTGCGTTCGCACCCGCACGTCGAGGGTGCGCATGCCGCGCAGCAAGAGCCAGGCTTCGAATGGCCCGATTACGGCGCCAAGCTGGGTGCGGATGGCCTTGAGGCGCTCAAAGCTCTCCCCAACCTCGGCGGCCGCCACTGCGCCCGCGATGACGTCGGAATGGCCGTTGAGATATTTCGAGGCCGAATGCATCACGAGATCGGCGCCAAGCCCGAGCGGACGGGTGAAGACCGGCGTCGCGACGGTCGAATCGACCGCGAGCCGGGCGCCCGCCGCATGGGCGATCTCGGCAATCGCCGCAATGTCGCTGATGGTCCAGAGCGGATTGCCGGGCGTCTCGATATAGACGAGCTTGGTGGTCCCGACCTGGACGGCGGCGCGCAGCGCCGCAAGGTCGGAGCTGTCCACGAAGTCGACGCTGTAGCCGAACCGCGGCGCCTCCCGGCTAAGCCAGTTCCGGAACGCCCAATACATGACCTCCGAGGCGACGATGCGCGCCGGCGGTGGGACCGCGAGAACGATCGCGGTTGCGGCCGCCATTCCGGAGCCGAACAGCGCCGCCTCCCGCGCCCCTTCCAGGGCCGCCAGCACTGCTTCCGCCTGGCGTGCGGTGGCGTTGTCGGGCCTGCCATAGGCATAGCCGGAGCGATATTGGTTGTCCGGATCGCGAAGGAAGGTGGTCGCAAGATGAATGGGCGGCACCACCGCTTTGGTGACCGGCTCGACCGCGCCCAGCGCCTGCGCCGCTATGGTGCGCGCCGTCCAGCGGGGGGATGCTTCTTCATTGGGCATGAGCCTCTCCTTTTTCGGCGCGCCCGGCTGCGTTCGGGGCAATGGTCTCGCCGCTTCGAGGATGCTAAGAGCAGGCGATGGCCGACGTCATGTCCCATGTAATGGTGCCGCTCGCGATCGGGGCGGTCGCGATCGTCCTTCTGCTGGGCCTCGTCAACATGATGCGCGGGGGCTCGCCGCACCTCTCGCAGCGGCTGATGCGGTTGCGGGTGCTGATGCAGTTCATCGCCCTCATCGTGATCATGCTCACGATCCTGATCATGCACCGTTGAGGCAAGTCGATGGTCGTGCTCAACCGGATTTATACCCGCACCGGCGATGACGGCAGCACCGCGCTCGGCACCGGCGAGCGGCGCCGGAAATATGACCTGCGCGTCGCCGCCTACGGGACCGTGGACGAGCTCAACGCGGCGATCGGGATCGCGCGCCTCCATGCGAGCGAGGATCGCGAGCTCGACCGCATCCTGACGCGCATACAGAACGACCTGTTCGACGTCGGCGCAGACCTGTGCATGCCCGACAAGGGAAAAGGGCCGGGCGGAGCACGCCTGGATGTGACCGAGGCGCAGGTCGAGTGGCTCGAGCATCAGATCGATCGGCTCAATGGGGAGCTGGCGCCGCTGCGGTCCTTCGTGCTGCCGGGCGGCAGCGCGCAAGCGAGCCATCTGCACCTCGCCCGCACGGTATGCCGGCGTGCCGAGCGGCTGATCGTCGAGCTTGCGGACAAGCCCGGCGAGAGCGTTACGGCGGCGGCGATCAAATACGTCAACCGGCTGTCGGATTTTCTGTTCGTGGCCGCCCGCTTCGCCAACCGCAAGGGCGCAGCCGACGTGCTTTGGGTTCCCGGACAGAATCGCTGAGCAAGGGGATCGGGAATGGTGTTTCCGCTTTACGACGACAATCCGTTCAAGCTGCCGGTCAAGCCGGTGGTCACCTGGTCGCTGATTGCGGCGAACTTCGTGGTGTTCTTCATCGAGCTCGGCAGCAGCGATGCGGCCACCAACGCAATGATCGAGACTTTCGGCGTCACCCCCGCGGTGCTGGTCGGCAATGCGCCCTCGCCGGGGGGCGTCCCCGCCCTCACGTTGCTCACCTACATGTTCCTCCATGCGGGTTGGGCGCACATTCTCGGCAACATGATCTTCCTCGAGGTTTTCGGCGACGATATCGAGGAGGCGCTCGGCCGGCTTCGCTTCCTGCTGTTCTATCTCGCCTGCGGGGTGGTCGGCGGGCTGGTCTTTGTGGCCAGCAGCCCCGGGTTCCAGGGCCCGCTGATCGGCGCCTCCGGAGCGATCTCCGGCGTGGTCATCGCCTATGTGATGTTTCGTCCCTGCGCCAAGGTAACGGTCCTCTTCGGGATCATTCCGTTGCGCATCAGGTCCTTCTGGGTCATCGGCGCTTTCGTGGTGACCCAGCTCCTTAATCTCAAAGCGGCCGGTGACACCGACGTGGCCTATTGGGCCCATTTCGGAGGCATGATCGCGGGCGGCGTGCTGTTCCCGCTCATGCGGCGGCCGGGGGTGCAATTGTTCGAGTGCATCGCCCACCCGCATTACCCCGGCGATCCCGCGAGTGCGCCGCCGCTCGAGCGCGGGTCGGAAGCGGGAACTCTCTAAGCCCTAAGCCGGCTTCCTCCTCTGCGTGAGTGCACCCATGAAAATCCTGGTACCGGTCAAGCGGGTCGTCGATTACAACGTGAAGATTCGCGTCAAGGCCGACGGCAGCGGCGTCGAGCTCGCCAACGTCAAGATGTCGATGAACCCGTTCGACGAGATTGCGGTCGAGGAGGCGCTGCGCCTCAAGGAGAAGGGACAGGCGAGCGAGGTCGTGTGCGTGTCGATCGGACCGGCGCAAGCTGCCGAAACCATCCGGACCGGGCTTGCCATGGGGGCCGACCGCGGCATCCTGGTCAAGACCGACAAGCCGGTCGAGCCCCTCGCGGTCGCCAAGATCCTCAATGCGATCCTGGCCCAGGAGCAGCCCGGCCTCGTCATCCTGGGCAAGCAGGCGATCGATGACGATTGCAACCAGACCGGCCAGATGCTGGCGGCGCTCGCCGGCTGGCCGCAGGGCACGTTTGCCTCCAGTCTCGTAATCGACGGCGATGCGATCCTGGTCACCCGCGAGGTCGATGGCGGCCTGCAGACCGTGCGGCTCAAGCCCCCCGCCATCGTGACGACCGACCTGCGGCTCAACGAGCCGCGCTATGCCAGCCTGCCCAACATCATGAAGGCCAAGAAGAAGCCGATCGACGAGAAGACGCCGGAATCCTACGGGGTCGACATCTCGCCCCGCCTGGAAGTGATCAAGACCACCGAGCCCCCCGCCCGCAAGTCGGGCGTCATCGTGAAAACCCCAACCGAGCTTGTAGACAAGCTCAAGAACGAGGCCGGGGTCCTGTCATGACCACGCTCCTTGTCGCCGAGCACGACAACAAGACACTCAAGGACGCGACCCACAAGGCCTTGACTGCCGCCAAGGCCATGGCGGCTCCCGTGCATGTGCTGGTCGCCGGAGAAGGCTGCCGCGCCGTTGCCGAGGCCGCCGCGTCGCTCGACGGAATCGAGAAGGTTCTGCTCGCCGAGGCCCCTGCCTATGCGCATATGCTGGCCGAGCCGATGGCCTCGCTGATCGTGGCGCTGGCGCCCGCCTATTCGGCGATCGTCGCGCCGGCAACGACCACCGGAAAAAACTTCATGCCGCGCGTCGCTGCCCTGCTCGACGTGATGCAGGTCTCCGATATCGTGAAGGTGATCGCGCCCGACACGTTCGAGCGCCTGATCTATGCCGGCAACGCGCTGCAGACCGTGCGCTCCCGGGACAAGGTCAAAGTCATCACGGTGCGCACATCGACCTTTGCGGCGGCCGGCACCGGCGGCAAGGCGCCGATCGAAGCCGCCCCTACCGCCGCCGACCCCGGCATTTCCGCCTTCGTGGGCGAGGAGCTTTCGAAATCCGAGCGGCCCGAGCTCACCTCGGCGCGGATCATCATCTCGGGCGGCCGCGCGATGCAGAGCCGGGAGAACTTCACGAAATTCATCGAGCCGGTTGCCGACAAGCTCGGGGCCGCGGTCGGCGCCTCCCGAGCCGCGGTCGATGCCGGCTACGCGCCCAACGACTGGCAGGTCGGCCAGACCGGTAAGGTGGTGGCGCCCGAGCTCTATATTGCGGTCGGCATCTCGGGCGCGATCCAGCATCTGGCCGGCATGAAGGATTCCAAGGTCATCGTCGCCATCAACAAGGACGCGGAGGCGCCGATCTTCCAGGTCGCCGACTACGGCCTGGTGGCAGATCTTTACCAGGCGCTGCCCGAACTTGCGCGCGAGCTGGAAAAGATCGGTAAATAGCGCCGGATCGGCATTCGCGCCGGTGGCGCGGCGCGCCGGATCGGCGTAAAACCTCCTCGCCGTCGCGGGCAGAGCCCCCGACCGGTCGCATCAGACGGGAATCATGACGAACATCAGGAAAGTCGGTGTGGTCGGCGCCGGTCAGATGGGCAATGGCATCGCCCATGTGTGCGCGCTCGCGGGCTTCGACGTGAAGCTCAACGATCTCTCGGCCGAGCGCATCAAGGCCGGCATCGCCACCATCAACGGCAATCTGGCGCGGCAAGTGAGCCGCCAGCGCATCACCGAGGAGGAGCGGCAGGCGGCGCTGAAGCGGATCACGCCGGCCGAGCAGATGGAGGCGCTGGCCGATTGCGACCTCGCGATCGAGGCGGCGACTGAGAAGGAGGACGTGAAGCGGGCGATCTTTGCCGCCATCTGTCCGCTGCTGAAGCCCGAGGCGATCCTCGGCACCAACACGTCGTCGATCTCGATCACCCGCCTCGCTGCCGCAACCGACCGGCCGGAGCGCTTCATCGGCATCCATTTCATGAACCCGGTGCCGCTCATGGAGTTGGTCGAGCTCATCCGCGGCATTGCGACGGGAGATGCGACCTTCGAGGTCGTCAAGCAGTTCGTCACCAAGCTCGGCAAGACCATTGCGGTGTCGGAGGACTTTCCCGCCTTCATCGTCAATCGCGTCCTGCTGCCGATGATCAACGAGGCGATCTACACGCTCTACGAGGGCGTGGGAAACGTCGAGGCGATCGACACCGCCATGCGGCTTGGCGCCCATCATCCGATGGGGCCGCTCGAGCTTGCCGACTTCATCGGTCTCGACACCTGCCTGTCGGTGATGCAGGTGCTGCACGAGGGACTTGCCGATTCCAAATACCGGCCCTGCCCGTTGCTGGTGAAGTACGTCGAGGCGGGCTGGCTTGGGCGCAAGACCAAGCGCGGCTTTTACGATTACCGCGGCCCCAAGCCGGTCCCCACGCGCTGACGCCGCCCGGCCGGCCGCACTCCTCAATCCTTCGTTTACCGCCGCGCTCTAAGGGTAGCGGCTTGGTTTCCGCAACGACGTGCGTGCTTCCATGGATGCCTCGCTCGCCTCCGCCTTCATCGCCGCCGGCGTCGGGCAAATCCAGCTCGCGGTAGCCGGTAAGATGTTGGGCATGGAGCTTGATGCCGCCCGCTCGGCCGTCAAGTTGATCGATGCCGCACAGCAGAGCATCGACCGCCTTGCCAATGTGGCGGCCGGCATCGGCACGAACCTCGACGTGACCGCGTAGAGCATGATCCCGAAAAGTGGATACCGGTTTTCGGAAAAGATCATGCTCCCGCTTTGAGCGATTCCCGCGGGTCACCCGCCGAGCGCGGCCTCGACCAGCCTGATGCCATCCTGGCTGGCCCATTGGGCCGGGCCCGCCGCAGTGCCGATCTCGCAGCCGGCGCCGTCGACGAGAAGGGTCGTCGGCAAGCCGAGCGCGCGCCCGATCTGCTTCAGATCCTGGAAGACGCGGGCGCTCGGGTCGCCGTAATAGGTAAGCCGCTTCACCCCGATCTCGTCGAGCCAGGCGCGCGGCTTGGCGGAATCGCGCGTATCGATGTTGACCGCCACCACCTCGAAGCGGGGACCGCCAAGCATGCCTTCGAGCTCGTCGAGCGCCGGCATTTCCTGGCGGCAGGGAATGCACCAAGTCGCCCACAGGTTCAGCAGTACGGTTCGGCCCCGCCATTCGGACAGGTGCCGCTCGGCGCCCTTCGCGTCATGAAAGGCGACGTCCGGCAGCCGCAGTGGCGCCTCCGCGACCGCGAGCGCCGCCACCTCGCCTCGCGCAAACGGCGCGACGCGCTGGGCCGTCGCGACTGCCGGGGCGCATTGGGGGTCGCCTGCATTGCGCTTGAGGCTGCCGATCCCGTATACCAGCGCCAGGCTCGCGGCCGCGGCGCCGGCGATTGCGGCGATCAGCGCCGGTGCGCGAACGCGGACATGCGATTTCGTGGTTTCAGGGTTGGCGTTCACGTTCCTGTTGGTCCCAACTTGATTCGATCTCGATCTCGTTGATTGAAGCCTCTCACACGCGAGCGCGTCATGAGCAACAAGATGTGGGGCGGCCGGTTCGGCGAAAGTCCCGCTGCCGTGATGGAGGAGATCAACGCCTCCATCGATTTTGACCGCCACCTTTACCGGCAGGACATCGCGGCCAGCAAGGCCCATGCCGCCATGCTCGCCCAGCAGGGCATCATCAGCACCGACGATGCCGCCGCCATCGCTCACGGTCTAGACACGATTCTGTCAGATATCGAGGCCGGCAAGTTCAGCTTCAAGCGGGCGCTCGAGGACATCCACATGAACGTGGAAAGCCGGCTCGCGGAGCTGATCGGCCCCGCCGCCGGCAGGCTGCACACCGCGCGCTCGCGCAACGACCAGGTGGCGACCGACTTCCGCCTGTGGATCAGGGAGACGATCGACGCGCTCGATCTGGCGCTCGCCCGCTACCAGCGGGCGCTCGCCGAGAAGGCGCTCGCGCATGCCGGCACCGTGATGCCGGGCTTCACCCATCTGCAGACCGCCCAGCCGGTGACCTTCGGGCATCATCTGCTCGCCTATGTGGAAATGGCGGCGCGCGACCGCGGGCGCTTCGCGGATGCGCGCCGGCGGCTCAACGAATGTCCGCTCGGCGCCGCCGCGCTTGCCGGCACCGCATTCCCGATCGACCGCGACGTGACCGCCAAGGCGCTGGGCTTCCAGCGCCCGATGGCGAACTCGCTCGATGCGGTCTCCGACCGCGACTTCGTGCTGGAGACGCTTTCGGCTGCCGCCATCACGGCCACCCACCTGTCGCGCTTCGCCGAGGAGATCGTGATCTGGAGCTCGCCACTTTCCGGCCTTGTGCTCCTGTCCGACCGCTTCACGACCGGATCCTCGATCATGCCGCAGAAGCGCAATCCGGATGCCGCCGAGCTGGTGCGCGCAAAGACCGGCCGCGTGATCGGGGCGCTCCAGGCGTTGTTCGTGGTGATGAAGGGGTTGCCGCTCGCCTATCAGAAGGACATGCAGGAGGACAAGGAGAGCACGATGGACGCGCTCTCCGCCCTGAGCCTCTCGATTGCGGCCATGACCGGCATGGTCGGCGACCTCGTTCCGGATGCCGCGCGCATGCGCAAGACCGCCGATGAGGGCTATTCGACCGCCACCGATCTCGCCGACTGGCTCGTGAGCGCGCTCAAGATGCCATTCCGCGAGGCGCATCATGTGACCGGGCGAATCGTCGCCAAGGCCGCCTCGGAGAGCGTGGCCCTGCACGAGGTGCCGCTCGAAAAGATGCGGGCGATCGAGCCGCGGATCACCGCGGATATTTTTGCCGTTTTGTCGGTGGAGAATTCCGTGAAGAGCCGTGTCAGCTACGGTGGCACCTCGCCCAAGAATGTCCGCCGTGAGGCCAGTCGCTGGCTCAAGGCATTGAGCAGGGAGCACGGATGAATGTTTCTGAAAGCCGCGCGATCTGCTATGATGCATACGGTCAAGGAGGTTTCGTGGTAACCCGATCGGGTCGCATTTGGATGGGCAGGCTTGCGCTCGCGGGCGCGCTCATGGCGGCGCTCGCGCTGGCCGGCTGCGGCCGCAAGGGCGGCCTCGACGAGCCCCCGTTGGCGGCGAGCGAGCCGGCGCCTCCCGGCCAGCCTCCCGCCGCAACCTACTCGCCTGACGGCAAGCCCAACCCTCCCGCGGCGGAGAAACGGCGCACGTTGCTCGACTGGCTGATCGACTGAGTCCGGCCCCATGCATCACTTCGCCTACAGGGCCGGCGTGCTGCACGCCGAGGGGGTCGACCTTGCCGAGCTTGCGGCCGCCGTCGGCACACCGTTCTATTGCTATTCGGCCGCCACGATCGAGCGGCACTATCAGGTGTTCAGTGGCGCCTTCGCGGATGTACCGGCGCTTGTCTGCTATGCCGTCAAGGCAAACTCGAACCAGGCCGTCATCAAGACCCTCGCGGCGCTTGGCGCCGGCGCCGACGTTGTCTCCGCTGGCGAGCTCAAGCGCGCGCTTGCGGCCGGTATTCCGCCCGGCAAGATCATGTTCTCCGGCGTCGGCAAGACTGCGCCCGAGCTCGCGTTCGCGATCGATACCGGCATCCTGTGCGTGAACGTGGAATCGGAGGCGGAGCTCGAGCTCCTGTCCGCGATCGCAAGCGCGAAGTCCCGCACCGTCAATGTCTCGCTGCGCGTCAATCCGGACGTCGATGCCAAGACCCACGCCAAGATCGCCACCGGTCGGGCCGAGAACAAGTTCGGCATCCCGATCAGCCGCGCCCGCGAAATCTATGCGCATGCCGCCAAGCTGCCTGGCCTCGCGGCAACCGGCGTCGACATGCATATCGGCAGCCAGATCATGGAGCTCGCGCCCTTTGACGACGCCTTCGCGCTCCTGTCCGGATTCGTGCGCACGCTGCGCGCCGACGGGCACGCCATCTCGCATCTGGATCTGGGCGGCGGGCTCGGTATCCCGTATCGCGAGGACAATGAGCCGCCGCCCCATCCGGACGCCTATGCGGCCATGGTCAAGCGCGCGACCCGCGATCTTGGCTGCACGCTCATCTTCGAGCCCGGCCGCCTGATCGTCGGCAACGCCGGAATCCTGGTCACGAGCGTGCTCTATCTCAAGCGCGGCGAGGCCAAGACCTTCGTGGTCGTCGACGCCGCCATGAATGATCTGATCCGGCCGACGCTCTATGACGCTCATCACGACATTCGCCCGGTGCGCGAGCGCCCGGCCGCCGCCCGGATCGTTGCGGATGTGGTGGGGCCGGTCTGCGAATCGGGCGATTTTCTGGCACTCGATCGCGACATGGCAGAGCCGCGCGAGGGCGATTTGCTTGCCATCATGTCGGCGGGCGCCTACGGGGCGGTCCAGGCGGGGACCTATAATACCCGCCCGCTTGTCCCGGAAGTGCTTGTTCGGCAAGGAGAATGGGCGCTGGTGCGGCCGCGCCTCGGCGCCGATGAGCTGATCGGGCTCGACCGGCTGGCGCCCTGGCAGTGATTATTCGAACCCTATCCCCATGCTGGCGTTTTCATCTCGGCGCCGTTGTTTTGGCTAGTGTTGCAGTGCCCGTAGCGTGTTAAGATGGTTGCGGGCGCGTCGATGCGGTTGGGTCATTTCCCCGACCGCCGGTTTTGAAGACCGAGCAAAACCAATGCATTGGCAAAAGCCAATGCCCGGCTTTGCGATGCAGCAACGGCCCTGTCCGACCGCTTCCAGCCGCGGGAGATGCAGTTGAACGATCGTGCCTCTGAAAGCACCATGGCAAACGAGCCCCGCTCCAACCCATCTCGCTCGAATGCACGTCCGGGGGATGCCTTGCTCGCCCGCGCGCTTGCCCGCGCCCGCTGGGCCATCCTTTGGGAACGCCTGTGGCCCGCATTGGCGGCTCCCGCCACGGCAATCGGCCTGTTTCTCGCGGTCTCCTGGCTTGGCGCCTGGATCTGGCTGCCGCCGCTGGCGCGCGCCATCGGGCTCGGCCTCTTCGCCCTGCTGGTCGCCGCCTCCTTCGTGCCGCTCATCCGGCTGCAACTGCCGACCCGCGAAGATGCGCTGCGGCGCGTCGACCGCCATACCCGCCTGCCGCACCGGCCCGCGACCGCCATTGCGGACGAGATCGCGGTCAGCACCACCGATTCGTTCTCGACCGTGCTCTGGCGCGCCCATGTGGAGCGGGCGCTGCGGGCAGCGAGCCGGCTCAAGGCCGGGCAACCGAGCCCGCGGCTGGCGCTGCGCGATCCCGTTGCGGTGCGCGCGCTCGTCCTGGTGCTGTTCATTGCGACTTTCGTGGCGGCGGGCGGCGACCGCATGAGGCTCATCACCGCCGCCTTCGACTGGCGGGGCGTGATCAGTCCGGCGAATTTCCGCGTCGACGCCTGGGTGAATCCGCCGACCTATACCGGCAAGCCGCCCGTCATTCTCGCGGGTCTGCGGCCGGGCGAGCCCATTCCGGCTGCGAGCACGCTGGCGGTCCCGGCGGGCAGCACGCTGGTGATCCGCTCGAGCAACCTCACGCTCGACATTGCGGTGACGGGCGGCCTTTCCGATTCGAATTCCGCCGGCCCGAGCACCGCCAAAGGCACCGAGGAGCGCCGTTTCACGATCGGCGACAACGGCAGCGCCACAGTGCGCGGCGTCGGCTCGAGCGACATGACCTGGCAATTCACCGCCATCCCGGACCGGCCGCCGACCATCACGCTCACCAAGGAGCCGGAAATCCAGACGCGCGGCACCTTCCAGCTGACCTACAAACTCGAGGACGACTACGGGGTCGTCGACGCGCGCGCCACCGCCAAGCTCAAGTCGGCCGAGAAGAGCGGCGAGGCGTCGCGCAGCCTGTTCGACATGCCGGATTTCCCCCTCGTGCTGCCTCAGCCGCGCACCCGCAACGGGGTCGGCTCGACCACGAAGGACTTAAGCGAGCATCCATGGGCCGGCGCCACCGTCGCCATGACTCTCATTGCTCGCGATGAGGCCGGCAACGAGGGCAAGAGC
>Ga0126381_100004611_pt1 | contig 15036 bp, 13 predicted proteins | sample PanSoiMetPlot_28_FD_96465 | JGI IMG/M metagenome (GOLD analysis project Ga0126381, IMG submission 96465) | Tropical forest soil microbial communities from Panama - MetaG Plot_28 | ecosystem: Environmental > Terrestrial > Soil > Tropical forest > Bulk soil | place: Panama | collected 2016-02-17
CATGTCAGTGCTCAGCTGATCCTTTCCAGAGCCCGGAACGGGCTTTTGGGGCTTAACGTAGAGGATGCTGTCTCATGCGTGCCCCAAGAAGCCGTCGCCCTTTAGGCGACGGTTGTTCACCATAAATGGACCTGCACTCCCCTGCCGGAAGCAGATCCTTTGGATCGTTGAAATTAGAGGCGTGGAGTGCGGAAGGACCCTTCGACTGCGTGTCGTTCGGCACACTTTTACCTTGCGCGGCTCTGCTACCATAAGGACGATCGCAGTTCCTGCCGCCAGATTCGGCGAGAGTTGATGCAGCGTCCCGGCGGCCGAATATCCCAGAAAGTTCTAGAAGGAGAATTGCTATGCCATTAGTCTCCATGCGGCAGCTTCTCGACGAGGCCGCCAAGGGCGGATACGGCGTCGGCGCATTCAACGTAAATGATATGGAGCAGATCCAGGCCATCATGATGGCGGCGCGCGAGACCAACTCGCCGGTGATCGTCCAGGCCAGCCGCGGCGCCCGCGCCTTTGCAGAGGATCTTTACCTGTTTCGCCTCATCCAGGCCGCGGCGGAGTTGAATCCCGACATTCCGATAGCGATGCATCAGGATCACGGAAACAGCTTTGAGACCTGCAAGAGCGCCATCGAACTCGGTTATACCTCGGTGATGATGGACGGATCGCTGAAGGAAGACGGAAAGACTCCATCGTCGTTTGAGGAGAATGTCGAAGTGACCCGCCGCGTAGTCGAATATGCGCATGAGCGTGGTGTCACGGTTGAAGGCGAGATCGGCGTGCTGGGCGGCGTAGAAGACGGACACGGGGCGGGCGGCTCCGGCCTCGAGCACATCACCGATCCTGACCAGGCAGTCGAGTTCGCTGAGCGCACCGGCGTGGATGCGCTGGCCATCGCGATCGGCACCAGCCACGGCGCCTACAAGTTCACCAAGAAGCCGGATGGCTCGGTGCTGAAGATGGACGTGCTGATCGAGATCCACAAGCGCCTGCCTCACACGCATCTGGTGATGCACGGCAGCTCCTCGGTTCCGAAGGACCTGCAGGACATCGTGAACCAGTATGGCGGGAAGTTGAAGCCCACGTGGGGCGTGCCGGTCGAAGAGATTCAGCTTGGCATCCGCAACGGCGTGCGCAAGATCAATGTCGATACCGATAATCGCCTCGCCATCACCGGCGCCATCCGCAAGGTGTTTGCGGAGACCCCGGAGAGATTCGATCCGCGCGACTATCTGAAGCCCGCACGCGAAGCCATGAAGAAGGTTGTTGCGCTGCGTATGACGCAGTTTGGCCAGGCCGGACACGGTAAAGACTACAAACCGATTCCGATCTCCGAGATGGCCAAGGGCTACAAGAGCGGCTCGCTCGATACGCGACCCTCGGTAGCTGCCCGGTAGACTCGCCTTTTCAATCCACAAGAGGGAATGGCCGCTCCGTTTGCTGAGCGGCCATTTGTTTTGCGCGCGAATGGAATCGGCGACGTGCCGGTTTTCCCCCGTCTGGTCTGGAGCCAGCCCAATTCGAATGTGGAGGAGGGTGCTTTGCTCGAAGATAGAAAAACTGGACGGTGCAATTGTCATTCAATTGTCACCGCGAGGTCATTTTTTGGCGAAGAAGGGTTCGTGGCCCTATTCGTCCAGCGGACTGGGTTTCCGCTGGGCAAGATGAGGTGCGAGCTTACCGGGACGACGTTGCAAGAAACGAAACCTCGACCCGGCTGCGATAGACCGCACCGTAGAAAATGCACACGACCAGCAACGAAAGCGGGACAGGGAAGGAAAGAATCGCGATCAGAAGTCTGCCCAAAGCTCCGGTTGTAGGCAACTGCAAGTGAGCGATGAGCGCTCGAAAGAAGGCCCACGGCAGGTCAGAGGTGAAGAGGATGCCCGCCCCCTCGATCACCAGGGCCATCTTCGCGAGGCGGCCTCCCGCCGCCCAGAGCGAGGAGAACGCCGGCACGGTAAGAATCAGGAGTTTAGCATCGTATTGGCGGTGGTAGACGGGAAGCATCGAGAGAGCGGCGATGGCCGCAAGGCCGATCCAGGTTCTTTCAGGCGATGGCTCAATTCTTCGAGTTGGGTAGACAATCGCCACCAACAGTGCGAGGCAAAGAGCATAGCTGACCGGGTTGTAGATCGAGGGATTATCGGCGAAAAAGCTGATGACCGCCTGAAGGTCCGTAATCACAAAGGTCCCGCGGTTCAGCGCGGCAGCTGGACCCGGGTCGTCCACGCCGCCGGATGCGTAGTGTGCCAGCATGTTTGCCTGCAGTTCGCGGGTCCATTGCGGCGAAGTGTGATGGATCCAAAGGAGAGCAGGCACGGCAATCAGCGCCAGGACAAGCAGTGAGTGGAGGGCGCGCTTTCGGTAAGTTCCGCCGAGAACCAGGAAAAAGAGCCAGACAAGGCCGGATTCGTGTGGTTTCAAAGCAAGGCTCAGAGCCATGCAGACGATTCCGGCTGGCGCGAATCGTTCGCGCATGAAGCACCAGGCAGCAATGACGCAAAGGCTGAGTGAGAGTGCACCCAGATTGCTGGTGGAGATCAGCGATCCACTGTTAATCAGATAGGAGCCGATTATCACTGCGGAAAGAAGAGGACTCTTCTCGGACGCGACGCTCCACATCAACCAGCATGCCAGCAGATATGCCGCAGCGGTTAGCAGCACCCAGAGGGGCCGGGCCAATTCATATGGCAGGAGGGATAAGGGAGCTAGGACCGCGAGGGTCGTGGGTAGATACAGGTTCTGAGTCTCAAAGCCGAGCGTCTCAATGCCCTGGCGATCTGCAGGGACTGCGCCACCCGATGCGATGTACGCTCGCATGAGATCGCCTTGCTTGTATGGATCGCACCGCTCCGCGAAGCAATGCGAGGAGATGTAGGCAGACCGCACGTCCATCAGGTCGGTGCGGCGAACAGAAATAATGACAAAACCAATCAGCAGGAAGGCAATCGATCCCAGGCCCATCAAGTAAAGAGCGTCTGTTCTGGTAGGTGTATTGTCCACTGTGGGTAGGGTAATGCAGTGATCGCGTGGCGGACTTCAAAACGTCAGGACAAGACGGTACTTCCAGGGTTCGCCCCGCATGCGGCTAGAGCAGGTCGCAAAGAATGGCGCTTTGAAAGAAGAGGGCACGACACAAGTCATACCGAAACTGGGGGCCTTTAAACAAGGGCTTTGCGCTTGTGGAAGAATGCATCGCGAGGGTGGTCTTGTCACTGGGCACCAATTCAGCTGTGCGCATAAGCGCACCAAAGTCCGTGGGCTTGAGCCCCTGAGGGATGCTCTTCGCCCTCGCAGGGGATTCAAGCAACGGTCCTGATTGGACGCTGTCTCATCGCGCGCCGGCAACGGAAGGATCGCGCCGCGCTACCAGCGCACCCGGCGTCTGGTCTTTGTCGCTGCGGTGATGGATCGGTGCGGCCTCGATCTCTTGGTCCTTGTACTGGAGCTCGTAGAGCTTCCAGTAGAGGCCGCGCTTTGCCAGAAGCTGCTGGTGCGTGCCCATCTCGCGGAGCTGGCCCTTGTGCATGACGAGGATCATGTCGGCCCGCTGGACCGTCGAGAGCCGGTGCGCAATCAGTACGCTGGTCCTGCCTTCGACCATGCGTTCGAGGGCGCCGCGAATGCGAAGTTCAGTGTCGGTGTCCACGCTGGATGTGGCTTCGTCGAGGATGAGGATGCGCGGATTGTACGCAAGGGCTCGCGCAAAATTGATGAGCTGCTTCTGGCCAGTAGAGAGCGAATTGCCGCGCTCACGTACCGGCTCATCGAATCTGCCCGAAAGTGTTTCGATAAAGTCGAGCACATTCACGTCGCGCGCGGCCTCGTGCAGCGTGGCATCCGTGATCGTGTCATTTCCGAAGCGGATGTTCTCCGCGATGGTGCCGGTGAACAGTAAGGGATCCTGCAGAACCACTGCGAAATGATCGCGTAGCTTGGCGAGGTCCAGTTCGCGCAGGTCAACGCCATCCAGGCAGATCGATCCCGCGGTCACGTCGTAGAAACGCATCATCAGGCTGGTCAGCGTTGTTTTGCCTGCTCCGGTGTGGCCGACGATGGCAACGGTCTGGCCGGGATCTATCGTGAAGGAAACATCTTTGAGAATCCATTCGATGTCGCTGAGCGTGGCGAGCTGCTTTGCAGTTTCGGGCGATTCTGCGGCGCGATCGACGAGGATCTTTTGCTCTGGCGTCAACGTCTGGTACGTGAACCACACGTGGTGGAACTCAATCCGGTTCGATCCGTTGCCAGGGCGGGGATGTGCAGGGCTGACGATCTCGGGCGCAGTGTCAAGCAGCTTGAAGATGCGCTCGCAGGCAGCCATCGCAGCCTGCAGGATGTTGTACTTGTCGCTCAGATCCTGGATCGGCCGCCAGAAGCGTTGCGAGTACATGTTGAACATGGCCAACATGCCGATGGTGACCGAGCCAGCGATCACCCCGAAGCCGCCGCGCCAGATGACGAGCGCGATGGCGATCGAAGAGAAAATCTCGACCGCCGGATAGTAGAGCGCGTAGGCGAAAATCGTGTCTTTGAACGCGATCATGTGCAGCCGGTTGACGTCTTCGAAATCCTTATAGGCGCGTTGCTCTCGGTTGAAGAGCTGGACCACGCTCATACCGCTGATGTGTTCCTGGGTGAAGCTGTTGATGCGGGCAATGGCGGCGCGCACGCGGCGATAGCTCTCCCGAACACTATTGCGGAAGAGACGCGTGACGAACAAGATCAGCGGCAAAACGGAGAAAGCCAGCAACGCCAGCCACCAGTTGATGGTAAGCATCACGATCGCCATGATGGTCAGCGTGAAGAAGTCGTCGACAATGGCGAGGATGCCGCCGGTAAACATCTCATTGATAGCATCGACGTCTGAGGTAATACGCGTAACCAGCCGGCCGACAGCATGCGTATCGAAGAAGCCGACGTGCATGCGCTGCATGTGCCGGAAGATGTCCCGGCGCAGGTCGAACATGATCTTCTGGCCCGTCCACTGCATCAGGTACGTCTGCACAAACTCAAACAAATAAGCAGAGATCTGGAAAATCAGGTAGATCAGTGCGAGCCGCGTGATGCCCTGCATCGGATCGGACGGCAGATGGCGCAGGAGAAAGGCGGTTGGACCTCCCTCATGCCCCAGCAGAGTAGACGGATTTGCGCGTTCCTGGCCCGAGGGAAAGTACCGGTCGATGCCAATCATCACCAGATATGGACCGGCGACATCGCTGAGTGATTTGAGTGAGATGGAGATGGAAGAGACGGTGGCCTGCCACCAGTACGGGCGTAGATAGCGTCCTAAACGCCTGATGAGACGGGAGTCGTAAACTTTGCCGACCGGATCCTCGTCAGGCCGGCGCTGAGCCTCTCCATTGCGCGAGACACGTTGTTTCGCATCGGGTTGGCTGTTTTTTTGCTCGGCTTCCGGCATCGGTCAACAAAGCGTTCCAGCCTCCATTGTACGGGGAGATAGGGTCGCAATGCTCGGAGACGAGTCGTTGACGGTGCCGTCGGATTCCGGCGCGATGGATGCCGTAGACTCAAGGCATGGGCTTCGAAAGCTTTCGTGGAAATATGGCGACGGTAAGGCGCCTGCGCGAATGTGTGCGCGGCGGCCATTTTCCACAGGGGCTGATCCTGGCGGGACCAAAGGGATCCGGTAAGTACACGCTTGCACTCATGCTGGCGCAAACCGTGAACTGCCTGGAGCCTACACAGAGCGACGGATTGCCGGATTTCTGCGGACGTTGCGCCAATTGCGTTCGCATCGCGGAATCCGCAAGTCTCGAAGAGCGCGTTGCTGAAGCCGTTGCAGCCCGCGAAGAGATGCGCGACGCCGACAAACGCGAGACTCGGATCCTGATCCAGTCTCACCCCGACATCCTGATCGTTCCGCCGGATCCGCCTCAGCTTCTGATCAAGCTGGGGCAGGTGCGGGCGGTGATTCATGCAGCGTATTACCGGCCTCCCGTCGAAGCGCAGCGTGCCTTCGCGATTTTTACCTCTTCTGCTTTTATGAAGGAGGCGGCCAACAGCCTCCTCAAAGTGCTGGAGGAACCGCCTGAGCACACGTCAATCATCCTGCTCACCGACAATCCGCATGAACTGCTTCCGACGATCCGCTCCCGGGCGGTGCTTTACCGGCTGGGCGCGCTGCCGGCGACGGAGATCGAGCAGTTGCTGGCCGAACGCCGGCCGGAACTGAAGCCTCAGCAGCGAAGCCTCGTAGCTCGCCTGGCAGAGGGCGCGGTGGGCCGAGCGCTGACCCTGGATTTGGAGTCTTATCTTGTGAGCCGCCAGGATGCGTTGCTTGTACTCCGAACAGCGTTAAGGGAACCTGACTACTCGCAACTCTTTCGTGCCACGGAGACCTACCGCGGCGGTGCTGACGGGCACGAGAAAACGCTTAATCTTCTGCGCTCATTGAGCAGCCTGCTGGAGGATCTTCTGCTCGTTGTAGCCGGCACCCCGAGCCTCATCCGGAACTTGGATCTCGCCGGGGAACTCGAGCGGATGGCACAAGGCATTACCGTGGAGTGGATCGCCTCAACCTCGCGTGCCGTGGTCCAGGTGGAGCAGGGAATGCGGCGTAATCTCCTTCGCTCACTCTCGCTCGACGCAATGGCCGTAGGTCTGCAGGAACGTTAGTGTTTTCTTCCACAGGCCGGGTCTCAAAAGAAGGCAACTGAGTACTTCCGCTGGGCATCTTTTGGGGTAGAATCAAAAGACCTTTGCGCGCCCGAGCGTGATTGCAAGAATCGAATTTCCCGGGGCTCATCTGGTTATTCTTGAAGGTTCAAACCTTCGTCGTCTTTTCCAAGCAAAGAGGGGCAGCAGTTCTTGCATCTGTACGCAGAGTCGCCGTGGAGGATCGTCTTTATGAATAGTCCAACAATTACGCCAGGTGCGGAGAATCAGCGGCGAACAATGCCCTTTTATCTGACGCATCGCAGAAACCAGGGTATGACGTCCACGCCTTCATTCCGTTTTACAAGCTACGACGCAGAGGAAAATGCATCTCGGCAGGCAGAGTTGTTTTACCTGCAGAAACAGATCCAATCGCAAACGCCAATGGTGATCGTGCTGGAAGATGGCGAGCGCATTGAGGGTCAGATCGAGTGGTACGATCGCGGAGTGCTGAAGGTACGCGGTCGCGGAAAGACACTCGTCTACAAGTCCGCCATCCGCTACATGTACAAGGTCGGAGAGAACGGATAGGTAAGCGAACCGGACCCCTTCATTCGTGGGGTGAAGGGAAATCTACTTCGAAGGAAAAGCACCCTTGCGAAGGCGATCGCGAATAGCCTCGCCTATCCCGGGCGCATCCGGGACCGGGCAAAGGATCACATCGCAGCCTTCCGTATCGAGTGCGCGCAGTCCGGAGTAAAGGTTTTCCGCAAGTTGATCTGGCATGCTCCACTCTCCCCATGGAAATTCCACCGCACCACGAAGAGGCGGCTCAAAGCCGGCATTGGCCAGTTCTGTCGGAAGCATCAGACCCAGCCGGTCTCTTGCATAAGCGCGCGCGGCTTGAGCCAGCCGGACTGGCAATTCTGACAGAGGACCTTCGACCAGGATCAGTCTGGCGCGCGGCGCATAGTGGCGCAGGCCCACCCCCGGTGAAGGCTGTGCCGCAACGGGTTGCGCGGTGCCGGCCTGATAGAGTGCGACCGGTCCGGCGATCTTGTTGATCTGTTCCTGCGTGATCGCGCCGGGACGGTAGATCATCATCGGATTTTGGGTAGGATCGAGAACCGTCGATTCGACGCCGTGGCGTGTGGGGCCGGCGTCGATAATGGCGTCGATTTTGCCGTCGAGGTCTTCAAGCACATGTGCAGCGGTGGTCGGACTGATGTGGCCGAAGACGTTGGCGCTTGGTGCGGCAATCGGCACCCCGGCCCGGCGAATGAGTTCGAATGCGACCGGATGTGCAGGCATTCGCACGCCAACCAGGGGGCGCCCAGCGGTAACGATGTCTGGAACGGCCGGAGTGCGCGCGAGCAGCAGTGTCACTGGGCCGGGCCAGAATGCTTCGATGAGCCGCTGCGCCTGCTCGGGAATCTCCGCCACGAGCTTCTGAAGCATCGGATTATGTGCGGTTGGCCCGGCGATGTGCACGATGATCGGATCCCACGACGGTCGTTGCTTGGCTTCGAAGATGCGCGCCACCGCGTCCGGATCGAGCGCGTTGGCGCCGAGTCCGTAGACAGTCTCGGTGGGCAACGCCACCAGGCCACCACTACGAAGGATATGCGCCGCTTGGCCGATGGCGGATTGTGCCTCGTCTGTATCGAGCCGGGTTGAGTCCACGGCAAAGCGCAGAGTCTTCACGCTGTTATTGTCGCTGTTTGAAGTCGTTGCCGCCACCTGCGTATACTCGCTGCTTACGATGGCTATCGAGACGGAGATCAAATTCCGGGTTGAGAACCTCGACGAGCTGGTAGGGCGGCTGCGTGCCGCAGGATTTTACAACCAGACTCCGCGCTCCTTCGAAAGCAACGTTCTCTACGACACTCAGGACCGCAAGATGCGGGCTCGAACCGAGATCCTGCGCATTCGGAATTATGCAGGCAAGTGGACCGTGACGCATAAGCGGCTGCCCGACGTTGGGCCCGGCGAGGACGCGCACAAGCATCGCATCGAGATAGAAACCGAGGTCGCTGACGGCTCGGCTCTGGCCGAGGTGTTTCAGTCGATCGGCCTTGTGGCCGCGTTCCGATATGAGAAGTGGCGCAGCGAGTGGAGCGATGGCGAAGGACACTGCGTGATCGACGAGACTCCGATCGGCGATTACGCCGAATTGGAAGGCTCGCCGGAGTGGATCGATCGAGCGGCTGCTCGCCTCGCCGTGGATCGCTCGTCTTATTTGACGCTCAGTTACGGCCGCCTCTTTGATCTCTGGAAAGCTGAAAACAGATCGAGCGCAAACGATCTGACCTTCGAGGCCGTCGCCGCAGCGATTGATTGATCGGATTGAGCCGGCCGGCTGTGCAGGCTTCAGCGGCAAGAGGCCAGGAACATTTCCGGCCTCCACGCCGTACGAGTCTGTGGGAAGATCATTGCGTCACTTGGCTGAACCGAGTCGACCCACGCACCTAAACTTCGGCCTTCGTGAACCGACAGGAAGTGGATATGAGCGCAGGTGAGAACGAAAATCGCCATGCGGGCATTTCACCGCGTACCCTCGCCAGGATCGCGGGTCTCTTTTATCTCCTCAATATCGTGACGTCGCTAATCGCCTTCTCCGGCAAAGGCGCTCACTGGCTCATTGTCACGTCCGGCCTGGCGGCTACAGCCTGCTACGTTACCGTGACCATTCTCCTTTACTACCTTTTCAGACCCGTCAACCGCCGCCTGTCCTTGATGGCTGCCGTTTTCAGCCTGGCGGGATGCGCAGATGGAATTCTCGAATCCGCTCATGTTCTGCCGTTCCACATTCATCCGCTGGTCTTCTTCGGCTGCTACTGCCTGCTCATCGGATATCTGATTCTCAAGTCGACGTTTCTGCCGAAGATTCTGGGAGTGCTCATGATAATCGCCGGCCTGGGCTGGCTGACTTTTTTGTCCCCGCCGCTCGCTGCTTCACTTTCCCCCTACCACTACATTGCAGGCGGCATCGGAGAAGGATTGCTCACGTTGTGGCTGCTCTTGATGGGCGTGAACGCCGGAAACTGGAAGCAGCAAGCCGGCATTCCACTGCTCATCTGAGCTGTTCTCGATCGATTTTCGCTTCTGCAGAGAATGGTTGGGGCCCTGTGCACTCAGGGCGACACTGCCTGGTCAAGTGCAAAGGGGCGCTCATGAAATGCGCGCCCGGGTTTGCGCTACGCTTCCGCCCCGTGGCACTTCTTGTACTTCTTGCCTGAACCGCATGGGCAGGGATCGTTGCGGCCGACCTTCTCGCCCGTGCGGCGCTGGGTGGGCTGCGATCCGTTGCCGCTGCCGCCGGCGCGTTGTGCTGCATCGAGTTCGCGCTGTTTTTTCCGGGCGAATTCCTTCTCGATAGCATCGATGGTCGTCTGCGGTGCGCGAGTCGGAATCGGGATCTCGCGCTGCGGCGCTTCGCGAAGGCTCGGCTGGCCGTCGCGCGCGAACACCGTCTGTTCGGCACTCGCGACCGGCGGCGCGGCAGGAATTTCGCGGCGCGGCTGCGGAGGCGGAACGTTAATCGGACGCCCATCGGGTCCAAGAATCTGCATCCGGAAGAGGAAGCGCACAGTGTCTTCCTGGAAGCGCGTCATCATGCCTTCGAACATGTCGAAGGATTCGCGCTTGTAGGCCACGAGCGGATCCTGCTGCGCATAGCCGCGCAGGCCGATGCCTTCCTTCAGGTGATCCATCGCCAGCAAGTGATCCTTCCACAAGCCGTCGATCACGCTTAGCATCACCATGCGCTCGTGATAACGCATCTGCGGCGCGCTTAAAATCTGTTCCTTCTGCTCGTACTGTTGTTTCAGCTTCTCGAATAGCTCGTCGCCCAGTTCGTGCCGCGAAAGCTCTTGGGCATTGACGCCGGCAGCGGACATGTTGAAGCCAAATTGGCCCATCAGCTTCTCTTCCATGCCTTTGATGTTCCATTGGTCGGGATGCTGATCTTCCGGGGCGAATTCGTCGAGAGTGCTGCTGATAATTCCACCGACGTAGTCGTCGAGGATAAGCTCACGCTGGTCGACGCCTTCAAGCAGCTGTCGCCGGAGACCGTAGACGGCCTCGCGCTGCTTGTTCATTACATCGTCGTACTCGAGCAGATGTTTGCGCGATTCGAAGTTCTGCGCTTCGACAGCTTTTTGCGCGGCCTCGATGCGATTCGAGATCATCTTCGACTCGATGGGCACGCCCTCTTCCATGCCCAGCCTCTCAAGCAGCGTGCTCACCCACTGCTTGGCAAAGATGCGCATGAGGTCGTCTTCGAGCGAGAGATAGAACCGCGAGGCGCCGGGGTCGCCCTGGCGGCCGGCGCGGCCTCGGAGCTGGTTGTCGATGCGGCGAGACTCGTGGCGCTCGGTGCCGAGAATAAACAGGCCACCCTTTGCGATGACCTCTTCGTGCTCCTTTTGCGCCGCATCTTGGTGAACGGAGAATGTCGCGTTCCAATCGGCTTCAGCAAGCTCAAACTCCTGGCCCTGGTAGTAGAAGCGCAGGAATCCGGCTGGCGCCATGGGATTGATCGCTCCCTCGGCGACGCTGAGCGCACGGACGCGGCCCTGCTTAACCAGTTCCTGGCGAGCCATGAACTCAGCGTTGCCGCCGAGAAGAATGTCGGTGCCGCGGCCCGCCATATTGGTTGCGATCGTGACCATGCCTACTCGGCCCGCCTGGGCCACAAACTCAGCCTCACGCTCGTGCTGCTTCGCGTTAAGCACCACGTGGCGGATCCCCTTGCGCTGCAGGATCGCCGAGAGGCGTTCCGACTTTTCGATCGAGACGGTGCCGACGAGCACCGGCTGGCCTTTCTCGTGCAGCTCGGCGATGTTGTCGGCCGCGGCTTTGAACTTCTCTTTCTCCGTGCGGTAGACAACGTCGGGATTCTCGATGCGGAGCAGCGGCTTGTTGGTCGGGATCACGACGATTTCGAGCTTGTAGATCTTCTCGAACTCGGCGGCCTCGGTCTCAGCCGTTCCGGTCATGCCGCTCAGCTTCTTGTAGAGGCGGAAGTAGTTCTGGAAAGTGATTGTCGCAAGCGTCTGATCTTCCTTGCGGATCTTGACGCCCTCCTTGGCCTCAATGGACTGGTGTAGTCCATCGCTCCAGCGGCGCCCTGGCATCAAGCGGCCGGTAAAGGTGTCGACGATGATCACTTCGCCGTCCTTCACAACGTAGTCGACGTCGCGCTTGTAGAGCGAGTGCGCCTTGATCGCGGTTTCGACGTAGTGCTTGAGTTCCCAGTTCTCGGCGCTGGCGATATTGTCGATGCCGAGTTTGTCCTCGATCGTTACCCAGCCTTCGTCTGTGACGCCGATCGTCCTGTGCTTCTCGTCGACGACGTAATCGCCTGTAAAGGTCTTGCCGTGGTCGAGGCTTTCGGTCTCTTCGCCCTTTTCGAGTTGGGGAATGATCTTGCGGACGCGGTCGTATTTGTCTGTGGTCTGATCCGTAGGGCCGGAGATGATCAGCGGGGTTCGCGCTTCATCGATAAGGATGGAGTCCACCTCGTCGACGATGGCGAAGTAGTGCCCGCGCTGCACGCAATCCTTGATTTCGAATTTCATGTTGTCGCGCAGGTAATCGAAGCCGAACTCGTTGTTGGTGCCGTAGGTGATGTCAGCGCCGTAGGCCGCGCGCCGCTCATCGTCCGAAAGATCGTGCACAATCACGCCGACCGAGAGACCAAGAAACTCGTAGATCTTGCCCATCCACTCAGCGTCGCGCTTGGCCAGATAGTCGTTGACGGTGACCACGTGGACGCCGTGGCCGGCCAGCGCGTTGAGATAACAGGGAAGGGTCGCGACCAGCGTCTTGCCTTCGCCGGTCTTCATCTCGCTGATCTTGCCCTGGTGCAGAACCATGCCGCCGATGAGCTGTACGTCAAAGTGGCGCATCTTCACGGCACGCCAGCCGGCCTCGCGAACAACTGCGAAGGCTTCGGGAAGAATCTCGTCGAGGGCTGCGCGCTCGGCCTTCTGCTTCTCTTCAGCGTCGGTAATTCCCTCGAGCCGGGCGGCAATGCGCTCGCGGAACTCGTCTGTCTTGGCGCGAAGCTGTTCATCCGACAGCTTTTCCGTCTCCGGCTCAAGGGCGCCGACCTGCTCGACGATGGGGAGCAGTTTCTTGATGACCCGCTCGTTGGCGGTGCCGAATACTTTCGTGAGTACCTTATCGAAAACCACAGGAATCTCCACTTATAAGTGTAAATGGATTGAGGTCAGAGCGCGCGGCAGGGAAACGCACGCCAATGCGCACCGTTTTTGCTGTTCGCGTGGTCTCATTTCAGCCTCAACACCAGAGATTCCACCTTTTCGCCGCGGCGAATTCGGCGCAACTGTCGCAGCAGGTGTTTGGTTGGCGAGTCGGGGTCGCCGGTGTCACCCTCTTCCACGTCTTCCTGCTGCCTGATCTGAGCCTTGACGACCTCAACAAGGCTGGGCCGGTACAGGATGCCGAGAGGCAGGAAGGCGAATCCCATGTCTACATTCCGAGCCGAGAATCGGAGTCCACGGCGACGCTTTTGCGGATCCTTCTCTTTCCAGATGAGCTGCTTGAGGCTCGAAAGGATAACCGTGAACCCCACCAGCGACATGGTAATGGCAGGAAACGATGCGACGAAGGCATAGAGAGACTCCAGATGCATGAGCACTCCTCAAAGCGGCGACGGGGCCCGCTGAGCTAACGGCTATCGGGATCAATCCGCGGCAGTGCGACACGAAGGCGTCGCTGTGCGTGGATCAGGATCGGGAGAGTGCTATGCGAAACAGGGGCGGGGGACGCTGAAAAGTGGGAACGAGCGCCGGTGCAGTTGGAATGCTGCCGGCCGCCAAATTCGCAAGCAGCGGCAACAGGCTTAACGGCGCGATGAGGCCGACGAAGAAGATCGGCAGCAGTGCGAGCCAAGCTTGCTGGTCGGGGCTGTTGCCGACGTGCGGTACCAGAAGCGCCACAAGAGCGATCACAATCGCTGCGATCGCAACCCAGAACCATGCACGCTTGTGGCGGAAGCCGTTCATCGGTGAAGGAAGTATACAGGAAAGTTCGCAGTTCTTAGTTCGAAGTTCAGAGTCCTTTCGGTCGAGCGGAAGAGAAATAATCTGCAAATCTGCCGAGCTTTTCGAATCTTTGGCAGTCCAACGGAATCCGTTGGTGCGGAGGGGCCTAATGGCAGACAAGAACGATGCAGCATTGCGGGATCACCTGGTCAAATTGTTGACACTCGCGGAGGCGCACGCCACGTTTGACGATGCGGTGAAAGGATTGCCCGAGGAACTCAGGGGCAAGGTGCCCAAGGGAGCCGAACATTCACCGTGGCAGTTGCTGGAACATCTGCGGCTCGCGCAATGGGACATTCTGGAGTTCTCACGCAACGCAAAGCACGAGTCGCCGAAATGGCCGGAAGGCTACTGGCCCAAAGAGAAGGCTCCTGCCGACCAGAAGGCATGGGACAAGAGCGTGCACGCATTCAAGCGCGACCTGAAGGAGATGGCTGAGCTGGTCCGCGATGAGAAGGGCGATCTGTTTGCGAAGATCCCGCACGGAGATGGCCAGACGATTCTGCGCGAAGCCCTGCTGCTGGCCGACCACAACGCGTATCACGTGGGGCAACTGGTCCTGGTGCGGAGGCTGCTGGGGGCGTGGGAGTGACACTATGAGTCGTCATTCCCATCCTTTGGGTACAGGACGGCGGCGAGGTTGTCTCTTATTCGTTCGGTAGTGCAAAGAGTTTAATGGCTGAACCTGACAGCACGGCCATTTGCGATCCATCGGGCGACGGCGCAAAGCCGCCGTAGCTTGTAGGCGGGTCGTCCACTCGGACTATTTCGAGGCGCTTTCCGTCTCCTGCGCGGTAGATGCGAATCTCCGCGAATTTCAAGTCCGCGGCTGAAAAGCGCGAGCCTGGCCGATCTTCTCCCAGGCGTGAGACAAACTTCACGGCAAACTGTCGAGGATTACCAACGCCTTCGATGCCCATTTGCCGGAATCCTGGCCGTCCGCGCAACATCAGCGTGCCGTCCGCGTGGAGCACGCGGTATTCGGGTTCACCAATGTTGGTAGCGCACGAGACGAGCAAGAGCAGGTCAGGGGAGATGCTGGAAACCTGTGGCGCGCACGTTGACCTGAAACGTGCCAGCGTTAATGTCGTGCTCTCCCATTTTTCGCCACGTGAGCGTTCCGAGCGGATAACCGGCAAATCGGAAGGTGCAGCGAAGCTAGCTGCTAATCCAGCAGGGGCAGGACCTGCCAGTAGAACTTGCCCAGTTGCTACGGTAGACATACCGGACGGGGGAGCGAGTGATCACTCTTACCGAGGCCCCGGAGTAAACGTCCCAGCCGGCAAAGCGCGAGCGGCGTCGGGTCCGTCAGTGGGGCAAGCAAGTCAGCAGGCTGTAGCGA
>Ga0126381_100004612_pt1 | contig 15035 bp, 7 predicted proteins | sample PanSoiMetPlot_28_FD_96465 | JGI IMG/M metagenome (GOLD analysis project Ga0126381, IMG submission 96465) | Tropical forest soil microbial communities from Panama - MetaG Plot_28 | ecosystem: Environmental > Terrestrial > Soil > Tropical forest > Bulk soil | place: Panama | collected 2016-02-17
CTATCACTGGATTGGAGGTCTTGCCTCCGCCACAAATTTCATTCCTTTTCGCCCAATTAAGCGTTGGTCGTGGGAAATTTATTGGCTTATTCAGGGTTTTGCAGCGTGGATTGTTGCTCCATCGGTGATTGCGTGGCTGTTTGTGCCGAATTTAGCCAAGATTCTGCACGATTCGCCATCGGATGCATTCTGGCACGCAATCATCTGGGGTACGTTATGGGGCATTGGCGGACTTACCTTCGGGCTCTCTATCCGCTACCTGGGCATTGGGCTGGGATACGCTATAGCCCTCGGCTTCTGCACCGCTTTCGGTACTTTGATGCCCCCTCTCTTTAGTGGTCAGATTGTTACTATCATCCATCAGCGGGGCGGGCAGGTCATTCTGCTCGGAGTGTTTGTTTGCCTGCTTGCCATTGCAGTCAATGGACTTGCGGGTTATCTCAAAGAACGGGAGGTTCCAGCAGAAGAAAAAGCCGCTCTCGGGGAGCGGGATTATTCCTTTACCAAGGGATTAGCTGTTGCCATCTTCGCTGGAATCATGAGTTCGTGTTTCGCTTATGGATTGACAGCTGGCAAACCGATTGCCCTGCTTGCGCATAGCGAATTACTCGCCGCTAACAGAGCGGATCTCTGGCAGAATCTGCCGGTACTCATCGTTGTACTTTGGGGCGGCTTTTTTACGAACTTCATCTGGTCTGTCTTTCTGATTGTCCGGAATCGATCAGCAGGGCAATTTCTCGGGGCTCCTGGCTCGAATCCGATGGGAACTCCCGCAACTGGTGAGACGCTCACAGACGTAGACCCCACAAATCTTCACAATGAGCTTCGTTTACCGCCCTCCACGCTCGTTCGCAACTACATTTTAGCGGCGCTGGCTGGCGTTATCTGGTACTTCCAGTTCTTCTTCTATTCCATGGGCCAGACCAAGATGGGCAAATACGATTTCTCCAGCTGGACGCTTCACATGGCCAGCATCATCATCTTCGCCACCCTCTGGGGTATCGCCTTGAAAGAGTGGCAAGATACGACTCCCCGTACTCGTTTATGTGTCACTTGCGGCCTGTTTTTGCTCATCGCATCCACTGTAGTCGTAGGTTACGGCAACTATCTGACGGCTCGATAAATTTTCCAAGCTCACGCGTCTGGAGTAATTTCAAAAGGAAAATATTTTTTCTTTCGGACTCCACATTTGTCATGCTATTCTTCATGGCGTTCCAGACTGACGTCCAAAGATCATTCGTGCCTTCTACAGGAGTGCAGCGTAAATGAGCAGAAAAAATGGTGGTTACCTATTGATCCAATCCAAGGTTCTGGTTTTGGCGAGTGTGTTGTTTCTTTGCGCTGGCAGCGTGATCGCCCAAAACAATCCAGATCCGCTCAAAAGCGGCTTTGAAAATCCGCCTGAAAGCGCACGCCCCAGAGTCTGGTGGCATTGGATGAACGGCAACATCACCAAAGAGGGCATCAAGCTTGATCTGGAATGGATGCAGCGAGTTGGCTTGAGAGGCTTCCAGAACTTCGATGCCGCACTTTCGACTCCTCAGGTCGTCGAACATCGCCTCGCCTACATGACACCGGAATGGAAAGATGCTTTCCGATACGCGACAACACTCGCCGATCAGTTGCAGCTGGAAGAGGCTATTGCAGGGTCTCCGGGCTGGAGCGAAACAGGCGGACCATGGGTCCCTCCCGCTGAAGGAATGAAAAAGTACGTATGGAGCGAGACCTTGGTGGAAGGAGGCAAGCCGTTTACAGGCACTCTGGCACATCCTCCCGCGAATACTGGCGCATTTCAGAATGTGGGAATCCATGATCTCATCGCAGCTCCCGCGGGATCTGCTGCGATTCCGCAGTTTTATGCAGATGCAGCCGTTGTTGCGTATCGAAAACCGGCGAGTGATGTATCCGTCGAGTCGCTTCACGTAAAAATTACTGCGAGTGGTGGCTCGCCAGATACGAGCACTCTAAGTGATGGAGATCTTGAGAAGGCAACCAAACTTCCGATTCCGCAAGCAGGCGAAAGTGCATGGATTCAATATGAGTTTCCGGAACCAGTGACAATCCGCTCGCTCACAATCGCGACGAAAGATTTAGACAGGTTTGCCGCGATGGTGGCCGGCATTACTAACCCCGAAGAATCGCTGGAAGCGAGTGATGATGGACAGAGCTTTAGAGCGATCACGAAGCTTCCGGACGGGGGTTCGCCACAACACACTGTTTCATTCCCGGCAGTGAAAGCAAAGTTCTTCCGTGTCACGTTCAAGCGGATTCCTCCTCCCCCGCCGCCTGCATGGGCGGAGGGTATTGATCCTAATTCTTTCGGATTTAAGATAGGACCGCCTCCGACAGACTACGAGATTGCCGAATTAGTGCTGCATCCGGCGGCACGAGTCAACAGGTTTGAGGACAAAGCAGCATTCACGCCCGTTCCCGACCTATATGAATTCGTCACGCCAACTGTTGCTGCTGGAGAAGCGATCGCAAAATCCGATGTCGTTGATTTGACTTCAAAAATGAAGCCGGATGGAAACCTTGATTGGACACCGCCGTCAGGCAACTGGGTCGTGCTTCGGTTCGGATATTCGCTCCTGGGAATCACGAATCATCCTGCAACCGCAGAGGCTACTGGCCTCGAAGTCGACAAACTGAATAGCCACTTTGTAAAGAACTACATGAATGGCTACCTAGACAGTTATACGGAAACCGTTGGCGCTGACATGATGGGCAAACGTGGCATCCGGTACGTCGTTACTGATAGCTGGGAAGCGGGTTCGCAGAACTGGACCGACGACATGATTGCCCAATTCAAACAACGTCGCGGCTACGATCCAGTGCCGTGGATGCCTGCCCTTGCTGGTCAGATTGTCGAAAGTTCCGAAGCCAGCGATCAATTCTTGTGGGACTTTCGCAAAACAATTGCGGACCTGATTGCATACGAACACTACGGTCAGGTACAGGCGTCACTCAAAGGCCGTGGCATCGGCCACTACAGCGAGTCGCACGAGGAGGGCCGCGCCTTTGTCGCTGATGGCATGGAGGTGAAGAAGCTGGCGGATATCCCTATGAGCGCGATGTGGACGCAAACTCCAGGGGTGAATAAAGAACAATATGGCTACAACGCCGATGATCGTGAGTCTGCGTCTGTAGCTCACATTTATGGTCAGAACCTCGCTGCTGCTGAGTCGTTAACTGCCGCTGCCGCACCTTGGGCATGGTCGCCTGCCACTCTGAAGCCTACAGCCGATCAGGAACTTTTGAATGGAATCAATCGGTTCGTCATTCACGAATCAGCACACCAGCCTCTAATCGATAAGGCACCCGGCCTTACACTTGGGCCATTTGGCCAGTGGTTCAATCGCAACGAAACATGGGCGGAAGAAGCTGGTTCTTGGGTAGACTATCTTGCTCGCAGCAGTTACTTGTTGCAGCAAGGACACTTCGGCGCTGATCTCATCTACTTCTATGGAGAAGATTCTAACCTCACCGCAATTTTCGAGAACAAATCTCCGGACGTGCCTGCAGGCTATGGCTTTGACTACATCAATGCCGACGGATTGATTCACGAATTGAGCGTCTCTAATGGACAAATCACTACGAAGAGCGGGATGAGCTATCGCGTTCTGGGGCTTGATCCCTACAGTAGGCATATGTCGTTGCCGGTTTTGCGGGCCATTTATAAGTTCGTTGAAGATGGCGCGGTTGTCGCCGGACCCAAGCCAACCGACGACCCCAGCCTTGCTGATAATAGATCGGAATTTATGAAGCTAAGTGACCAACTATTCGGCGACGGAACGGGAGTGCGCAAGGTCGGCAAAGGCACTGTTTATGCCGGAGCAAAGCTTTCAGATGTCTTCAACACACTGCATGTCGCTCCCGACTTTGATTACACGAAGCCAGAGAATAGCACGCGTATTCTTTTCGTCCATCGCAAGCTGTCCGATGGAGATCTATATTTTATAGACAACCGAAGCGATCGGCCTGCAAAGGTAGACGGGACCTTTCGCGTGACTGGCCGTGCACCGGAACTCTGGTATGCGGAAACAGGTAAAGCCGAACCTGTCTCATACAAATCAGTTGATGGGCGCACAACCGTTCCTTTACAGTTCGAACCATGGGGTACTGTGTTCGTCGTCTTTCGCAAGGCAACAACCGAAGCATCACGTTCGCTGCCGGCAAAAATTGAAACGCAACTTACCACCATCAATGCACCCTGGACGGTAAACTTCCAACCGGATCGTGGTGCGCCGCCGTCCATTACACTCAATACGCTTTCCTCCTGGAGTGATAACAGCGATGCAGGGGTTAAGTACTTCTCTGGAACAGGCACTTATACTCAGATGGTGCAGGCTCCGGCGGACTGGTTCAAGAAAGATGCTGCGTTGTGGATTGATCTTGGGGATGTTAAGAATCTGGCGGAGGTCACGGTAAACGGAAAATCACTAGGCACTGTGTGGCATGCGCCGTATCGAGTTGATGTAACGAAAGCACTGAAACCCGGCGCAAATGAAATCTCGATCAAGGTTACGAATGCGTGGGTCAATCGACTAATTGGTGATCAACAACCCGGAGTGGAAAAGAAATATACATTTGCCGACGTGAAGCCGTACAAAGCCAAGTCTCCTCTATTGCCCTCAGGCCTGCTTGGACCGGTACAGATTTATTCAGTCAGTGCGCAATAAGGTCGGGCCAGAAATGCGCGTGTGTCGTTGCTCAACCAACGAGCCGCCGTTCTGGCTTTGGCGGAGCAGGATGAAAGGAACTCACGCGCAAATCGGATAAGCGACCATTCATCTTTGCAAGATTTCGCTCCATAATCTCCTGCACTTGCGTTGCGGATCCTAGCGCACGCAAATTTAACAACAACTCATGCTCTGAGGCGGCCGAAGCTGTTAAGTCGCCTTCGACAACGGGATCCTCGCCATTTTCGCAGACAGCAGCCTTTACAAAACCTGTTGGTGAATTCATGATCGCTTTCAGATGCACAACAGAAATGCCGGCTGCGGTAAGTTCTTCATCTAAGTGATCCAGCAATGGCCCTAAGAGCATGACTGGGGACTCAGGCATTGTTGGATAGATATTTACGCGCAAATTCAACCATGCTAAAGCTGCCTCGGCGCGTGCATACTCCTCATAATCGATATCAAGTATTTTGCTTCCCGCAGAAAGCCTGCCTGACAATATTTCGTCTAGCCATGCAGCAACACCTTGACCCGTTCGTGCGCTGATCTGCCGCACCCCGCTGACTTTCATCGGAAGCTGTTCGATTGCAGTAGTACTTGATTCGAGATCAGACTTAGTAAAACAAATGAGATCTGCTTCACGTACTTGATTCTCAAATAAAAACCGCAGATGCTGGTCAGCCACTGGGCTCAGCAACGCCCGTGCTTGCTGCGGATCAACCAGCACGGTAAAAGGGGCAAGGCGGTAGTCATCGCTATACTCTTGCAATGGTTTGAGAGTCGTCGCCGACAAGTCAGTGCAACTGCCCACCGGCTCTGCGAAAATTACAGCCGGCGCGAATTTCTTGAGCTGATCCATTACTCGAACGAGCTCTGAAAATCTACAGCAGAAACACCCTCCAGTAATCTCACCATGCTGTAAATCATGAAAGGAGGAATACTCTGTGTCCACCAGATCGTCGCCTTGATCGTTCAGGATGACAACGCTGCGCAAGCCGCGCCTTTTTAACTCGCTTGCGGCAGCGAGCAGCAAGGTGGTCTTCCCTGCTCCCAAAAAGCCTCCCACCATCACGATCCAGGGTTTATTTTCAGGATTATTCAAGACATAATCTCCATTTTTAGATCGTTTCCTTCTTTAATCACAATTGGATCGGTCAAAGTAAAGACTGTTTTCCCATCACGCTGCACAGTAGCATGCTGTAGGTCATGACCTTTGCTTGTAATCGACATCGATGTACCCGTACCGATCATCTCTATCGATTTACAAGAAAGTCTTCCTGCCATTATCTGGATAGTCAGCTGGGTATGTCTCGGCATCAGAGAAGCGTATAGAAATTCTCCCCAGCTTGTGCCCGTGGACCAGAAACAGCGAAAGCCCCTGTCAAAGATTTTCGGAATTACTCTGACCGCCGCTTTATCACCGTCGTATTCGAATCCGCTCAATGCCACTACATTCGTCCATGAAGCCATCGCACGCGCATAATGATGGCCGCACTCTGTTTCATCCCACGGATTGCGTTTGATACCGTCGTACCGGTTGCGAGTATTTTCGATGTATTCGAACGCCTGGGGAATCATGTCCGCATAAATCATTAACGCTGCAGTAGAATATTCTAGGCCTGTCCATGCTTCCGCATAGTAAGGAAACGGAATTTGCGGTCGTGGAGCTTTCCCATAGTCACAGACCACTACCGCTGCTTCATTGTTCAGAGCGTAGGTCCGCTGTACTGAATCATGCTCCGCCAAGGTGCGTTTGTAGTTATAGCGATAAATAGAATCAAGTGACGCGCGAACATGTTGTGGCGAGACCAGCGGTCCAAGTCCTCCTACATGGGCCAGATACTGTCCGAGCATCTGATCGACGAGGCATCCACCGCCAACCTGATACTCAGGCTCCTCAGTGTTCTCGCTGCCGAAGCCACTGATAAGTTGAGGAGCAATCTGATCACGGTGAAATCCACGAACTTTTTGTAAATAGAATTCGCCTTGAAAAAGATTCTCATCCACCCAGTTGCTGCCCTGAGCAAAAAGGCCGTGGTATTCCATAGCGCTTTTATCGTCTCCAACTGCTCGGGCTATTTCCTCCGCCGCTCGCAACGCTCCGAGATAATAGATACTTCCTAATGGATTCGGACCGTAGAATTCCACATCGTACGTTGTGTGTTGAACCCCGTCGAGAACCCCCCTTCGACCGGCATCCCAACCTCCGGAAATCCACGCGAACTCCATGCCTTTCTTGATACGAGGCCACATCTTTAAAAGCCATGCACGGTCCCCGGAAAGTTTCCAATCCAGGTAGGCATGCAATATCTGTCCCATTTGTCCATCGGCTGCTGCGATTTTGGATCGTTCTTTGCCATCGGGTAAGAGTTGGCGAAACCGCATGCCACCCTGGTCATCCATGCAGTATCCGAAAGCAGCTTCTCTCAGAGATCGAGCAAATGATGGAAAAAGAAACGTAGTCGCTGTTTCGTAGTTCCACACATGCATACAGTTGCCAAAGCAGCAACCTTGTTTATCGTCGGAACCTTCAAATCCGTGAAATGCTCCGTCCGCAGTACGGAAGCAAGTCGTCGAAACCAAAGTTGAGAGATTCGCGCTCGCTGCATCCTTTACTGCACCCGGTAGCGTGCTTTGTGCAAATGCATCTGCAAATGCGCGCGTCCGAGACTCCAACTGCGAAAGATTCGCGGCAGTATAAGCAGCCACCTCCCACGCATTCTTGAATCGCGTGCAATAGAAATTTCCAATTACGGTATCACCTTCGCCTGCTGGCGATTCCCAGCCGCACCAGTTCGGTGTGCGATTTGGAAAGTGCCAAGCCAACAGAAATGTAACCGTCGCGGAGTCATTTGGCAGAATTGTCACTTGCTGACAGATCGAGCTTACTGTGCTTGGTGCCGATGGTTCGTTCAAGAGCTCTCCATCTCGAGAGAATGCATCCCAGAACAGCATTGGAGAATTCCACCAGCGCCCCTTAGGCCATCCTCTCCAGTGGGTCGTGCGTGCATCTGTTGAAGAAAGCACGGCAAGAACAAAACTTCCGAATCCCGGGTCTCCACCGGCTATGCTGGGATTCGTCATGACAATGCCTTCAAGACCGTCTCCGTCGCGATATTCATTGAGGCGCGAGTCGTTCCTGGATCGTTCTTCCGGGTGTCCCTCTACCGGGTTATCAATTGAGAATGCAATTCCCACAGTTGTATGGGAACGTCCAGGATTATGTATTCGATATCGCAGTATCGCCACAGGCAATCCTGATTCATCCGGGTTATGCGGAATAAATGGAGAAAATGCCTCAAGTTCAACGTTGACTGGAAGCCGTGAATCATCGAATTGAACCTTGGCTAATGGAAACTGACCAGTGAATTCAGCGCCAGCGACACGGCTTAATCCCGTCACGTTATTCGAGCCTAGCCCGTCTTGCCCCTCATACGGCGGTAGCAGGCTGGCCTCTAGAACACGTGCGATCGGTTGTGCGTCGCCAGATTTTATCCAGATCGCAGGAAACGCATAATTCGGCGACCAGCCTTTATTAGGCCGGTTGAAGATTTCCCAGTCACGCAGCTGACCACGACCTCCCAATGCAATGCTGCCGGCAGCAACTCCGCCAAGCGGAAAGGCAATCATCTTCAACTGATCGCCTTTGAAGACTCTCGGGAACTGAATGCGGTTACCAGGCCGGGTTTGCTCAGTATTCTGGGTTGCGGTTTGTTGATCAGAAGCAGTCTCGGCCATGAAGTCCGGCCAGTGAGAGCTTTGTGTCATAGAACCAACAACGCCTGCAGCTTGTTTGAAGAAATCCCTGCGTCCGATATCGAACTTGTCAGCCATTCCGAGCCATCCTAATACTCGGGCATTGTGAAATTCCAGCGCGGGAGGATCGACGATTCAGGGCAGGTCCCGTCTATCGCATCTTATCGTTAAGTGCTGCGCTGATCGTTCTAGTATGGTTCGCTGGGCTGCCAATCAGAGTTCATCGAATGATGAGACTACTAAGTGGCGAACAGAACCTGGCATAGGCCGATTCCCTGGGCGAACTGTAAGGCGCACATCGAGGCCAGCCACGGCAGCAGCATCGAGTTCCAGAGGCGAGTCGGAAAGGAACAGAATCTCTCCCGGATCGACACCGAGCGCCAGTCCAATCCTTCTGTAACTCGTCGCCTCGATCTTCGCACCTATCGTGGTATCAAAATACACGTCGATCCACCTGGTCAGGTCATCAAACTCGCCATGCTGGAAGAGCAACCTTTGAGCGAGCATGCTGCCGGAAGAGTATATTGCTATGCGGCGGCCTTCATTATGCCAGCGTTCAAATGCTTTCGGGACATCGCTAAAGATTATGCTCTTCAACTGCCCGCTGGCATAACCTGCTTCCCAGATCTTTCCTTGAATAGATTTTAAAGCCGGAGATTTTCTGTCTTCATTCATCAGCCAAATAAGATACTCATATACTTGCGAAAAAGAACCGTTTTCGGACATCAATGGCACGCCGGAAGACTTTTCAAGGCGATTTTCTTGGATCAGCTCATCCATATCCCGCTGCAGTCCTTCGTCACACGCGTGTTCCTCCAGGAATTGCTTCAAGTGTGTGCGCGCATATGGGAAGAGGGTTTCGTAGACAAACGAAATTGGTGTAGTGGTCCCTTCGATGTCGAGCAGCATCACCAAGGGTATGCCGGTCGATTTCATCCGCGGGTAATCGCAGACAGTATCGGGCTCAAATATACTGGGCCAAAGCACACAGGCTCATAGCCCGCGTCGATGCCGCTCGATGTGTAGTGAGGCGTCCAGCCCGCGGTGTCCTGAAAGAGCCGAACAGCGCGGATGTTCCGATCGCCGCAAAGATTGAACCAGTGACGAGTTCCTTTGGGCACACGAATCAAATCACCCGCTGTGACTTCCACCGCAACCACTGGATGTCCCTCGGGGTGGATATGAAAGAGACCACGACCTCGCACAATAAAGCGTACTTCATCCTCGTCGTGCCAATGTTCGCGATTGAACTTCGCCAGCATCACCTCTAGACCAGGCGTTTCCGCCTGAACGTCAATCACGTCTGCTGTCGTATAACCACCCTTCTCCTTCAGCACTGAGATCTCAGGGGCATATGCAGTCAGCAATTGCTCGGGCGATGCATCTACAGGAACCTTTCGCAAATCCCAGCGCTCGTAATCGATATGTATCTGCGCCAGATAGTCACGGACTTGAACTTCATCGCTCAGAGTAACCTTCTCGTCCGGAATCTCGATAAATGTCACTTGTCAGCTCCTTCGGTTCACGGATGCAGTCCATGTATGAAATGATCTCGTCCGATGACTTCAAGCAGGAACTCCAGAATTTCTACGTGACGTTGAGCCTCGTTCACATCTACGCCCCAAGTATAAATGCCGTGGCCGCGCAGGAGCACACCGTGAATATTCGGATGCTCAACGAGAACACTATCTAACCTTGCGGATAATTCGACATAATTCTGAGAATTTTCGAGGATTGGCAGCCATTCGGTGTGCTCATGGGTTTTGATGCCTGAGAGCCCTTTCAGCATCTCGTAGCCGGTAATACTGATTCCACCTTGTTTTGCATATAGGCCCGATAACACAGTCGCCCATATTGAATGCACATGGAGGACAGATCCAGCCTTCTTTCGCTTTACGATTATTCGATGCAGCGAGGTTTCGGCAGAAGGCTGTCCACTGCCATTGAGAACCTTTCCGTCTCCATCCACTTCGACAAAACTTGAGGAAGTTAGCCTACCCTTATCTTGTCCGCTGGCCGTGATGATCAGATGCAGAGGTTCAAGACTGACCGTGGCACTCAGGTTGCCGGAGGTGCCAAGCAACCATCCTCGTTGCGCCAACGAAGCCCCTGTCTCGGTTAGTTGTTTGATCGCCTCCGTCACTTCTGCCATAAAGCTTCCTGCAATTCATTTTAGCTGTTGATTTCAAACTGATCTATTGACGGAACACGATATAGTCACTTCAACCGTCGATTCCTGGCGGACAATCTTTCGTCAATGGAATAGCAGAGCATGAACAATTATCGCTGGTTCCGCGCCGGTGACATCAATGCATTCTTCGCATTGATGTTTGACAACGTCGCCAATCTCGTCATTCTGGCCAGCATCCTGATTGGCGCGTTTCACATGCCGAAGGAGATTGTTCTCTATCGCATGGTGCCGGGCACCGCCGTGGGTGTGCTGCTGGGTGATCTCATTTATGCATGGATGGCAGGACAACTTGCCCGGAAAAGCAATCGCGACGACGTAACGGCCATGCCGCTCGGACTGAACGCACCCAGCATCTTTGGTATGTCATTCGCGGTCATCGGACCGATATATGCACTCTCTGGTGACCCGATGCAGGCATGGAAAACCGGGATGGCGGTGACAGTTCTGGCAGGCGTCTTCAAGATTGCGCTTTCCTTTGCGGGCAATCGCGTGCGACTCATCGTGCCTCGCGCAGCGCTTCTTGGCTCGATTGGCGGTGCAGGGCTTGCGTTGATCGGAGTGCTTCCATTGCTGAAAGTATTCGCCGATCCGATTCCCGGTTTCGTTGCTCTTGGTCTGCTCCTGGTAACACTGGTTGGGAGGAATCGGCTTCCATGGAAGATTCCTGGCGCACTTGGCTCGGCACTAGCCGGCATCGCAGTCTTCTATGCGCTGCGCTGGCTGCACGTCTCCAGCCCTCTACTAGCAACGAAGGCGTCAACCCCTTTGACTCTTCACATGTCTTTCCCTTGGCCAACCTTCGGCTTTCTTGGAGGGCTGCCGACGGCCTGGAGATATCTTCCGATTGCACTGCCGTTTGCCTTGTCGACTGTAGTCGGCGGAATCGACAACACTGAAAGCGCTGCAGCAGCGGGAGATGAATATGATACCCGCGCAATTCTCTTGACCGAAGGCTTCTGCACGCTGGCTGCCGGTCTCTGCGGCGGAGTCGTCGAGAGTACTCCGTACATCGGACATCCCGCATACAAGTCAATGGGAGCCGGAGCAGGATACACGATTCTTACGGGTCTATTCATCGGAATCGGAAGCGTTTTAGGATTCCTGTCCTTTTTCGTGGACTGGATTCCAGCATCAGCCGTTGCGCCTATTCTCGTCTATATAGGTCTTGAAGTGATTGCGCAGGCATTTCTGGCAAGTCCACGCCAGCACAGTCTGGCGGTCGCGATCTCGCTGCTTCCTTCACTTGCATTTCTTGCTCAGCTTGAAGCAAATGCGGTGGTGACTACATTGGGATCAAGTATCAACCAGATAGCAGGAGACACAGGTGAATCTTTGCGAACGCTCAGCCTACTGGGCAATGGATTTATCATTACAGCGATCCTGTGGGGCGCGACGACTGCCACTCTGATTGACCGCCGATTTCGTTCAAGTGCTCTTTATTTACTAACGGGGGCATTCTTTTCCCTATTCGGGATTATTCATTCTCCTACGGTAGGGGGAAGCTTTGTGCTTCCGTGGAAAACGAGCGCCTTCCTTTCATGGCATTTCACTACTGCGTATCTGTTGGGCGCAGGTGTCGTCGTATCAGCGATGTTCTTATCGCCGGAAGATAAACCAAGAGATGTGGTGGCTAATTGATTCCCCGGGGATCGGATCCGCTCATGAAGTTGTGAGGAAGGTTAGTCTTCGGGATCGTAGTTAAGGTTCGGTCCAAGCCAGCGTTCCACTTCTTTCAAAGTCATCCCTTTACGATGCTTGTAATCGTTGACCTGATCACGATCGATTTTGCCCACGTTGAAATAGCGGGACTCAGGGTGAGCGAAGTAAATTCCACTTATGCTGGATCCAGGCCACATAGCAAATGATTCGGTGATGAGTATGCCAGTGTTTTTCTGCACATCGAGAAGATTCCAGATCGTGGCCTTTTCCGTATGGTCGGGGCTTGCCGGGTAACCGGGCGCCGGACGGATTCCGCGATACTTCTCCTGAATAAGATCTTCATTTGTGAATGTCTCCTTGCAGCCATACCCACATTCAGCACGCACGCGCTTGTGAAGGGACTCGGCGAAGGCTTCCGCGAGACGATCGGCAAGTGCTTCAGCAGTGATGGCGCTGTAATCATCATGTTCAGCTCGGAACCGATCACAGAGTTCTCGCAGGCCAATTCCGCTCGTCACTGCAAAGGCACCAATGAAATCCGGGAGGCCGGTCTCCTTCGGCGCGATAAAGTCGGCGAGGGAGCGGCAGGGCTCAGAACCTTCACGATTTGCCTGCTGGCGAAGAAAGTGAAACCGATTGAGCACTGCTGAGCGGGTTTCATCTGTATACAACTCGACATCGTCGCCAGTAGCATTAGCAGGAAAGAAACCGTAAACTCCACGCGCTGTTACAAGTTTTTCCTGGATGATTCTGTCCAGAAGCGTATTACCCTCTGCAAAGAGCTGGCGCGCCTGTTCCCCCTGCTTTTCGTCCTCAAGAATACGCGGATAGACTCCTTTTAATCCCCATGCATGAAAGAAAGGGGACCAGTCTATGAATTCGCGCAGAACACCAAGTGGAAAGTCATCAAGTACGCGAACGCCAGTAAACGCCGGCCGTGGTATGTCCTCAATGCGCCACTCGATCGGCGTTCGTCGTGCACGCGCCTCTTCGATAGGGACTGCTTTCTGCCGTGGCGCAGAATGTGCTTTTCTAACCGCCTCGTATTCAGCCCGATGTTGTTCGACAAAAGATTGCCTGTTCTCTTCGCTGAGCAGGTTCGTTGTTACAGGTACTGCACGACTCGCATCGAGCACATGCACCACCGGTTCACTGTAGTGGGGTGCAATCTTGATAGCTGTATGCGCCCTGCTGGTCGTCGCGCCACCGATCAACAAGGGAACCTTAAAGCTCTGGCGTTCCATTTCTCGGGCCACGTGCACCATTTCGTCTAAGGAGGGCGTAATGAGGCCGCTCAGGCCAATGATGTCGGCATTCTCTGCTTTGGCGCGTTCGAGGATCTTCTCAGCTGGGACCATGACCCCCATGTCGATGACCTGATAGTTGTTACACGCCAGCACCACGCCAACAATGTTTTTACCGATGTCGTGAACGTCTCCCTTGACCGTCGCGAGCACGATCTTTCCTTGCGACCGAACATCGTGGCCAGCGGCGATCATCGCCTCTTTCTCGGCCTCCATGAATGGTGTCAAATAAGCAACGGCCTTTTTCATAACGCGGGCAGATTTGACCACCTGGGGCAGAAACATCTTGCCAGCACCGAAGAGATCACCAACAACCCCCATGCCAGCCATCAATGGGCCTTCGATTACCTGAAGCGGGCGACCAAGCTTAACTCGTGCCTCCTCAGTGTCTGTATCGATATAGTTGTCGATTCCTTTCACCAAGGCATGCGCAAGCCGCTCTTCAACCGTGCCGTTGCGCCACTCTTCAGTCTTCTTCTCAAGTATGGCGCTTTCAGAGCCTAAGGCTTTCAGTTGTTCCCCAAACTCGACCAGGCGCTCAGTCGCATCCGGACGCCGGTTCAACAGCACGTCTTCGACTAATATTTTTAGATCCGGCTCGATCTCCTCATAAACTTCAAGCATCCCGGCATTCACGATGCCCATATCAAGACCAGCTACGATGGCGTGATAAAGAAATGCCGAGTGCATTGCCTCGCGAACTTTATTATTGCCGCGAAAACTGAAGGAAATATTGGAGACGCCACCGCTTACCTTGGCATGAGGCAAGTTTTTCTTAATCCAACGGGTCGCATTGATAAAGTCCACCGCGTAATTGTTGTGTTCCTCCATCCCGGTAGCGACCGTAAGAATGTTGGGATCGAAGATGATGTCTTCGGGTGCGAATCCGACGCTGTCAACCAGTATCCCGTATGCCCGTTTGCAAATACGAATCTTGTCTTCGTAAGTCGCAGCTTGTCCATGTTCGTCGAAGGCCATCACAACAACGGCTGCGCCGTACTTCAGCACAGTTGATGCATGCTCTCTGAACTTTTCTTCTCCCTCTTTGAGAGAGATAGAGTTCACGATGCCCTTGCCTTGCATGCATTTAAGGCCAGCCTGTATGACCTCCCACTTGGAAGAGTCCACCATGAAAGGCACCTTGGCTACTTCGGGCTCGCTGGCCAGCAACTGCAAAAAACGTGTCATGGCAGCGACACCATCGATCATGCCCTCGTCCATGCAGATATCAATGACGTTGGCGCCGTTTTCAACTTGTTGACGAGCAATGCTTACTGCCTGTTCGTACTTTTCTTCCTTGATCAGCTTTGCGAATTTCGGCGAACCAGCGACGTTGGTACGCTCACCGATCATGATGAACACGCCCTCTTGCTGGGTAAAGGGCTGCGATCCGGAAAGACGAAGGGGCTTCGGTTCAATAACCGAGTTCTTGCTCATCAACCAATC
>Ga0126381_100004613_pt1 | contig 15035 bp, 10 predicted proteins | sample PanSoiMetPlot_28_FD_96465 | JGI IMG/M metagenome (GOLD analysis project Ga0126381, IMG submission 96465) | Tropical forest soil microbial communities from Panama - MetaG Plot_28 | ecosystem: Environmental > Terrestrial > Soil > Tropical forest > Bulk soil | place: Panama | collected 2016-02-17
CGATGACGATATTCTTGTCGTTCCAGATGGTCGGCACGTGCGTGTGCGCCAGAAAAAGCAGGCCCAGGTTGCTGAAGATCGCTTCCGGCAGGTCGACCACTACATAGCTTGCCGGATCCCAGGGCAGAAACACCGTAGCTTTCGTGCCGCGGAGCGGGTCGATCGCTCCTTCTAGAAACCCAAGACGTAGCGGACGGCCCCCGGGATAAGGACGGATGCGTGCTGGAGCGGCCGGTGCTTGCGGCGCCTTAAGCTCCGTCTCGCGTAGGCCGGTCACGAGCGCCGCTTCAGCGGCCGTGTAGCGGTGGTCGCGCAGCATGTTCGGCAGCCAGTAACCGAGGTCCGCGCGCGTGGCCTGCATCTCCGAAGGAAGCCGCAGGTCCTTCTCGTGTGTTGGCAGACGCTGGCTCAACAGAGGATCGGCCGGCTCGATATTGCCGATGTATGGTTCCAGATCCTGGAGCGCGACTACCCGGAAGTCGTGTTCCTTCAGGTAACGCATGTAGCGTTCGAAATTCTCCGGCGGTGTGTGGACCCACGGGTGCGCTATGTCGGGCGTGCCGTGGAACTGCAGCACCACGATGCGGCTCCTTGCCGCGTGCGCAACCACTTCTTGGAAATGCTCGAACGTCCAGTTTGGGTAGGCATCACCCGTGGTGGGAATTAGCAGGCGATGATGCCGCGCTGGATCGAACGTTGCGCCGGTCACCAGCTGTCCGTAAGGCGCTTCGGGCATTTCCCCGCGCCGCGCGAAGCGGATGCCCGCTTTCTTGACGACGGCCACCGCCTCTGGCCCAAACGAATTGCCGCACCAGCCGAAGCTCACCGGCTTTGGCACTCGAACGCGCGCCAGTTCATTCTCGACCAATGCCAGTTCACCTGCCAAGCGCGCAGCATTGAGAGGCTGCGCAAAGTCAGCGTGCGTCCACGAATGATTGCCGATCTCGAAGCCCATCCGGTGCAGCTCGGCGATGTCAGCCCAGGACATGAAGCGCTCAGTGTCCGGCATCCAACTGTGAGTGACGAAAAAGGTCGCGCGAAATCCGAGGTCCTTTAGCAACGGGCCCGCGAAGGTGCGGTGGGATTTGACTGCGTCGTCCATGGTCAGGACGACCAGACGTTCCGGGATGGCGGCGGCCATGGCGGCAAGCGGGGTTCCCAACAACGTACGGCGGGTCAACATATGCGTTCATCAGCACCACTGCTCATCAAACAAACCCGCCAGCAGCCAGCAGGTTTCCGCAAGCCCCGCGATGCTCCGTTGTAGCGTGCTCGTACTCGCGCTGGTGAATGGATCCTGGATAGGGGCCTGTTTGTGCCAGGCAGCCGCGAGCCGCAATCGATCCGCCGTACTGTCGTTCGCCCAAAATGCACCTGCTGCCATATCGCTATGCGGCAATGCGGTCTGACTGGGTGGCCGGTGAAGCCGTCGCAGAATGCGAGATCCTGTTCGCTCAGGAATCTCGCTCCCAGCATTTTCCGCTTGCCGCGGAGCCGCGGCGCACGCCACAACGGATTGGCAACCAGCATGCGTTGGATCAATGGGCGAATCCGGCAAGCCGTAGCTGGTCGGCCTCGTCGTCGGCAATACGGGTGGCACCATCGGACCCAAAAACCTGCGAATCGTTCGCGCTGCCAATGGGTGACGGTGTCCGCCTGGACAGAGAAAAGCGGACCGCGCCAACCAGACCACCTGCGGCGAAGAGTGACCCAAAATACTCGATCGAGGGTGGTCAGAACCGGGCGCTTGCGTTTTCGCTGGCAGGCTGCGAGTGGGAGGCGGAGCGCGGCATTCTCGAGAGCGACGGCTGGGTGATCGCTCATCATTAGCCGGAAGAAACGGAAGATAAATAGAAAATAGAGTTGGCATACTATGCCGATTGTTGGTCTTTAACTAAAGCCAAGTCAACCTGCTACGAACGGATGCAATAATGGCGAACTACAGGATATCCACTAAGCGGCCAATGGACAAGAACGCCAGTCTCGATTGACGCGGCTGTTTGGGCTTGGGGTAGGAAACGCCGTGCAATTCTGTCGACGACATGGCTCAGCGCTCCTCTGGCGTATATGGTTCCCGGCGTGCGATTTTCAGCAGTTGCCCCTGGGCAAGTGGCTTGCTGTCGACGTTGTTCAGTATGGCCAACATCTCCGGCTTGAAATCGCTACCGGTCCGTCTACTGAATTGTTCCAGGCTCTCTCCCTCCCGGGCAGTTTCAAGGCGCAGACGGAGCACGCGCACTTTCGCGCGCTCCTCCGGATTCAACTGCCGCAGCGACAGAGCCGATTGGCGCAACGCCCCCTTCGACTGGCGATCTGACGCGCCGGCAATGCGGAACATCTTGCCTCCCATGAAGACCCAAAGCAGGTGCAGGCTGGTTTCCTTCTCCCCGTAGACCGCTAAAAAGCCCGGATTTCCATTAACCTCCACCCGCCCCGCCTCCACTGGCCGTTTGTGATTGTTCTCATCGATGCGTAGAAGAATCCTCGCGGCGGCTTCCGCCGGATCGTTTGTGCCTTCCGCCAGGCCAATGACGAGCTGACCCTTCCCTTTTACGGCCAACGCGCCGAAAGCGGCGGCGGTATTGAAGGTTTCCCAGCCTTCTGGCAAATCCATCCGGAAATTGAGATCGGGGTGCAAGAAGACGTTCTTTTCGAAGATTCCCTGTTCCGGGTTTTCGCCCACCACCAGACCGTCTAGGAGGCGCAAGTAGGCTTCCCTGCTTGCCAGAATCGGAGGAGTTTGGGCGCGCTCGATGGTAGCCGCTGTCTTCCGGATGGCGGCATCCCGTTCGGCCGTTGCCGGGTGATCGTCGAAGTAGCTCCCTTTTTCCTTTTCGCCGCTCATCCGGCTCACAACTTTCGACAGCCTGTCGAGGCACTGTATCAACGCCAGTGGATCGTAGCCGGCGGAAGCAGCGAGTTTGACCCCCAGCTTATCCGCTTCCGATTCATTTTGGCGGCTGTAGTGGGCGATTGCCAGACTCGACGGCGCGGTGAGGACCTTGCCGGCTTCCTCGCTGAATATGCCCGCCAGTCCGCCAGGAATGGCCAGGATCGAAGGGAGGATGGAATGCTTCGCTGCTTTGACGGAGTGCCGGCGGTCCGAGTGGATGATTTCGTGGGCGAGCACTCCGGCCAGTTCGGCCTCTGAGTCGGCCACTGCGAAGATACCGCGGGCTGCGAAGAGATAGCCGCCCGGGAGCGCGAACGCATTAGGCTCGATCTCGTCAGTAATGGCAAACCGATAGGTGAAAGGCTGGGGGCCGAGCCCGTCTACTAGGCGCGCACCCACTTTCTCAAGGAACTTCTGCAAGTCGAGCTTCTTGTAGAGCCCCTGGATCCGAATGACACCTGCCGCAGCCTCCGCGCCCATACGTTTGTCGACGTCGAATGACTGGCCGGGAAGGATACGTGTTGTGAGCGCAATGCTCACGGCGAGGAGGGCTCCTGTGCTTCGGATCTGCCGCATGTGCGTTTAGATGCCTCAAACCCTGCGGTGAGGCAGGAAATCCGGTCGCTGCTGTCCTTGATCTGGCCGAAAGGTGGTTGTCCCTCGTACGGCGTAATGTCCAACAACTCGAAACCCATGAAAACACGGCAGCCGACCACACTGGGCTCTTTTGCCAAGTTCCGGGGTAGCGTCGGCCACCACTTACGTTAATCGTCTGAGCTTAACGGCTGAACCGAAGAGCTACCTGAAGCGAGCTGTATTGCACCGAAAGAATGCTGCTAATAAGACGCTCTATGGCGCCGATGTAGGCGATATCTTTATGAGCATGATTCACACCTGCCAGTTGTGCGGCGGCAACTCGTTCGAGTATCTGGCGGAGTTGCAGCGGCACGTAAGAGAACTGGCGGGATCACGAGGCAGAGGTGGACTCAGTCGGCCGTGCCGGCCGACCGAACAGAGAATATCGGAAACCAATGACTCAACCCGATTTTGCAGAACTTGACAAACACAACTTCGGCTCGCCGCTTGTATCGGTGACGGGAAGCGCGGTCTCCTTAATTCCCCTTCAACAGCGCCGGCCAGTTGAGTAGGACCTGAAACTCGCCGGCATTGGCGGTACCCCTAGGCGAAGCGAACAGGAAGCCTTGTCCGTCGGCGCTGACGGTGAAATGGTTCCGCAGCGAGACGCCCAACCGCGCAGCAAACAACTCGACCGGCGTGCCCGACTCAAATAAGGTTCCATCGCTCTTCACCGGCGCGGCCATGACATTGTTGTCATCATCCAGGAAGAAGAGTTCCTTGCCGTCATGCCGCCATTGTGCCATCTTGCCTTCGGAGATTTGCCACTTCCCGGCGGGCAGGCCGGAACCAGGGGCAGTTCGTACGAACACTTCATCCCGGCCCGATTCCTCTGACGTATAGGCGATCCAGCGGCCATTGGGGGAGAACTGTCCGAAATTCGCCGGATACCAACTGGCCACAACCGGTGTTGGCTTCCGGTCGCCCGTGAGAGGCAACAACCAGATGGAACTTTGCGCGCGTGGACCTTGCACGTTGTACAACAGAAACTCTCCGTCCGGCGACACGGAATCGACGCCCTTGTCGGCCTCGGAGATCAGTATCGCCTCGTCGGCGCCGACCCCATCCGCGCGCTTGCTATAGATATCGTGGTGGCCTTTTCGGTTTGAGCTGAAAAACACATAGGCGCCATCCGGCGACCATACCGGGTTGTGATCCTCCGCGGGGTCAAAGGTGAGTCGGGAGTTCAGGCCTCGAACCAGATCCAGAATCCATACGTCGCGAGTCTTCGTGGCCGGATCGCGAATGGTGATCAGGACCCGCTTGCCATCAGGCGACAGAAGCGGGTTGGTGATTTCGCCCGGTTCGCCAACCGAGGCCAATTCCTTTCCCGTCCGATCAAACCAGGTTAGTTGCGTGGATGGGTAGCCGGAGCCCAGGCGCCACGCCAGGGAGCCTGTTTCCGAGACGGAGTAAGCATAACCGGGCGAGTTCCAGGCACTGGACACTTGCTGGGCTAAAGGCGTAGGCTCGCCGCTCAATTCCAGCTTGTTCGCGTCGAACCGCTGGGCGAGGAGGAGACTGCCGCGTGAAAAAAGGAGCCAGCCCGGGGATGCGTAGGTAGCTTGTCCCGTACCTTGCAAGATCTGTTTGCGGAATTTTGGATCGTCAATCATTCCGACATTGGTTTCCAACAGTGGAAAAGCCTTTCTTACCATGTACAGGAAGTGGCGCCCATCGGGAAGAAAACGTGCTCCAAAGTGCTCGGTTTCTCCGGCCGCCAACTCGGTCACTGGCTTCGGAGCGCCGCCGGAGGCGGGCACGCGAGAAATGACGTATCCTCCTTCCAACAGAATGACTCCATCGCGGCTCCAGGTGTCCGGCCATCCGCACCAGTCACACACTGACTGAACAGCGCCGCTGACAAGGTCTTGGCGCGACACGGCATTTCCTCGGTTATACGCTAAAGAACGGCTATCGGGCGAGAAGATTGGCGAGCTCATGACGCCTTCCGTATTAGGCAGCGGGCGTGGAGCGGGGGAATCGAGGCCCCGAAGCCAAAGCTTGCTTTTTTGCCCCGAAACTGCCACTACCACAATCTTGCGGCCGTCCGGGGACAACGCCGGGGCGTCAGACGCCGAGCGAATTTCTTCGGGCAGATCGAGCCGGAAGCGGACAACCTCCCTTGGTGGCGGGCTTTCGCGAAGATGCCGAACCGCGACTGTGCCTGCGGCGATCACCATCAGCGCCAGTAGCGACGCGACAATCCATCCTGTCCACCCGCGCCTGCGCTCACGCGCGACGACGGGAGCGGGTACGCCTGCTTGTGAGCCGCTATCGGCAATCCACTGCAATTCACCTGCGATGTCGCGCGCGCTCTGCCAGCGGTTGTCCGGATCCTTGGCGAGACACCTTCGAACGAGCTGATCCAGCGCCGGCGGAATTGCCGGAACCACCGTGGAAACCGGAGACGGCTCGGTCTGGAGGATCGCGCCGATCAAGCTCGCCTGATCGGGCCCCTCGAAGGCGCGCTTGCCGGTGAGCATCTCATACAGTACTAAGCCGAAGGCGAAAATATCGCTCCGCGCGTCCGCCTCCCGGCCCTGCAACTGTTCGGGCGACATGTACTGCAGGGTTCCGAGAATTGTCCCTTCGCCGGTGAGCGTTGGGATGACGCTCTCTTTGCCGATCGTGGGAGCGTCGATCTTGGCCAACCCGAAGTCCAGGAGTTTGACGCCGGATTTGGTCACCAGGATATTGGCCGGCTTGAGGTCCCGGTGTACGATTCCTTTGCGATGTGCGGCGTCCAGCGCTTCCGCGATTGCCAGGGCCAGCCGCAGGCCTTCCCCCAGGGGCAGCGGCCCGCTAAGCGGCGCGCCCTCGACGTACTCCATCACCAGGTAGTCGGGACCCACGTCGTACAGCGAGCAGATGTGAGGATGATTCAGGGCGGCGATGGCTTGGGCCTCGCGCTCGAAACGTTCGCTGAAGATTCTTTGGCTGGTCTTGATGGCCACAAACCGGTTCAGGCGTGCGTCGCGCGCCTTCCACACCTGGCCCATGCCTCCTTCGCCGAGGCACGAAAGGATTTCGTATGGCCCCAGCTTGTCGCCTACCGAGCAAGCCGGCACAACCAGCCGCGCCGCGTCCTCCACCGCTCGGTTCTCCAGGAAGGCTTCGCTTGTAGCGGCACGATCGGCTTCCAAAAGCCGCAATAGTTCAGCGCACAGTTCCACGTTCCCAGCGCAAGCCTCATCCAGAGCGGCTGCGCGTTCCTTGTCGGGAACATCGCGCAACTGATCGAAGAGGTTCCCGATGCGCCGGTAATCCTCTGGTGTCATATCCCGCGACGACTCGCGGTTGCCTTCGCTTCCCTCGAATCCCGCCGTCCAAGTCTGGAGTAAAGCCACGCTCGCGCCATTCGCCAGTCCCGGACCACTGTCGGTTCCGATATGCCGAGTACGACCGCAATTTCGGGATTTCCCAAACCGCCGAAATACCGCAGTTCGACCACTTGCGCCTGACGCTGGTCCAGGCCAGCCAGGTCGTTCAAAGCCGCGTCGAGATCGATAAAATCTACCGGGCTCCGTGTTTCCCCAGGGAGTTTGCGAATATCAGAAAGGTCGACGTGCGGTCTTCGATTCCCTCGCTTGCCCGCGCCCTGCGCACGCGCGAAGTCAATCAGGATCTGCCGCATCAGACGTGCGGACACAGCAAAGAAATGTGTGCGACTGGCCCACTCCACCCGTGCTCCACCCATCAGTCGCACGAACGCCTCGTTGATCAGGGCGGAAGGCTGTAACAGATGTCCCTGACGTTCACCCGCCAGGTGGTGCCGCGCCAGGCGGTGCAATTGATCATAGACGATCGGGGTAAGACGCTCGAGCGCGGAAGCATCCCCATCGCCCCACGCTTTCAGCATTCGCGTCAATTCGACCGACGATAAACTCTCACCGGCCACCTTGAGATTTTACCTAAACCGTAATCGCGTTATAGTGAATTCCCGCCTCTCTTTCCAGGGTACAAAGACCTCCGGTGAGAATTTTTGTGAATATAGATGAGCGGACAGGCCATTCAAAAAGATGGCCTGTCCACCGGGATGGAGGGACAGGTGACACAAGGCGGTAAGGCCTGTCCTACAGGCGTATTGACGGCTGGTTTGTATCCGTTACGGAGTTGTAGTGAAGGTGGCGTCCGGTGTCTTCCAGGTGTTGCCTTGGGCATCGGTAGCAGTGATCTGATAGTGGTACGTCGTGTTAGGGGTGAGACCCGTCAGATTCACAACAACCTGGTTGGGTCCGCCACCGTTGGCTGACGGTGTCGGGCCGGGCGTCCCGTAAGCAGTGGTCGTGCCGTACACCAGGCTGGTCGAAGTGAACGGGCCGGCGGTGGACCACTGGATCCATATGCTGTTGGAATTTCCGGCAAAGGCGACGTTGCTGATTACAGCCGCGTTGGGAACGGTGGAGAAGCTCCATGCCACACTAAACGGATTGCCTTGACTGTCAGCTCCGGAGATGTGAGCGTTATAGGTCGTGGCGGGGTTGAGCGGTTGCTGCGGCAGCATGAAAAAAGTGTCGCCGCTTAGGAACTGGTTGGGGTCGTTGCCGTAATCGAGCGTATATACGGGAATCGTCTTGCCGGTGGAGTCGGTCAGTTGGTAAGTGTTGGCGGCTTTCGACGTGCCCTGGGTCAGATTCGAGGGCTGGGCAATCTGCACGCTGATCGGATAGCCTGTGGTTGTTACTCCGGCCGGAAACGGATTGGGGCTCTCGCCGCCGCTGAACGTGGTCGGGACGTTGGTTTGTCCGTTGACGGGATAGGGGTTGATGAGGCGAGTGGCAGGTGCGCTTGCATGCGTGCTGCCGAAATCCATGACAGTCTGCGGTCCATTCGAGAGGCCGAATCCGATATCGGTGAAATAATAGCTCAGAATCGGAACGCGGTGATAAACAGTGTCCACCCAGCCGTCGACGGATCCCGCTGCATTCATTCCCTCATAGGCGTCTTCGGAAACATTGGGCGAGTACCCGAATAAGACCGTGCGGTCGGATGGTCCCACGCCGACGAAACCCTGCATGCCGGGAGTTTCAATGTGGGTCAAGGTGTTGTTCAGGCCATTGTAATTGGAGGCAGCCTGGGCAGCCAGATCCAGAGCCTTGCTTAGCGATGCGGGAGGCATGGGAGGCGTCGCGGAAGCAAGCGGGTTGCGATAGAAATTGACCTTGCTCAGCGCGGTTTGTTGATCCGCGGTCGGCAAATATGCCGCCGGGGCGCCGAAGGTATCGATATAGATGTTATGCCCAGCCGATGCCGGGTTGTTCTGCCCGGTCACGGTTAACACCAATGTGTGCTGGCCGGCACCGAGGTGATCGAGAACGGCGGGAACTTGCCACATTTGCATAGGGAAGTAGAAGTCGAAGGTGCCCACGTTTTGGCCGTCCACGGTTACCGAAGCCTGTCCTCCGTTGGGATCGACGAGGCGATAGAGAGCTACGCTGTCGCCGCTGAATTTGAAGGTCACGGTGTCGCCGGTATTGGAATCCAGAAGATAGCCGCCGGCGGCCGCACTGGCGTTGGTCTGGGGACTCCAGGTCCCCCGGGTTGTGATGGCGGGATTGGCGTAGGCGAAGCAGTCGGAAAGTCCGGCGGAGATCTGCGCCAGATTGCCAACAATCGGCTGCCAGGCAGAGCCGCTGCGGGTGTAGATGTTGCCGTTTGTATCGAGCAGGTAAGTGGTTCCATCGGGGCCGACAGAGACCTGTTTGGCAGTAGCGCCGGCCGGACTGGCGATCGCGGTCCATGCCGATCCGTTCCACTGATAGATGCCGTTCGTGTAGTTAACGCCCCAGACATTGTTCCCGCTATTCACCGAGAGCTGGGCCAAATTGCCAAGCACGGATTGCCAGCCGGTGCCGTTATAAGAGTAAATGTTGCCGGTGATATCGATCGCCCAGACGGTTCCATCCGACCCCGCCGCTACCTGCTTAGGGGCAGCGCTAAAGGTGTTGGGGATCAGTGTCCAGACGGAGCCGTTCCACTGGTAGATGTTGCCGGAGGCGTTGACTCCCCAGATGTTGGTTGAAGAACCTACAGATATCTGGACCAGAGCGCCGTACATCTGCGACCAGTTCCCGGCATAGATGGTATAGATGTTGCCGTTCTGATCGAGCCCCCAAACGGCCCCGGTGGGCGAAACCGAGACCTGCACCATCGTGGCGCCGGTGGGAGGCGGCACCTGGACCCAGCCGGCGGCGGTCAGGTGATAAACTTGGTGCCCGGCGTTCACGCCCCAGGCAATGTTAGGCGATTGCGATTGCGCCGATGCGTGGGCACCAAGCAGCATCACGGAAAAGATGGCAATCAAGTAGCGTTTCATGGGTTCTCCATTCATATGACAAGGGCAGCTTGGACATTGGGGCGTCGCAATTCAATCGACACGGCATTGTCCTGCGTACGACTTACTTGCTTCGCTGAGATTTCCTCTGGCGCGGCGAGCGAGCGATGCCTATTGGTCCAGGTTCGTGTTCAGCTTTCCGTCCAGTTTGGGTACCTCGTGACGTCACGTGAATGTGAAGGCGTGAAACCCGCCGCAAGGCGATCATGAGTTGGATAAAATTTCAGAAGTGGCGATCAATGCCTGGGGCGAGGATGAAGCGGACGCGCTCGAGTGTGTCTCCGTTTTCATCACGATGCATTGCCGTTTTAATTGACTGAAGGAGTTCGTGATGCTACGAAATCGTTTGATTGGGCGCTATGCTCTGGCAGTTCCTCTTGCGTGCATCTTCAGCGGTGCTGGGCAAGGCGCAGTCAGGCAGCCAGTTCCTTCAGCAAGGGTTGATGTACCGCTCGCCGGAAGCCCTGGCAAGGAGACAGCCGTTTTTGCCGGGGGATGCTTTTGGGGCGTTCAGGCCGTATTCCAAAGGCTGCGGGGAGTCACTACCACTGCGGCAGGCTATTCCGGTGGCTCGGCCGAAACCGCAACTTATAAGCAGGTAGTCACAGAAACCACGGGACATGCAGAATCGGTGGAGGTTGTTTACGATCCGTCGAAGATTACCTACGGCCAGCTTCTTCGCGTTTTCTTTTCTGTAGCCCATGATCCAACTGAATTGAATCGGCAGGGGCCTGACGTAGGAACCTCATATCGTTCGGCAATTTTCTATGCGAACGAAGACCAGAAAAGGGTGGCGGCGGCCTACATCGTGCAACTCGATGCAGCAAAGATCTTTCCCAAACGAATTGTTACTCAGGTGGCGCCGCTGAAGCACTTCTATCGGGCTGAGGACTACCATCAGGATTACGCACTGCACAACCCCGACAACCCTTACATTCAAGTATGTGATCTTCCAAAGATCAGCGCGCTAAAAAAGGAGTTTCCCGATCTATTCGTCGAATACAAAGGGACCAATAAACAGTGACTGTCAATCGCAGCGGCGAAGCCAAAACTGGGTTTCGCCGTGCAGGCTGTGATACCTTAGTCGGCCTCTCGTTTGGATCTGCTCAACTCTCCAGCCTGGCCTCGATCTTGCCCGAGCGCACGGCGCGCCGGAGCGCTTGGTAATCGCGCTCATTCTGGCGTTCGTAAGCTTCTGCAAAGTCCGCGATTGCTTCGTCAAAGACGTCGCTCGAACCCAGATACCCGCTGATCATTGAGGCATCGCCGGAACGAGCGTGGGCCTGCGCCAACACCCAACCGCACAATCTGCCGTAGTCCTCCATGGTGGTCGCATCAAAGATTTCGACCAGAGGTTTCAGCTTCGCGTCATTCAACTGGCGAACGTAGTAGTGCCGGCCCGCTTCTGTATCCGACCAGCCCAGGAAAATGTCGCTGGCCGATTGCATCATGCGCTGACCAGTGACAACCCTTTTCCCGCTATTCTCGTGGATGCTCTTGCCCGCGTAGGGCTCCAGAACCGATTTACGCGCCTCTTTAATCTGAAGAAAGACCGGATCGGCACTCGCAGCCATCATGAGAGCAATTCCGCATCTGGTTCCGACACTGCCTACGCCTACTACTTTCATGGCTGAATCCACCGGTTGAAAACGGTCGAAAATTACCCTGACGCTTTCATTAAGGGTATTCCGGTACTGCCCGAGAATGCGCATCATCACGCTGTCCAGATCTTTTTCGCCTAGTGTCTGCGGATGAAAAATTAGAGGAGGCTCATCCCTGATCGCCACTTTGCCCCCTTGAAGCTCCGTAAGCTTCGGAAAGAGGGCTTCGGATGCACGTTCGTGCGCTTTCGACAGGCGCTTCTCCAACCTTTTGCGTGTCCCGGCGTTGCGTAATGACTGCATAACGGCGTCGGCGTCGATCGACTGGTACCAGACCTCCAGCGCTGGCATCCGCGCGAGTTCCGACATCCGCTCCCGGTAGGATTTAACACAAGCCAGAGTCGCACGGCGCGAGTCCCGTCGCTTGAAATCGTTATTGGTACAGGCAATGACGAAACTTGCGGTAAGCCTTTTCAGATCCCATTCCCACGGTGCCGGCAGCGTTTCATCGAAATCATTAATGTCAAAAATGATCCGCCGTTCGGGAGTAGCAAATCCGCCGAAGTTTACCAGGTGACAGTCTCCACAGGCTTGCACGCGAATCTGCGTGGAAGGCGTGTGAGCCAAGTCCTCTGCCATGATTGCCGCGGCACCGCGGAAAAACGCAAACGGCGACTGTGACATCCTTCCATACCGGATCGGCAGGAGCTCCTGCATACGCCCCTTGCTCGAGTCCACCAAGATCTTGACGGGATCTGGACGTTGTTTGTGCTGACGCCAACCAGCATGGCTTTCTCTGCTTACTTTTGTGCGCAGGTCCTTGCCCAAGGCGGCTCTTTTCTCGCGGGACACGGATGCTGGAAGCATCATATTCGGGGATGATATGAGCTTTGAAGATGTGGTTGGCTTCATGGCCTAGTCCGAGGTACATAGTAACTCACCGCCGGCCCGAGGTGAACTTAGCATATGTTAATTCGGGATATTCGACGTTAGCGTGTCAGCTGCGATTTCGGCTTCGGGAAACTCACGAGCTTCCTGCGTTCTTGAGCGGGAGTTCCTGATTGATCAGCTTGGTCACCCACGGAGCAGCCGCGCGCCCTTGGATATCGCGCGTCCATAATAACCTGCATTCTCAACTGCGTCGGAGACTTTGATCTTACGGGCCACGTAAGAACAGAGCTTCGCGTGTAACACGGACTGTACTGTGCGAATGGCCTCTTCAGCCGCCATTTAGCCGAATCCATGTAACACTATTGGGAATCGAGGTAATAATGCGACCCGCCGGTCTTGCTGTACTCTGCATCTGTTCCCTTTTTGGCCAGCAGAATATAGAATTCCAGGGAAGTGTTCCCTCTGGCGAGTTGTCGCCGACGCCTCTCGCGTTGACTCTTTACGGCGCTATACAGCGCGGGCTTCAGACCAATCTCGGCCTGCTGACGCGCGATACCACCAGTCGAGTGGCCCGAGCCGAGCGTACCCGTGCCTTATCGGCCCTACTGCCGCAGGTCACCGGTTCGCTTGCAGAAACCGTCGAGCAGGTCAATCTGCAGACCATCGGTTTCACTTTTAAGTTTCCGCCGATCCCCGGATTCGCCGGAATTCCCCAAATCGTCGGGCCGTTCTCCTATACCGAGGCCCGAGCCAATGTCTCGGCGAAAGTCTTCGATTGGAGCGCGCACAAGAATTTTAGTGCCGCGAAAGCCAACGACGAGTCTGCGCGTCTCTCAACCCAGGATGCGCGCGATCTCGTGGTGCAAGCAGTCACGAACGCCTATTTGCAAATCATTGCCGACGCTTCGCGCGTCGATTCCATACAAGCCCAGGTCAACACTGCGCAGGCCGTCCACGAACGCGCTGTCGATCAGAAGAAAGCTGGAACATCTCCGGGCATCGACGTCTTGCGCGCGCTGGTTGAACTTAAAACGCAGCAGCAACGGCTCCTCGCACAACGGAACCAGTTCGACAAAGACAAGCTGTCTCTCGCCCGCGTCATCGGCCTTCCCGCGGGCCAGAACTTCGATCTCGCCGATAGCGTACCCTTCGCGCCGCTCGCCGGTCTAAGCCAGCAAGAGGCTTTGGGGATGGCGCTCGCGCAGCGCCCGGATTATCAGAGCGCAAAAAAACTCGTCGAGAGCGCGAAGGAATCGGTGAAGGCGGCCCAGGCCGAGTGGTACCCCACTCTCGATGTCAATGGATATTACGGCGCCGCTGGTGAAACCCTCAACAATTCACATGGGGTGTTCTCGCTGACGGGAGGAGTTAATTTCAACATTTTTAACGGCGGGCGGATACGCAGCGACGAGGAGCAGGCCAAGGCCAACCTGAAGCAGCGATCCGACGAACTCGCCGATCTCGGAGGCCAGATCGACTTCCAGGTTCGCGCCGCTTTCCTCGACATTCGCACGGCCGCCGAACAAGTTTCCGTCGCCCAGGAGAATCTTGAGTTGGCGAACGAGACCTTAGTCCAGGCGCGCGACCGTTTCACGGCCGGCGTTGCGGACACCATCGAAGTCGTACAGGCACAGGAGTCGGTCGCAGCGGCGAATGACAGCATTATTTCTGCGCTGTATTCTCACAACGTCGCCAAGGTGGGACTCGCCCGCTCCCTTGGCATGGCGGAACAAGGAATTAAGCGGTTCATCGAGGTGACATGACATGGCTGACGGAGCGGTTGAGGAAAAGAAAACCGGAGCCCCCCTCCAACGTTTGACCAGCAAACCGAGGCGCCGCACGGCGCGATGGATCTTCCTCGCGATATTCCTGCTGGCCGTCGCCGCAGGCGGCTACTATATGTGGCAGTATTTCGGTTCCTACGAATCGACCGACGACGCACAAATCGACGGTCATATCAACTCCATCAGCGCACGCATTAGCGGCCAGGTGAACGAAGTATTGGTGGATGATCAGCAAGTCGTGAAGAAGGGCGATGTCCTGGTGAAAATCGATCCCCGCGACTATTCTGTCGCGGTAGCGAAAGCCCAAGCCGACCTCGCTGATGCTCAAGCCACTCTTGACAGTTCGCGAACCGACGTTCCCATCACTTCGACGAACACCGATAGCACGCTCCAGACAGCGCGTTCTCTCCGCGCCGATGTTGGCGCAGGTCTCACGGGTGCACGCCGCCAACTTGCCGCAGCCCAAGCGCGCCTCGAGACCGCTGGTGCCCAAGTTCACGAGGCCGAAGCGAACTACAAGAAGGCCAGCGACGACGTAACGCGCTACCGTCAACTCGTCGCAAAAGACGAGATTTCCCAGCAGATCTACGATCAGTCCGCCCAGACGGCTGCCGCGGCCAAGGCGACGCTTGACGCGCGTACCGCGTCGGTGAATGAGGCCCGCCAAAATGTGGATGTCGCCCAAGCGGCTATCTTGCAGGCGGAAGCCAAAATCGACCAGGCAGAAGCCTCCATTCGCGCGGCCATGACCGCGCCGCAACAAATCGCCGTCAGCCAAGCACGCGCCCGCTCTTCGGCGGCCAAGTTGGAACAGCAAAAAGCGCTGCTCGACCAGGCCAATCTGAACCTCAGCTATTGCGCCATCGCTGCGCCCGTTGGCGGCATCGTGAACA
>Ga0126381_100004614_pt1 | contig 15035 bp, 9 predicted proteins | sample PanSoiMetPlot_28_FD_96465 | JGI IMG/M metagenome (GOLD analysis project Ga0126381, IMG submission 96465) | Tropical forest soil microbial communities from Panama - MetaG Plot_28 | ecosystem: Environmental > Terrestrial > Soil > Tropical forest > Bulk soil | place: Panama | collected 2016-02-17
CCTCCGGGCGCACCATCGGCTGACCGGGCTTGCAGCCGAATGCCTTCGCGAACTCGGGCAGATTCGAGAGCGGCCCGATGACGCGGAACTTTCCGATCGGGTGCGGATCGCCCTGCGCCATCGTGCGCGCGAACTCCGGCCGGACGGCGTCGCCGCGGAACTGGCCCCACGCGATGAAGAACTGCTGATCGGGTGTGAACCCGTCGATGGTCGGCAGCGGCGGCTTCCCGCGCTGCGCGATCTGGAACGCGCGGTAGGCGATGCGCGCTCCCGCGAGATCGCCAATCGACTCCCCTGCAACGAGCTTGCCCTGCTCCGGGATCCCCGGCTCGACCTCGTAGTGGTCGAACTGCTTCACGATGCACGCCGTCTTCTCCTGGAACTTCTTCAGGTCGTCCGGGCTCCACCAGTTCTCGAGCCGGCCCTTCGCGTCGAACTGCGCCCCCTGGTCGTCGAAGCCGTGGCTGATCTCGTGACCGATGACGACGCCGATCGCTCCGTAGTTGACCGCGTCGTTGGCCGTCATGCTGAATGCCGGCGGCTGGAGGATTCCCGCGGGGAACACGATCTCGTTCAAGAGCGGGTTGTAGTACGCGTCGGAGGTCGGCGGCGTCATCCCCCAGCGCCCGCGGTCCACGGGCTTGCCGATCGTCGCGAGGTTGTCCGCGACGACGAATCGCCGCCCCGCGAGGACGTCGTCCCAGTAGGACGTCCGCGTGATGACGACCTTGCTGTAGTCCTTCCACTTGTCCGGATAGCCGATCTTGGGGTTGAAGGTCGAGAGCTTCTCGAGGGCGCGTTTCTTGGTCTCGGGGCTCATCCAGTCGAGCCCCTCGATCGTCTCCTTCATCGCCAGGCGCAGGTTCTTGACCATTTCCTGCATGCGCGCCTTGGCCTCGGGCGGGAAGTACTTCGCGACGTACTTCTGGCCGAGCGCCTCGCCGAGGAGCCGGTCGGCGTTCTCCGCGCAGCGGATCGAGCGCGGTTTCATCTCCTTCTGGCCCAGCAGGAACGTCCCGTTGAACGCGAAGTTCTCGTCGACGAACGGCTTCGAGAGCGAGGGCGACGCCGAGTCGAGGAGCTGCCAGTCGAGATAGGTCTTCCAGCCCACCACAGGAACGGACCCGAGCTGCCGGTTGACCTCTTCCAGGAACTTCGGCTCGGCGACGTTGACGGCTCCCGGCGGGATGTCGAGCGTGCGGAACGCGGCCGTCCAGTCGTACCGCGGCGTCAGCTTCTGGAGATCCGCCATCGGGGTCTTGTGGTCCGTGGCCTTGGGATCCCGCAAAGCGACGTTGTCGAGGGACGCCTTCGCCATGTCGGTCTCCATCCGCATGACGGTTTCGGCGGCCTTCTTCGCGTCGGCGGCGCTCGATCCGGCGAGCTCGAACGTCCTGGCGACGTGCGCGAGGTACTTCTCGCGCGCCTCGACGAACCGCGGCTCGGTCTTGACGTAGTAGTCGCGGTCCGGAAGGCCGAGACCCGAGGCGACGATCTGCGCGATGACGTCGTTCGGGTTGTGGTTGTCGGAGCTACCGAAGACCGCGAAGGGCACGTAGATCTGGATGCCCTGGAACTTCGTGATCATCCGGGCGACGTCGGCTTCCGTCTTCATGGCCCGGATCTGGGCGCGGAGCGGTTCGAGCGGCGTGACGCCGGCCCGGTCGATCGCCGGCTCGTCCATGCAGGCAGCGTAGAAGTCGCCGATGAGCTGATCGACGCTGCCCTTCGGCGCGCCTTTCACCGCCGCGGCCTCTTCGAGGATCCCCTTCAATCGGTCCTTGGATTCCTCTCCCGCTTTCCACCGGCGGCTCCAGCGGGGCTGCTCCGCGGGAATGGGGTTCATGGCCCGCCACGCGCCGTTGGCGAACTCGTAGAAGTCGGTGCAGGCCTCGACGCCGCGGTTCATGTCGGACAGCTCGGGGCCCTTCATGCCGGAGTCCTGGGCCTGGGCCACGACCGCGACCCCCAGCAGCCCGAGCACGATTCCTCTGGCCAAAACGCGCATGCTTCCTCCACGGGCGACGAGCGCCCGACATTGATACGCAGGGCACGCCTGCGGGTTCGCCGCGGACGGTCCGATCTGCCGCGCCAGCATAGAATCCGCGTCGACTTTTCTCTTTATTTTTTTTGCCTCCCGAATCGAGGAGATCGGCCATGAAGAACGCCCTGCGTCTCGCCGCCCTGCTCCTGTGCGCCGCGACCGCGCGCGCCGCGGACCTCCCGGACGGCTTCTACCGCTTCCCGTCGATTGGCGGGGGCACGATCGTGTTCGCGTCCGAGGGGGACATCTGGAAGGTCCCGGCCGCCGGGGGAACGGCGACCCGGTTGACGGCCTTCGAGGGAGACGAGAAGTTCCCCCATATCTCGCCCGACGGCAAGCTGGTCGCCTTCACCGCCCAGTACGAGGGCAACGACGACGTTTACGTCATGTCGAGCGACGGCGGCGAGCCGAAGCGTCTGACGTATCACCCCGCCCCGGACCAGGCGATCGGCTGGACGCCCGACGGAAAGATCCTCTTCCGCAGCCGTCGCGACCACCCACACTCGGACTTCCGGACGTACACGATCTCGCCGTCGGGCGGGATCGCGACGATGATCCCGCTCGAGCCGGCCGCCTGGGTGAGCTTCGAGCCCGGCGGGCACCGGATGGCCCTCCAGAAGATGGCCCTCGAGTTTCACAACTGGAAGCGCTACAAGGGCGGCGAGGCCGAGAAGATCTACGTCGGAACGCTCGAGCCGCTCGCCTTCACTGACGTCTCGAAGTACGACGGCAAGAACGCGTTTCCCATGTGGGCCTCGGACGGACGGATCTACTTCATCACCGATCGTTGGGGGCGGCCGAACCTCGCGTCGATGAAGCCCGACGGCAGCGACGTGCGCCGCCTCACCACGTTCACGGACTTCGACGTCCGCTGGCCGTCGATGGGCGACGGCAAGATCGTGTACCAGCACCGGGCCGAGCTCTGGACCTACGACTTCGCGTCCGGGAAGAACGAGATGGTTCCGATCCGCCTCCCGAGCGATCGCCTGCAGGTCCGCGAGCGCTTCGTCGACCCGAAGGAGTACTTCGGGGCGTGGGGCGTCTCGAAAGATGGAGATCGCATCGCGCTCGACGCGCGCGGAGACGTCTACGTGGCGCGGACGAGGAAGAAGGGCCTGATCCGGCAGATCACGGCCTCCAGCGCCGCCCGGACCAAGGACCCCGTCTTCTCGCCCGACGGCAAATGGATTGCGGCATGGACCGAGGTCGACGGCGACGAGCAGCTCGTGCTCCTGTCCGCCGACAACGGATCGCCGGCGCGGCAGGTCGGCCGCACGGAGCCCGGCTGGCACTACGGGCCGGTCTTCTCCCCCGACGGAAAGAAGCTCGCCTGGTCGGACGAAAAGCTGCGTCTCGTGATCGCCGACGTGGCGATCGGAACGCAGACCGTCGCCGACACCGGGGACTGGGAGATCACGCAGTACGCGTGGTCGCCGGACTCGCGGTACCTCGCCTACTCGGTGCCGCTCGCCAACGAGTTCAACCAGATCCGCGTCTGGGACGGCCAGACTCGCACAACGCATCCGGCGAGCGACCCGATGATCAACGCGTTCGCTCCGGCCTGGGACCCGAAGGGGAAGTACCTGTACTTCCTGTCCGACCGCTTCGTGAATCCGTACCTCGACCGCTGGGAGGCGCGTTTCATCGTCAACCAGGCGACGCTGCCCGTGGTCCTGGCGCTCCGAGCCGACGGAGATCTCCCGTTTGCACCGCGGGGCGATACCGACCGGCCGTCCGAGAAGAAGGACGAGGCGAAGGAGGAGAAGAAGAAGGCGGACGACGAGAAGAAGGCGAAGCCGGGCGAGGACAAGGCCGACAAGACCGAGAAGGCCGACAAAGTCGAGCCCATCCGTATCGACTTCGACGGTCTCGCGGACCGGCTCGTCCAGGTACCGGTCGCCCCGGGCAACTACGACAACCTGAACGCCGTGACGGGAAAGCTCCTCTGGATCTCCTACGACAACAAGGGGCTGATGCCTCCGGGCGACGAGCCCGAGGAGAAGCGCAGCGGGCTCCTCCAGACCTACGACATCGAGAAAGAAAAGCTCTCGACGCTCTCGCCGGGCGTCCTCGCCTACGACGTCTCGGGCAACGGGAAGGTCCTCGTCTTTCAGACGAAGGAGGGATTCGCTCGCATCGACGCCTCGGCGACGAACCTGCCCAAGCCGGACCCGGGCGAGCCGGACGAGACGAAGGTGGATCTCTCCGGCTGGACGATTCGGGTCAGCCCGCGCGACGAGTGGAAACAGATGCTCCACGAGGCATGGCGGCTCCAGCGCGACTTCTTCTACGACTCGAACATGCACGGCGTGGACTGGAACGCGGTGTGGGCCCAGTACGGGCCGCTCGGCGACCGGATGGCCTCCCGCGACGACCTCGAGGACCTGCTCGGCGAGATCCTCGGAGAGCTCAACGTCGGCCACGCGTACCACTCTCCGGGAGACCTGCGCCGCGGCAAGAACGTTCCGACGGGCCTGCTCGCCGCGGACCTCGACTACGACCCCGCGACCGGGTTCTGGAAGATCCAGAAGATCTACCGGGGCGACTACCCGATGGAGAACTGGAGCTCGCCGCTCGCCCGCGCCGACCTGCGCGTGAAACCCGGCCAGTGGCTCGTGGCGATCGACGGGAAGCCCCTCGTCAAAGACGAGGACTACCTGAAGCGTCTGGCCGGGCGAGCCCATCAGGAGGTCGAGCTCTCGATCAACGACACGCCCACGCTCGCGGGAGCGCGTCGCATCGTCGTCAAGACCGTCGCCAACGACACGCGCATCCGGTACGCCGACTGGATCCGCGAGACGCGCGCCTACGTGGACCGCGCCTCCAACGGACAGATCGGCTACATCCACCTCTACGACATGGGAGGCCTCGGCCTGCGCCAGTTCGCCCGCGACTATCCGCCGCAGTGGAACAAGCGCGGCCTCATCATGGACGACCGCTGGAACCACGGCGGTTTCGTCGCGGCGATGATCCTCGCGCACCTCGATCGCAAGACCTTCGCGATCGGCTCGGCACGGCACGGCTTGCTCTCGACCACGCCGGACCGGGCGTTCCAGGGCCACATGATCTGCCTCATCAACCGGCAGGGCGGCAGCGACTGCGAGACGTTCGCCCTCGGATTCAAGGACTACGGTCTCGGACCCGTGGTGGGAACGCGGACGTGGGGCGGCTGGGTCGGCATCCGCGGCGACAAGAACTTCCGCGACGGCGGCGTGACGACGCAGCCGGAGTTCGGCGGCTGGGACTCGAAGGGCAAGGCCTGGCGCATCGAGGGCCACGGCGTGGATCCGGACGTCGAGCTCGACCTGCCGCCGGACGGCCTTCTCCACGGCCACGACGCCCAGATCGACTACGCGATCCAGGAGCTCCTGAAGGAGATCGGCAAGGACCCCCGGGACATGAAGCCCGCGCCGAAGATCGAGCCGCGTCCGCTGAGGCCGGTCCAGGATGTCCCCGTTCCCGGAGGGACACAATGACGTCCCGAACCCTCGTCCTGATCCTATTCGTCGCCGCCGCCGCGCGTTTCGCCGCGGCGCAGCAGGACTCGCTGCAGTTCACGCAGCTGAAGGACTTCACGGCGCATCGCTCGTCTTCCACGAGCCCGGACCCCAACTCCAACAACGACAGCAAGCACCCGATCCCGGGAGAGACCGTGACGCTCGCGGACGTCGAGGGGCCCGGGATGGTCACGCACCTGTGGATCACGGTCGCCGCCAACGAGTATGGCTGGCCGCGCCTGATGCGTCTGCGCGTCTACTACGACGGCAGCGCCGAAGCGTCCGTCGACGCGCCGCTCGGCGACTTCTTCGCGGTCGGCCACGGCTTCGAGCGCGCCGTGGATTCCTCGATGGTCCGCGCGAGCTCCGACGGCCGCGCGCGCAACAGCTACTGGCCGATGCCGTTCCGCAAATCGTGCCGCATCACGCTGACGAACGAGGGGCGACGGAAGGTCGATCACCTCTACTACCACGTGGACTGGGAAAAGCTCCCGTCGCTGCCGCCTGGCACGGCGTACTTCCACGCGCGCTACCGACAGGAGCTCCCGGCGCCCGACGACGGCAGTCCCTACGTCTTCCTCGACGTGAAGGGCCGCGGCTTCTACGTCGGCACGGTCCTCTCGGTCGTGCAGCCCGAGGCCGGCTGGTTCGGCGAGGGCGACGACCGCTTCTTCGTGGACGGCGAAAAGACGCCGTCGCTCATGGGCACGGGATCCGAGGACTACTTCACCGACGCGTGGGGGCTTCACGTCGTCAACGGCCTCTACGCCGGCGTCACCGTCGCCGACGGCACCGGGCTCGGCTCGCGCATGACGGGCTACCGGTGGCACATCCTCGACCCGATCCCGTTCACGAAATCGCTCCACTTCGACATCGAGCACCTCGGCTGGACCTACAACCAGGACGGCTCGATCAAGTCGGCGTTCGGGGTGCGCAACGACCTGATGTCCTCGGTCGCGTTCTGGTACCAGGATGGGATCGCGACCGGGCTGCCTCCCGTCCCCTACGGCTCGGCGCGGCTGCCCCAGGGAAACGCGTACCAGTTCGAGGTGGAGACCGCCATGGACAGGATCCGGGCCGAAAAGGGAAAGGCGGAGGTGGTGCCGGACCTGTTCTGGTCGAAGGACGTCGTGGTCTTTCACGGCGACGGGCCCGGCGCGACGCTCACGATTCCCTTCGAGGTCGCCGAGGCCGGCGACTACGAGCTCTACACCCAGGTCGCGCAGGGCTCGGACTACGGCATCTACAAGGTCCTCCTCGACGGCAAGCCGCCGGTGGCGCCGGTCCTCGAGCACGAGCCGGGCGCGGACGTGCGGCCGCAGCTCTCCTTCGACGGCTACGCGTATGAAACCTACGTCGGCATGGACTACCAGATCGGCTGGCCGCGCCTGACGAAGGGACCCCACACGGTCACCTTCGTCTGCCTGGGAAAGAACGCCGCGTCCGAAGGCTACGCGGTGGGCGTCGACAACCTGATCCTCGCGCAGACGGGACCGGCCGGCTGGAAGAAGGCCGACACCGTCCGGGCGCCGAACGTTCCGACGGGGGTGACCGCGTTGACCGCGTCTCTCTCAGACCCGGACCCCGTCGTCCGCGGTCTCTGCGCCCTCGAGCTGTCGAAGCTCGGACCCGCCGCGGCGCCCGCCGTGTCGGCGCTGACCGCGCGGCTCCAGGATCCGGACCCGATCGTCCGCATGGAGGCCGCCGTCGCGCTCGGAACGATCGGGCCCAAGGCCGCATTGGCGGTGCCCGCGCTCGTCGCAGCGTGCCGCGCTCCGGGCCAGCCGCTCGAGGTCGTTCGCGAGTCCGCGACGGCGCTCGGCGGGATCGGACCGCAGGCGTCCGCGGCCCTGCCGGTCCTTCGCGAGATCGCGGCGAAACCGATCCCCCACGTCGGCGGCGTCATCGACCTGACGCCGGCATGGGCGGCGTCCCGCGCGATCGAGAGAATCGAGGGGAAAAAGGCGAGCTGAGGGTCGAAGATATGATTCGACGGAGGGCATGGCGGACAGCCGTTCGGCTCTGATCCAAATCCTCCAGCTCGCCTACTCGGGCGAGCTCGCCGCCGCTTACGCTTATCGCGGTCACGCGCGATCCGTACGCAATCCCGAGGAACGAGCGCGGATCCGACAGATCGAAGAGGAAGAGTGGCACCACCGGGAATTGGTTGGCGAGCTGCTCTCGAGCCTCGGCGCCGCACCCGACCCGCGCCGGGAGGCCCGCGCCGCAGTCGTCGGCCGAACTCTCGGCGTTCTCTGCCACGTCGCCGGGTGGTTCGTGCCAATGTACGGGGCCGGCCGGCTCGAGAGCCGCAACATCCGCGAGTACGAGTTCGCCGCGGGGTTCGCGCGCGACTGCGGACGCACGGAAATGATCGACTGTCTCCTCGGAATGGCCGAGGTCGAGTGGGAGCACGAGGCCTATTTCCGCTCGAGAGTCCTCAGCCACCCGTGGAGCCGCCGGATCGCCGTCTGGCCCCAACCGCCGGCGAAGGAAACGATTCGGGCGGCGTTTTCCGAGGAGCTTCGGCAGGCGAACTGAGCCCGGGGCTCACCTCCCCGCGGCGGCGAGAACCTCCGCCCGGTTCTTCACGTCGGGGTCGGCCTGGCTCCACTGCTTCGCGAGTTTCGCGGACGTCTCTTTCGACGCGACGGCGTCCCCCGAGGCGGCTTCGGCGCGTGCGAGACCGAGGAGCGAGAGCGCGCGGCCGGGGTCGTGCGAAAGCGACGCCTCGAACTCCTTGCGCGCATCCGCGGGCTTGCCGGAGGCGAGGAGGAGCTCGCCCTCGAGCTCGTGCGCGGGCTTGACGACGACCGGCGGGCCGAACTCGAACGACATCGCGTCTTCGGCCGCGACGGCCTCGGCGGCGAGGCGCAGGCCCTCGTCCCGGTTTCCGCCGCCGAAGGCGAGCAGCGCCTGGAGCTCCAGCCCGAGGATGGGGCCCACCGACGCCCCGCTTCTCGAGTACGAGGATCCGCCGCCGTGCATGTGGCTTTCGTCCTTCGCGGCCGCGGCCGGTGCGCCGAGCGCCTCCATCGCCGCTTTCGCCCCGGCCCGATCCCCCGAGTCGAGCGCGCACAGCCCTCGGACGAACTCGTCGCGAGGCGCCGTCGCGGAAGACGGAGGAACGAGACCCTCGCAGCGCCGCGTCTCGACGATCCAGATCGCTCGCATGGTGGAAAGGCTGCTCGTCGTCATCTCGCCCGGGTCCGCCTTCGCGTCGGTCTCCATCGTCGAGAGCTGGGCCCGGGCGTCGCGCCATCGGCCGAGCTGGAGATTCGCGTACTCGAGCCACGAGAGCGCGTGGAAGCTGTGGTCCCCGGCGGGAAGCTTCTTGCGCGCGGCGCGGTCGACCGACGCCTTCCACGACGCCTCGTTCGAGGCGACGGCCTCGTCCCACATCCCCGATGCGAAGAAGATGTGGGACGGCATGTGGAGGGCGTGCACGGCGTCGGGCGCGATCTTCGAGTAGACGCGGGCGGGCCGCATGCCGAGCGGGGCATGGACGGGATCGTCGTAGCAATGAATGAGGTAGTGCGCGGCCCCGGGGTGCTGCGGATTCTTCGCGAAGACTTCCTCCTCGATCGCGGCCGCCTGCATGTAGACGCGGACGTCGCGATGCTCCTCGCAGGTCCCGAGCAGCGCCAGACCGTAGAACGCGGCCGCGTCGAGGTCGTCCGGAAATCGCTCGTGGAGCCTCTTCATCGCCTCCGCGTAGGCGCGATCGCGGTCGGCCTTGTCGCCCTCGGCCCAGAGCTCCTCGACGGCTTCCATGTACAGCTTCTCGCGCTCGGTCGGCGCCTTCGCGATGCGCTCGGCCGACGTCGGGGCGAGGCGCTCGAGGGCCTTCACCGCGGCGGCGCGGTCTCTCTGCATCCAGAGCGGGTGGTTGTAGGTCATCGCCTCGCCCCAGTAGGCCATCGCGAAGCCCGGGTCCGCCTTCTGGGCTTTTCGAAACGCTTCCGCGGCGTCCGCGTATTCGAAGCTGTGCAGCAGCAGGACGCCGTGCAGAAAGTCGGGCATGGCCGCCGGGGAACCGGAGGCCGGGAAGTCGATCCGGCCGAGGGCGGCTCCCTGCTCCGCCGCCTCGACGGCTCCGGCCCCGGCGAGAAGAACCATGGCGGCCAACGCCGCGAGCCCGATTCGGACCAGACGCATCGAAGCCTCCCTGCCGGAGAATATCCCCGGTCGAGTAAAACCCGGGAGACCCCTGTCGATTCGGGGCTGCCCCGTTCGACTCTAGAGTGAAAGGAGACGAACCATGCGCTACATGCTTCTGATCTACGACGCCGAATCCCAGTGGGCCTCGATGAACGAACAGCAGAAGGGACAGATGTTCCAGGAGTACATGACCTTCACCGACGGCATCAAGAAGAGCGGCCACTACGTGTCGGGCGATCCGCTCCAGCCGATTGCGACCGCGACGACCGTCCGCGTCCGCAACGGCAAGACCGCCTCGACCGACGGCCCCTTCGCCGAAACGAAGGAGCAGCTCGGCGGCTACTACATCATCAAAGCGTCGAACCTCGACGAGGCCACCGGCATCGCGGCCCGCATCCCGTCGGCGCGCATCGGATCGATCGAGGTCCGGCCGATCATGGAGATGGGTGGATAGACTGGCCCCGCCGACTGCCCCTCTCCCGAAACGCCCCTCGAAGAAATCCTCTCCCCCCATCGGGGGGAGAGGAGGGAGGGCGAGGGGTCTCCCCTCGCCACAAAGAGGGCCGGCCGCGGCCGAAGGCCGCGTCTCGCGACGCGAGCGGCCGGCAGGGGTGAGGGGGATCGGTACCTAGATGTCGCTCGAAAGCGTCTACCGCGAAGAAGGCGGCCGGATCCTCGCCACGCTGATCCGCGTCGTCGGGGATTTCGATCTCGCCGAAGAGGTCATGCAGGAGGCCTTCGCGGCCGCGCTCGAACAGTGGCCCGGCCACGGGATTCCGGACAATCCGCGGGCGTGGCTCGTCGCCACGGCGCGGCACAAAGCCATCGACCGACTGCGCCGCGACGCGCGTTTCCGGGAGCGGCAGGACGAGCTCGCACGATGGGAGGCCCTGCGCGAGGACGCACCCCCCGACTTCGAGGACGCTGCCGACGGCCGGATCGCCGACGATCGCCTGCGCCTGATCTTCACCTGCTGTCATCCGGCGCTCGCGCTCGAGGCCCGGGTGGCTCTGACGCTGCGCACGCTCGGAGGCCTGACGACGGAGGAGATCGCCCGCGCGTTCCTGGTCCCGGTCCCGACGATGGCGCAGCGCCTCGTCCGCGCGAAGCAGAAGATCCGCGAGGCCCGGATCCCCTACCGCGTTCCGCCCGAAGCCGAGCTGACCGAACGGCTCGACGGCGTCCTGGCCACGCTCTATCTCGTCTTCAACGAAGGCTACTCCGCGACGGCCGGAGCGGAGCTCGTTCGCAAGGAGCTCTGCTCGGAGGCGATCCGCGTCACGCGGATCCTCGCGACGCTCCTTCCCCACGAGACCGAAGCGCGGGCTCTCCTCGCGCTCATGCTCCTCCACGACTCCCGCCGGACGGCGCGCACTTCGCCCTCAGGCGGGCTCGTTCGTCTCGAAGGGCAGGACCGGTCGCTCTGGGACGCCGCCGAGATTCGCGAGGGCCTCGCATTGACCGAGGCGGCGCTGCGTGACGGCGGTCCCGGCTACTACGCGCTGCAGGCCGCGATCGCCGCGCTCCACGCCGAGAGCGCATCGCCGGCCGCCACGGACTGGCCCCAGATCGCGGCGCTCTACGGCGAGCTCTGGCGCCGCTTCCCTTCTCCCGTCATCGAGCTGAACCTCGCGGTCGCGGTCGCCGAGGCCTGCGGCGTCGAAGAGGGCCTGCGCCGCCTCGACGCCCTCGAGGCGAGCGGCCGGCTGCCGGACTATCACCTCCTGCCCGCCGCGCGGGCGCAGCTCCTGGGCCGACTCGGCCGCCGCGACGAAGCCGCCGCCGCCTACCGCCGCGCGCTCGTGCTCGTCTCGAACGACTCGGAAAAGCGCTTCCTCGAGTGCGAGCTCGCGCGTCTTGAGCTCTCGATGCAGGCGCCAGCGCGCACGGTCGTCTAGCCGGCCCTGCGGCGCGGACTTCCCGCCGTCGCCGTCGGCCCCGTCCGGGAAAACGCCCGATAGACCATCGTGGCCCCTCCGACGCGCAGGACGTCGCCATCGGCGAGCGGTGAGCCAACCGCGAGCCTCCGCCCGTTGAGAGACGTTCCGTTCTTGCTGCCGAGGTCTTCGAGCCGCCCGCCGGATCCATCGATGACGATCCGCGCGTGGTGCCGCGAGACGCGGAAGTCGTCGATCCAGACCACCGCATCCTCGTCCCTGCCGATCAGGTTTTCACCGGTCTTCAGCGCGACCTCGCGATCTCCCCAAACGAGCCGGTAGATCGTTGCGGCGCCCGCGGCGGCGTGTTCGACCGGCGCCCCCGTCTCCGCCACAAACGCGTACCCGAATCGTGGGACCGTCCGAATGATCGTCGGACGATGCGCGCTGTCGCCGAGGGCCTCCCGAAGCTCGCTGACGAGGTTGGCGAGATTCCCGTCGACCACGAATGACGCAGGCCACAGGCGCTCGTGGATCCGATCTTTCGAGAACGCATTCGGGCGCCCCTGAGCGAGCAGCTCCAGGAGCTAAAAGGCTTTCGGCGAGAGCCTCACGAGACGATCGTCCCGATGCAACTCACGCGTCCCGAGATCCAGCAGGAAGTCTCCGAAGCGCAGCTGCATCGACTGTTCAAATCCTACGTTACGCGTATCGCGCGGTGAGGACTCACGCCCTCGTACGCAGAATGTTAGTCCAAGACGCGTTCATTGGGAGCCGCCCTTCCCTCAAACGCCGACGCCCGTTGCGATGAGCACCGTCGGATCTTGGCTCGGAACCTTCGACTTCGCGGATTGCTGGCCAAATCCTAGGCCGCGAGTATCGCGCCGTGAGGACTCCGGAGGTCTCCCTGAACGATGTTGACGGAAGAAAGGAGATCGATTCATGACACACAGACTTTCTCGCTTCCTTACGTCCGGTACTCTCGCGGCGGCCTTGATCCTGGCCTTCACGCCGCCGGCCCGCGCCGACGACGCCGATCACTCGAAGCCCTGCTCGAACCGAACGCTTCGGGGAACCTTCGGCTTCTATCGCGCGGGACACATGTACGAGGGAACGGGCGGACTCGCGGCGGTCGGTTGGTTCAAGGTCGACGGAAACGGCAACGGCGTCGTCCTCCAGAGCGTCAGCCGGAACGGCGACTACAGCTTCGACGAAGGTGGCCCGTTCACATACATGATCGACGCCAACTGCGCCGGAAAGTCCTTCGACGCCGACGGCAACGAGTTCGCCCGGTTCGTCGTCACCCAGGACGGGGCGACCATCTACCTATTCAGCGAGACGGACGGCAACTCCGTTTACGGCGTCGGCACGAAGATCCACTCGGACTGAACGACTTTGCGGGAAAGCGCCGCCGCGGCAGGAACACCTTCGCGGAACTGAATCGCTTTTTCCAACCTTAGCGGAGATCTCATTGACTCGCTCAAGAAAAGGACGAAGGAGGAAAGACAATGAAGAAGATGGCTTTGGCAGTCCTCGCGGCGCTCACCTTCCTGGCACTCGAGACAAAGGGCTTCAGCTCAACCCTACCACCGGTTCCGATTTGCAAACACAGTGCTGGTGCCAATCGGCAGCCGTGCCGGGTCCCGACCCCGCTGCCGCCGCAGTCCATCAAGCACGCGCAGACCCGATAGCCCGCGACTCAGCTGGTTCGAACGGGGCTGCCGAGAGCCAGCCCCGCTCTCTGGGCCCGTCCGATTCCAACTCTCCGTTCTCGGACGGGCCCTCTTTTTCGGGCAGGCCGATCGCGGCGGCGCGACCCCTACGGCGTCGTGACGAGCGGCAGTTCGATGAAGCTCGCATTGCCGGGCGCGTGCCACACGCGCTGCGTCGCGGCGCGATAGTCCCCGGGTTTCGCCCAGAAAATGTTCGGCACGAAGGTCTGTGGGTTGCGGTCGTAGAGCGGGAACCACGCCGACTGCACCTGGACCATGATCCGGTGGCCCGGCAGGAAGACGTGGTTCGCCGCCGGCAGCGCGAAGCGGTACAGCAGCGGCTTGCCCGACTCGATCGCCTTCGGGTTCTCGAGGCTCTCCCGGTACCGGCCGCGGAAGATGTCCGCGGCAACCATGAGCTGATAGCCGCCCATCGACGGGTCGTTCGCGAGCTGCGGCGGATACACGTCGATCAGCTTGACGACCCAGTCGGAGTCGGTTCCGCTCGTCGAAGCCACGAGGTTCGCGATCGGCGGTCCACTGATCTTGACCGGAGCGGTCAGCACGTCCGTCGTGAACGACACGACGTCGGTCCGACCCGACGCCTCGCGCTGGTCGCTGACGAGCCATTTCTGCCAGCCCTCGGCGCTCGTGTCGACGGGCCGCGGGCGGTAGGTCGCCGGCCTCCACGGATCGGAGACGTACTCCGTGTACTCGGCCGCGCCGGCCGCGGGCGCCGTGAGCGACGCCTTCGCTCCCGCGGAGAGATAGAGGGGCGTCGCCTTGACCGTACAGCCGGACGCGCACCCGGCGGGCCACGCCGGAAGCCGGCGCCAGACGTTCGTCCCCGTCTCGAACGCCGTGACCGGTGCGACGTCGGCCTTCGGGGCGCCGTCCTTCAGGTACTGCGCGAGGAACGGCCCGAGCACCTCGCGGCGGAACGTCAGCGCCGTGTCGCTCGAAAACTTGATCGCTCCGAGCGAGCTTCCCTCGTGGATGGATTGCCCGTGGCACCACGGACCCATGACGAGGTAGACCATGTCGTTGCCCGTGTCCTTCGGCTTGATCGCCCGGTACACGGACATCGCGCCATAGATGTCCTCCTGGTCCCAGAGGCTGTGGACCAGCATGACCGGGACCTTGAGCGGCTCCTTCGCGAGGAGCTTGTCCACGGCCTGATCCCGCCAGTACGCGTCGTAGCTCGGATGCGTCAGGATCTGGCGCCAGAAGCCGACCTGCTCGAGGCCGTGAAGGCGGCCGAGCTCGCCCGCCGACACGGAGTCCATGAACATGTCGTAGTCGTCGTAGGTCCCGCGCCACCACTTGGCGTCGTTCTTCTTCGTGGCTTCCTGCTCATAGATGTACTGCATGCCCTGCTCGCGGAACGCGCCGTTGTGGAACCAATCGTCGCCCATCCAGCCGTCGACCATGGGGTTCATCGGCACAGAGACTTTCAGCGCCGGATGAGGATGGAAAAGGGCCATGAGCGGCAGAAAGCCGTCGTAGGAGATGCCGATGATGCCGACCTTGCCGTTGGACTCCTGGACGTTCTTCACGAGCCAATCGATCGTGTCGTAGGTGTCGGTCGCGTGATCGACCGGCGTCGGGTTCTGCGGCCCGTGGAGCGGCCGGTTCATCACGTAGTCGCCCTCGGAGCCGTACTTGCCGCGCACGTCCTGGACGACGCGGATGTACCCGCCGTCCACGATCACGTCGGTCGCGTTGTCGTAGCCCTCGAGCGTCG
>Ga0126381_100004615_pt1 | contig 15033 bp, 5 predicted proteins | sample PanSoiMetPlot_28_FD_96465 | JGI IMG/M metagenome (GOLD analysis project Ga0126381, IMG submission 96465) | Tropical forest soil microbial communities from Panama - MetaG Plot_28 | ecosystem: Environmental > Terrestrial > Soil > Tropical forest > Bulk soil | place: Panama | collected 2016-02-17
AACCGGTGTCTCCTCGTTGCCGCCCATTGCCAGCAAGCCCCGAAAACCGCAATAATCCGGGATCGTTCGCAAGTGCGAGCAGATTGGCCTGACACCCCAGATCCGATCCTCGAAAGGTTGCGGTTGGAGTTCGTAGAACATCCCAAACGCATCTACCATCAAGTGCTCGGTTTCGATTTCGCGAATCCGCATCCATTCCGTCTGATAACCGTTGTCCAGTGCGTGCGTGGCCTTGGGCAGCCGATAACGTTGCCACTCGCCGTTAACCAGGGCTCGAAACAGAACCGAGGATTCGTCCCAACCGGTGCAGAACATGACATCGCCAAAGCTTCCGTAGGCGAAGACATCCATGTGCGGTTTGTCCGAAAGGCGTTTCCAAGCCTTGCCATCGTATTCGAACAATCCGCCGTTCTTATCTCCGTAGTAGAAGAACCCGTTATTGCTCACCACAACCCGATTCTGCGACGTATATCCGCCTTTAAAGTGCGGCTGAACTCCGCCTCCCCATTTAATGGCAAACTCCTTCTGCAGATCGCAGACCTGCCGCGTCTTGAAGGTGTGCACGTCCATTTCGAAGAACACGCCCGCCATCGTGATGTAGTAAACAAGGTTGGCTGGATCGGTCAGGTGGCGCATGGTGCCCGTGAGGCGATGCCCATCGAATTGCTTCAGGTAGGTCCACTTGCCGCCCATATCAATCACGTAGGGTCCGATGAAGCACTGATTCGATTCCGCATGAATGAAGCGGTTGGCATTCGCCCCATTGCGATGCAGATTGACCTGTTCGACCTTGAAATTCTCGTCGACCCGGTAGAGGCCCGCACCATCCATGGGACCCTTACTCTGGTGTGCGGTATAGGTAAGCACCCAAAGAGAGTCAGCCCAAGGCATGAGAGCCCCGATGCCGCACTCGGTCCTCCTTTCGTTGGTGGGACCTTTGAATCCGATATTGGGAATGTTCGGAAAGTAGGACTGGCCGGAAGCTAGCTTTGCGCCGGCGCCCGCCAATAGGGCGAGCGCGCTTCGTCTGGAGTATCGCATTACCTCCACATGTTACGAGGTCCAAGGCGGCTTTACCACGGACAAATGTCTTAGGAGCCGTCTGAATTGTGCGACCTTCACGGACGAGCGAGGTCGACAACACAACCCGTAGCATTCAAATACGTTAACTTTCTGAAAAACATCGACTCACGTTTGCTCCGTGCCACTGACAAAAAATATCTCTAGACATCGGACGCAGCGAAGGCATATCGTTGAGATTCCTCCAGGAATGGGGGAAACCAACAATGGTTCTGACTCGAAGTTTGGCCGTTCTCAGGCTTTCGCTGACTACGGCTGCCTCCGCGGGAACGAGCGGAACGATCAAGAGAGCAGTTCGGGACAAGACAGGAACCGTCTTACCCAGCGCGTCCAAGACTGCGTTATTCCCTGACAAACTAAGATGACCACTGGAAAAAGTAACGCGATTCTACGATTGACGATTCTGCTGGCGTTCGGCGCAGCGAGCGCAATCGCGCAAAGCTCGGGAGCTGCCACGCTCCAAGGTACAGTAAAGGACGCCTCGGGCGCCGTGATACCCGCGGCAAAGGTCACGGTAACGAATATCAACACAGGCGTCCGGTCAGACACGGTCGCCAACAAAGAGGGCTTCTTCGCTTTCCCTCCGATGCAAATCGGGAATTACCGCGTGCGCTGCGAGTCCGAAGGCATGAAGGCTTGGCAGACCGACGCTTTGCTGGAAACGGGAAAAACCGTCGAAGTGAATGCCATTCTAACTTTGGGAGACGTCACGCAGACTATCGAGGTCGCGGCCGAGATTCCTCTCGTCACCACCACGGAGCCGACCGACGCCACTACGCTCGATCAGAAGCGCATCAAGGAACTGGCAACGAACGGGCGCGACCTCAATACACTTCTGATCGACGTCACGCCGGGCCTGGAAGGCGGTTCTTCGGGAGTCACCGTCGGTGGGATGATGAATTACTTCACGGATTACTCGCAGGATGGCGCTTCTTCTACCAACCGCGAGTTCGGCGGATCGCAGGGCTTGCAAGGGCTCGAGTCCGTGGGCGAGGTTCGTGTCGAAACGAGCACGGGCAATGCGAAGTCGTCGTCGGCTGCATCTGTGATCGTCACGACCCGCTCCGGCGGCAACCGGTTGACCTTCTCGGCTTACGAGACGGCTCGCAACAACTGCTGCGGCGTCGCCAAGCGACGGCAGGACGTGAACCCCAACGGCGACGCGTTTAAGTTACCGCAGATGATCCGCAATGAGTTCGGCGGCTCGGCAGCCGGTCCGGTGGTGCTGCCGACCTTCGGCCTCAACGGCAAGAAGTCGTACGACGGCCGCAACCGGACTTTCTTCTTTGTCTCGCGCGAGCAGGTCTTTCTGCGCTCGAACTTCACGAATTCGTTCTCTGTCCCCACCCTGGCGCAGCGCGAGGGCAACTTCGCTGGGCTCGAAACCAGCACCGGGCTGCCGATCACGATCTATGACCCCGCCACCAGCGCGGTCCATACCCAGGCCACCAACCCCACCCAGTACACGACGCGGTTGCCATTCCCCAACAACGTAATCCCGATCACGCGCGAGAGCCCGCTCGCGAAGTACGTCTACAGCATCACGCCCCTCCCAACGGACACCACAGAGCCCAACATCGCCAGCAATCTCAAGTTTAGCGGGCCAATCAACGGCCAAGGTACCGACCAGAATAACAATCCGACCACTATCAAGATCGATCACCGGTTCAATCCCAAAGACAACTTCTACGTCAAGACCAATTGGGGCACCCAGCCCCAGTGGTACATGACCAACGCCACGACCAATGTCGCGACGACGAACCTGGCGGCCAACATGACCTACCAGGTACAGCAGGGAATCACGGCCGCACTCAGCGAGACGCACGTGTTTACGCCGAGCTTTTTCGTCGAGTCGCTCCTGAACAAGTCATGGCAGAAGGTCAACATCATCACCGGATCGCCGGACGCGCAGCAGAACTGGGCGGGGGTGTTGGGCTTGCCCAATCCCTATGGCCAGATCGGGTGGCCCGCACTCACAAGCGTCGGAACTAACTTCAGCCAGTACATCGAGGGCGACAATCGCCGCAACCTTAACAGCGGAGTTATGACGGGACAGCAGAACTACTCCTGGATCAAGAATAACCATTCCATCCAGTTCGGCTGGATGTTCCGCGACGACATCGAACGGTATCTTCCCGACCAGGGCGCTATCTCTGGAGCCGCATCCTTTAACAGCCTCGCTACAGCTCTACAGAATCCGAATAGCGGATCCACCAGCGCACCTGTCGCCGTGGGTAACACCGGCTTCGACGCCGCCAACTTCTTTCTCGGCGCGGCGGCGACTTATAACGTGTATCTCTCCCGAGGCGTCATCAAAGTGGACGAGCGGACCTATGCGCTTTACCTTCAGGACAACTGGAAGGTCAATGGACGCCTGACGCTGACCCCCGGTTTGCGCTGGGACATGAACCCCGCGTGGACCGACTCATTCCATCTGTTCAACACCTTCGACGTCAAGAACCACGCCGTTGTTCTGGCCGAGCCCGCGAATTATTACGGCGACCATGGCGCGACAACTGCTCAGCTGATCGCCAACCTGCAAAAAGTGAACGTCAAGTTCGAAACGCCGGAGCAGGCCGGTTTGACGAGCAGTAACTTCTTCCCGAGTAACACGTTCGATTTCGGACCCCGCATGGGCGTTGCGTACCGATTTCTGGACGGGAAGAAGTCGTTCATCTTACGCGGGGGATATGGCCTCTATCTTTCGCCCCTGACCATCCGGACCCTGGTGGTGCAATTCGCGAGTGAACTACCGTTCAAAGGAACCTTCCAGTACAACCCCAACAGCTCCGCCTATAGCCCGGACGGCACGAGCAATTATCTACTCACTCACAACTCCTCGATCGTGGCTGGAGTCAACAGCTCGGACGTGGTCAATACAGCCAATCCGACCTCCCTGGGCATTGGCCAGGCCATCAATGCGTTGAGCCCGAATCTGCCGAGCACCAAGGTACAGGAATGGAATGTCGCGATCGAAAAGGAACTTGGTCACAGCACGGTTTTGCGCCTGAAGTATAGCGGCAAGCACGGCTCCAATCTCGATCAGCTGAATAACATCAATCCGCAGATGAGCAACTATGGTTGGTACGTTACCACGCTCCAGCCTCTCCCGACCGGAACCTATTCGAACGTGGCGCGCCGCTCGTATGACACCAATGCATACACGAACATCAACATACTGGCCAAGACGGGCGTGAGTAACTCGACCACACTCGTGGCGGAGCTGGAGCGGCGTTTTTCTCACGGTTTGCAGTTTCAGGCCTTCTACACTCTAACCAATGCGTACCGCCTCGCGGGCAATTCGTTCCGTGACGGAGGAGGTACCACCCCTGCACAGTTCCTCCCCGGAGCCGTGCCCACGGATCCGACGATTCTGAACCGGTTTCTGAACTACGCGCGCGATACCGCCATTCCCCAGCACCGTGTGCGCTGGAACTGGATCTACGATCTTCCGTTCGGGAAAGGCCGCGCATTCCTGCCGAATGCGCCGAAGTGGTTGAACGCGATGATCGGCGGCTGGACCTTGACCGGAAGCGGAACTATTGTCAGCAGTTGGTTCGCGCTCAATTCCACCGACTGGGGTTTCACCGGCGCGCCGGTCGAAGTCTACGGCACGAAGTACCCGATCCTCGACTGCACGCAGACGCCTGCCAGCGCCCGCACTCCGCAGGATGTCCGCTGCTACCAGGGCTACTACTATTGGAACGGATACATTTCGTCCAATCGGATCAACAGCAAGAACCAATACGGGATGCCCAACGGCATCGAAGGGCTGCCAAGTGGACTCAAGCCCGCCGTGACGCCTCTGGTTCCGTACGGCACGCCCGGCGCAGCCACCGGCGACTATGACACGAATAACACTTACGTCATCCTCAGCAACGGAACCCGCCAGCAGGTCGCGTATGACACTGGCTTGAATCCCTTCCGCAACCAGTACCGTCTGGGGCCGTTCAACTGGAATCAGGATGCGTCGATCCGGAAGACTTTCCGCTTCACCGAAAGCGGCCACGTCAGCCTGCGCACTGCGGTGGACGTTTTCAACGTCTTCAACAATCAAGGCCTGAACACGCCAGGTACAAACGGCATCACCACGCTTCAGAACTCCTTCAACGCCTTCGGCTTCGCCCCGCGCCAGGTCCAAGCCAGCTTCCGTCTCGAGTTCTAATGCGGACGCATTCCCAATGAGGTCTCAATCTTGCGTCCGCCACTAAGATCTTTACGCTCCTCAGGTAGGACTCGAACCTACAACCCTTCGGTTAACATACCGTGGAATCGAAGTAGTTACAACGATAGTGACAGTCGCAAGAGGGCGGCCTCCAGGCGGGGTCCGGAAATCGCCTTGAGCAAATACGCGGCCGGAAGGTGGGCCGTTAACTCACTTTTGACGGAACATACCGGGTGTGGACATCTCAAAAACGACTACTGCGCAGGACACTCCCCCAATTCGCTAGCCAGCCATCGCCTGGCGAAACTCCAGTACTTATGCACCGTTCGCGCCGAGCAAGCCATAGCTGCCGCCGTCTCGTCCGCTGTCTTGCCTTCGAAAACCCGCAACTCCACGACAGTGCGAAGCCTGGGATCCAACTTCCGGAGTCTCTCGAGAAGATCTTCAACCTCGACGAGCGTTTCCGCACCGCTATCGAGCCCCAGTCCAGCATCGTTCACCCCTACCTTCTGCGCCTTACGGTACAGCAGCCGCGAATGGTGGATGAGCAAGCGGCGCATGATGAATCCTGCCAGTTTTAAAAAAGCCTCTTGTTCGCCCGCGTCCTCATCGGCGGCGCGCAGAGCTCTGATTTTCACCAGTTCCAGATAAAGCTCATTGACTAGTACAGTGGGCGTCCAGGTATGCTCGTGACGTTCCATCCGCATTCTGGCGGCAGCAAGCCGGCGCAATTCGGGATAGAAATGGGCAACGAGCGCGTCCACCGCCTTCTGATCACCGGAACGGAAGCGCGACATGAGCGAGCGAATCTCAAGAGAGACCTCAGCGTTCATTCCTCATCAGGCTAGCAGACCTCACTTGACGATTTCATAGTCCGCGACGACGATATTGCTCTGCCAGCGGTCGAGCTGCGCGAAGAGGACAGAGGCGCCTCCGGGTGCCAGGGCCAATCCTCTCGCGAGCGGTGCTTCGCCACCTTTGTGAATCATGCGCTTCCGGTGCGTTTCGAAATCGAAAGCCCACAGCGCCGCGGGAGTGTCCTCGTCGCCAAACGTGGTGTAGAGAATCTCATGCCCTGCAAGAACCCACGTGGCCGTGGACCGCTGCTCGAGCGGAACAAGCATTTCTCCGGCATCGTCGGTGCTGAAATACGAATTCGAGTTGGCGGGTAACCGTTTTCGCCAAACGCCCTTCGTTGGCTTGGAATCGATCCTCGAGTAGTACAGCCATTTTCCATCGGGCGATTCCGTTGCGAAGAATCCTCCCTTGGTGGTCACTTGCACCGGTTGCTGGAGCTTTTGAGTGGCGGGGACTTTCCAGATCTGCCACTGACCGGTGCGCTGCGATGCGAAGTAAATACTCGACCCATCAGCCGACCAATTCGGGATGGCGTCCGAGGCGGGGTGATCGGTGATCTTTACCGGAGGACCGCATTGTAACTGTGCCGGCTCGCAGTCCATCAGGTAAATATCGCTGGCGTCATCCGTACCGTGCGAGTCAAAGACCAGATGCCGCCCGTCCGGGGACCATCGTGGGCTACCCGATCGGCGGTTCAGATTCGTGGCCCTTTTCTGAAACAGCCCATCCGCAGTGGAAATCCAGATTTCCGGAGCCCCGGACCGGTCACTACGGAACGCAAGCAGGCCCAGGCTCGAGGATGCGACATCGAGATCCCGCATGGCGGAAAAGATGATACGCCGGGGTATTCCGCCGCTGAGCGGCACGCTCCAGATATTCGTATCGTCAAGGGCACTCACCCATGCCAACCGGTTTCGTTTCACCGCCGATTGGACATTGGTACTCTCGATGCCAACTCCCGTCAGACGGGTCGGGCCTTGGGCTGACGTTAAGGGATACAGCCAGAGGCTATTGTTCGCTCCCCGAATCAGCCCGGAGACGATCGCCCTGCCGCCGGCGATCCAGGCCAGACTCTCGCCTGCCACTCGCTCAAATGTCAAACGCCGCGGAAGACCGGGATCGTTTAGGCCTACTAAAAATATGTCGCCGTTAAGATAGGTGAACAGGCGGCGGAACGCCACCTGTTTGCCGTCGGGTGAAATTGCAAACTGCCCGTCGCCCAGCGTCGAATCCTGCGGGAAGGTCAACTGGCGGCTTTCCCCCGTTCGGGTCGAGTAGCGGAAGAGCGCGGGAGTTCCCAGGTTTTTCCCTGTCCCGGCCACGTAAACGATCCAGTTTGCGTCAAGGGACCAATCGGCAATGCCCATCTTGCGTGCATGCAGGATCTGCTGCTCGCCACTTCCGTCCATGGAGATTGTGCAAAGTGTATCCTGATCCGTGCCTCGGCGCACAAAACCTATGTGCCGGCTGTCCGGCAGCCAGGAAAAGGGCCAGGCAATCGGAAGAACAGTTTTTAGATCCGAACCGACCTCCCTGAGGAGAGTGACCCTAGCGCTGCCCGCCGTGGGCTGCCAGCTGTAGACAACGAACCGGCCGTCCGGGGAGAGAGCGGGCAGGGTTTCCCGGCCTTCCTCGCCGGTAAGCGGCTTCGCGTCGAGGCGCAGAACCATTGGCGAAGACCTGCGCGTCCACAGCCATGTGCCGGGGATCGATACTGTGGCGATGGCCAAGATCGCGGCGGCAACCCAGGCCCGGCGCCGGGACGATCGACGGGCGGATTCGCCCGCAATCTGTTCGAGTCGCCGGACGACCTCGGCGGTTGTGGGACGCGCGCTGGGATTTTTCGCCAGCATCGCCAGAATGAGGCGATCCAGCGCGGGAGGGATTCCCCGGACTTTCCGCGATGGAGCAATTGGCTGCAGCGTGGTGATCGCACTCGCGGTATCCAGCGGAGACTCTCCCTGAAATGGGTGCGCGCCGGTGATCATTTCGTAGAGCACCAGCCCCAGCGAGAACACATCGGCTGCCGGCGACGCGGCGTGTCCATCAAGTTGCTCCGGTGACATGTATCGCAACGTACCTGCGAGACTTCCGGCCCCGCTTTCCGGCAATGTCATCAGGACATGAGTGGCTAAACCGAAATCGACCAGCTTGAGGTACTCGTCTTTTCGCACGAGGATGTTTTCCGGCTTCACATCGCGGTGGGTGATGCCGGCTTGGTGCGCAGTGCTCAAGGCCTCAGCCAACTGCCGTCCGTACCGGACCACCTTTTCTAAGGGGAAGGGAGACGCGCCGCGCAGGAGTTCGCGTAAAGACCGGCCGTCAACGAACTCCATGACTATCGCAAGGTAATCGTCCGCCGTAATCGTTTCGTAAACCGTCAAAATGTTCGGATGGTTGAGCGCCGTGGCTGCGCGGGCTTCTTCAATCAGGCGCTCGCAATGCTCGGACGTGGGTCCGGCTAAGACCTTTAGCGCGACGATTCTATTTAGATCCCTGTCGTGCGCGGCGTAAATCCGGCCGAAGCCCCCTTGCCCGATCTGTCCGACGATCAAATAACGGCCCAACGCATGACCGACAGGGTATTCAGGACCCGGGGCGGGAGGCGCAGGCATCGACCGCCCGGCTGTGCACGATTCGGAGACCTCCAGGAGAGCCAAAACCTCGCCGCGAACCTCAGGGTCGAGGTCGTCGGAGCGCAGGACCACTGAGCGTTCTTCCGCGGGCTTCTCGTAGGCTGAATTGAAGAGTTCCCAGACCTTGGCCCAGCGTTCGTCCTTCTGCACCAAATCCATGGTAGAGCAAACTCAGCGCAAGAAAATTTGACCTGGCGTGCAGGATTTAGCCCCCTGCCAGCCCTATCGAAGTTGACTGCATAGGAGGACAACCAAGATGATCGACCATTATGCCGACCGAATACGAGAAGTTTCGCCGCGCGGGGACTCATATCCGCCGCCGTCTCGGGAAGTTCAGCTGAAATACAAAAGACTGATCTCGTTTGCGTTACCGGCACTCGCGTGTTGGTTCTCATTCGCGCTCAGCGCTGCAACCAATTCGCAGATATTGCACGTGACTCAATTGAAGGCTCAATCCAGCGAGTCCGAGCTGGGGAACGCCAGGAACGCGTTTCAGAACAGGCAGGCCATTATCGTCATGACAGAGGGGACCGTGCAAGACTTCAGCCGGCTTATCGGAGCGCAGTTGGCGAACACGAAGGCCTTTTCGAAGACGAGCAACTCCCCCATTGCGGCGGGCTCGGCGTCAAACAATGGCGTTCCACTAACGCTGCGGGGCGTCGCCGCCTACATCGATGCCAACGGAATTACGCGTACGGTTCAAACATTCGCCCCCGCGAATGATCCCGGCGATGGGAAAAACGGATGGAAGCAACATCTGAACGACTGGGTCACAACGGAACAAACCAGAGCTTTGGCGGCCGCCGCCGACCCGTCACCGCCAGCCCAGGCATGGACGCTTCTTTATCAAACGACGATCGAGAGCTTCGGTTCAGGCGGCTCCGAACAGAACACCATCGGGCTCTACCGCCTGAACGACATCAACCCCACGTCCGACTATTACATGGTGTACACCTCACCGGAGGTGAGACCTGATTGGACTGGAAACTGCAACGGATTCGATCAATGTGACTCGCACACGATCTCACGGCATTTCGAACACGACGCCCCGATAGCAGGCCTTTTTTTGACCGATCACGGTCCGACCGGGACCGTGGGCAACGGCTCCGTCCAATTCCAGATTGGATTGACCCTATCGACGAAAGGACCGGGGGGCAGCGTCGCGTTTAGCTCATCCTGGTCGCAGCCCGATGTTGTTACGGTGGACAACAGCGACGGGTCCAACGCAGCTTGGGACGAGAGTTTTCAGATTTATGGAGGCGGCTCGCAGTGTAATCCAATAGGGGGAGGGCAGAATGTACCGCCCAGCAGCAAAGGTACGTTCCTAAGCCACCAGGGCTCCATCTTCCAGGTACCAGAAGGAACGTCTACACTCACGTTTCCAATCACGGCAAACGCGCAATTTTGCTCTTGGAGCCCATACATACAACCGGGTGTCGGTCCACATTACTCGACGGTGACCATGCAGACCAGCCTGACGGTCGGGGCGCCCGTCCTGAACGCTACGCCGCAGTCGCTGACCATCCCGGCCGGCGGGACTGCGATATTGAGTGTCAACGCTCTGATTCCTGGTTCCGACGAGGGCTTCGCCTGGACAATCAATACTCCCAGTTGGGTAACCGTACCGAAGAATGGGTATACGCAACCGGCGGTTATTCCTATAGCCGTCAACCCCGGAACTCCGAATGGCACCACAGGCTTCATCCACATCGACAGCAGCCCCTCATTCGCAGCGCCGTCGGTGGAGAACGGAGCCATTGCTATTCCGATCACAGTCGGAAACTCCGGCCCGAACATCACTGCAGGGGTATTGCTGTTCGGAGGCTTGAACGACATCAACCTGCAGAGCCCGGCGTTCTATAACTTGGGGAGCAAACAGTTTTCGCCGGTCAATCCTCCGGCAGCCCTTCGTCTTGGCCAGACCGCAACGGTGCTCAACAACGGAACGGTCTTGATCGCCGGGGGCGGAGTAGCTACCGCCGAACTCTTCGATCCGAGCACCTTCTCTTTCTCGCCGACTGGAACCATGGCGCATGATCGGTCGAATGCTACGGCAACGCTCCTGCCCGACGGCAAAGTTCTTATCGCCGGCGGCTCCGATGCAAGCGGACTGGTAGCCGCCGCGGAGCTCTACGATCCGATCTCCGGCGCCTTCATCCCGGCGGGATCGCTGCTCACTCCGCGGCAGTATCACGGGGCAACCGTGATCGCTCAAGACCGTGGTGGCGCTTATGTCCTGTTGTATGGCGGCCAGAACGCAAGCGGGAGCACCGTTGGCGATAGTGAGCTATGGAAGGAGTCGCAGCTTGGATTCACCGACTTCACGACAATAGCCTATCCTGTATGGAACTTTCCCAATCCCGTCGCTGACTCATCAGGGGTATTCCACATCGTCGGCGGCGCCAATGATTCCGCCAGGGCGATAGCGAACGAGCAGTTGCTCGATCTGAGTCACGTGACTTTTTCTCCAGGGGACAGTCTGCAAATACCGCGATCCAGACTTGGCCTGACAGCGCTTGGAAATGGTGATTTGCTGGCCACAGGAGGCTTTGATGGCTCCGGCGTCGAGGCAACGGCGGAAATCCGAACCGCGTCCGGCTGGCAGCTCGTTTCCGGCTCCGGCGCCTGTCCGGGAGCGGCAGGGTGCATGACGGCCGCCCGAACCAACCACACGGCAACCACGCTTCCGGGCGGAACGGTTTTCATCGCCGGAGGTCACGACAACACCAGCGCCACGCTCGGCACGACAGAAATCTTCGATCCGAAGACCAACACATTCACGGCGGGGCCCCCAGGACAGCCGCGCGAGGGTCACACCGCATCTCTGGTCTCAACCACGTCCACTATTCTGACCAATAATCCACCCACGAGTCCTTTTGGGCAACCCGTGGAACTGGACGCCACGGTTACGACTGGACTTGGCACGGCTCAGGGTTCTGTGCAATTCCTGGACGGAACCACGGTGCTGGCAACTGTTGCCTTGCAAAGCGGCAGCGCCACCTTCACAACGTCGGCACTGGCCCAGGGCTCTCATACGCTGACTGCGAAGTTTCTGGGAGGCGGCGGCTCCGCACTGAGCACGTCTCCGGCTGTAACGCAGCAGGTCGGTAAAACGGCGGCGGCGACGGTCACGTTATCCGGAGCGCCGAATCCTGCCGCGTTAGGAGACACCGTCACCTTTACGGCGACTGTCACGGCGCAGCAAGGCACGCCTTCGGGCACACTCACGTTTAATGACGGCTCAACGCCGATCGGCACTCCTCAAACCATCATCAACGGAAGCGCTCAAATCAAAACGGCCTCATTGAGCGCGGGACAACATTCGATCACCGCAGTCTACAGCGGGGACGCGAACTTCAATAGCGCCACTTCCCCGGCCTTGACGGAGTCTATTAGCTCGACCACGACCCAGCTCAGCGCGACGCCAAATCCTTCCCAACAGGGGCAGTCGGTTCAACTGGTGGCCACCGTGACGTCCGCCAACGGCTCACCCACCGGATCGGTGAATTTTCTGGATGGCGCGATCCAGATCGCATCGGGAACGTTAAACAATAGTGCAGCGCAATTCTCCACTTCGTCGTTGACCGTGGGAACACACTCGCTGACTGCGGTTTATACCGGGGATGCTCATTTTCCGGGTAGCTCGTCAGCAGTAGTCTCGCAAACCGTTTCCGGCACTAGTGGCGGCAAGGTCACGCCCGCAGTGGAGCTCACCGTCAACGGCAGTAAGAGCGGGGCGACTGTTTCGACTGGAGATACGGTTAAATTCGTCGCACGCATTTACGCCGCTCCAGGCTACCCGACGCCCACGGGCAGCATTACCATCAGCGACAGCACGAATGCCGACAACCGGTATGGCTCAGCCAGTATTGGCAAAGACCCGAACTCGAATGACGGATTGGCGATGATCGACAACTCGGGAATACCTGCGGGCACCTACGCGCTGGTTGCGACCTATGGTGGGGATAACGAAGGCAAGTATTACAACGGGGCGATGTCCAACACGGTTTCGCTGACGGTAAACGGGGGGGTAGGCGGACCGCCTCCACAGCCTCGGGTCACGATTAGCGCCGTGGCGGGTCAGCGCCAGGGCCAGAGTACGCAACTGCCCGTCTCCTTGACGCTGACTAATGCCGGCAGCGTCACTATCAGCGGAGTTAGCTTGAACCAGATTACGCTACGCACCGTGACCGGCTCTGGTGACGCTGTGCTGGTCTCGCCCTCAACACCGATTACAACCGGCGCTATACAAGCCGGCCAGTCGACAGTCCTCAACCTGCTCTTAGATGTACCACTCACCGTACGGCAGCTGGATCTCAACGAAAATGGAGTGCTCCGGGATACGGCTGGAGACGAATTTCGGGTCAGCACCGGGCAGGTGATCATCCCGTAGTGTAAGCGCAGTTTGTCTCAGGGGCGGGCGAATCCAATGTTCATACTGCCGCCTGCCCCATTCTTTGGGTCGAGTCTCGGTTGTAGAATCCTGCGGTTCAGCCTGCGCGCGGACAACTGCGGCTGGCCCAGTGGCAATTTCAGCGTGAAAGAAAGCAGAAAACAATAAACCGGAGAAACATGATTATGCGAAAACTGGTGTTTGCTTTGTGTCTTTTCGCCGTCCCCACAATGGCGTCCGACATCTATCTCTTCAACCTCCTCCCCGCGGATGGAGCCATTGCTGGAACACCGGGATCGACCATCGGGTGGGGTTACTCGATCGCGAACCAGAGCAGCACCGACTGGCTGGTGCCCACCGGGGTCACTGCGAATGTGTTCACTTCGGCGAAACCCAACCTCATCTTCGATTTCCCGGACCTTGGGCCTGGTGAATCCGTGACCATCCCTTTCGATGCGAGTGTCGCTATTCCCCAAGGCTTCTTCGAACTGACCTGGGATCCCTCGGTACCAATTGGCTTTACTAACTCGGGTATGTTCGATGTGGACTTCCAGTGGTGGAGCGGCGAGCCCGGTAACGGCGGTTCGTTTGTTTCTTCAGCCCCGGATTTCTCCACGGGTTACAGCGCCACCGCTGTTCCGGAGCCCTCGTATTTTGGCTTCATGGCCGCGCTTACTGGCACACTCATATTGCGACGACGCGGCGTCAGTCTCCGCAGGTCGCGGAGAAGTTGGGACCGACCCATTTGTGAATCAGGAGCCGAGGAGGCAAAATGAACATCAGAAAAAAGGCGCTTTCGGAGGCCCGGGCCATTAAGCACGTAGCGGGCGCAATAGTAATCGCGGCCGCCTTAGTCGTTTGCGTCGCGGGGAATGCGACCGCAGCCCCGCCACCCCCGTCTGTTGGCTGTGAAAGCGGACAGACCCCGAATGTGACAGTGGAGATTCACAACAACTCTACACAGTTCAATATTTATCCGGTGCTTTTCGCGGGCGCACCAAGTGCCACGGATACTTGGATGCAAGCTTGCTTCCAGCTCACCGATGACCAACTCCAGGATAATCCCTACCCCAGGGCCAACCAATATCGGATGTACATCAATTGTTGCGCCAGTGGGGAGAACGGAATTCCGCCGGGCGGTTCGGTGACCATCACGCTACCGCTTTACTCGCCGCTGGTCGGCTCGATCAATCCGACGCTGTCGGGCCAGTTGATCGACTGGTGGCAAGGTGGTGGCATTAATTTGTACGAGGGCCCGGCCACCAGTACTGCTCCACAGGCGCTGTTGCAGCACTGGGCTGCCGACCAAAACGGCAACCAGGTCGCGCCGACAAGCAACCCGCCAACCTGCAGCGGCTGCAACTTGCATTTCTTTAACTCGCCTGACTCGATCCCCAATGGAGACCCACAACAATTGATCGAATATACTCTGGGGGCTCAGCCCATCAATCCCGATCATCAGAAGCCGAACCAGCCGGCACGGCTGTGGGTGCCGAACAACGTGGACTACGATGTCTCGTACGTTAATTATGTCTACATGCCGGCCGTGGTGGAGCCGTATGGCAACCCATTGATCGGCTATATCGGGTCGCCGGCCGCGATCGACGATTTCAATACGGCGATCAGCCAGTGGTACAGTTCGTCTCTGGGTTCGGGCTGGCCGCTTTACAAGGACAGCAACGGCAACGTCGTCCCAGGCAAGATCCCCTCGGCTCTGGAAATTTTCCTGAATTCCGCTGCTTTCGACAATACCGACGTGTTCAATCCGGCCTCCGCGCAGTCAGCACCTATCATGGGCCTGACGCAACAATGGGATAACTGTGTGAATCAAGCGGGCACTGACGCGATCTGCCCGCTCATTCGCGATGTTACGGCTTTGCTCGTTGCCAACTACGATAATT
>Ga0126381_100004616_pt1 | contig 15032 bp, 12 predicted proteins | sample PanSoiMetPlot_28_FD_96465 | JGI IMG/M metagenome (GOLD analysis project Ga0126381, IMG submission 96465) | Tropical forest soil microbial communities from Panama - MetaG Plot_28 | ecosystem: Environmental > Terrestrial > Soil > Tropical forest > Bulk soil | place: Panama | collected 2016-02-17
ACTCGTCCGCTAGAGCACTGTCGACGATGGTACGAGCCACGATCATACCCCCGATTGACAGGGCAGCTATGCCTTGGGCTGTAGTGCGGCGACTACGGCCATTCTGGATCAAGCTGCGCTCTAAGACGCTTACCATTGCTTTGAACACGGCCTCGAAGGCGCGCTTCACACTTACGCCGCTAAGGGCGACATCAGTCGGCAATGCAACCATGGGACACGAGTTCTCGATGTCCTCGAAGTGCTGACGAGATAGATAAGCACGGACGACTTGCGACCCTACATCGCTCGATGACAGATCCACCTGCACACCTTCCCAACAGCTTTTCCACTCCGGATCGGTGAAGAAGCACCCTAATACCTCGGCATACAGATCACTCTTGCTGTTGAAATAGCTATAAAATCCACCGTGCGTCAGGCCCGCACCGGCCATGATCTGGTTGAGAGACACGTTATCGAAGCCGTGCCGATTGAACAGCCTCCGTGCACTGTCAATGATGTTTTTCTTTACTGCCGCGCGATGGCCAACGGGATAAGACATGTGTACTCCTTGATTTCTTCGACACTGAAGGTTCCCCTCGGAAGGACTTATCTGCCCAGACAAATATTATCTTGAACATATTTCGCCCGCTGTTCTTCTAGGTGGACGGAGGACGATGATGAACGATGAAACGAATCTGAAAGCGATAGCCAATGGGTCCACCCGGCGGCAAGCAATCGTCGGTGCTGCGATGGCATTCGGCGGACTTGTGCTGACCCCGACTGAAGCTCGAGCGGAAGTTGAGGAGCAGATTTCTCGTACAGCGGAAGCTATTCACCAGGAGGCTTTCTACAAAGCGGCCGGAAGCGCGTCTACGAAGCGCTCACCGACACCAAACAGTTCGACAAGGTGATAGAGCTCAGTGGAGCGATGAAATCCATGGCTCTAGGAACAGAACCCACAAAGATTAGCAGTGAGGTGGGGGGCGCGTTCACAATCTTTGGCGGACATATCATCGGAAGACAGATCGAACTCAAGCCAAGCGAGCGAATCGTCCAGGCCTGGCGAGTGGTCACCTGGGAGCCGGGTGTGTACTCGATTGCTAAGTTTGAGCTAAGGGAGCAGGGCTCCGGGACCAAGATCGTCTTTGACCATACGGGCTTTCCCAGAGGCCTTGCGGAACATCTGGCGGAAGGATGGAGCGGTCACTATTGGGAGCCGCTCGAGAAATTCCTGGCTTAGATAAGGCGGTTCATCCGAGCCGGTGTCATCCTACTGGGCGTCTGGCTTTTATCCACAAGCTACTTTGTATTGAGAAGCCTGCGACAACGCCCGATGAAAATTACGACAGCATGATACTCATCGGGTGGATGGTCGGCAAACCGGAAACAATCCAAGCGACCGCTCGGACTTGGCGTCTTGCTTCCCACAAAACGGATTTGGTTGGCGCTCGGGTCTCAAAAGGACGCCGAAAAGGAGTCTGAGGGGATCCAAGCCATGGATGCGAGGTGCTCGTACAAGCATCTCATTGCTGCCCACCTTGACGCGAAAATCGTGTTCCAGCTTTTCCCCGTTTCCAGAGTAGAATGCTGCTGTCATTTATCCCGTGGCGGAAGCAGCAACCGCACGTGCACAGGAATGTTCGCTAATGGTCCATCCGAAGAAAGTGTTGCAGGACCTTAACGAGCTTCGGGCACTGACGGCCGATGATGAAGGCGCCCAAAGACTTGCGTGGTCACCTATGTGGCTTAAGGCTCGCGCCTGGTTCGAAGAGAAGATCAGAGACCTTCCTGTCGAGCATCATTACGATGCTGCCGGTAATCATTGGATTACGCTGAAAGGCGAATCGGAGAAGGCGCTGGTCCTCGGCAGCCATTTGGATTCGGTACCAAACGGAGGCTGGTTGGACGGCTGCCTCGGCGTTCTGGCTGGCCTTGAGGTTCTCCGCTCCATGGCGGAGAGATACAACGGCAAACCTCCGTGCACGGTGCGCCTGGTCGACTGGGCAGACGAGGAGGGGGCGCGCTTTGGACGCAGCCTGTTCGGATCATCGGCGTTCGCAGGCACTCACACGATCGAGGCCGACAGGAACCGCATAGATAGGGAGGGGACTTCCCTTCAGGCTGCGTTGAAAAGCTGCGGCATTAACGTGGAGCGCATCGGAGATGCGAGTCGCGAGCAGCGGAACATCGCCGCGTATCTCGAGCTTCATATTGAACAGGGACCGATTCTGGAAAGGCTGGGCAAGCCTTTGGGCGTCGTACTAGGCACGAAGGGAGTGGAGCGCTGGGCAGTCACCTTTCATGGGCAGGAAGCACACTCCGGCTCCACTCCCATGGAGATGCGTCGCGATGCGCTGGCGGCAACCGCAAAGCTGGCGCTGGAGATTCGGCCCATTGCACGAAAGCATCCTCAGTCGGTGGCAACTATGGGCAGCGTTAAGACGTTTCCTGGGATCGTTACGGCTGTCGTCGGCCGCTGTGAGTTGACGCTCGACATGCGCGACCTTGACGCCGATGTACTTGCTGAAATGCTGCGCGACGCCCGCGAGGCGAGCGAACGTTTCGCCGGCGAGGAGCGCTGCATGGTGGAGTGGTCGAAGATTTGGTCGATTGAACCGATTCCGTTTCATCCCGAACTGATTGCGCTTTGCAAGAAGGCGATTCTCGAGACGGCCGGGACCTGCGAGCGGCTTCCCTCAGGGCCGCTGCACGATGCGGCTGAGGTCGCGCGCATTGGCATTCCAACCGTGATGATGTTTGTGCAGTCGCTGCGGGGGCTCAGCCACAACCGCGGCGAGGACACACTTGTCGAGCACCTCGAACAGGCAGTCGTTGCTCTGAGCCGCCTTGCCGATGAAACAATCGAGTGGATCCAGAAACGCTAAGCCTGGCTCGCTTTCTTCGTTTCACTTCATAACAAAATGTTGGATAATCATGGCTTCAAACAAGTGGGAGGCGATATCTCCCACCAGTGGCTTGCAGTGCGCATGTACTAGGCGGTATAGGAATTATCCAGACGTCGATGAGTGAATCGAATCACTTCTTCGCACAGGCACCGCATTCGCCGGATACCGCTACGCGGTTTGCAGACCTGCATCCGCCGTTCGAGCGGAGTGCGGCGTTTGTGGAGTCGAATCGATGTCTGTACTGTTTTGACGCCCCCTGCACGGCTGCATGCCCTACGCACATCGACGTCCCGCGATTCATCAAAAAGATCTCGAGCGGTAACCTTCAGGGCTCGGCCAAGACGATCCTTGACGCCAACATTCTGGGCGCCAGCTGCTCGCGCGTCTGCCCTGTCGATGTGTTATGTGAGGGCGCCTGCGTGATGCACCGCTACAATAAGCAGCCAATCGCAATTGCAAAGTTGCAGCGCTTTGCAATGGATGAACTGCACAGGAGCGGAGCTCCGCTGCCTTTTTTGCCCGGCCGCGATACGGGGAAGTCCGTTTCCCTTGTCGGCGGAGGGCCGGCCTCGCTCGCCTGCGCCGCCGAGTTGCGCCGGCGCGGAGTAAGAGCAGAGATCTATGATGCACGGCCGCTGCCCGGAGGCCTAAACACCTACGGGGTTGCCGAGTACAAGCTGCCCCTGGCAGAGAGCCTTCGTGAGATCGATCTGCTGGCGCAGCTTGGCGTGGTGTTTCATTGCAACGTCACCGTCGACGCTGAGATGCTGGCGAAGCTTGAAGCCGCGCACGACGCCGTTTTTCTCGGCGTAGGCCTGGGGGCGATCCATCAGCTGGGCATTGCGAGTGAGTCTCTGCCGGGCGTCTGCAACGCGCTCGACTACATCGCGGCCTACAAGAGCGGAGCCATTACCTCTGTACCTAGGCGTGTTGCGGTGATTGGAGGGGGAAATACTGCGATCGACGCGGCAAACGCTTCCGTGCGACTGGGGGCGGTTGACGTGCACATGATCTACCGCCGCGGCCCGGAACAGATGTCCGCCTTCGCCTTCGAATATGAACATGCAAAGCTGGAAGGGGTGAAGTTCCTGTGGCACATGCAGCCGATCGGTATCCGTGGCACGGATGCAGTCGAAGCCGTCGAGCTTGCCAGGCTGGAAGCCACCTCGGATGGATCGCTCGTGATGCGGATGGGGATGAACTTCGAGCTTCCGGTGGACCTGGTGGTCCTCGCGATCGGGCAGTCAACACACACTGATTTCCTGAAGGGCGGCAAAGTGAAGCTGGAACGTGGACGCGTTCTCATTGACCGCGCTACGGGCCAGACCTCCAATCCAAAGTATTTCGCGGGGGGCGATTGCACAAACGGCGGTCGCGAGGTTGTGGATGCCGTTGCCGACGGCAAGCGGGCTGGCATTGGGATCGCCGCCTGGCTGGAGGGACAATATGCCAACGCTTGAGACGACCTTCGCTGGAATTCCATGTATCAATCCCTTCTGGCTTGCGTCTGCCCCGCCGACCAACTGCGGCGAACAGGTTATGCGCGCCTTCGATGCCGGATGGGGTGGCGCGGTCTGGAAGACGATCGGCGAGCCGATAACCAATGTCAGTTCGAGATACTCCTCAATCGACTGGAGCGGCCAGAGGATGATGGGGCTAAACAATATCGAGCTGATCAGCGACCGTCCGATCGAAGTGAATCTACGAGAGATCTCCGAGGTCAAGCGCCGTTATCCGAAGCATGTCGTGATCGCGTCGCTCATGGTGGAATCGAACCAGCGGGCCTGGCACGACATCGTCGAGCGCGCCGAAGATGCAGGAGCAGACGGGCTTGAATTGAATTTCGGCTGTCCTCACGGAATGAGCGAGCGCGGCATGGGTTCGGCTGTGGGCCAGGTTCCGGAGTACTGCAGCCAGATTTCGGAATGGGTAAAAGAGCGGGCGCGAACCCCTGTCATCGTAAAGATGACGCCAAACATCTCGGACATCCGCATGCCTGCGCGCGCAGCCAAACGGGGCGGCGCGGACGCACTTTCGGCGATTAACACGATTAACTCCATCACTGGCATCGATCTGGATACGCTGGAGCCGCGGCCGAATGTGGATGGCAAGAGCTCGCACGGCGGCTACTGCGGTCCGGCAGTAAAGCCGATTGCGCTCAACATGGTGCAGCAGATTATGTCTGACCGGGAGTCTGTGCTGCCGTTGTCCGGGATCGGCGGAATCGGCTCGTGGCAGGATGCGGCGGAGTTTATATTGCTGGGCGCCGGCACCGTGCAGGTGTGCACGGCAGTGATGCACTATGGCTACCGGATTGTGGAAGATATGTCCGATGGCCTGGTGGCATGGATGCAAAAGAAGGGATTCGAGACGCTCGACGACTTTCGCGGCCTGACTCTTTCTCGAGTGACAGACTGGAAGCACCTCAATTTGAACTACAAGATCGTCGCTCGCATTCACGAGCAGCTGTGCATTGGCTGTGAGCTTTGCTATACCGCCTGCTGGGACGGAGCGCATCAGTGCATCCATCTGGACCGCGCACTGCCCTCCCCGAACACCTCTCGCACTCCTGCGATGGTAACGGCGGAGAGCCTTAGCCGCATCAGCATGACCCCGATCGCGAAGCTGGATCTGGATGGCGCGGGCGAAACGGGACCGCAGCGCACGCCGCTTTCACGCATCCCGCGTGTCGACGAACATGAGTGCGTTGGCTGCAATCTTTGTTCGCTGGTGTGCCCTGTGCCGGACTGCATCACGATGGAACGGGTGGACAACGAACCACCGGAGACATGGGATGAGCGCATGAGCGCTGGCATGTTCAAAGCGGGTCTTCCCGGCCACACCAAGCTGTGACGCATACGCATCCTGAGGGTACACGATGAAGGCGGGAGGGGGCGAATCGCGATGGGAACTCTGATCAGAAACGGCACCGTGGTCAACTCTGATGGATCAAGGGCAGCCGATGTGCTGATCGAAGGAAAACGAATCGCCCAGGTAGGACCGGGTATAGACCATCGTTCGCACACGGTCGTCGATGCTGCCGGCCTGCTCGTAATGCCCGGAGGCATTGATGTGCACACCCACCTTGATATGCCGTTTGGGGGCACAGTTTCTGCCGACGACTACACGACAGGCACCCAGGCAGCAGCCATCGGCGGCACCACTATGCTGATCGACTTCGCATTGCAGTCGCGTGGCCACAGCATGCGAGAGGCGCTCGATACTTGGAAGAAAAAATCGGACGGCAAGGCCTGCGTCGATTTTTCGTTACACATGGCTGTGACCGACCTCGGCCCCGGCAATGGAGCACAGGGCCTGCGAGAGATGGAGGAGATGGTCGACGAGGGCATCTCCAGTTTTAAGCTGTTTATGGCTTATCCCGGCGTGTTGATGATTGATGACGGCCTGATGTTTCGCGTCATGCAAAAGGCAGCACAACTGAATGCGCTCTGCTGCATCCATGCCGAGAACGGCAGCGCCATTGATATCGTGGTGGCGCAGATGCTGGCTGAAGGCAAGACCGCTCCGCACTACCATGCGCTTTCGCGCTCACCCAAGGCAGAGGCCGAAGCCACTCACCGGGCCATTGCGCTGGCCGACATGGCTGGGGCGTCGGTCTACATCGTCCATCTCTCCAACGCGTATGCCCTCGATGAGTTGAAGCACATGCAGCAACGTGGCGCGAAGGCTCTGGCTGAAACGTGTACGCAGTATCTGGTGCTCTCAATCGAAGACCAGATGCCCGGGAAGAGCTGGGATGAAGCCAAGTACGTCTTTACTCCTCCACTACGCGAAAAGTGGAACCAGGAGCCGCTCTGGAAGGCACTGACCGGTGGATCGCTCTCCGTGGTTTCCACGGACCACTGCCCTTTTCGCTTTGCGAACCAGAAGTCTCTCGGACGTAACGACTTCAGTAAGATTCCGAACGGCGGCCCCGGCGTCGAGAACAGGATGCAGATTCTCTGGCATTTCGGCGTGAATGCCGGCCGGGTGACGCCGGAAAAGTTCGTCGAACTTTGTTGCAGTGCACCGGCACGCATCTTTGGCATGGATAAAGTAAAGGGCTCCATTAAGGAAGGGCTTGACGCCGACATCCTGGTCTGGGACCCGAAGGCCAGGTACACGATCTCCGCGGCAACTCAGCGCATGGCCACGGACTATTCGATGTTCGAAGGCTGGACCGTTCAGGGAAATGCCGCCAAGGTTTTCTCGCGGGGCGAGTTGGTGGTCGACAACAACGCTCAGCCCGGCAAGTTCCTGGGCACGATTGGACGCGGACGATTCGTAAAACGCGAAGCAAATGCGGGAGGTCTGGTTTGACTTCAAACGTCGCAGAGCTTACGCCAGACAGGCGCCTCTACAACGAAGATCTTGCGCCTACCAAACCCGCAAATCGCACCTGGAGCACCTATAACTACATCGCGCTATGGTTTTCCATGTCGATGGAGGTGACGACCTACATGCTGGCGTCGTCGCTCATTGCCGGCGGAATGAACTGGAAGCAGGCAATCTTTACCATCCTTCTCGGCAACCTGATCGTGCTGATCCCCATGCTACTGAATGCACATGCGGGGGCGAAGTATGGAATTCCATTCCCGGTCTTCGTGCGCGCCTCCTTCGGTCCGGTGGGAGCCAATATTCCCGCGCTGCTCCGCGCCATCGTTGCCTGCGGATGGTTTGGGATTCAATCATGGCTCGGAGGCCAGGCAATCGCCGCAATGGTGGGCGTTCTGCTGCCTCAAACCACGCACATGCCGTGGGTCGTGTGGATGTGCTTCCTCGGTTTCTGGCTTCTCAACATGATGGTGGTGTGGCGAGGAGTTGAGTCGATTCGTTTTCTGCAAAGCTTCTCGGCGCCCTTCATGCTGCTCATGTCTTTGCTTCTGTTGTTCTGGATGCTGCACAAGGCCGGCGGCTTTGGCCCGATGCTTTCCGCTCCCAGCCGTTTCCCTACCACAGCAAGTTTTATGCATTTCTTTATTCCATCGCTGACGGCGATGGTGGGCTACTGGGCTACGCTCTCTCTCAATATTCCCGACTTCACCCGTTATGCGAAAAACCAGGGCGCCCAGATGACTGGCCAGGCGTTTGGCTTGCCTGTTGCGATGACGCTCTATTCATTTATCGGTATTGCGGTTACTTCAGCCTCGCAGGTTGTCTTTGGCGAACCCATCTGGAGTCCCATCGTGCTGCTCGGCCGCTTTCATCAGCCCCTGGTCGCATTCCTGGGTCTGATTGCGCTGCTTGTGGCGACGTTGAACGTTAATATTGCGGCGAATGTGGTCTCGCCATCGAATGATTTTTCCAACCTCGCGCCACGCCTGATCAGCTTTCGCACAGGCGGCATGATTACGGGTTTTCTCGGTCTGGCAATGATGCCGTGGAAACTGATGGAGACCTTCGGCAGCTACATCTTCGGATGGCTCGTCGGGTATTCCGGCCTGCTTGGACCTGTGGCTGGCATCATGGTGACAGACTATTTCTTGGTTCGAGGCACTAAGCTCGATTGTTATTCGCTTTATCACCGCGCGGGGATGTACGAATATCGCCGTGGAATCAACCCGGCAGCGCTGATCTCCCTGGCGACAGGAGTTGTCGCTGCGTTGATCGGCCGCTTTGTGCCTGCCGTTTCTTTTCTCTATGATTACGCTTGGTTCATCGGCTTTTTCCTGTCAGGCGCGCTTTACTATCTGATTATGCTCGGTAAGGCCAAGGAGCCGGCCATTGCGACCGAAGAAATCGAGACTACGTAAAATGACTCCTTACAAAACAATGACGCTGCCTGCGACGGGCTTAACCTCAGAAGAAGTGGTTCAAATCACGCGAGAGACGAACTACGGTACGTGGCGCTTTCAGAAGGGCTGGAATCCGCTGCATATCGTGGATGCGGAAGGGTGCTATATCGTCGATGCCGCGGGTAAGTGCTATCTCGACTTCTCAGCGCAGCTGATGTGCATGAACCTGGGGCATAAGAACCAGGCGGTCATCGACTCGATTGCGAAACAGGCGCAGGATCTGGCTTATGCGCTGCCTGGCTATACAACGACTGCGCGAGCCCAGCTCTCGAAGCTCCTGCTCGAAGTCCTGCCTAGGGGGTTGAACAAGTTCTTCTTTACCACCTCGGGGACAGACGCAAACGAGGCTGCCTTCAAGATCGCGCGCATGTATACGGGGAAAACCAAGATTATTGCGCGTTACCGTTCGTATCATGGATCGACTTCCGGCTCTATCGCAGCCACGGGCGACCCGCGCCGGTGGGCGATGGAGCCTCGTGGCAAAGGACCGGGCATTATCTTCTCTCCAGAGGTGCACTGCTATAAGTGCCCGATCAAGCACACGTATCCACAATGCGGAATTGCCTGCGCCGATTACCTGGAACACATGATCCGCAATGAGTCGGACGTGGCAGCCGTCGTCGTCGAGCCTATCGTGGGAACGAACGGCGTCATCGTACCGCCTCCGGAATACATGCCGAAGCTGCGGCACATCTGTGATGAGACTGGCGTGCTGCTGATCGCCGATGAGGTGATGAGCGGATGGGGAAGGGCCGGCGAATGGTTCGCCATGAATCTTTGGGACGTAACGCCGGACATTCTCTGCACCGCAAAGGGCATCACCTCTGCGTACGTGCCGCTTGGCCTCTGCGCCACGTCGGAGAAGATCGGTGACTTCTTCCAGGATCATTACTTCGCACATGGACACACCTACGAAGCGCATCCGATGACACTGCTTCCCGCTGTCGCGACGATTCAGGAGATGCGCCGTCTTGGCCTCGTGGAACGCGCTCGCGAGCTTGGGCCCTTTGTTGAAGAGAAGCTCAAGGCCCTCAAAGCAAAGCATCGCAGCGTTGGCGACGTGCGAGGCAAGGGACTCTTCTGGGCGGTCGATCTGGTGAAGAACCAGACGTCGAAGGAGCCCTTCAACACTTATGCAGATAAGGTTTCCGGCAAGCCGTTGGTTGTCGATCAGATCGCGGCAAAGACGCTGACTGATGGTGTGATTTTCCAGGCGTGGGTCAGTCACTTCGTCATCGCACCGCCGCTGATCATCACGAAAGAAGAGATCGAGCACGGAATCAATACGCTGGATCGGCACTTGCACATCGCCGACGAACAATGCACAGACTAAGCGAACGAGAATCAGCCCAGCGTCGGCATGGTCGTTTCGACGCCAGTCCGAATCCCGGTAGGCCAGCGGGCCGTCACCGTCTTGAGCCGCGTATAGAACCGCACGCCCTCTGGTCCATGGACAGCGTGATCGCCAAAGAGCGAGCGCTTCCAGCCTCCGAAGCTGTGAAAGGCCATCGGCACAGGAATTGGGACGTTGATCCCGACCATGCCCGCTTGCACGCGTCGCGCAAAATCGCGCGCCGTATCACCATCACGAGTAAATAACGCGGTGCCGTTGCCATACTCGTGCTCGTTGATCAGCTGCAGCCCTGTCTCGAAGTTATTGACGCGCACAACGCACAACACTGGCCCGAAGATCTCCTCCTGATAGATCCTCATCTCCGGCCTCACATGGTCAAACAGGCACGCTCCCAGGAAGAATCCTTGGCCTCGTGGCACGGCGGCCGCGCGTCCATCTACCACCAAACTGGCGCCTTCCTTGTCGCCAAGTTCAACATAGCTGGTGACTTTTTTCAGGTGCTGTCCGGTGATGAGCGGGCCGAGATCGGCTTCATCCTTCGCGCCATCTCCCACGCGCAGTCCAGTGATGCGCGTTCGCAGCTTCTCGATCAGCCGGTCGGCCGTCTGGTTCCCGACAACGACAGCCACGCTGATAGCCATGCAGCGTTCGCCCGCCGATCCATAAGCTGCGCCTGCCAGCGCGTCGGCAGCCTGATCCAGATCGGCGTCCGGCATCACGATCATGTGGTTCTTCGCGCCGCCCAGGGCCTGCACGCGTTTGCCATGCTTCGTGCCCTCGCGGTAGACATATTCCGCGATAGGCGTGGACCCCACGAAGCTCACAGCCTGGATTGACGGATCGGCAAGGATGGCATCAACGGCTGCTTTGTCGCCGTGCACAACGTTGAACACTCCATCCGGAAGGCCTGCCTCCTGCAACATCTCCGCCAGCAGAACCGAAGAGCTCGGGTCACGTTCACTCGGCTTCAACACGAAGGTATTTCCGCACGCCAGAGCGATGGGAAACATCCACATCGGCACCATTGCCGGAAAATTGAACGGCGTAATGCCTGCCACCACTCCAAGCGGCTGCCTCATCGACCAGCTATCGATGCCGGACCCTACCTGCTCGGTATATTCGCCCTTGAGAAGTTGCGGAATGCCGGTTGCAAATTCGAGGACCTCGAGGCCGCGAGTCGCCTCCCCTCTGGCATCGGAAAGCACCTTGCCGTGCTCGCAATTAATTAGGGCTGCAACCTCTTCCAGCCGGCGTTCAAATATCTCACGGAATCGGAACAGAACTCGAGCGCGCCGCAATGGCGGCTGCGATGACCACTCCGGAAATGCTGCCGCAGCCGCAGCCACCGCACGGCTAATCTCGGCTTCGTTCGCCAGAGGCACGCGTGCCTGAACGGTGCCTGAAGCCGGATGAAACACATCGGCAAAGCGCAACGAGGCGCCTTGCACGCGAGCGCCCGCAATCCAATGGGTGACCTGGGGGATTTCTGCGTTGGAAGACTGGACCGGTGAGGAAAGAGGGGACGTAATAAGAGAGGACATCAGCTTGCTCCCTTCATCGAAGGCTACATAATAGCAGGGCTGGAAGGGCCCTAGCCTTGAGGACCGCGCTGGAGCGCTCACCCTGTGTAGCTGGAAAGCTCTGCCAATGTGCGTGCCAGAACTTCGACACCCGCAGCAATATCCTGAGTCTTAGCAAACTCATCAGGGCGATGACTCACGCCACCGCGGCATGGAATGAAGATCATTGCTGCCGGTGCGATGCGCGACATGAAGAGCGAATCGTGGTAGGCACGGCTGACCATCTCGCACGAGCTAACCCTCGCCGCATCACAGGCAGCGCGAATCGCTGCCAGAACACGCGAGGACGACGACGCTGGGGCGTCCGCATTGAGCATCTTAAACTGAATTTCAACCTGCCGTTCGTGCGCGATGTTCTTCCCGGCGCCCCGAATCTGCTCCAGAATACTGTCGCGCCGCTCGCCGTCGATGTCCCGTAAATCGACGCCAAGCTTTACCCGGCTTGGAATGCTATTGATTGCTCCCGGATATACCTCACACGTTCCCACTGTGGCTACCGTATCGATAGCGCCCGAGTTCCGGGCGAGCCTCTCGATGGCAAGAATCAGCTCCGATGCAGCGCAAAACGCATCGCGCCTCCCAGGCATGAGAGTGCCTCCGGCATGGCCGCCCTGGCCTTCAAGGACAATCAGAAAACTCGCGGGGGCGGCGATCTCGGTTACGATGCCGATCGTGATATCCTCTCGCTCCAGAATCGGCCCCTGCTCGATGTGAAGCTCGACGAATGCTGAGTAGAATCCATCTGGCAGACGAACCGACGCAAGATTGCCGAGGAAGCCGGCCTGCTTGCGCAAAGACTCGAGGGTGTTTCCGCCGCTATCACGCAGAGTGTCGTCAACCTCCGGTCGAATAGTTCCGGACAACAGACGGCTTCCAAGACAACCGACGCCAAAACGCGTCGGCTCCTCTGAGGTGAACTGGATCAACTCGATCGGTCGCGTTGGCTGAAAGCCGCGGGCCTTCAATGCGCGAATGGCCTCCAGCCCACCGAGCACTCCCACGACGCCATCGAATTTGCCCGCGTACGGTATTGCGTCGATATGAGATCCCGTAGCCACGGCGGGCAGGTCAGTACGCGAGCCCGCCCATCGAGCAAAAGTGTTTCCCACTGCATCTGTGCGGACCGCTAACCCCACTTCGTCGAAGCGCTTATTCAACCATGCTCGCGCGCGCAGGTCCTGCTCGCTGAACACGATCCGCGTCACCGCGGGAGGTTCAATCTCGGATATGGCCGCAAGAGCTTCGATCTCCTGCGCGATGCGTTGCTGATCGATCTGAATCCGCATAATCAGTCCAGGGGATGGCGGTTCCAGTCTTTATAGATGAGGTATTTTGCCGGGACCCTTCCAATGGCTCCGAACCACTGCGGGCAGTAAGGTGCCATCCAGATAAAGTCTCCCGCGGTCACTCGATACCATTCGTCGTCAAGTCTGTAGATGCCGCCTCCATCGAGCATGAGCAGGCCGTGCTCCATGACGTGCACCTCGACCATACTCAAACTAGCACCTGGCTCGTAGCTCATCGTGTTTACTGCGAAATCGAATGCCATCGTGTCCGGCAGAAGCGAGCGTACAAGAAGATCGCTGTCGCCCATTAGCGGCTGCGCCTGGATCGATGGCTCGCGTCCTACCAGCAGTGACGGGGGAGGAGTATTTGTAACCGGGCGGTATCTCTGCTCGATCATTGCGACGCGCGCCGCTTGCCGAGCATGGATGCGATGCGCGGTATCCTGCGGAATGTAGGCATAGTCATCCTTGATGAGGGTGTGCGTATCCGACCCGCACTCAAGCGTGACCGTACCGCCGTCGAGGACATACATGAAACGCTGTCCCTTCGCGGTCCCCATTGAACCGCCTGCTTCGAATTCAACGGTGTATTGGGTGAATCCAGCGCCCAGAGCAGGCGAAGCGTGCACAATTACATTCGCCTTCAAACCGCCAGGGATCTGGGTACGGATAAAAGTGTCCGGTGTGTGAATGAGATGGCTTGAGCGCCGTACGCTGCGCGTTTGTCCCAGATTATGCACGTTGCCTGCTCTCTTTCTCCGTTACGAAGGTCGTGAACTCTTCAAGAAAACAAAGGCCCGCTAGAATCGCCGCCTCAACATCCTCTGGCAACACGCGCTCGTCAGGGTGATGGCTGATCCCGCCGGGACTGCGCAGAAAGATCATCGCAGCGGGGAGATGCGGAGCCATTACCATGGCATCATGCCCGGCGCCGCTTGTCATTCGGATGGGCCTAAAACCAGCATCTCGAGCTGCCTTCTCGGCAAGCGAGGTTACCGCAGAACCAAGTTGCACGGCCGGCTGCGTGTGGTACTCCTCGGTCTCGATTGAGAGACCACGGACCACGGCTATAGCACGCGCCTCTTCCAGAAGAGCCTCAACGGCGCGTCTGCGAACGGCGTCGTCCGCATGGCGGACATCGAGACTGCAGCGCGCAACGCCTGGGATTATATTGATGCTGCCGGGCTCGACGGATATCTGACCTACGGTCGCCACCAATCCCTCCACGCCGGATGCAATACTTTCGCACCGTGTCATCCAAACGGCCGCCGCCGCCAGGGCGTCATGCCGCAATGCCATGGGTGATGTCCCGGCGTGGCCCGAGCATCCCTGAAAGACAAGATGGCAGCGGCTCTGCCCGACGATTGATTCCACGATACCCAAGGGAAGGTTAAGGCTCTCAAGCACCGGGCCCTGCTCGATGTGGAACTCAAGATATGCCGCCGTCTCCGGAGTCAATGAACTCGCAGTTGCCTCCGGATGATCCGCGCGATACTGTGCGATGGCTTCACGGACACTGACTCCTGACGCATCCTTGCTACCCAGTAACTTCACATCTGAAAGTGTGCCCGCCAGAGCGCGGCTCCCGAGGAACGGAACGCCAAAGCGTGTCCCCTCCTCATCAGAGAAGCCTATGACTTCGATAGCGAAGGGCATGCGTCGTCCGCCAAGTCCTTCCACTAACGCCAGCCCCATCAATACACCCAGCACGCCATCGTAGGCGCCAGCGTTGCGCACGGTATCAAGATGCGAGCCAATTAGCAGGGCCGGTGACGATTTTCCTGACTCGGACGCATATACACCGCGTAGATTGCCGGCACTGTCAACATTGACGCTCATGCCGGCGCACTCCAGCCACGGGCGGATGCGTCTGTGAACCTCTTCCATGGCGCCAGACAGAAACGTCCGCAGAATCTCGCCGGGCTTATCCGTACAGGAAGCCACGATCCGAATGCGCGCCAGCAGGTCGGACGCCGCTTTACGTGCGCTCGCCGCTCTCTGCGAACTCGTCGTCGTAGCGTTCACCACTCTCTCCGCACGCACGCTTCGATGGAGCCATGAGGCTCATCCGTCGGAACGAAGATATGGTTGGGATTGTCTTGCCCGAAGGCCGATAGATCGACGAGATTGCA
>Ga0126381_100004617_pt1 | contig 15030 bp, 8 predicted proteins | sample PanSoiMetPlot_28_FD_96465 | JGI IMG/M metagenome (GOLD analysis project Ga0126381, IMG submission 96465) | Tropical forest soil microbial communities from Panama - MetaG Plot_28 | ecosystem: Environmental > Terrestrial > Soil > Tropical forest > Bulk soil | place: Panama | collected 2016-02-17
CCCGATCCGAAAGGAACTCCGCCGAAGTTGAAGTTCGGGATCACGTTAGAGGTGTTGGCGTCCGGATAGAGCAGCGGAATGTTGATGCCCGAAACAGAGCGGTAGTAGGGGCTGCCGGGGACGGGTGGATCGCCCGGGATGCCGTTCACGGTGTACCCGAACTGGAACTCGTTCGTCAGCGTTTCGTTGATGATGGTCGCCGCGTTCGCAGTGAAGGACCAGCCATAGGTCGGGGCGTAGAACGGAGTCAGGCCCAGATTGTTGCTCGTGTCAGCGCGCCCGTAAGGAACGTTCTGTGTCTGCTTGTTAACTAGCCCGCGGAAGAAGAGGCGCCACTTGTCGCTTACGTTGTAATCTACGCGATAAATCTGATCGTACGAAGGCTGTGAGCTTGGGATTTGCGATTGGTAGTTGTAGCTAGGCTGGCCGACCGTATTCGGCAGCGGAAGCCAGTTCAATATCGACGGACCGTAGGGGCTGAAGCGCGTCGAGGGAATCTGCGCGTTGGGGAACGGAAGTCCTTGCGGGTTCGCGGCGGAGCGCGTGTTGGGATCGTAGATGACCTGCAGAGCTCCGGAGGCGTCGCGCGTGTTCGAGAAATCACCCGTTCGTTGGGCGGCGGTCGGCAAAGTAATCTGGTGTAGCGTGCCGGGAATGATGTTGTGGTTCCATTCCTGCGACATGAAGCCGAACAGTTTGTCTTTATTCCGATTGAAGTGGCCGGGGATGTAGATCGGTCCGCCGAGGGTCCAGCCTGCGTCCATGTAGCGATAGATGGGACGCGCAATTCCGCTGAAGTTGTTCGTGAAGGAGTTCGCGTTCATGAACTCGCCGCGCTTGAACCAATAACCGTCACCATGGAAATCCTTGGTGCCAGCCTTGGTAACCACTTGGATCTGCGCGCCATCATTGCGGCCGAACTCAGCTGTCTGCGCATTCGTGGATACTTTGAACTCGGAAATAGCGTCCATGCTGATGCGATACGCGAACTGCTGATTAACGCCAATGTCGGTAACATTTTGGCCATCGAGCGTGAAGTTGTTCTGCGCGGTGCGTCCGCCATTCGCACTCACGTCGCCCGTGCCGGAATCGGCGGCGATGCCGGGGATGGTTTTGAGGAGGCTCGTATAGTTGCGGCCGTTAATAGCGACATCGACGACCTGCTTGCCCGTTACGACTCCCGCGCGCTCCGCATTCAAGGTTTGAAGCTGAACTGCGGCGGCTTCGACGGTGACCGATTCCCCAACGGCTCCGACTTCCAGCGCGATGGGCGCGAGGCCGAGGCGGTCACTTACGTCGAGCGTAATGTTATTTTGCGTGTACTTCTTGAAGCCTTGCGATTCGACGGAGACGGTGTATTTTCCGGCGAGCACTGGCGTAAAGGTAAAGGTCCCTTCGTTACCCGTGGTGGTGGTTCGCGAGGAGCCTGCGCCTTGTTCTTCGTTAATTAGTGTGACCTTCGCGTTCGGCACGGTTGCGCCTTGCGCGTCCTGGACGACGCCGCTAATAGAGCCGGCATTGTTTTGAGCGTTTAAGATTGCGGCGGAGAAGAACAAAGCCGCGATTAGAACGGAGCGAGTCTGCTTGGACATCTAAAACCCCTTTCTACGCTGTACTAGTAACCCCGTACTGCGTGTTGGGGGTGATTATATAACAACGATTTGTCGGTGTAACGGGGGTATCACATTGACGCGGCGCGTTGTTATAGCGATACGGGGATGCTAATTACCAATCCGCGCCTCTGGTTGCGGTGGCAATTAGCTAATTATCACAGTCTCTATTCGATTTAAGAGAGGATTTGTCCCGGCCGCCCGCAAGTTTGTGCGGAAGTACAAAGGTTCGCGGTGAAGTCAAAGTCTTCAAACAAGTTGAAGGCTCCATCAATAGGACGTCTTCTCAAAGATTAGTGTTAGGGAAATCCGAAGGTCAAGCAATGCCATCCGGAAGGTCTGCCACGCCGAATTCTGCCCTTCGCGCAGGACGATGATGTTCACGGATCCTGTGGCCCCCACGAATTTATTATCAGTTTATCTGAATTATCTGGGGACCCTTAATTTGAGCTGAGGATCGTTATCCACGCGAAGGCACGCGCCCCTCTTCATAATCCAAGAGGAGAACCCTCTCGCGGTCGCACAACAACGTGGCATGTCGCTTCGCGAGGCGGCAGAAACTCTCAGCCAAGCTGCTTCATATCGGGACCCTGGTCAAAAACAACTCAGCAGGGAAAGTGCGCTGACCGCCGCCGTAGCCCACTTTGTTAGCTCGGGAGCGACGTTAGATCGCCATTTGGCACGTCTTAAATTACCGATCTCAGTCCGGAAACCTGGGACCCAAATTGCGTGATCACGGTGCTCGGAATCTTGGGCGCAGACGCGTTAACTAACGGGAATCACGCCGAAGGTGCTCGTAAGTTCTTGAAAAGATGGTAGCGCTAACGGGAATCGCCCGGACTTTCCGCCTCCTCATGTTCCTGTAACTTACTGAAACCGCAAACCTAGGAACCGCTCAATTCGCAAGAATCTCAACTTGTTGGTACAAAATATGTAAACGCCCCGCCCCGCTTACTTGCGGAACTCCCGTTCGCCTGTAATGACTATCCGGCCCGAGGCGGCACTATTGCGTCGGATGCGGGGACCAGATATTGCACGTGCTCTCGGTCGACCTCCGGCAGTGCGGAGGGTGCGGGGCTCACAGCGTGCCAGCGAAAGCGGGTTCGCATCCAGTAACGGAGTTCCAACGTCTTCCATGCCCAACAGAAAAGTTCGATAGTCGCCACGCGGGGAGCCACACGTTCGAGAATCAATAATTTACGGACGCGCTGTACGGATGTTCCTGCTGTACGGATGGTTCAGACGGTAGAGGGGCGCCGCATGGGAGACACTTCTTGTGGACGCCACGCCAACCGGAGAATCGGTTCCTCGTCAGAGTACGCGCTTCGCTGATCTGAGGCGGCCAGAAGCGGTCCGCGCATCGCTCATGCCGCCGGTAAAGCGAGATGCAGAGGGTGGACCACCGACTCGAAGTGCGTCGAGAAATAGTTGGCTACGCGCGAGGAAGATCTCGACCAACGAATACTGGGCCAGCACCGGCTTGCACTCGCACGGCCTCGGCAATTCCTGGAAGCGCAGGGCGTGTCTGCACGCAGCAGATGACGGGTCGATCATCTGGAGACCTTTAAGAACGACTCGCGATCTCGTAAGGTCTGCTCGAGGATTCTTCAAATTGGCTCATTCCGGTTGAGGGGAAAGGCGCATCTGATCACGCACACATCGCGAATGGGAAATGAGGGTGCATTTTTCACTGCCAACTCGGTTCTACTTCTTTATAATCCCCGAACCGGGGTCTCGCACGAGTTGATTGAAGCGCTGCTCTTCGCTGGGGACGCAGAAGAGTTCCTGAATCTCAGTATTAGGAGCGAGGCGAAACGTCTTTTTTTCGCTCACCCAAGGCTTAGTGTAAGCTTTGGGTGCGTTGATCACCATGTTCAGTTCGAGTGTGTCGCGATCGACACGGCGATAACGTTCTTCTAATGTCATATCGTCACTCACCGGATTGCCGAAATGATCGAGCCACGTGCGCTCGTCGAACCCGAGTGACTTGACAACGAAGGTGTCGCCTTCCCATTTGCCGATTGAGTAGCCCATCCACTGCGGATCTGGATCTTTCGGAAGTGACCTGCCGTCGGTCCAGATCACGCGATAGGAATGCGCCCACTCAAAGAATTGATAGATCCGATTCGGTGTCTGCACGAATTCCATAGGATAAATCGAAACTTCGAGAAAGATATTCCTCGGCATACCGAGTGGATCGCAAGTGCTCATCGGATCGTTGCCGAGCCCGCCAGGGACTGCCCGCGGTCCGTAGACGGGTTTCGTCATGTCGAACTTGGACTTGCCCCAATCCGTCATAGGCGGAGTTTCGTTGCTCATCGTGAGCATATTGCCGCTTCGTCTCCAGACCCCGCTGAGATCATGCGGATCGTGGGGAATTGAAGGCCCAGGCGGTTGCGCGGCTTTTGCGCGAGCTTTCGCTTGTCCCTGCGCGACTAGAAGCGGAGTGAACGTCAACACGCTAAGAACGACCAATACGGACGCATAGTTCTTCGCCATTTGTTATTGCTCCGGACCGATCTGTAGCGGCTTGCCGTTCACCATCATATTCGCGCGGCTGAGAAGACCGACGGGTGTTCCAAATCGGTTGGGGCGAAGCGTAACCTTAATTTGATCGCCAGCTTTCAAAGTTGTTTTGCTCCATCCGGCGGCCTTCAGAACGCCTGGGCTGTTCATTTCCCCCGCCCAATGCACAACGTTCCCGTTGTTGTCTTTCACATCGAACAGGACGAAGACATGCGGGTTTGACCAAGAGAATTCCGTCACTGTTCCTTCCAATGTGACGGTTTCCGTTACGCCGGTATAATTGCTGGTCCCGTGGTGCGCCGTAGCAGGAGTGGAAAACAGGCAATAGGCCAATGAACAGAGCAGTAGAGTCTTCATACGGCACTCGATTCTATACCCCAACCGAGGCAGTGAAAAGGGCTATCCTAGCGGTTTCCGCCGCCGAAAGAAATTCAATTTGAATGGTTAATCCTGTGGAACTGGCGAGAGGCACTGTCTGTACCTCCGGAGTGGGCAATCGCTAATCGTAGATTGGTGGAACAGCGATCCAAAGGGTGTCGGCTCGACTGGTACAGACCAACGCACTAGCGCCCACCATCTTCCAAATCCTTGTTTGATCAGCTTCATTTTGCGAGGAATCCGAGGTTTACCACGAATCCGTTCTTGTCACCGCCAAATTGATTGAGCGGTCTACGATAACCGCCGCCGACCGAGAACCTTCGCGTGAATCTGTCGCGGAAGCCAATCGTCAAGTCGATAGGGTCTTCCGCGCCCGATGTGGTGTTCGGCGTATGCGCGCCCACGAAAATATCGGCTGTGGACTCCGCCACAAATTGAATTCTGGTCGAGCGTGGGATCGTAACTCCGAAGCCTAAAGGGATGTCCGATCTCAGTTGGAATAAGCTGATATGTGCCGGCTGGCTGACGTAGCGGTAGCCTGCGTTCAGGAACAACTGAGCTATGTCGCCGATATTTCGGCTCACAATTCCGTCGACGCCGCCTTGCAGATCCGCGGTTCCAACAGGATGCGTTTCCAGGAACGTGACGGCCTTATGGACGGGCAGATCGAAATAAGGACGAATCGCCAGGCCGAGCGGAGCGCCCTTCGACTCGGAGAGAATGGCAATTTTCAGTCCGAAAAACATATCTCCCGCCGCGCCGCCCGACTGTACCAGCCCGGCGAAAGGATAAAGGTTGTAATACCCTGCCGCGCCGGTAAGCGCGCCGGACGGTGTGGCCGGATTGCGTAGTTGAGGAACGGTGCTGCTACCAGGCATCAGTTCGGAAGGGAGCGGCTTAGCGCCCGGTGTTTTGTTGCCGAAAAAACCAAGCGCTTGCTGTCCAAAGCTCAATTCATCCTGGCGATTCGTGATAACGTCCGTATGGGCTTCGAAGCCGACGCCCAGTTCGATCCGGCTGGTGATTCCGATCGCAGCGGCGAAACCTAGCGTGCTGACTACGAGTTCACCCGGGTTCCGGTTGATGCGATCATACGACGTCGAGACTACGATCCGGTGAGCGGCAAGTGTATCCGCCGTGAAGACCCTCCAAAGTCCAGTATTGCCGTAAACCGTTAAGGAAGGGTACGGAGCAGGCTGTTGGGGTTGGGAAACGGGCGGCGGATTTGCGGGCGCAGTTTGTGCGGGAGCTTGTGGCGCGGCTGGCTCAGCAGTGGGTCTCGGGGCCGCTCCCGCTGGCGGAGTCTCGGCTCGGCCAAAGAAACGGATGCGCACCACGAAGTGCCGACCTTCGCTGCCGTAAAACGTTCGATAGTCCGCCGCTCCTACGACATTGTTCACGGCCGTCGGGTTGAGCTGATTCGTGAGATTGTCAACGCCGCCTCGCAAAGCGAAACGGTAACCGTGCAGCGTTATCATGCGCTCGATCGCAAGATTGAGATCGAAGTTCACGGGAAAGCGATAAGAGTTCACCGGTCCCTCAACCAGCCCATACTGATCGCGCACCGAATAAGGAAACCCGGTGCGGAGATCGGCAAGCGCCGAAAATGCCCAATTTTTCCATGGAAGCGGTAGATAAGCCCAGCCCAGAAAACGGTTCGGCGCGTCCCAGGGCATTGGCGCGAGATAAGGCAGAACTTGTATCGGCTCGCTCATGGGTTCGATCACCGCATTCGAAACAGCGCGCGACCGCGTATAGGCAGCCATCCATTCGAATTGCCCGGCAAGTTTCTGGCGGATGGAAACCCGGATCGAATCGAAATCGTCACGCCGGAGATTGGTCAGCTGATAGAAGCCAGGGGACGTACCGGCCGGCAGCGGCAGTAGCGAAGGAGGCGCGTAAGGATCTTGGGCGTTGGCATAGGTCAGCAAATCTGCCCCGCGACGGCGCAGATATTTGAGCGACAGCACAATGCGCGAGGAAAGCTGGTGATCGAGATCGAGATTCCAGTTTGTTGCGCGTGGCAGAACCAGATGCGAGTTCGCCGTTTTGAATTGTGTAGGGACCGCAGGACCAGCGGGAACGCCGTTAGCGTATGTCGTCGTCATCGCGATTTGGTCATGCGGAAATCCGAAGAGGTCCAGCGTTATGGGGTCGCGCGTGATCGAATAACCGCCCGACAGTTTGGTCCGATCCGCGTGAAATGGAGACCAGGAGAAACCTAACCTTGGCGACCATCCGGAATCGCCGACACGCTGATCCCAATCCCAGCGGAGGCCGAGCGTGAACTCAAGATTCTTCGCCGCATGCCAAGTGTCGAGAAACCACCAGGCTGCATCGACGTCGTGAACCCCGAAACTCGCCGGAGGACCGAATAACGTTTGAGTGAGCAACTGGCCGGACAATCCGAGGACGCTGTACCCGGTTCGGCGGAAATCGCCGTAATAATGAAGTAGGTCGGCGTCCGCGCCCGTTTCAATCTGATGTTCGCCCATGAAATGAAATCGCGGGAGGTAGGCGTGAGTCCGGCCTTCGTTTCTGGACGCCGTTTGATATCCATTCACGAAGTAATTCCCGGAGTTGCCATCGGGAGAGAAAACGTACAACTCCTGTCCCTGCGGCGTCTGGCTTACGGAAAACTGGTTGTTGGCGTATCCGAAGTCGATGAGCGCGCCGCGGCTGAAAGTAATCTGATCCTTGATGCTTCCGAAGTACTGCCTGGTGTCCACGCTTGAAGTTGTAGACACCGGATTCAGCGGACCGAGGCCGACCCGCTCCTGGTTGTTAATGTTAACCAGGAAATCCGTAAACAGGATGTTCGAGGACGATAGATTAAACTGCGTATGGAGAAGATTGCTCGCGAGCAGTCCGCTGCGCGTGTTCTGGTTCGACGGAAGGCCGGTGACCAGCGACTGGGTATATTCAAACGAAGCCATATCGGAGAACCAGGCTTTTCCGCGCAGAATGGGTCCTGTAACACCGAAACGCGGATACCAGTTGCCAAGGCGAACTCCCTGTTGGATGCTGAAGCCCGGGATGAAATTGGTGACGCTGAAATGAAATTTATCCGTGCCGTTTTGAGTGTCGATTGCGATGACTCCGGCGGATCCCTTTCCATACTCCGGGGAGTAGCGTCCCGAGGATATGTCAACCGAACGAATTCCCTCTACAGAGAGTGTTGAAGTGAGCTGCCCGTCGATCGGGTTCGTGAGATTAAACCCATTCAGCAGGTACAAGACCTGGTTTTGCGAAGAACCGTTCAGATGCGGGGCGCCGGAGGAGTCCTGCAGCACCTCCGGCACAAGCTTGAGGCTGTTCAACAAGCTGTGACTCGCGGCGTAAGGGATGTTGTTGATCTGGGTGCCAGAAAGCCGCTCCTGATGAGTCGTGCCCGTCAATTCGACGGGCGAGGTCTCCTCCGCGACATTTATTGACTGAAAGACCTCGCGGACCGTGGAAATGGTCGCGGTCAGTTCTTGTGAAGCGTTTGTGATTTGAATCGGCTGATCGCGCAATGGGTAAAACCCGTCACGTTCGACACTGAGCAGATAGTTTCCGGGTTCGGGAAAGGAACCCTTGAAAGCGCCAGTAGGATCGGATTGTTCTTGAAAAACAATTGCCGCCGGTGCGGATTCGGATCCAACTGTCCGAATAGTGACGCGCGCATCGCGCACTGGCGATCCGTTCTCATCGAGGACGCGCCCCGTCAACATGGTCTTAGCCGCCCACGCCGGGTTGGCGAGGGCTCCCAGGCAAAGTAGACCTGCGATCACGCAAAGCTGAAAACGCTCCGTTTGCGTCACCACTCCAATCATAGGGCGCCTCGAATCGACAACGTGGGCGTTTCAAAATCTTGGCGGAGGTGCTGGATTTCTTAGACCGCAGTGGTGTTGAGATTGTCCCTGCCCGTTGACATAATCTGTGAGATGTCACCTAGTCCAGTCACACCGTCACCTGTTGGATTCTGCGCGGCAGTTCCGCTTTCCCAGTGCACCGACATTGACAATTTCTTCCAAACGCGAAAGGCACAGGAATACATCAAATGGTTTAATGCGACGCTGGCAAACCGGGGCGCCTGGGCTGATGTCATGCTCGTGGATTCCCCCCAGAACGATATCGGATTTCATAGCTTCTGGAACCGGATTAATTTGATTTTTGGTGGAACGATAAACCTGCTCCAGTTCGTTGCTCTGATGAGCATTCTCTCGAACGAGTGTCGTGGCGATTTCGCTCCACAGACCGAAAAGATGGGAAATCCCGGGCACCATGGGATGGCCTACTTGTTTGATGCGATCCCTGGATTGAAACGTTCCTACAATACACTCAAGGGAAACAAAACGGTTTTTGATTGTTTCAATAATGAGCAATATATTGCCGCTCACGGAGCAAAAGCAAACGGTAACCTCGCGCGAACGCAGGATCATCGCTGGGCGGGGGAATCGTGGCCGGCCGAAGTTTCGACGGCTCCAGATCCCACCGTCGCAGGTTTCATTCTGGAGGCGGACTTCATGAAGTTTCGTGGCCGCGGCTTCATCCAAACCACCGGCCGGCCGAACTATATTGCTCTGATAGACTTCGTGAAAGCGTATAGAGGAGAAAACGGAACCATCGGCTTCTTTCAGAAGCGCTGGGCCGCAAAGCCATCCGATCAGATCGCTTTCGAGAGCAGTAACGATGATTGGGATCGTTTGTTTCAGCAAACAGACCTGATTATCGCCGCCGAAGCGGTTCGCCTGCACAATACAAATTCCGGTGGCTACCTTGCCTTGTCCTCAGATCCTGCAGTTCTGAACGGCACGGGGAAGGGATCGCTTTTCGACATGGGATTAAAGGTCAGCGGCGCTACCAGCTATGCGCAGACGTTTCGTACTCGCGTTAACGCGGTGCTGGCTGCGATTTAGTGAAGAGCTTCTCGCGAGGGCCGGTAGTCTCCGCGTTCATATCTGGGTTCCCAGTTCCGGAATTATGAGGAGTTTCTAGTTCCGCTCGCGAACGACAAAATTTTCCAGCGCGGCCTTTCGCAGAAGACTGGGAGGGAGCAATCCCTGCCAAAAAAATGAGATCGTGGAACCGCTGGACGTTAAACTTCGCACCGAGTTCCCTTTCCACAGCCGAGCGGATCTCGCGCAGCCGTGTGTAGCCATCGAAATAGGAGACCGCTTGACCGCGGGACCGGAACGTATGGCGTTCCATCTCTTCTGTCACGAACGCCTCGGAGAGGCAAAGGTCTCTTTGGAGAATCTGCATGCTTGAGCCGGCGTGACCTTTCCCTGTTGCAACTCCGGGTAGAGGAAAGCTCGAGCGGCGCGAAGAATGCGAAGCTGCAGTGAGATGAGCTTGCCGTCATCTGGCATGTAAGGGAGCATGAACCACTCGGAGTAGAGTCCCGATCCTTCGAAGTTGGTGTTATTGAAGGCAAACAATGCGCGGGCCAGTGAAACACCCCGTTCAATCATCGCGTCAAATTGTAATTCGTGACCAGGGCGGCTTCATGAGCCGTCAACGTCCGCGAGGCGGCTCCAAATTCCCTCTCGGCGTCCACGAATCCTGACGCGATTGAACCCTATGGTGTAATCAATGTGTGATCAACAATTTCTGCCCCGAAGCGGCCAACCGAGGTCAAATCATGGATGACAATTGCGGTCGCAGTAGGGGTGCCGCTCTCGGCCAAAGTTGGTTTTCATCGATCATCTTCCGTTTGTTCGTAAACGCGATCGCTGCGAAGGCAAGGAGGTTTAGGAACAGCCCGACGAAAACCATCTCAATGGATTCCGTTTGGTCTTATACGCGATGAGCGCACAGGCCAATCCGACGAAGACGCTGGTCACCACAGCGATGAAGTATGCGCCTGCTTTGAAAAAGTTCGAAATGCGTCCAGTGTGGGAGCCAGATCTCCAATTTCCGCAACCTGCATCCCGTTTTTCCTCGTATTTTGATTAGCTCGTTCGAACGGGCCAAAGTCTCAAACGGAACTTCGAGCTGGAATGGCGATGAACGTCCATCCTTTTCACGGCATATTTACCTCTCATTGATCCATTTGTAACGCAACTATGGCAATCTCACAGTCTTAGCGGTTAACATCCTGACTTTGACAAAACTGGAGAAAACTGTGCCTTTCTTCGTGCTGAAGCGACGTTGTGTGTTCAGTATCATTGCGACGCGCGTGCTCGGGCTCGTTTGCCTCTTGGGTCTCGCCGGATCGTTCGCCGCGTTGTCCGCGCAGGAGAACGCGGGCTCCGTGCGGGGTACCGTCGTGGATCAGGCTGGTAAGGCCATACCGGGAGCTGCGATTGCGATTCGCGGAGCAGCGCGGGGCAATCAGGTCACCGTCGCCGATTCCGCAGGTCAGTTCACGATATCCGGGCTGCCGGCCGGCACGTATTCGGTCCAGGCTTCGGTAGCCGGATTTGCCGTTTTGGAGCGGCAAGTCACCGTCACCGCCGGGGACGCAGCCGAGATTTCGCTGTCTCTGAAAGTGGCTTCGGTTTCCGAGGAAGTGACCATTGAGTCCGAGGCCGATCCTTCCTTAGCGTCGCAGCAGGCGCCCGTGAAGGCTCTGCTCGATACGGAGTCGCCTCGCAGCGAGATCCCGAGCGCCTACATCCGTCAATTCACCTCGCCGACCACCGACTTTGCTGACATCCTGCAAGTGGCGCCGGGCGTTGTCACCTATGCCACCAACGGCATCGGCAATGGCCAGTCCAAGAATTGGTTCCGCGGATTTTCCGACGGCGCCTTTACGATGACGTGGGATGGTGTGCCTTTCCAGGACTCCAACGACCCGACTCATCACTCGTGGGCGTACGTGCCGGCGCCGGCCATTAGCTACGTGGACTTTGACCGCAGCCCCGGCACGGCCTCGGACGTGGGCCCGACGAACTTCGGCGGTTCCGTGCACATGTTCTCGCCGAAGATGGGCGACAACATGACGTTCAAGTTTGCCGAATCTTATGGGTCCTTCAACACCAACCAGATCCTGGGTGAGTTCAACTCCGGCAGCTTCCTCAAGAACAAGGCTAACTTCTGGCTTGAGGCCCACCACAACAACTCGGACGGGTATCAGACTTTTAACTACCAGCAACGCACTGCCGCGACGGCAAAGTTCAACTACGCGTTTTCCGAGAAGACCTATCTCACCCTGGTCGGCACTGTGGTGGTGGTAGACAGCAACACGCCCGACGCCGATCCCACCCGCCAGCAGATCGCCGATCATGGCCTGAACTACATCATGGACGGCAATCAGTTCAATAAGGATGGCACATACAACGCGATGTACTACAAGAACTTTAGGTACCACGTGCCAACCAACTTCGAAGTCATCACCTACGGCACCGAGTTCGGCGGCGGCTGGAGGTTCGAGACCAAACCTTATACGTACTCCTACTCGAATCACCAGCACCTAATGAACGACCAGACCCAGGACTCGCTGCATCAAGTTACGGTGGGCCCTGCCAGTTGGAGAGACAAGCTGAATCAGTACAATCGCGCCGGCGACATCACAACCTTGAGCCAGACATCGAAGTATGGTGTCTTCCGCGTTGGCGTGTGGTACGAGTGGACAACCACTCACCGCTATCAGCAGAATGGCGATCCCCGGACCGGGGTCAACTCTCCCCTGCTCAAGGACCTCAGGTTTCACGAGAATTTCATTACAAACTCGGTGCAGCCTTATATCGAGTACCAGTTGGTTGCCATTCCCAGGTGGACGATCACAGTGGGGGTAAAGAGCGCGCTCTATACCATGAACCTGACGCAGTTTGCCGCCGGCGGCAAGGTCGTAGGGCCCCTCGGATGCACCTCACCATTGATCGCGGATTGCGCGGGAATCTCCACGAAGCACAGCGCTTACTACAACAACATCCTGCCCTCGGTCGCGGCCAACTACCGCATCACCAATATCTGGTCGGCGTATGCCCAGTACGGCCGCGGCAGCCAGATTCCTCCCAGCGCCGTATTTGATGTGGTCGGCGCGCTGGTCGCCGTTACGCCTAAACCGACTGTTGCCACTACCTTCCAGGGAGGGACAGTAGTTAAACTCAGCCACCTGAGTTTTGATGCGGACGTTTACCACGTTCATTTCGATAACGCTTATGCAAGCTATAAGGTGACGGACCCCACCAGCCCCAATTTCAACGATTCGTACTACTACGCCACTCCGCCCACGAACACGACGGGCTTTGAGGCGGAGGGCAACTGGTACGTGGGTCATGGCCTGAGCTTCAACTTTACCGGCACTGCCGGCAGCGCCAAATATGAGGCCAGCGCAGCTCAAACATTGGGCAACGGCTCGGTACTTGCGGCGACCCCATCGCTATGGGTGGCCTATGCGCCGAATTATACGGTCTCGGCGGGCGTAACCTACGTGGACAAGCGCTGGGCAGCCGGTTTTTTCAACAAACAAATCGGCCCCCGCTACGTGGACAACGGCGCGGTCCACGAGGCGACTCAGTTGGACTCTTTTTGGATGAATAACCTGTTCTTCAATTACGCGCTGCCCACGAACTCGTTCTTCAGGGGGTCGAAGGTCAAGCTGAGTTTCAACAATCTGTTCAACTTTCACGATGTAGTCGGACTGGCGCCCGGGGTTGCCGCAACCGCTGCCGTTCCCTACGTCCAGAGCGGCAGCGACACGTTGCAGCTCCTTCCTGGACGCAGCGTCATGGTCACCTTCGAAGCGGCTCTTAATCCGCGGAGGCGCTAGCGGAGCAGCTCGACTCATATATTGCCCGAATTTGCGGGACGCAGGTCCCGTAAGCAACTCGTCACGTCCGTTCGTCCCGTTCTGCCACATGGCCGGAGCTTCGGGGGAGTAGAGCAGTCAAGAATTGCCCGGCACGTTTGCCCACGGCGAAAGTTTGAGATGCGTCCAGTGCGGGGAGCCAAACCTTTTCTAACACTTACACCCCTCGAATTCATCGAAAACGACAGATTGACGGCCTGCTGTGGGGACTCTTGTGGGGATGCTCCTTAAATACCGTGAGTACTCCTTAGCGTTCGTGCGACTTACATCACCCAGAATTCAGAAGGCCGACGATCGATGCTTCCCGAGGCGCGTTCGTCGTGTAGTTTTTCAGTTATATGCGTGCGCTGCCGAATCGAAGATCGCGGCGGCTCGAAAGCAGATAGCTCGTGGTAAGACGAAGCTAGGTCACTCGCATTCTATGCCTGACCAAGCAACGCAGGACCACCCTCAGCCTTGAACACGCCAATCGCATCCTGATGGAGCGCCTCTGCTCTGCGCAGGATATGTTTGAAATCGGCATCGCCGCGAATCGGATCAAACCATGGATCAGAAGTAAGCTGCGGGTAGCAAAGGTAGCCGCTATTAATGGCCGTGTTTAGCTGGGCGATCGCGCTCGCGGTCTCTCCGAGATAGGAAAGTTGGCGTGCCCGTAAGGCCAAAAAACCGGAACCGTCGATGGCCGAGTAAGATAGATCGACCATGAAGAACAGCAAATGGGTGCGGCTGTTGGCTTACGTGACCGGTTCCGTGAACCAGGAATTGCTCTTGCAGAACGAATATCTGGCGGCCGAGAACCGGATTCTGAGAACAAGACTTCCTGTGAGATTGCGGTTGTCTAATCCGGAACGCATCACCCTTGCCGAGATCGCAAAGCGGTTGGGCCGGAAGCTTCTGGGGGAAATAGCGTGCGTCGCCAAGCCCGACACTCCTGGCGTGGTATCGGAAACTGATCGCACAGAAGTTTGATGGCTCCAAACATCGCCAGTATCCCGGAAGGCCACGAATCGATGCAAAACTGGAAGCTCTGATTGTCCGGATGGCCCGGGAGAACTCTGGTTGGGGCTACGACCGTATCGTCGGCGCGCTCTCCAATGTTGGTCACAGGGTTTCCGATCAAACCGTGGGTAACGTTCTGCGGCGCCACGGCATTGCTCCGCTTCCGCAACGCGGCCGGACGATGTCGTGGACAGACTTCCTGGCAGCGCACATGAGTGTACTGGCGGGAGCCGACTTCTTTACGGTGGAAGTATTGAAGTGGCGCGGCTTGGTAACCTATCATGTTCTGTTCTTTCTGCACCTGGAAACGAGACGGATCACCATCGCGGGGATCACCCGGCATCCGACCGGCGAGTGGATGGAGCAAATCGCACGCAGTGCAACCCAGGAGAGTTGGGGCTATCTTAATCGCGGTCGATACCTTCTGCACGACCGCGATAAGAAATTCTGTGCCTCGTTTCGCTCGGCGCTGACCGGAGCAGGCGTGAAGCTGATGATGCTGCCGGCCCGAAGTCCGAATCTGAACGCCTACGCGGAGCGCTGGGTTCGATCGGTGAAACAGGAGTGCCTCTCGAAGCTGGTGTTGTTTGGCGAGGGGTCGCTGCAGCGTACGCTCAACGAATTCACCGCCCATTATCATCTGGAACGCAATCATCAGGGTAAAGGGAACAAGCTGTTGACGCCGCTCGTAAAACAGAAGGGCCAGAAAGTCCACTGCCGACAGCGGCTCGGAGGTTTGTTAAAGTTCTACGCTCGCGCCGCATGAGTATTTTGGCC
>Ga0126381_100004618_pt1 | contig 15029 bp, 15 predicted proteins | sample PanSoiMetPlot_28_FD_96465 | JGI IMG/M metagenome (GOLD analysis project Ga0126381, IMG submission 96465) | Tropical forest soil microbial communities from Panama - MetaG Plot_28 | ecosystem: Environmental > Terrestrial > Soil > Tropical forest > Bulk soil | place: Panama | collected 2016-02-17
GAGAAGCGACAGACCTTTGTCGCGCTTGAGACGACGCGCCTTTGCGCCGATCTCGAGGACGCTGGTCGAGCCCGCATCGTCGATCCAAAGGGGAGCCGAGGAGATCTGGCCGAGAGCCTCGGTCATGCGGCGCCAGTCTTCGCGGCTCAGGTGGCCGGTACGGAATTTATGGGCATCAATTTGCGCGACGGACGCAACCAGGCGCTGCAGCAAGGATTCCTTGGACATTTCCAAGCTGAAAAAAGCGACGGGGCTGCCGGCGCGGATGGCGATGTTTTCGGCAATGTTGAGAGCCAGCGCAGTTTTGCCCTGGGAAGGACGCGCGGCGAGAATCAAAAGTTCGGAGGGCTGCAAGCCGGAGAGGAGTTTGTCGAGCTCGGTGTAGCCAGTAGAGACCCCGGTGATGCTTTTGCCTTCACGGAAAATCTTTTCGAGGCGTTCGAAATTATCGCGGACGATGTCTTTGACCGGGATGAGGCCGGCTTTCACGCGGTCTTCGGCGAGCGCGAAGATGGAGGATTCGGCGTTGTCGAGAATGGTGTCGGCGCCGTCTTCGCCTTCTAGCGCGCGCTGCTGAATGTTGTGCGTGGCGTGGATGAGATTGCGAAGCAGCGCTTTTTCGCGGACGATGCGGGCGTAGTGCTCGACGTTGCTGACGCGGGGCATGCCATCGGCGAGAGCCGCCAGATAAGGCGCTCCGCCAGAGGCTTCGAGTTCGCCGACACGGTGCAGGGATTCGGTCAGCGTGACCAGGTCAATGGCTTGCTGCGACTCGCCGAGCGCGATCATCTGATTAAAAACGCGCCGATGCTGTTCCAGGAAAAAATCTTCGGGCTTGAGATTTTCGATGGCCGCGTTGAGCGCGTGATTGTCGAGCAAAATCGCGCCAAGAATCGAGCGTTCGGCGTCCAGATTCTGCGGAAGCGGACGTTCGAGAGTGGCGTTGGCAGGCATGGAAAGAGTTTTTGTATTCGCCTTTTGTTCGCTTTATAACATTTTGTCCCGCGACAGGCAAGACCGGAGTGCAAAAAATTCCGTGACCGTTCGCTCCCGCGAAGGGATTGCGCGTATTGTGATGGCGCGGCGGCGCCGAGTCAATCCGGGTGTGCTGTGCAAAATTTCGGAAATCTGGAAAAGATTCTTAAGAAATATTCCCGGCGCGGCATTGTGGGATGATATGTAGCGCAAATCAGATTTTGCTGCGCCCGAGGAAGCCATGAGCAAAATAACCACGCAGAAATTCGTGCAGAGAAAATTTGCGGTCGCAGCTTTGCCGCTGGCGATCGGATTTTTTGCGATTCTGGCCGCTCCGATAACGCGAGCGCAGGCTACTGCGACGGCAACGCAAGCGGCGGAATATGCCAGCGCGAAGGACCAAGCGCGCGCGATAGCCAAGGAGTGGCTAGCGCGCGGGATTCCGGGTTTTTCGGTAAGCGTAGCCATTGACGGGAAGATCGTTTATTCCGAAGGCTTCGGTTATGCCGATTTAGAGGAGCGGGTTCCCGCCTGGCCCACGACAAAATTCCGGATTGGCAGCGTTTCAAAGCCTCTGACGTCGGCGGCTCTGGTAAGGCTCGTGGAAGAGAGAAAGCTGGACCTGGACGCGCCGATTCAGAAATATGTCCCGAGTTTTCCGGACAAGGGCGCGGTGATCACGGCCCGAATGCTGGCTGGCCATCTGGCAGGGATTCGCCATTACAAGGATGGCGAGGTGGACAGCCAAAAACATTACGACACAGTGTTGGGAGGCTTGGAGCGCTTTCAGAATGATCCGCTGGTTGTCGCACCGGGAACCAAGTTCAGCTATTCCAGCTACGGCTACAATCTGCTTAGCGCCGCGATTGAGGCGGCGTCCGGAGAGCCATTTCTCGACACCGAACAGAAATTGGTATTCACGCCGCTAGGGCTGCTGCGCACGACGGCCGACCAACCCGCACAGATTATCGAGCAGCGGGCGCGATTTTACTCAGGCGCGAAAGGAAAACCAAAGGAGAATGCGCCCTACGTTGACAACAGCTACAAGTGGGCGGGCGGAGGATTTTTATCAACCACGGAAGATCTGGTTCGCTTTGGGTCCGCATTCCTGAAGCCGGGCTTTCTGAAGGCTGACTCGCTGGCTCTATTATTCACGCCGCAAAAAACGAAGGACGGAAGCGAGACTCGTTATGGAATGGGATGGTTTATTGGCAAATCGGAGTCCGGCCAGAAGATTTACGAGCATAGCGGAGGATCGGTCGGAGGCAGTTCGGAGCTAATTGTGTACCCGGATGCACATCTGGTGGTCGCCTTCATCTGCAACTATTCCGGGGACGCCGACGGCTGGAAAGGCGAGGAAGTTCAACGGTTGGGCGAAGCATTCCAGAAACACTAGCGGCGCAAAACAAGAACGACTCCAGGTATGGTGCCCCCGGAGACCAGCAGAAATCAGGATTTCCGAAACTGCCAGGCCGAATCTCACGCTTCTTTTTCGACTGTGACCTTGATGGCGGCGGTCACGTCGCGGAACACCTTAACGGTGACGGATTGTTCGCCGATGACTTTGATGGGTTCGGCGAGCTGAATCTGGCGCTTGTCGATCTTGAAGCCTTGTGCGGCAAGAGCTTCGGAAATGTCGGCGGAAGTGACCGAGCCGAACATCTGGTCGTTTTCGCCGGTCTTGCGCGCGAACTTGACGGCGGCACCGTTTAGAAGCTCGGCTTGTTTGTGCGCGGCTTCCAGTTCGGTGGCGGTTTTCTTGGCCAGCGAGGTACGAATACGCTCGATGGCCTTCAGATTGCCGGCAGTTGCCTCAACTCCCAGCTTGCGCGGGAGAAGAAAATTGCGGGCGTAACCAGGCTTGACGGTGACTACGTCGCCGCGGTGACCGAGTTTTTCGACGTCTTCCTGAAGAATGATTTGCATGATGGAGATCCTTTTCATCTCAGGGTTTGCAAGTACAAACCCCGAAAACCGTATTCAAATTTTTGTTGCTGCCGGCATGAAAACTGCCGGGCCAAAAGTTCAAGCCGCTGGTGCAGGTGTCGAATGAGGAGCAGGCGCCGGTGTGGGCTTGGCTGGTTCGACTTGGCGCGGAGCGGTACTGCCGGCAGCACTGCCGGCAAAGGGAAGCAACGCGATGTTGCGCGCGCGCTTGATGGCCACGCCGAGCCAGCGCTGGTGACGCGCGCAGACGCCGGTCATGCGGCGCGGAAGAATTTTGCCGCGTTCCTGCACGAACTGGGAAAGAATGTCGGCGCGCTTGTAGTCGATCAGATCGATCTTTTCGACACAGAACTTGCAGACTTTCTTCTTGCGGAAAAACTGGCGCTTGCCGCGGCGAGGTCCGCCGGGACCGCCACCGGGGCCGCCTGGCCCACCCGGGCCACCTTCACGGCGTCCGCCGCCCGGACCGCCTTCGCGACGGCCACCGCCGCCGTGACCTGTGTGTCCTCCGCTCGGACCGCCTTCGCGGCGCGGAGAGGGAGCCTGCGGCGCTGTCTGCGGAGCTGCTGGTACTGGATTCTGTTCATCTGACATAACGTTTTACCCTTTCTCTCTTGATGCCATGCGGCACTGCGGCGAAACCGGAGCGCCAAAGCTTTGACTAATAAAACTCGCCCGCGAACCTTGCCCGATCAGCTGGCCGCTGCGTGCTCGGACGGCGCAGACGGAGCCGCGGTAACTGGAGCCGGTGCAGGCGCTGGACGTTTGGGGCGGCGCGCGGCGCGCTTATCGCGAATGGCTACTAGCTTCTTTTGCCGCTTGAGATCTTCGTCAAGACGGATGGTGAGGTACTTGATTACCGTGTCTTGCACCTTGAGCCGTCTCTCGAGCTCGGCGATAAGCTCGCCGTGCGAGGTGCGAATTTGATAGTAAACGTAGATGCCCTCGCGATGCTTGGCGACACGGTAAGCGAGCTTGCGGGTGCCCCAGTGCTCGGTCTTTTCGATCTTGGCGCCCTTCTCGGTACAGGTGTGCTCGACCGAGTGCTCGACTTTCTTAAGTTCATCCTCCGGCGTGGCCGGACGGGCGATAAAAATCAGGTCGTACAAACGCTCTTCCATGGTTCCTCGTTTCTCTCTCACTGACGGCGTGTGAACCCGCCGCCACTACTAAACTCAAGAGCCGGACTCCCGGCGCTTCAAATCCGCTAAATGCCGGCAGCTTCGTCCTGCTGGCGCTCGCGCCGGTTGTACTTGTTCATCGCCGCTTCGATGCCCTTAGTGAGCAGCATTTCCACGGCGTCGCCCGCATCGGCGATCATTTCGGCTGCGACTTCCAGCTCCGCCTTTTTCATCGGCCGCAGGACGTATTCTTTCCTGCTGCTCAACGGATGATCCGGACCGCAGCCCAGTCGAAGCCTGGCAATCGCCAGTGTCCCCAGCGAGTTGAGCAACGAGCCCGCCCCGTTGTGGCTGCCCGCGCTGCCCTCGGAGTGGAGGCGAATCGCGCCCCACGGCAACTGCACTTCGTCCCACATGGCCAGCAGGTCTTGCGGACCGAGCTGGTACTTTTCGAGCAGTCCTCGTACCGAGATGCCGCTCAGGTTCATGTAGGTTTGCGGCTTGGCCAGGAGGACTTCCTGCCCTGCCAACCGGCCCAAACCCACCAGAGCCTTCGCTTCGGGGCGTTCGACGCGGATGCCACCACGATTGGCCAATTCATCCACGGCGAGAAACCCGAGGTTATGCGGCGTCCATTGATATTCCGGGCCAGGATTGCCAAGGCCAACAATGAGCCGCATACGCCTCTTTCGTTGCTACCGCAAAAAAACAAATTCTGGTAAAGAGAATTACTTCTTTTTCTCCTGCTTCTCGCCGCCCTCGGCTCCTTCTTCGCCTTCCACTTCCTTCTTGCCCTTCTTGATGACTTCGGGCTCGGCTGGAGTGGCCGCTTCGGCAGCCACGGCATCGGCCGGCTTCTCTTCTTCCACGCGCAGAGCAACTACGTGAGCGAGAACGCGTTCGGGTTCGGTGACCAGCTTCATTTTGGCGGTATCGATTGGAATATCGCCCGCGCGAAGGGCCTGATTCATCCCCAGGCCGCTGACATCCATTTTGAATTCGCTGGGAATTTCCGCGGGCAAACATTCGATTTCGACTTCGCGGGTAACGATCTCGAAAACGCCGCCTTCGACTTTCACGCCCGAAGCTTCGCCAAAGGTGTGCACCGGAACCTTGACGCGCATGCGAACGTCCATGGCGATTCGCAACAGATCCACGTGCAGAAGGTTGCCGCTGACGGGGTCGACCTGCCAATCTTTGACGATGGCGGGTTGCTCCTTGCCGCCCAGGGCCACTTGGAACAGGGTGTTGTGGCCGGTAGCGGAGCGAAGAATCTGGCTAACCTGCTTAGCATTTACCGTTAGCGATACGGCGCTATCTTTTCCGCCATACAGGGTTGCGGGAACATTTCCCGCCACACGCTGGCGGCGGGCTGCATTCTTGCCGCGCGACTCTCGGGTTGTTGCTTGGACTACAATCTTGTCTGCCATTGCCTTGTTTCCTTCCCTTACCTTCGGTTGCTGCAAAAAATCAAATAAACAGCTCGCTGATCGATGATTCCTCGTGAATCGAACGAATGCCGCGCGCCAGAAGATCCGCGACGCTGAGCACGCGAATCTTTTTCAACTGGCGGCCAGCGTCACTGAGGGGCACCGAATCGGTTGCCACCACTTCAACGATTTGCGAATCTGCGATGCGCTCAATCGCCGGCCCAGAAAGCACGGCGTGAGTGCAAGCCGCGTAAACTTGTGTAGCGCCTTCGCGCAACAGGGCTTCCGCGGTTTTCACCAGGGTGCCCGCGGTATCGATGATGTCGTCGATGATCAACGCGCTGCGTCCGCGCACTTCGCCGATCAGGTGCATCACTTCGCTGACATCGATATCGATGCGGCGCTTATCCACAATGGCCAGCGGCGCGTCGAGCTTTTTCGCAAAAAATCGAGCGCGCTCCACACCACCCGCGTCCGGAGAAACTACCGTTACGTTCGGGAGATTCAACTGACGAAAATATTCGACCAATACGGGAGAGCCGAACAAATGATCGACCGGTACGTCAAAATAACCCTGAATCTGCGGCGCATGCAGATCGAGAGTCAACGCGCGGCTGGCGCCCGCTGTTTCCAGCAAGTCGGCGACCAGCTTCGCGGAGATGGGAACGCGGGGCTTGTCCTTGCGGTCCTGCCGGGCGTAGCAGTAGTAGGGCAGCACGGCGGTGATTCGCCAGGCGGAAGCGCGTTTGAAAGCGTCAATCATCAGCAAAAGTTCGAGCAGGTGGTTGTCCACCGGATAGCAGCAAGGCTGAACAACAAAAACGTCGGCACCACGAACATTTTCAAGAATCTGAAAGTGAATTTCCCCGTCGCTGAAGCGGCCCAGCTTGGCTTTGCCCAGCGGCACGTCCAAATGCCTACAGATGGACTCCGCCAGCACCGGGTTCGCGGTTCCGGTAAATATCTTAAAACGCTCGTCGTTCACGAAGCGATCTCCACCCTTGCCGGGTTTCAGGGTTTGTAGTTGCAAAACCCTGAGGAAAATAGCCTGCAAGCTGAAATTCCCTGGGATGTGGCAAAAGACGCTGAGGATTAATCGCTAGGCGCACCTATTACGGTGCGACTGTGCATCAGACGGCGGTAAGCATCGCGCGAGACCGTCTCGCAGACGAAAGTCTGATCCGGCGGAAACCCAACAGCGGCTCGGCGCGCCTTCGCTGGGCTCGGGAAAACTCCAAACACCGCCGAACCGCTACCCGCCAGCAAGGCTTCTGTAGCTCCGTTTTGAAGCAGATCCCGTTTGATTTCGGCCAGACCGGGGTGCTGATGGAAGACCGCTTCCTCAAAATCGTTGAGAAGGGGGCTGCCCGCCAGGCTCCAAGCGAGAGCACAGAACTTGTAGAGTTTAGGGTTTCCAGGCGAATTTGTCAATTGCGAAGCGTTCAGCCAGCGATAGGCGTCGGGCGTAGAGACATGCACAGCCGTAGGCGAAACGACGAGCAGTTGCAGTCTGGGGATGCTGGGTAACGGATAGATTTCGTCACCTTTGCCAATCCCCAAGGCCCGGCCGCCTTCGAGGAAAAAGGGGACGTCGGCGCCGAGCGAAGCGGCAATTTCGAATAGGCGTTCGCGAGACAACTGCTTTTTGATCAGACGAAGGTAGCCAACCAGTGCCGCTGCGGCGTCGCTCGAACCGCCGCCCAATCCTCGGCCCGCGGGAATGGATTTACAGAGCTCGATGGCCACCCCATCGCGGCGCTGGAATTCCCGGCGCAGAACATCCACCGCGCGATGGACAAGATTTTTCTCCATAGGCTCGTTTGAAAGCGAATCGTTGCCCCGCACGATGAGCTCGACGCCAGGCTTCCGCGTCGACTGCAACCGCACTTCGTCTTTCAGCGAGATGGTTTGAAAAATGGTACGGAGTTCGTGAAATCCGTCGGAGCGTTGGCCGAGGATTTCCAGGCGCAAGTTTATTTTGGCGAGGGCGGGGATGCGAACTTCAGACATGTCCGCGTCAGGGCTTCACGGATTCGGGCAAAGCTTTCTGGGCCACGCGATGTCTGGACTGGCTGACCTTTTTCTCCACTTCAGCGACTTTTTCGGGTTCGACGTCGGCGGGCAGGGCGCGCTTCCACTCGGCGAGAGACTTTTCCCATTCCGCCGCGGCCAGTTCCGGGCGGCCGGACTTGGCATAAATGTCGCCCAGATGCGAGTGCATGGTGGGATCGTGGGAATCGCGTTCCATGGCCTTGCGCAACGTCGCCTCGGCGTCACCCAGTTTGTTCTGCTTGTAATAGACCCAGCCAAGACTGTCGAGATACGCGCCGTTATAGGGATCTTCGGACAGCGCGCGCTGTACCAGCGATTGCGCTTCATCAAGGCGAATGCCAAGGTCACCAAGCATGTAGCCGTAGTAGTTCAGCACCGGAGCGCTCCTGGGATTAACCTCCAGCGCTTTTTTGAATTCGACTTCGGCCTTGTCGAAGAATTTCTGGCGCTCATAGATGGCGCCCAATAGAAACCAGGTCATTTCGTTGTCCCGTGGAACGCCGACAACGGCTTCGGCGGCGCGAGCGGACTGTTCGGCTTCCCGGTAGCGCCGCGCACGCTCATAAACTTGCGCAATGTTGAGATAGGTTTCGCGATCGGATTCGGTGCCGTTCAACTGCGCGCGCATTAATTTGACGGCTTCGTCAGTCTGGTTGCTCTCGCCGAGCAACAGCGCGTAGCGCGCCTTGATCAGAGGGTCTTTAGGATATTTTGCGACCGCTTCCCTGCCGGCTTGTAGAGCCCTCGGCAGATCCCTGGCCGTACTCAGGGTTTCCATGACCAGAAGACGGGCGCGGCGATCTTCCTCGTCGCCAAGGCGACCGAGCTCTTCGTAGGTATTTACGGCGGCCTGATAATTCTGGGTATCGCGATACAGTTGGCCGAGCTGCTGATAAAGCACGGCAAGCGAGCGGCGCCTGGACGGCATGGCCGCGGATTGTCCCTTCACCCCGGCGACAGCTTCGGAGAGAACACGAATGGCATCTTCGTAGCGGCCCTGAGCCTGGTACAACATGGCTTCGTTGTACATGACATCCAGACTGCCGGGGGAATACTGCCGCGCTTTGACCAGAGTTTCCTCGGCCTTGTCCATTTGATGGAGCTCGCGATAGATCTGTGCCAGACGGAGGTACACATCCGCATCGTCGGGCATCAAATCGGAAAGCTTCTGATAAACCTCCAGTGCTTCGGGATATTTTTCTTCAGAAAGCAGCGTCTGACCCAGACCACGCTGGTGGCTGGTTTCGCTGGGATCGAGCTCCACGGCTTTGCGATAGGCAGCTTCGGCTTTCGGCAAATCCTTGGTTTGCGTGTAGGCGTCGCCGAGCAGATCGAGCAAGGTCGGTGAAGAAGATTTCGACGTCATGCCTTCCAGCAATGCGATGGCATCGGCCGATTTACCTTCGTCTAGGAGCAACTGGGTGAGCTGTTCGACGCCAGCCTCATTCTCCGAATCGTTCTTCAAGATTCCGCGGAGAACATCCTCGGCTTTGTCGTGCTGGTTCTGCAGGCGATAGAGACGGGCGAGCCACAGTGCAGACTCGACGTCAGAAGGATCCAGTCGAACTACTTCCTTGAATTGTTCGACGGCACGATTGACGGTTTGCGATTGGCCTTCGCCAATGACTTCGTTGGCGTTGCCGAGGCTGCGCAGATAAATGTGCCCAAGCAAGCGGCGGGTCTGCGCGTCGTTGGGATCGCGCTTTAGCAAAGCTTGCGCTTCGAGCTCGGCGTCGTGCACGCGCTGCGCCTTCCAATACATTTCCGCCAGCCGTTCGCCGATGACGGGGGATTTAGGGTCGAGCGCGTAGGCCTTTTTATAATACTCGATGGCCTGCGTCGCATATTCGGTGCGGCTGGTGGCCTCGTATTGCTGCTCGGCGATGTGCCCCATGGTGTAGTTGTAGTAGGCGTCGGCCCGGCTGCTGCTGGAGGATGCGGCAGGTTCCGGGTGATCGAATTGCGGATTTTGCCGGGCCGGCGCCTGCGCGGAGGCGGCCTGAGCAAAAACCGGGCCAGCTACGACGCCCGGAGTGATAAAAAGTGCGATTAATTTTAGAAAGTTCATATTCGCCCTGAAAAGAAAAGTATCCCATGTGCGCATGAGGTGGTCAAAAGACAATTGCCAGACAGTTCCAGAGCCAGATGGGACCGACCTGTGTTGGATGCGGATGGGCAGAGCGGCGTTGGCAGAAAAATACAGAGAGCAGCAAAGCGGGAAAAATTCTCGTTGACACTTTTTCCATATTTCTGCAATTATCGAATCATGAAGAAACCCGACCCTTTGCTGGTGATGTGCTCGGCGGAGCGCTTTGCGGCGCTAGGCGCCGAGCCCCGGCTAGAGATCCTCAGGCTGCTGCTTTCGGCTCATCCAACGGGCATGATCGCCGGGGAACTGCAGGAAGAGTTGGAGGTTCCAGCTTCAACGCTTTCGCATCATCTGGAAAAATTGAAGCAGGTCGGCTTGATTAACGTGCGCCGCGATCGGACCTTCCTCGCGTGTTGCGCGAAGCATTTCGCGTTTTGAAACCAGGCGGGCGATTTGCGGTATCGGATGTCGTGGTGCGCGGAGAAGTTCCCGCGGAAATTCGCAGGAGCATGGAGCTGTGGGTGGGCTGCATCGCCGGCGCGCTGGTTGATTGATGGCAAATTCATGAGCGCGTTGGTGCGGGCAGTTAAACCGGCCGGGCGAGGCGTAGTCGTCGGCCCATCTTGCCACTCCTGAGCGGCCGGGGCGTGCCCGACCCTACCTCAGCGACCAGAAACCACCAAGAAAATCGCGCGCGCGTTCCGCGATGCTTTCGTTACGTTTTACCGAAGAATCGAATTGTTCCGGAGCTTTCGTCCGGCGTCGCTGGATACGCCGGCGATCAAGAGCAAGGTGGCAGAAATCGGCAAGGCCTAGTGCAGAGTTGAGTTCTCTGGCGGCCGCAATTTTTCAGTGCAGGAAATGGCGCATGCCGGTGAAAACCATGCCCAGGCCGAGACGGTCGGCGGCGGCGATTACATCATTGTCGCGCACCGAGCCACCGGGCTGAATCACTGCGACCGCACCGGCTTTCGCGGCTTCTTCCACTCCATCGGCAAACGGAAAGAACGCGTCGGACGCCACGACCGAACCCTGCAGCGATGATTGCGCTTTCATGACCGCAATTTTTACTGAGTCCACTCGGCTCATCTGGCCCGCTCCGACACCCAGCGTCGCGCCGTCTTTCGCAAATACGATGGCGTTGGACTTCACGTGCTTGGAAACCTTCCAGGCAAATTTCATGGTGGCGAGTTCTTCCGCGGTCGGAGCGCGCTCGCTGACCACCTTCAGTTCGGCGGACTTGAGTTCGCCGAGGTCCGATTGCTGCACCAGCATCCCGCCAAGAACGCGCTTCATCTGTAGTTCGCCTTCCGGTTCCAAGCCGCCTGCAGGAAGCTCCAGCAGGCGCAGATTCTTTTTGGTCGCAAAGATTTCCTTGGCGCGGTCGTCAAAGCCGGGGGCTGCGATGCACTCAACGAATAGCTTTGCCACTTCCTCGGCGGTTGCCGCATCGAGCCTGCGATTAAAAGCCAGCACGCCGCCAAATGCTGAAATGGGATCACAGGCAAACGCTTTCAAATAAGCGTCGCGCAATGTTTCCTGTTCCGCGGTACCGCATGGATTGTTGTGTTTGATGATGACCGCGGCGGGCTTCTGAAATTCGGCGGCGATGCTGCGTGCCGCTTCCAGATCCACGAAATTGTTGTAGGAAAGCTCCTTGCCCTGAAGTTGCCTGGCAGCCGCCAATCCGGTCGGCGGCTTACCGGCAGGGATATAAAGCGCGGCGGCTTGATGCGGATTCTCGCCGTAACGAAGAGGCTGTTGGCGTTCGAGCGCCAGATACAAGCGCTGCGGCAAGGTCTCCTTGGCAACCAGAGCGGCATGCCCAGATGCGACCGACAGACGCTCCAGTTCGGTGGCGATCATTCCGTCATAACGCGAAGTGGTGGCAAAGACTTTTCTCGCAAGAGCAAGACGAGTGGCCAGCGTGGTTTCGCCCTTCCCTTCGAGTTCGGTTGCCACGCGGTCGTAGTCGGCAGGGTCAGTGACCACAGTGACGCTCTCCCAATTTTTTGCGGCTGAACGCAACATGGTCGGTCCACCGATATCGATATTCTCGATCAACTCGTCCGCGGCCAGTCCGGGCCTGGCCGCCGTGGCTTCGAACGGGTAGAGATTCACGATGACCAGATCGATCGGCGCAATGCCGTGTTCTTTTGCCTGCTCCCGATCGTCGGCGAGATTTCGCCGGAAGAGCAATCCACCGTGCACCTTGGGATGGAGGGTCTTAACGCGGCCGCCGAGCATTTCCGGCCAGCCAGTGAATTCCGAAACATCCTTCACGGTAAGTCCAGAATCGCGCAGGAGTTTTGCAGTTCCACCGGTCGAAACTATTTCTATTTTCAGCGCCGCCAGACGACTGGCAATCTCCAGCACTCCCGTTTTGTCGAATACGCTGACGAGCGCGCGCTCTACCGCCATCTGGAATCCTCCATGAGCTGAAAACAGTTCAGTGTAAGCGGAACGGCGGGAATCGGAAAGCGGCGACTGTGGAAAGTCTTCAGAGACTGCTGACTACTTGGGATCAGGCTTTTACGAGCGCCTTCAGTTTGACCTGGTTGTCGATGGTTTCGACGACGTATTCGACCTCACTGCAGCCGTTTTGGCACTGCAGATCTTTGGTTTTCTTGCGGACGAACTCCAGGAAATCCGGATAGCTGAGCCGCGCGAAGTCTTCGCCGGCGCGCTTTTTGGCTTCCACGAAGGCATGAAAGAGCTTGTCCACCTTTTCTGTCTCGCGTTCGGGTTCCGAGCAAACCATGCGAAATACAGGCGCTTCCGCAACAACGGTAGCGTAGCGGTCATTGGCTTCGGACAGTTTCCGCGCGCGTTCCGCTTGGATCGCTTTTGCCGCGGCGCCGAAGTGGCGCTGCACGGTGCCCTCTTCCTTCTGCTTCATGCGCTTGCGGAAAATGTCTTTATACTTGGCGTAAGTCTGCGTGAGGTTGTTGTAGCGAAAGCGCTGGCCGTATTTCATATCCCCGGAGCGTTCGCCATACTTCTTGACGACGAGTTCGATGCGCCACTCAATTTCGTTGGGTGGACGTTTGCGACCTCCGCCAAAGAACTGATCGTACTCGATCTTCAACTGGCGAATATCCCGTTCGAGTGAGCCGAGTTCTTCGTCAATAGTAGCCATAGCGGAAGTTCGTCGATTTCCATGGTAGGAGTCAACCGAGAAGGCGTCAACCGCTGCGTGGTTTTTAGGAGCCGAAGACAAACTGTACGCGTCGAATGACCACCTGTACAAACGGGTAGGTAGCAAGTCGGCGCGCGTTGCTCGGTTGGGCCGGCTGTGCTCCAATAGCAAAATGGATTACCGGGCAAAACGCTCGCTGGCACCGGAAAAAGCGGAATTGCTCCGACAGATTCCGTCGGTGGATGAACTGCTGCGCCTGGCGCGCATGGTCAAGCTCGCGGGACGGATCCCGCGCGAGCTGTTAGTGGAAGTGGCGCGCGAAGTTCTGGCCAGCCTGCGCGCCGAAATCACGGGTGAAAAAGGAGTGTCGGTCATCCCGATTATTCCCGCCGACCTCGAAGACGTGATCGCCCGCGAAGTGGAGCGCATCCTCTCCCGTACCTTGCAGCCGGTGATCAACGCCACCGGCGTGGTCTTGCACACCAACCTCGGGCGCGCGCCTCTTTCTCCGGCCATTCTGGACGAACTGCGACAGACAGCGATTCGTTATTCGAATTTGGAATATGACCTAGAGGCCGGTGCGCGCGGCAAACGCGATACCCACACCACGGAGCTTCTGATGCGCTTGACCGGCGCGGAAGACGCCATCGTGGTCAACAACTGCGCTGCAGCGATCCTGCTCGTGCTTACGGCGCTAGCCAGCCACGGGGAGGTGATTGTCTCACGTGGCGAACTGATCGAAATCGGCGACAGCTTCCGCATTCCGGAAGTGATGGCGCAAAGCGGCGCCGTTATGCGCGAAGTCGGGACCACCAATCGCACGCGTGCGGACGACTACGAAAGGGCCATCACTGATAAGACCCGGCTGCTACTGCGAGTTCACCCATCGAATTTTCAAATGTCCGGATTTACGGATAAGCCCTCGCTGGCGGAACTGATGGCCCTCAGCCGGCGCGCGAATATTCCGTTGGTCGAGGATCTGGGATCCGGTTGCCTGGTCGATCTTTCCGAGTACGGAATTCAAGAACCAACCGTGCGGCAGAGCGTCGAGGCCGGCATCTCGGTAGTCACCTGCAGCGGAGACAAACTGCTGGGCGGTCCGCAGGCCGGAATCATCGCCGGCAAACGCGAATTCGTACAGCGGGCGCGACGTCATCCGCTGTTTCGCGCTCTGCGCGTGGATAAATTGACCATCACCGCGCTAGAAGTGACGCTGGCGGCTTACCAGCGAGGCGCGCTGGACGAAGTTCCGGCGCTGGCCATGATCCGCATGAGCGCAGAAGACATCGAAAGGCGCAGCCGCCATTTTATTCGCGACCTGACGCCATCGCTTTCCATGAATGAGCTGGACCTGGAAATCGCCGATGGCCAGTCCCTGGCGGGGGGCGGCTCGACACCGGCGCAGTGGATTGCCACCAAAGTGATCCGTTTCAAGAGCAACCGTTATTCCGCTGCGCAGTTAGAGCAGCGCCTGCGCCGCGGAACTTCCGGGACGCCGGTGGTGGCGCGAATTGAAGACGAGCGGTTGGTGATCGACCTGCGCACGGTGTTCGCCGAGCAGGAAACTGCCTTGGCGGAAGCTTTGGCTGCAGCTCTTCGTTGAATTCACAGGCTGGCAAAGATCACCCGCTAGAATCTTACGCAGGGTGATATGATATAGGTATTATATAGGAGCATTTATGGCCGCCGCGCTCATCCATTTTGACCCCAAGCAAAAGCAACGGCTCGCCCGCCGCGCCAAGCTGCGCGGAAAGTCCTTCTCGCAGGAAGTTCGCGACGCCGTGGACCTGTATCTCTCCCTGCCAGTAGGGAACGAGAAAGAACTCTCCTTACTGGCAAGAGCTGCCAATCAATCCGCCGATCGCATGATCAAACGACTCGATGAAACCATCGTTCACGTGGAGCGCACTCTGAAACAGTACCGTAAGGCACACCATGAGCTGGGCGACTGATGCCTACGCGGCAATCCGCAAAATCGTCCTGCTCGAAGACCGCATGGAGAACTTGACGACCCAGGTCAGCAACCTGGCCACGGCGTTCGCCGACCTGGACCGCAGGCTGATCCGTTTGGAAGCCAAGTTTGAACTCCTGGAGCGCATGGCGAGTCCGTCCAGACGCGCGCTGCCGGAAAAATCAGAAAAGTAGAACTGCCTTGCTGGCATTCGTCGTTCGTCACCACCAACTCGAATCCGCTCAAAAGCCGGTTCCTCGACTTCGTCAGGGCTGGGCGCTAGTGCGCGTTCGGGTGGCCGGCATATGCCATACCGACGTCGAGA
>Ga0126381_100004619_pt1 | contig 15028 bp, 14 predicted proteins | sample PanSoiMetPlot_28_FD_96465 | JGI IMG/M metagenome (GOLD analysis project Ga0126381, IMG submission 96465) | Tropical forest soil microbial communities from Panama - MetaG Plot_28 | ecosystem: Environmental > Terrestrial > Soil > Tropical forest > Bulk soil | place: Panama | collected 2016-02-17
AGGCCCCGCGGTCGCGCAAGCTTTTGCTTCTGGTTCGCGAATTACAGGCGCGGCATATCCGGTTCCGCCTGTCCGGCCGGTTATTTCTGAACCCGATAACACGCTGCGCCGCATCGGGTTCTACGCGACGGTGGGCTATGTCTTTGTCCGGTTCACGTTTTTCCACGAAATTCTCGGGCTTACTCTCGGGCTCCATTCGTATTTGCCGCCTCTTTTCGGAATCCCCGCGATCCTGGGGGTCATTCTTGGCGGGGGCCTTCAGCGCGCTTTTCGTCTGAAAGCCATTTTTTTGTGGCTGTTGTTTGCCGGCTGGATGATCGTGGGCATCCCTTTCAGCTCCTGGCCGGGAAACTCGTTTCAGGCCGTAATCACTTACGTCAAAGCCGATTTCCCCTTCGTCCTGATGATTGCGGGCCTCACGCGAAGTTGGCGTGACCTGAAGATGATCATCGGCGCTCTCGCGTGCGCCGGCATTTGCAATGAATTGACGGCAACGTTTCTGAGCCGGGATGTGGGCGGCCGCCTGGAACTCACCGGCATCGTGACCATCGGCAACGCCAACGATTTCGCTGCGCACCTGCTCATGCTTTTGCCCTTCGTGGTCTTCGTCGGATTATCCAGGGAGTACCCGAAGCTTCTCAGGCTCCTGATGCTGCCCACAACGCTGTTCGAACTTTCCTTCGCGCTTCGCACGGGTTCACGCGGCGCGGTTATTGCGCTGGCCCTCGCCTACATCGTGATCGTGATCACCGGGAAAGGCGCGCCCCGTCTGTTCGTCGCCGTGGCGATACCCGTGATGGCTGCCGCATACTTCGCTGTGTTACCCGGCGAACTCACGCGGCGGTTCGCGTCTATCCTCTCGCCTGACGAACCGACCACCACTTCTTCCAGCGAGGCTCCTGACGAAGCAGTCGCGTCCGCCGATGGGCGAAAATACCTCCTCCGGCGCGGCATCGAACTAACTCTTCAGAATCCGATATTCGGGGTGGGCGTCGCGGATTTTTCCGTGTCCGAAGGGTCCACCCGCACAGGGGGCTTGACGGGGCGCTGGATGGCGCCGCACAACTCTTACACGCAGGCGGCCAGTGAAATGGGCATTCCCGGACTGGCGCTTTTAGTCGCTGCTCTGGCGGCTAGTTTCTGGCGGTGCTTGAAAGTTCGCTGGCAGGCCTCCCGTATGGGCATGAAAGGTCTGTCCGCGGCTGCCTACGCCCTGATGATTTCCTTTGTGCTCTTCTGTTCCAGCGCGTTTTTCCTTTCACTGGCGTACTCCATCTATTTCCCGACGCTCGCGGGCCTGGCTTTGGCGATGCCGCCCCTTCTGCGCGCCGAATCGCGCGTTCCGGCGTCGCGCCCGACCGTACGGTAGACCAAATGGAAACGGCGAGCATCGCGGCCGTCGTCGTTTTCTGCGGATTCATCCTTTACGTCCTTTTTCTCTACCCGCTGATCCTCGGCGTTCTGGCGAAACGTCATGCGCGTCCTATCCATCGTGCGGCTTTTCATCCATCAGTCTCCATGATCGTCGCCGTAAGGGATGGCGAACGCTTTCTTCGCGAAAAGCTCGAGAGCATTCTGGCGCTCGACTATCCGCGCCACCTGATGGAGATCATTGTCGTGTCCGACGGTTCAACCGACCGCACCGATGAAATTGCGGCTTCATTTTCCGGCGAAGGTGTCCGCCTCATGCGAGTCCCCGCCGGCGGAAAGAGCGCGGCTCTGAACGCAGGTATCGCCGCGACCTCAAACGAAATTCTTGTTCTAACGGACGTTCGGCAAAAACTCGCGGCCGATAGCCTGGCTCTTTTGATGCGGAACTTTGCCGACCCGGAAGTTGGCGCCGCCAGCGCCGAACTGGTCATACAAAAAGGCGCGACCGAAGCGGAGGTTCAGACCGGGCTCTATTGGAAATACGAGTTTGCGATTCGCGTCAAACTCAGTGCGATCGATTCCATCTTTGGCGCGACCGGAGCCTACTATGGTCTTCGCAGAGAGTTGGCCGTCCCAATACCGCGTGAAGTCCTTCTCGACGATATGTATCTGCCATTGGCTGCCTTCTTTCGCGGCTACCGGCTCGTCGTGGATCCGTGCGCTCGCATGTTCGACCATCCGACCGGCTTGAAATCGGAATTTCGCCGGAAAGTGCGTACTCTTGCCGGAAATTACCAGATCATACGTTGGTATCCCGGCATCCTAACGCACAGGAACCGGATGCTATTTCATTTCGTTTCGTATAAACTGGCCCGGTTGGTCTTGCCGTTCGCCATGCTCGGCGTCCTGGTCGCTACCTTCGGGCTTCCCGGTAAGTGGGTCGATATCATGACTGCGGCCCAGCTGTTTTTCTATGGCCTCGCGCTCGCGGATCCTGTAGTACCGGAGGGCAGGATGAAGAAGCTTACGTCACCCGTCGCTACCTTCGTGACCTTGATGGCCGCCGCCATGTGCGCCCTCTCGGTCTTTGTCGTGCCGAGCGCGAAACTCTGGAATCCTACGCGCGTACCCTCCGGGCAAACGGAGCCGGAATGACCGGCGCCCAGGGTCGCGTGCGCGCCGCCGATGCGATCTCAGACCTGTTTCACAGGTCGATTAACTTTGCCGAGCGCCGCACCGGGGTGATCGTGGCCGCGTATTCCGCGTTCTACCTCGTTGCGTTGGCGAGATTCGCCGCCGTTCGCCCTTTGTGGCTCGACGAGATTAGCTCCTATTACATGTCCGCCGTTTGGCCGCCCGGCGCCATCATGCGCGCCTTAGAGGAAAACGCGGACGGACAACCCCTGCTGTTTCATCTGATCACGCGCGCGTTTCACTACGGCCGGAATCAGATGCTGCTGCGCATGCCGGAGGTCATCGGCATCCTGGTAATGTCGCTCTGCCTTTATGTCTTTGTTTCTAAGATCGCGTCCCGCATTCACGGCCTTCTGGCAATGACCTTGCCGATGATTACTAATGCGCGCAGCTATAGCTACGAAGCCCGGCCCTACGCGCTGATCTTGGGATTTGGCGCCTGCATGATGGTCTGCTGGCAGGCCGCGACCCGTAATCAACACAGAAAATGGGCGATTGCCGGGCTTTGGCTCTTTTCCTCCCTGAGCGTTGGGATTCACTACTTCGGTATCTTGTCGCTTCTGCCGTTCTTTGTCGGAGAGTTAGTCAAATGGCGTTCGCGAAAGAAGGTGGATTGGCCCGTTGTTGCGGTATTGTCATCTTCAATTCTGGCGTTGCTACCGTCGCTGCCCGTAATCAATGCGGTGAAGGCCATGGGCATCAGGCCGCTCTATCACATCGCCGTCCCGGGCTCGCTGATCGAGGCCTACGATTTTCTGCTCGAACCGGCGCTCCTTCCCTCGGTTCAGATGATCTTCGTCGCGCTCATATTCCTGGTCTGGCGAAGTAATTCGGCAGACCGGCTTGGACCTGTCGATGGCGGGTCAACGCAGCCGGACACCGCCGAAACCGCCGTCGTCTGTGGCTTTCTGGCAATTCCGCTTGCGGGACTTCTTCTGGGCAAAGTGGTGAACACGTTCATGTTACGGTATATCCTCACCGCTACCCTGGGATTCTGCGTCGCCCTGCCTTTGGCGTTACGACGGAGCAGGGAACTAGCCTTCGTTTGTCTCCTGATCGTTGGCCTCAACGTCAGTCTGTTCCTGGCGCTTCGGACCGTCAAGAAGCCGGATGGCCCGAAGCAAACGCCTCGCGCGGCGTTGCAGGCTGCGGCCGGCGGACTGCCTGTAGTGTTCACCGGAGCGCACGAATACGTCGAGACGCATTTCTACGCTCCCGCCGACGTTGCGCCTCGCTTGTATTACCTGAGTTCGCCCGAACTTGCCCGCTACTGGGCAGGCACCGAGGCCATCGACTCCTTCGTTAGACACTGGAGCGAGATCTCGGACTGCCGTATTGATGACCCGCAAGCCTTTTGGGCCGCTCACAAGCGCTTTCTTGTGGTCAGCAAAAAAACGGACGCGTTCCCGTGGCTGCTACGGGAACTCGAACGTAAAGGGGCGCGCATCTCCTTGCGCGACACGGACGGGACTCAGTTCGTCTACGACGTGGACCTGCGAAACTAGTGGACAGTTTGTGTCCTTCCGAAACCGCTCAGAGCCACGACCGCGAGGGAGTGGTTACGGAAGCATAACCAAGTGAGTTGCCTTGGGGAGTCCCGTAAAATCGCTAGGTGCAAAGCAGCGAGTGTTAGGTCGATCCGATCGAGCGACGGATGAGTTTCCTTCATCAGTAGGCAGATTGCTGATGATATCCTGCGGGGCGCAGCAGCAATCTCAGGGAATCCCTATAGCCCATCAACTCTGCGCTGCTTTGGCTTTCCTTATGCGCCCTTAGGAAAACGCCCTCGGCGCAGACGAACGGCGCCAAGCCCGACCAGCATCAGGCCAATGGCGGCCGGTTCGGGAGTCGTCACGACCCCCGCAATATTTGAAAAGCGCACTTGGCGGATATCCGAGGCTCCATCACTCATTTTGATCGATACGCTCGTCAGGCCTGTCCCCGTGATAGTGAAGAAGTTTTGCCCCGGACCTGCGAGGAAACTCGCGGTTGTCCCGTCGCTCGTAGCGATCATGATTGTGTTGTGTGCTGTCGGGCAACCCCCGCTGCCCTGATTGCAGTGCAGGTCGAAGATGACATCACCGAACGTTATGCCACCCAAGCTCAACTTAACGTTGTTCAGTAGTCCCACCAACGCCTCGGTGCGAGCTTGTCCACTGGACGGGTTGATCAGAATCTGTGTTGAGTCGAAAAGATCCAGGACGCCACCAACGAGCCCGGTCACCTGGAGACCGCTCGGGCCTTGGTTCAAAAGCACGTTGAGTTCACCGGGTTGGGGGATGTTGCCCATTTGTATTGTTGCGGCGCTCGCAAGGCCTGCAGCCAACGCCGAGACTATGATGAGTTTTAGTTTCATCACGTTCATCTCCTTCGTTAAGACGCTTAGAAACCCGGGGTCCCGCGCGTGCGTTGGCGGATTGCCTCTGGCGCGCGCTTTCCTTTTGAAACCGTATCAGCGGAACGCTATTAGCTTTAGCGGCCCAACGTTCAGTTAACGCAATCGAGGGATTCGGCGGTAGCTAGCTGAGTGCCCCGCGGTGTTGACGAATTAGTTCGGCTCCGCCGCCTAAGCTTTCGCCCAAGGAAGCCAAGCGAGAAAAGGCCTACGCCGATGAGCGCCATTGTTGTGGGTTCCGGCGTTGCGACGACACTCACTACTGGCGCCACTACCGTTACGGTGTTCCCCACGACGGCTCCATCAGTGGGGGTTCCTGGGGCATTTCTAGCCGCCTGAGATGATTGCGATGTGAAACCGGCCAGGAAACTGGAAATGACATCCAATCTATAAATTACTGTGTCTATCCTGGGTGTAAACGCGCCGGTGATGGTGGTATGGATGTTTGGGACTGTGGGCTTGTCCGGCACGTTCTGGAAAGCCGGCTGAGGCAATGTGACGTTTTCGAGAACGGTCGACAGCGTCAGACCGGGAGTCGCATTGGACGTTGAAGCCGAGATCGCGCCGAGAAAATCATAGATCACGGCAAAGTCGGCGAATCCCGTGGGTTGTATCCTTTGATCGGACGATAATACCGCGTTGTAGGCCCAGTCGAAATCAGATCCAACGGGCGTGACTCCTACGAAATCGTAAATTACAGACGCTTGCGCCGGAGCGCAAACGAAAATCACCGCCAACACTGCTCCGAAGGTGAGCGATGAAGCCCTTTTGTTCATGCGTATCCTCATTGCGACAATTCGCGCGGCTTTCTCACTACTGGAAAGTAGCAGCGTCAGCGATCGAATGCGAGCTTTAAAAAATGACCAAAATATAAATTGCGATCAATCGTACAAAATCCAGGATTGTTTTTTTGTATTGTATTTGGAGGTACGCCTCCGGAACCGCGCGCCGCCTAGGTTAGTTGGCAAACCTTAACAAAATAAAAAAAATCGGCTTATCGCGCGGCTTTGTGGGCAAACACCGCGTACTGCCCGCCGAGGGCAACGCCGCGCAAGGCGAATTCAATCCATTTCATCTTTCCGTACAAGCCTTGCGGGAAATACAAAAAGTATTCTGTCGAATCCGGCTTGAGCCCGGTCTTGCGCATGACACGCCGCGTCATCCCTGCGGTCAGAAGCTTTGCGTCCGCATCGACCGGCGTGCGCCGCACGATGACCTGCGTCGCCGGATTAAACGGATTATGTTCGATCACGCAGGCGGTTCCATCCGGCTGCAGAACGCGCGCCATCTCTCTCATCAGCCCCGCGCGCGCGTCCGGAGGCACGTGGTGATACACGCACACCGCCGTCACAAAATCGAAAGATTCGGAGGGAAACGGAAGTCGGCCGAGTTCCGGCTGCGGCCGCACATCCAGCCCTTCGCAACCCGTGAGCATTCCCGCGGATGGATCGCATCCGCACGCCTGCCCGACTTGAGACGCTCCGATACGCAACAGATCGCCCTGCCCACATCCCACGTCGAGCCACCGAACGGATTTCAGATCTCGTCCCGCGCGCGAAAAATAGGTCTCGATCAGCTCCCATTTCCGCGTGAAAAAAAACTCGCCGCCCACGGCGAATCGATCGCGAATGGGATCGCGCAGTAGTTCGTCGTACCTTTGCGCATAGCGATCGAACTCCGGTTCCGAATGGTCCGGCACTCAGTTCAGTGTAGCTTTCGAAGCGATTGTCTCGGCGTGTGGCAGAGCGCCGGCGCGTTCGTTGCGGCGCAACCAGCCTTCGAGAGCCACCAGAAACCAAAGCTGTGTGGGAACGCGTGCTGCCGCCTGGGCGGCGCGAATTTCGCTCTCCACCGCAGCGCTTCTGATCCACCCTTGCTGCTGAAGCAACGATTCGCCGGCGATGGAATCGAGCGCGCCCGCCCAGGGGCCCGCGAGCCATCGCTCGACCGGTATCGTGAAGCCCTGCTTCTTCCGCGCCGCGACATCCGGCCCGACCCTGCGCCGAACGATCTCCCGCAGAATCGCTTTCAGCGTTCCGCCGCGCAGCCGCAGTGAGTACGGAAGGCGCGCCGCGAAGTCCCAGAGCTTGTGATCCAGGAATGGCGACCGCGCTTCGAGCGCGTGATACATCGTTCCGCCGTCCACCTTGGTCATGAACTCGGAAACGAACCACATCTTCTGCTGATACCGCAGCAATTCCGAGAGCAGATTTTTTGCAGAACTCGTCGACGACGGAATCCCGCGCTGCTCAAGCTCCAACCACGCCAGCCGATCGCCGAGCATCCGCCGCTGTTCGTAATAAGGCAGGCCGTTATGCGCTCTGGTCACGCCGCCCAGGCCGCCGGTGGCGTAATCCAGGAAATGGGCGGGACGCCGCAACTGGGGAATCGATTTAACCACCGGTCGCATTGCGCGCCATGCCGCGGCGGAACCGGGCGGCAGCCATTTCGCCACGCGCTGCGTTAACAGATAGTCGCGATGAAAGGGATATCCGAGAAACACGTCATCCCCGCCATCGCCGGTCAACAATACCGTGGCGAATGATTTCACGGTGCTCGAAACCCGCAACATCGCCAGCGCAGACTGGCAGGCGAATGGCTCACCGTACGCCGCGCTGAGCTGATTGAGCAGCCCTTCTTCCTCGCGCGGCAGGGTCACGATCCGGTGTGGAACTCCCAGCGCTCGCGCCGTTTCCACCGTTGCGGGCGCCTCATCCGAAGCATCGCCTGGAGTGCTCACGGTAAACGCTGTGATGTTCGCGTTCAGCCGCGACATCGCCCAGCAAACCAGCGTTGAATCGATACCGCCGCTCAGTAACGCCCCGATCGGCACGTCGGCGATTAACCGAAGCCGAACGGCGTCGAGCAGCAGAGCCTCGGTCTCTTCCACCGCCTCGTCGAACGTGATCTTCGAAGATTCGTCGACTTCCGGTAGATCCCAGTAACGTCGCACGCTCACCTGGCCGGCGCGCCATTCCAGAATCGTGCCTGCCTGAAGTTTCGCCGCCCCGTGAAAAATCGCGCGGTCATCCGAAACGTAACCGAACTCCAGATATTCCAGGACTGCGTCGGGATCGATCTCATCCACCAGCCCCGCGTCTCTCAGCGCGAAGACTGTCGAGGCGAATGCGATGCATCCGCGCGCCGTCGTGTACGCCAGCGGCTTGACGCCCAGCCGGTCACGTACAAGGAAAAGCGTCTGTCGAATGTCGTCCCAAACCCCGAACGCGAACATCCCGCGTAAACGGCGCGTTAGTTCGTCAATGCCCCACTCCTGGTAGCCGCGAACCAGAACTTCGGTGTCGCAGCGAGACCGGAAGCGATGACCTCGCTGCTCCAGTTCCGCGCGAAGCTCCATGAAGTTGTAGATACACCCGTTGAAAACGACTCCCGTGCGCTCATCATCGGAGAGCATGGGCTGTCGTCCCGCCTGGCTCAAATCGATAATCGCGAGCCTGCGGTGTCCAAGGATCGCGCCTGGCCAGGCATGGATACCCTCGTCGTCGGGCCCGCGCCATTCGATGGAGCGGATCATCTCGCGCAGCACCCCGTTGGCGGCTGCGGGATGTTCGGGTCCGACGAACCCGGCGATACCGCACATGCGAGTATTTTCGCAGAACGTTTCGGATACGCGTGTGCTCGTGCGGGAGCCCATAACTGGATGCGCACGTGGACGAAATACGTCACGTGGCCAGGTTCTGGTACAGGCCGATTCACCAATCGGCTGCCGGTGATGGCCAGCGACGCAAAATCGCTTTAAGAGCAGACTGCCAGCCCCGCGTGTCACTGAATTGTTACAAAAACGCGCTGGAAAGCCGCTTATTTCGCCACAAGCAAAAATAACGCGACGCCATCGACGAAATCTGTTAACCCGCCAGCTATATTCCACATCGTTGTGTCACTCAGGCTGCGATATCGCACGTTCAAATCTGCGCAAAATATTTTCTTGGGCCTGAATTTAGACGCTAAGGTAAATATAAAGGGGTGCGCACTTCGGCGATATATCCGAAAAGCCCGCTCCTTTTCTGTTTTCTGATCGTTCCGATTGTATTTGTAATCTGTAACCCGTTTTTTGAAATCGGCATAAACGATGACTGGCAATACGCCGGTTTGGCCCGCGCGCTCGCGGACACAGGCCGCATCCAGATCGATGGCTGGACTCGCGCCATCGCGCTGCCGCAGGCGCTCTGGGGCGCGCTCGTCATAAAGATCGCCGGTTTCTCGTTCGTGACCATACGCGCGTCGATGATTCCCATCGTGCTCGGATGCGGCGCTCTGATTTACGCCATCGCGAGATGGCTCGGATTGAGCCCCTGGCTGGCCGCTTTGACCGTGGCTGAGATGCTGCTCTGTCCGCTGTTTCTCCCGTTGGCGACCACTTTTATGTCGGACGTGCCGTCGCTGCTCTTTGTGTTGATGACGCTGTACTGCGTCCTGAGGGGCGTTGAGGCGCCGCCGCAAAGCGCGGCGAAGTGGATCGCGCTTGCGGCGGTAGCGGGATTCCTCGGTGGAGCGGACCGGCAAATTATGTGGCTCGCTCCTGTAGTGATGCTTGCGGGTCTGATCGCCCTTCGCCGGAGGGAACGGGACGTCGCATTGCTCGCCCTGATCGCGATTGCCGCCGTGATGCTTGCGGCAGCGTACGCGGAGATCTGGTTTTCACGGCGTGGGATTCTGGGAGTCCCGGCGACGATACCGCAACCGGAAATGATACTGGAACGATTGGTCGAAACCACGTTCCGTATCATCCTGGAGGTGGCGCTTTTCTGCCTTCCCGCTTTGACGTTTGCATTCGGGAGCAGAGTCGCCTGGACACGCCGGGCGTGGCTGGCTTGCGGAGTGGCGGCTGCCCTCATCGTCGCGATTGTGGCTTTGAAGCAGGATTGGGTGAGGGCTCCCTGGCTGCCCAACACGGTGACTGTCTTTGGGATGCTCTTGCCGGGACAGGCGTTGGCTGGTCTGCAGCCTGTAGCCCTCTCGCGGTACATCACCCACGCCGTGGGGTTCGGCGTAATGGCGGTTACGATGTTCGGCGTGATCGCCTCGCCGGCGATCGGAAATGCGTTACGGGAAAAGGGATCCTTCGACGACCGGCTTAAGATCTTCACGGCGATCGCCGTCCCGTTCTGCGTCGTCTATTTCGCCGCATCGCTGCCTTCGGCATTGTGGCCCGTCTGGTATTTCGATCGTTATCTGCTACCGCTGATCCCAATCGTGAACCTCGGCGCGATGGCTGTGGCGGCGCGCCTGCCTGGCACGGCGCTCCGATCCGCCGCTGTTCCCGTTCTGCTGATCTTCGGGATATACGGTCTGGCGATGACGCACGATGCCTTTCGTCTCGATGAAGCTCGCGCGCGAGCGGGCGATCGCCTTCGGGAAATCGGCGTTCCGCGCACGTGCGTGAGCGGTGGTTATGAATACGATGGCTGGACGCAATTGGCGACCGCGGGGCGAATCGGACACGCGGGCGCCGCAAGTGAGGTGTTCGACGTCTTATCGGCTCCCGCGACGAATACGGCGAAGCAATTCTGGTTTCTGCCACTCACGCCGAAAGTTCGTCCGCAGTATTTTATGGCCACCAGCCCTCAGCCAGGCCTGACCCGAACTGTATTCACGCAACCCTACCGCACCTGGCTTCCGCCGAGGAATCGCCAGGTTCTGGTTCAGACCGATTCGCCGACGGGCTGCGAGTAAAGGACGCGCGCCGGATTTCCGGCGGCGACTACTCCGTCGGGCACTGGCTTTGTGACGACCGAGCCCGCCCCGATCGTGACTCTCTCGCCCACGTCCGTCATCACGATCGCCGCGGCGCCGATCCAGGAATCCTTTCCGATGGTTACGTCGCAAAACGTCCCGGTGTGGCTTCCCAGAGTCTTCCCGTGTTCATCCCGGGCGTGCTGGCGCGCTCCGCTGAGAATCTGGACCTGCGAGGCGATCTGCGTTCTCGCGCCGATTCTCGCGCGTCCGAGAATGCACCCGGATCCGATATAGACGCCCTCCGCGACAGTTGCCCTGGCGTTCGAAAAAAAAGTACCGAACGAGATGCGGCAGCGCAGAGAACAGGATTCGAGCGTCATCCAGTAGTACGCGACCCGCAGGTAGTCGCCTGGCATGCCGGGCATGAGCGACAACGCCTGACCGCCCATCACGAATAGGCTCTGCACTCTCCCGAATCCGCTCAGCAGCGCGACCGGCCAGACGATCACAACAGCGAGAGAAGTGACCAGCGCCTTAACGAACGACTTCATGACGGACCGGACGAGGTTCGAGCAAAACCGCCCGCTCGAGCTGAACGGGCTGCGAGGCGTTGACCGCTTCTCCGATCACGTAGAGTGGCCTCCCCTTCGATTCTTCGTAAATCCGCGCCACATAATCGCCGATTAATCCCACGCAGATCAGCGTCACGCCGAAAAAGAAGCACTGCAGCGCCACAATCGAAGTCCAGCCGGAAACGACATTTTTGAAGACCAGCGCGGCGACCACGGCGAACACCAGATAAAGGAACGCGAGAGCGCACGAAACCACGCCGAGCCCCATCGTGAAGTGCAGGGGAGCCGCCGAGAACGACGTGATCGCGGTCCAGGAGAAGCGCGCCATTTTCCAGAACGGGTATTTGGTCGTTCCGGCGACGCGAGCCTTTCGCTCGAACGGCAGCACGGCCTCGCGCAAACCCAGCCATGCGATCATTCCGCGGATAAACCGGTGCTGCTCGCGAAACCGCCGCATCGCGTCGATCGCGCAGCGGCTCAGGAGGCGAAAATCTCCCACCTCCTCTCGCATCCGCCGATCCACCATGCGCGACATGATTCGATAGAACAGCTTCGCTGTTGCGCGCTTAAACCTTGTGTCGCCCTCGCGCGAGATCCGTTGCGGCGAAACCACCTCATAGCCTTCCTCGTAAAGCCGCAACATTTCCGGAATCAGTTCCGGAGGATCCTGTAAATCCGCGTCCATTACGATCACGGCGTCGCCGCCGGCGAAATCAAGGCCGGCGGTCACCGCCACCTGATGGCCGAAATTTCGGGAAAAACGAAGAATTTTAATCCGCCGGTCGCGCGCCGCCGCCCGCGCCAGAAAATCGAATGAGCCGTCGCGGCTGCCATCGTCCACGAACAATAGTTCGTAATCTATATTGAGAAGGGCGAGAACGGAATCGAGCGCCGCAAGCGTGTGCGGCAGCGCCTCTTCTTCGTTATAGACCGGAATGACCAGCGACAGCTTCATTCAAATTAAGAGCATAATACTCCGGAAGAAAGCCGCCCGTTCCGAAATGGAACCCTTCGCCTCGTTCTGCGTTCACCCGGATGGCGCCTGAGTCGCGCCCGCGTCTGGTTCGCGATGCTCCAGCCGCCGCGCTCGCCGAGCCGCTTCGTTCTGTTTCGATAGCGGTCGTTTGCCAGTCCTATCCGCCCATCGTCGGCGGCTCCGAAATTGAAGCCCAGCGCGTCTGCGCGGGTCTTCTCAAGCGCGGACACAAAGTCGAGGTGATCTGTGAAGGCGCTCCCCCGATGCCGCCTCTCACCCGATGGACCGATCCTCTCGGTGTGAGCGTACGCCTCATCGGCACGGGTCTCCCGCCCGCGATCCGCGGCTACGCCTACGCCCTCGGCATCGCGTGGACGCTCCTCCGCAATCGCGCATCCTACGACGTCGTTTACTTCCTGATGTCGGGCTTGCACCTCGCCACCGGCCTCCCCGCCGCCCGGCTCCGCCGCATCCCGATCCTGATGAAGTTCTCCGGCAGCAGCCTCATTCGCCGCATGAAAGATTCATGGCTGGGACGGCTCGAACTCCGCTTTTTGAACCAGTGGGCCGATCACGTCCTCGTCCTGAATGAAGGCATGCTCGACGAAGCCGATGAAGTCGGGCTCGATGCCAGCCGCATCGCATGGATGCCGAATCCGGTGGACGTGGATGAGTTCCGCCCGCCAGCCTGCGAAGAAAAAGCGCGCCTGCGCCGCGAGTTCCATCTGCCGATTGGCGCGCCGGTCGTGCTGTTCGTCGGAAGACTCGCTCCCGAAAAAGAGCTGTCTTCGCTCATCGCTGCCTTTCGCGAGGTGCTCGATCATCGCCCCGACGCCATCCTCGTTCTTGCGGGCGACGGACCCAGCCGGGCCGAACTCGAATCATCAGCTACCAACCTTCTCGGCTCTTCGATTCGCTTCACGGGCATGGTGCCCGTCAACAACGTCCGACTCTATATGCAGGCAAGCGACGTCTTTGCTCTGGTCTCCTCGCTCGAAGGCCTGCCTGTATCGCTGATCGAAGCCATGGCCGTCGGCCTGCCGTCCGTAGTCAGCGACATCCCGGCGAATCTGCAGTTGATCGAATCCGGAAACCACGGGCTCGCCGTTCCCGTCGGCGACTCGCACGCCATCGCCCGGAGCATTCTCACGCTGATCGAAGATGAATCCGGCCGCCGGGCGATGGGGGCATCGGCCCGCGCGAAGGTGAGCGCCGCGTACGCCACCGAGAGCGTCGTCCGCCGCTACGAGCGCCTCTTCGCCGGCATGCTCAGATCCAGCCCCGCAGCCGGTACCACGCATACTTGACGGTTTCCCGTGTGAGATCGATAAACACGGTCCACCGCGCCGCCAGCGAGTTCATCCGTTTCCCTGCGTCCGGCGCCGGATGCGTCTGCATGTTCAGGCCCGCCTTCTGAAACGCCTTCCAGGCCCGGCGCGAATGATAATCGCTCGTGACCAAAACCCAGGGTGGAAGCGAATTTTGCAGCAGAGCGCCCGCGTTGAGAGCGCTGTCCCGCGTCGTGAGCGAATGAGTATCGAGCGCAATCGCGTTTGCGGGCACGCCCTGCGCAACTGCGAAATCGCGCATTGCTTCGGGAATTCCTTCCCCGCCACTCAACAGAATCGACGAGTACCGTCCGCGCCGCCACTCGAACACTGCGTAGACCGCTCGCCAGTAAGAAGTCAGCCCCAACACATGATCCGAAGCCGCATCGCCCGCCAGCACAACCAGTGTCCCACCTGATGTCTCCGACCACGGCGCCGTTAAAGCCCTTGTCCACGGCGCAAGTACCGGTGTGAACGTCACCGTCGCAAACAGCAACGAAAAACAGACTGCAAGACCCACGCATATCCGCCGAGCCGTTCGCAGCATCGCGCTTCAGCTTTCCAGTAATTCGACCAGCAGCTTTTCCGGAGTAATCAGCCACGCGATGCGCCGTCCGCCGAACGCCACCGCCGGTTGCGGCTTTTTCGCGATCAGGCAACCACGCCCGCGCATGTCGGCCAGTGAAGCATCGAGATCTTCCACTTCCCAACAGGCATGATGCAGACCGCCGCCGTTTTCGGTCAGGAATCGGTAAACCGGCGAATCCGTCCCCGCGGGCTCCACAAGCTCAAGCTGCGCATCGCGTGAATCTGTCGAGAGAAACGCCACTTTCACTTTCTGCAGCGGGTCCTCGAACACGTTCCCATCCCACGCCGCGCCCAGTGTGCGCTGAAAACTCTCCATCCCCTTCCGGATGTCGCTCACGACATACCCGTAATGGTGCAGCCGCATCAGTTCCGGTTCGCGGGCAGCCGTTCCGCAAGATAGGCGCGAATGCGTTCGAAGCTGTCGAGATCCGCCAGATCCTCGAAGTCCAGTTGAAACGCAAACTCATCTTCAATGACGTTCGCGAGCGTGATTGCTGCGACTGAATCCCAGTTTGACAGCGCCTGTTGCGAGGCCGTCGGGATCTCGCTCTCCGGCAGATCCGGGAAGACCGTTTCGAAGCATCGCACAAGCCGGCTGTGGAGGTTATCCATAGACTTCAGATTCCTTGAGGATTTCAACAACTTTGTGATAAAGCGGCGGGCAGACTTCGTCGAACCGCGCGCGCTCCAGCGCAAACGGCTCTTCCGGGGCCGCGCCGGTCAACAACGAAAAGAACTCGCGCGTTGGCCCGTTCCGCGGCGTCGGAGCAAATGCAAATCGAATTGCGCCCGTTGAAAAGGTATCGAACAGCAGGCGCAAACACTGATATTCGATGCGCCGCGAAAATGCCCGGCAGCTCATGACCCAGGTGTTCACATCCAGGCCCTCTTCCCCGCGAGTGCCCTC
>Ga0126381_100004620_pt1 | contig 15024 bp, 6 predicted proteins | sample PanSoiMetPlot_28_FD_96465 | JGI IMG/M metagenome (GOLD analysis project Ga0126381, IMG submission 96465) | Tropical forest soil microbial communities from Panama - MetaG Plot_28 | ecosystem: Environmental > Terrestrial > Soil > Tropical forest > Bulk soil | place: Panama | collected 2016-02-17
AGCGAACATCCGGACCGCAGCCTGCGGCATAGGTGCCGGCGCCATGACGAAGACGGCTTCGGTGACGGAGCCGACCTGCAACGTCGTAGTGACAACGGCACGGTCGCGTGCCACCAGGGCAATCTGGCGCGAGTTGGTTTGGAACCCGGCAGACGACACCCGGACGTCATAAGCACCCCGAGCTAAACCCGCCAGTGTGAAGCTGCCGTCGCGGTTGGTGCGAGCACTGCGGATGTTGTCCGTGGCGGCTTCGCGCGCTGAGACCGTCGCGTTCGGAATGGCGGCACCGGTCTGATCGATGACACGCCCGGTGATCTGCGCCATGCCATTGAATGCGCCGCGGTCGTGCTCGATCTGCACGTCGATGGTTCCGGAGGTCGGCCTGCCGAGCTCCTTTTGCGTGCGCTCTTCCAGGTAGGCCTGCAAGTCGTCTGGCGTGCCGAAGCGCTTGTCGGGACCGGCGCTGCGTATCAGGTAGACGGTGCGGGAGTACCACTGCGGATGCTCGACCTTCACGTCGGTGCCCCATGGATCCTGAAATTCGGCGTTCGCCGCGTCGCCGCGGGCGTGCGTCATGCGGTCGATGGCCTGAGAGACGAAGCGCTCGCGATAGCGGTTGTAGTATTCGGCGTACTTCGCCATGGGTGTGGCGCGGCCCACTTCGGTTTCGAACTTGTTGGGATTCACTATTTCGGTGGCCGCGAACAGGGCGCGGGCGGCGCGGTCGCGGCGGGGAGTCTGGGCGTCCGTCACGGGCTCGACGATATCGCCGGCGCCGATGGAGTGGATCTCGTAGCGCGGCTTCATCGCCTCCTGTTCGAGATAGAAGAAGACCTTGGCAAAGCCGGGCTGCTTTTCGGCGAGCGCGAAGACAGCCTCATCCACCACCTGTACGCCGAGCGCGGCCTGCACGCCCTGGCCGTGGGCGTTGGTCACACGGAAGCGGATGGTGGCATCGCCGCCCGGTTTGTAGCTCTGGGCGTCGGCCGTAGTTTCGATCTGCAGTTCGTCGGAAGGCTGTACGAAGATCAGGCGGTGGTCGCCGACGGATGTCGCCTCGCCCGTGAAGAGGTAAGCGTTGCAGTCGATCGTGCCGGCGAGATCGGGGGTGGCGGTGAGGGCGAGCTCCGCCCGGCCGTTTTCGATATCGACGTCGCGCGTCAACACGGTCTGGCCTTCCTTCACGATGTCGACGTAGGCCGTTCCGCGCGCCTTGGTGGAGAAGACCTTGAGGTCGATGCGGTCCCCGGCGCGATAGACGGCCCGTTCGGTCCGGAGCAGGATCTGATCGGCGCCACCCCGGGCCGCGAGATTCACGGTGCTGGAGACATGGTTGCCTTCGCGATCCTTGGCGTCGATCTTTACGGGGTCGGTTCCGGCGGTTGCTTTGAACCGGACGACGGCGACGCCGCCCGGATCGGTGGTCGCGGTCTGCGGCGGATTCACTTCGGCCTGGACGGTGACATCGGCCACGGCCGGCTTGCCATCGGCGTAAGACGTGAGGATGAAGACCTGGTTTTCGAGATTCGGGATCAGCGTGCCGCCTTCCGGGACGGCAGTGACGATAAGTGGCGATTCGCTCACGGTGATGGGCTCGCCGCGGGTTTCGGAGTGACCGGCGGCGTCTTTCACGGTGGCCTCGATGAGCACCCGCGCGGCACCCCGGCTGAGCGGACGGCCGGCGAAGTAGTTGGGCAAAGCGAGATCGAAATGGTAAGCGCCGTCGCGATCAGTCTTGCCCGCTACGGAACCAGCCGCGAATTCGGCGACGTCCATGCCGGTGGCCTTCACGGTGATTTCGCAGTCGTCCACCGGCTTGCCGAAGAAGTAGTTGGCGCGGACGGTTCCCGTGACGTGCTGGCCGGGCCGATAGCCGTGCTGCGCCTCGCCCGCGAATTCGACAGCGACCTTAAATTTGGGAAGGACGTAGCGCTCGACATTCAGGGCCACCTCACTGCCTCCGGCGCGCAGGTGATACGTGCCGAGGTTGACCTCCTCGGCCAGAGTGAACTCGGCGGACGCGATGCCGAACTTGTCGGTCTGCGCAGCTTTCTTGAAGACCTTGTTGCCGCGCGAATCTTCGATCTCGAAAGTGAGGTCGCGGCCGGCGCCGGCCTGATGGCTGAGGCGATCGAGCGCGAGAGCGCGGATGTGGATAGTCTGGCCGGGCTGATAGATCGGCTTTTCGGTGGTCAGCAGAATCCGCACCTTGTCTTCGATCTTCACCGGCTGCGTGACATCGGCCGAGCCGACGGCGGTTTCGACGACGTAGCGCAGGTTGAAACTGCCAGTGAGACCGGCGGCGAAGCGGAACTGGGCCTCGGCAGTCCCGCGGTGGTTCAACTTGCCGGTAAAGAGCGTACCGTGTCCGGCGAGTTCGACGCGCACGGAGCCTTCCAGCGGATTATTGGCGGTGTCGGTGGCGATGACGCGCACGGCAGCCTCGCCGCCCTCGGCATAAGATCGCTGGCCGAGTACGTGCACGACTGGCCGGCGCAGAATTTGCGAGACGGATTCGGTGCCCTGAATGGCGGCGTCTCTCTCACCCGAGTAAGTGAAGCGAAAGCGCACGCGCTGCCAGACGAGGTCGTCAATGCCCATGTTTTTAGTGAGCCTGACCGCCTGCTGCCAAGCACCGCTGCCCTCGACGGCGTCCGCCGCCATCTGCGCGCTTCCCAGGATTTCGTCTTCAGGGCTGAGCACTTCGACCGTGAGTTGCCCCGATCCCGCACGGGGAGCGTGGTACGGAAGAGTAACATGCAAGGCGCCGCGCGACCAGGTGGCCGCGGCGGATTCCTCCGACGGGAACGGCTGCATGATGGCGCCAAGCGCGGCCGTCAGCAATACGACGAACAGAACGAACCACAATCCGTTGCGAGTCTTCACAGAGCCTCCACTCCGGACGGTCTGGATGATTGGACCGCCGCCCCGCCGAATAAGTTCCCGGCGGTTTCAATGGGGATATTGCGTCATTGGCGCATTCCTTTCAGGAATGCAGCCGCGAGCTTCGATTGGCTGGAGGGCAGGTTGGCAACTTTCGGCGGATTGGCAATCCGCCGCGCGCAAACGTGGTCTGAAGCCACAGGCGGGCGGGTTATCAATCCGCCGCCGGCTTGCCACTTTACTTAGAAGTGGAAACGTAGACCCAATTGCACCGCTCTTGGGCCGCCGGAGCCGAGGACGGGGGAGAGGCCGCTGCCGGGACTGCCGGTGCCGAGCATCATGTTTAGCATCGAAGCGGCTTCGCCGATCAGGGGGCTGTCGAGGTATTTCACCGGATCGGCGAAGTTGGGGTGGTTGAGGGCGTTGAAGGCTTCGAGGCGGAGTTGCAGGCCGGCGCGGTCGTTGAGCTTGAACTCGCGGCTGAGGGCGAGGTCGAGCTGCGACATGCCGAAACCGGAGATGACGTTGCGCCCGAGATTGCCTTGCACGCCGGCGGGTTGCGCCAGGAACGCCGCGGGGTTCAACTTACGGCCGCCAGGCGAGTTGGGGTCGGTGAGCCAGAGCGGCTGGCCGTACACCCAGTCGGGACGAAAGGCGTTGACGAACGAGATGCCGACGTACTCCTCGGCAGTCTGGATGGTGATGGGAAAGCCGGTCCGGGCGCGGAGAATTCCACTGAGGAACCAGCCGCCGTAACGCTTCGGCGCAGTGTAGGTGAGGGATGCGGTGAAGGAATGCCGGAGATCGAAGTCGGAAGAGCCGCGATCGACGGATGGACCGGCACCGGGGCCGGCCCAGGCAAGGAACATGTCGCTGGAGTCGTTGTCGATGGAGTGCGACCAGGTGTAGGAGGCCAGCGCTTCGAGGCCGCCGGGCATGCTGCGCCGGTATTGTGCCTGGAGGGAATGGTATCGGGAGCGGGCGTTGTTGGTGGTGGTGGCGACCCATGACGTCGGTGTGTAGCCGGGACCGCCCAGCTCGCGTCGAATGAAGTCGTAGCCGGCGGAACCGACGTAGCCGATAGAGAAGAGATCGTGCGCGCCGATGGCACGTTCGAGTGTGAGGTTCCATTGGCCGACGGCGGGCAGCTTGAGGTTAGGCAGGAAGCCGTACGTGAGCTGCGTCGAGAACAGTCCGGAACGTCCGCTGAAGAACTGGGAGATGCCGAGCGGGCCTCCGTTGAGGTAGTCCATGGCAATGCTGATGGCGGAGTCGTAATAGAGGCCGCCTCCGGCGCGGAGAACCGTGCGGCCATCGCGCGTAAGGCGGAAGGCAAGCCCGAGGCGTGGCGCGAAGTCGCGGTAGGAGGTTTGCCAAAGCGACTGGCACGGTCCGCTGGTACCGCAGAAATGGAAAAACGTGCCCTGCGTCGCGTTGTAGAAGAGCGTATCCCCGGGCGGTTCGACCCCCTCGCTGAATTCCCAACGAAGGCCGGCATTGACGGTCAGCCAGGGCGCGGCATGCCAAGTGTCGCCGGTCCAAAGAGAGAGCTCGGGAACGTTGAGGCTCTCCTGCAAGGCTGGGCCGCGAGCGATCCAGAGGTTGTTCTGGAAGGCGAGGTCGGCGACGTTGTCGGCAATGAGTTGCAGGGTGTTGGAGGCGTCGCGGCGAATGGCGCCGATGCGGCGGTAGTCGCCGCCGATGGTGAGGGCGTGCTTGCCGCGATAGAACGAGACAGTTTGAATTCCCTGGAACTGGCGCTGTACGCGGTCGCCCTCGCGGCCGGAGGCGATCTGACCGGCCCCGGCGATGGTGAAGCGCACGAAGGTGTTGCAGTCGCCGGCGGGGGAGAAGACTAAGGTCAGGGGTTGCAGCTCGCAGCCGGGCGCGGTGCCATCGGAGGGCGCACCCCAAATGGAGTGCGCGCTGGATTCGGACTCGTTGACCCGCGAATCGAGCACGATGCCGGACGTGAGGCGCGCGGTGAGGCCGAGGGTGAGGGAGCGGCTGCGCAGATCGAGCGTGTTAACGGCGAGAGAGCCGAACTGGCTGTTGGACGGCGCATCGCTGTACCGCGCGAAGAGGTTGATGCGAGAGCCGAAGGCCTGGTCGAGGCGGACGCTGCCGGAATCGAGGCCGGCAGGACGATCGGCGGCGCCGACCCATTCGCCCAGACCGGGAGCAAGCGCTCCCTCGTTGGGCACGGGGAAAAAACCGAGGACGGGCGGCGCCCACGGCGCCGCGGCGTCGCGCGCCGGTTGCGTTGGCACGGCCTGCGTCCAGACGTATGGCTGGAGAAGATCCATGTGGTGGTAGGAGAGGAAAAAGAAAGTGCGGTCGCGGCGCACGGGGCCGCCGAAGGTCTGGCTGAGATCGTTCAAGCGCAGGGGGGAGCGGCCGAAGCCGGCCTGGTTGCCGAACCAGTCGTTGGCAGCGAGGATCTCGTTGCGCCAGCGGTAGAGGGTGGCACCGTGGAAGGAATTGGAACCGGATAGGCTGGAGATGACGACCTGCGCGCCCGGAAATCTGCCCATTTCGGAACTGGTAGATGAAGTGGCAACGGAAAACTCGCGCACCGATTCGAGCGAGATGAGGGTATCGAGACTGCCGAAGGCGCTGATGGCGGGAAGCGTTCCGCCGGTGGGCTCGGCGGGAAGGCCGCCGGCAGTGACTCCGGTGTTGGCGCTTGCGCCATCGACGGTGAAGTAGTTGGCATTGGGGCGCTGGCCGCTGGTGGTGAACTGGCCGGCCTCGCCACGCGTGGCGGGCGTAACGTTGGTCCCGGGGACGGCTTCGAGGAGGCCGAGCATGCCGGAGCCGTTGAGCGGCAGGCGCTGGATTTCGTGGGAGTCGAACTGGGCGCCGGTGGCAGCGCCGTCGCGCTCGATGGGGTCAGCCTCGCCATGGACCACGATTGTCTCGAGCACGCTGCCGACCGGGAGCGTGAAGTCGGCGAGGGTGGAGACGGCGGGCTTGAGCTCGAGGTTGAAGCGGACGAGGGTCTGGAAGTTTTCTTTCCGCACCGTGACCTTATAGATCCCGGGATCGAGCGAGCTGATCAGATAACCGCCGCCCAGTTCGGAGCTGGCGGAGCGGCGGAAGCCGGTGTCCTCGTTGACCACGGTGACGGCGGCCCCGGAGATTCCGGCTTGGGAGGTGTCGAGGATGTGTCCGCTCAAGCTGGCATAGCGCTGCGCCGCGAGGGGGCCGGCGGACAGTGCGAGCAGAAGTATCCACAGCCACCGAAGGGGCATCAGTTCTACGGTACACGGTTTCCGGGGAGGGTGCTGTTAAGGAAGATGGGCGAATGTGTTCAACGGCGTCGAAAACGGGTGCTTTTCATCACGAACAAGTAGCTTAAATACATGGGCTTAGAGGGAACAGTGGTTCCTTCGGTGAAACCGCATCGACGATGATTCTGCCATGAGTGTGAGACCGACCGCTCCCTCTGGTTGGGCTGCAAGCAGCGGCTCGAAATGAGTTTTCCACAGGGGTTCCCTAGAACGATGGGTGGGAAAGCCGATAAATAACGGACGAACCGGGGAACAGGCGAGATGGCGATTGGGTGAGGCTTGAGAATCAGGTCAGGGCCGGATACAGGCTACCGCGCCAGCAGACTATTGCACTGGTCGAGGTTCACGCGGAGGTCGGCGAGGGCGGACAGGAGGTTGGTTGGGAGGTCGGCGGAGGGTTTTTCGCCGGAGGTGACGCCGAGCACGGTGGAGAGCAGCAGTTCGACGCGCCGGGAGGAGCGAAAAACTTGCTCTGCGCCGGCCTGCCAGGAGGTGAACGCAGGCGGTTGCGGCGGAGGGGGAGCGGCGGCGCCGAGAGCGGAGAGGATCGGCGTCAAAGCCGCTTCCATTCCGGTAATATGAGCCTGCAGAGCGCTGATGTGCTCGCGCGCCATCTGGCGGAGCACGCGGCGGTCGTCCGGGGTCATGGCAGATTGCTGATCCTGGGAGAAGCGCTGCGCCAGAGCGCGCAGGGCATAGGCGCGCGCCATGGCGGCTTCATTCCAGTCGAGCACGCGGGAGCTGAAGCGCTCCATCTCCGCGCGGCCGCCGAGCTGCTGTTCAAGGCGCGTCTGAAGCTTCGTCGTAGCCGAGGAGGGCGCTGAAAACACCGGAGCGCGCTCCGGCGCCGTTGCTTGGACGGGAGCCGGAGCCGCACCGGGATCGGAGAAGGCCACTTCGACATGGGCCATGGAATCCAAGGCGCGGTGGATCTGGCGCTGGCGCTCCGCGGAGACGCCTACGCCCGATACCTCCACATGACCGTTGGAAAGCTTGACTTCCACAGGGTCGCCCAGGTCGGCCCCGATTCCGTGGAGAGCGGACAGAACCTGTAGCTCATCGGAAATCGAGGCCGTTTCCCCGGGCGCGATTGCGGCGGGCCGGCTTGGTACGGCGGGCCGCACCGGAAGCTCCCCTAAACTCGCAACGGGAGAACCGTCGTGCAGATCGGGAACCTCCGAAAGGTCGGTGAATTCAATCCAGTTTCGATCACGGAATTCGAGCCTGCCTTCAATGGGCAGCAGATCGGCGGTGCGCAGGGTGAGGCTGGCGGAGGCGACGTCGCCGGTGGTGGTGGAAGTACGTAAAAGGTAGCAGCCTTGGACAGGCGTGCCCAAAGGGCGCCCAGTCTGTCCCACCGAACAGCTCGCAGCGTTCTCGATTTCGTCGCGCTTCTCGGGAAGCTGAGCGCGCCAGGTGGAGAAGGAGCGGGCGCTAAGAGGATCGGCGGAATCGTAGTGGGCGGCGGCGAAGAGAACGGCCGCGGAGGTGGGCTTACCGGTGCGGATGTGGACCCGGCGCGGTCCGGCGGGCCTGGCTTGCTCGGCGGCGATGGCTCTTTTGAGCAGGACGGCTGCCTGCACCGAGGGCGTTTCGCGCAGCTGATAGTATGCGAAGCAGACCAGAACGGCCACGGCGACGCTGGCGGCGCTCCACATCAAGGAAGGCGGAAAATGGGTGAGCCGTTTCCAGAACGGCTCCGCGGCCATCTCGACATCGATGCCATCAAAACCGCGGGAAAGGTCCGCCCACGCGTTCGGCGGTTCGGGAAGCTGCGTGGCCAAAACCTGCTTGCGGTAACGCATGCAGTCGGCGACCGTGGTTTGCAGGTCCTCCATTTCGGCGCGGCACTGCCAGCAGGCTTCCAGGTGCTTGCGGACCTGGCGGGCTTTGCGGGCGGGCAGTTCGCCATCGAGGTAGCGCAGGGCCAGCCCGTCCTCGAGATGCTGCGAATGCCAGTTACTCATCGCGCACCCTCTTCAAACGGGCCATGGCGCGGCGGAGAAACTCGCCGACGGCCGACGTGCTGATTCCCAGCGCGGAACCGATTTCGGGATAGCGGAGGCCTTCCATGCGCAAAAACAAGCAGCGCTTTTGCTGTTCCGACAAATTCTCCACGGCACGGTGGAAGCGGCTCATGCGCTCGCGTTCGAGCAGTTCGTGCTCGGGGGATCGGGCGGGCGAGGTGGCCCAGGATTCGAAATCGGGCTCAAAGGAATATTCCGCGCTCTGCCGGGTGAGGACCTTCAGGCCGTAATTGTGCGCCACGCGGAAGATCCAGCCGCGCGGATTCTGTATCTGTTCGCCCTTTTTGAGCGAGGCGTAGAGGCGGAGGAAAACCTCCTGAGCCGATTCCTGGGCGCGGGCAGCATCCAATCCTAGGGTCAGCAGGTAGCGGTAGACGTCTTCGCGGCACTCTTCAAATAATTGAGTCACCTGGGCTTGCAAGGCCGGCAGGCCGCGATCGTGGCTCAGGATTTGTGCCAAATGTCCGTCCATAGAACGCGCTACCATGTTGCGACCCGTACCAAAGACCCCCTTGGCCGCATTCCGACTACACCCGAAGTTGATTTTTTTACAGAAATTCTACGAGTTGGAATTTTAGTGTAGTCGAAGTACCGGGGTGGAGGGTCTTTGGACCGGACAATCAACATCGTGCGCGACGGAACGGTATGCGTAGCAATCGTCACCTATAACAGCGGCCGGTACATTCGCCGCTGTCTGGAAGCAGTGCTGCGGCAGGAGGGCGTCCCGCTGGAAGTGGTGGTAGTGGATAATGCCTCCACCGACGACACGCGGCATGTCCTGCGGACATTTCGAAGGCGCATCCGCACCATCTTCTGCGACCGCAACCTGGGTTTTGCAGAAGCGCAAAACCGGGCGATCAAGGCGAGCACCACCGAATGGGTGCTGACGCTGAACCCGGACGTGCTCATGCGGCCGGGATTCCTGCGCTCGCTGGTGGAAGCAGGCGCGGCAGATCCGGAAGCCGGATGCGTGTGCGGCAAGCTGTTTTCCATAGGCCCCGGGTTTAAGCCGCTCGACCAGTTGCGGATCGATTCCACCGGCATCTACTTCACGCCAAACATGCGGCATTTCGACCGCGGATGGCGGGAGCCGGAGCGCAGCGAATACGACCGCCTGGAGTACGTATTCGGTGCCAGCGCGGCGGCGGCGCTGTATCGCCGGGCGATGATCGACGACGTGGCGGTGGACGGCGAGTTCTTCGACCCCGACTTCTTCGTGTACCGCGAAGATGCCGACGTGGCCTGGCGCGCCATGCTGATGGGCTGGCGAACGCTCTACACGCCGGCGGCGGTGGCGTACCACGTACGCACGGTGACGCCGGCCAACCGGCGCAGCGTTCCCTCTCTGCTGAATATGCACTCGGTGAAGAACCGGTTCCTGATGCGCATTAAGAACGCCACGGCCGGACTTTACCGGCGGTTCTGGCTGCCCATGACGCTGCGCGATCTGGTGGTTGTTGCGGGCGCGCTGGTGTGGGAACCCACGTCGGCGGCGGCGCTGTGGCACGTGGCACGCTGCCTGCCGAGAGCGCTTCGGCGACGCAGAGCGATCATGAGCCGGAGGCGGATCAGCGACCAGGATCTGGCGCGCTGGTTCCAGTTCCATCCGGCGGCCATGCCGGCGAATTTGCATGCGCCGGAAATGGCGGCGATCCCCGCGGTAGCCTTGAGAGGATGACCCGGCGTTCGACGGGACGCGACCTCACTATCCTCGCACTACTCGCTGCGCTGGCTTACGCGCCGGCGCTAGCGCTTCCGCTGATCGAAGACGACTATCCGAACCTCACTTACGCGCTCCAGCATGGTGCGCCTGCGGTCATTGCCGGATTGCTGCACGATCCGATTTTTCGCGTGCGCGCGACCAGTGCTTGGTTGATGTATGGACTGTGGCGCGTGTTCGGATTGGCGCCGGGGGCGTTTCACGCGGCTAGCCTGGTGCTGCACGTGGCCAATTGCTGGTTGGTGTATGGGATTGTTGGGGAAATTTTTGGGCCCCGGATGGACACGGATGGACACGGATATAAGAGCGCCAGGCTGATTGCGCTTTCGGCGGCGGCATTCTTTGCGGTTTACGAGGGGCACCAGGAAGCGGTGATGTGGTTTTCGGCTTGCAATGAGTTGTTGGCGTTTTTGTTTGGCGCGGGGGCATTGCTGTTGTGGATGAGGGGGAGGTGGGTAGCGAGCGCGACGGTGTTTGCGCTGGCGCTGATTTCAAAGGAATCAGCGGTGGTTTGGCTGGCGCTGTTCGTAGCGGCTGCGGGAATAGGGGCCACGGGCCTGGGGCCGGGGGCTGGGGCAAGCTGGCGCGCTCCGCGCGCGGTGTCTTTAACGGCGAACGGCCCGAAGGGCCGCACCTTCGCCTGGCCCCTGGCCCCTGACCCATGGGCCCGCGCTTATCTGCTTCAACTGCTGCCGCACGTGCTGCTGGCAGCGGCGGCCATCGCGGCCGTGTGGATGACGAGGAACTACTCTTTTCGATTTTCCGATGGCAGTTTTTCGCTCGACGCTCCGTTTTGGATCACCTGGCCGCGCGGGCTTGTCCGGTTGATGTGGCCATGGGGATGGGCGGCGTTGGCGGCCGTTCTGTGGCTGCGCGTGAAGAAGGGCTGGCGGCGGGCGCTGCTGTGGATGGGGATTGCGTTGTTACCGTACAGCTTTCTGACGTACTCGACGCAGATTCCGAGCCGACAGACATACTTGGCGAGTGCAGGGCTGGCACTGCTGGTCGGGACCGGTATGGCCCATCTGCCGGACCGGAGAGTGTTGGCCGTGGCAGTGATAGTGGCAGTGGGCGTGAACGTGGGCTATCTGTGGACCAGGAAGCGCGCACAGTTCGTGGAGCGGGCGAGGCCCACCGAGGAACTCATCCGGCTGGCGAACCAGACGAGCGGGCCCATCTATGTTCAATGCTTCCCGCGGAACCGGCTTATCGCCGAAGAGGCCGTTCACATAGGCGCAGGAAAGCCGCCAGAGATGCTGCGGTGGGAATCGGAGACGGGCGCGGTCACATTCTGCTATCAGACCTCGCGGTAGAATTCAGGAGTGCCGGCCGGAGAGGCCATAGGGCCTTATCAGATTCTTGAAAAACTCGGCGCGGGGGGAATGGGCGAGGTGTATAAGGCCCAGGATACGCGCGTCGGGCGACAGGTAGCTCTGAAGATTCTGCCGGAATCGCTGGCGGCGGACGGCGACCGACGCCGACGCTTCGAGCAGGAGGCGCGGCTGGCAGCGGCGCTGAACCATCCCAACATCATGGCGATTTACGATGTGGGGCTGGACGCGCATCCACCGTACATCGTGGCTGAGCTGGTGCCGGGCGAATCGCTGCGAGCGGCGATCGAGCGGGGACCCCTCGCGGCGCGCAAGGCGGCCGACATCGGGGCGCAGGTGGCGGCGGGTCTGGCGGCGGCGCATGCCGCGGGAATCGTACACCGCGATCTGAAACCGGAAAACATCATGGTGACGCCGGACGGCACCGCTAAGATTCTGGATTTCGGCGTTGCGCGCATGCAGCCCAAAGCGACTGCCGTGGATCAGACGGCAACGCTGGGACAGACGGCGGCCGGCGCGGTGATCGGCACCGCCGCGTATATGAGCCCGGAGCAGGCGCGCGCGCAGGACGTGGACTACCGGTCGGATCAGTTCAGCCTGGGACTGGTGCTGTACGAGATGCTGAGCGGGCGCCAGGCGTTTGCCCGGCCCAGCGCGGTACAGACGATGTCGGCGATCGTGGAAGACGAGCCGCCAACCCTGGAGCGCGCGGTTCCCACGCAACTTCGCTGGATTCTGGAGCGGTGCCTGGCGAAAGACCGGGAGGCGCGCTACGAGTCGACGCGCGACCTTGCGCGGGAGCTGACGCAGCTTCGCGACCACTTCAGCGAATTGACGGCGGCGACGGGAACGGGGCAGGCGGCGGCTGTGGGACGGCCACGAAGACGGGTGGCGGTGACGGCCCTCGCCGGCGCCGTGATAGCGGCGGCGCTGGCGGGGTGGTGCGCGGCGCGGCTCACCGGACACAGCGACGCCATCGACCTCTCGCGCTACCAATTGACGCCGTTTGCCACGTCGCTCACCGAGCAGTTCGCTCCCGCCTGGTCGCCGGACGGTAAGACCATCGCATTTCTAGGGCGGACAGCAGGCGGTAAGCTCGCGGTCTTCGTGCAGCCCGTGGGCGAGCACAACGCCACCGCCGTGACGGGCAGCGACGTCGGCGTGCTGCTGGGCGCGCGGCTCTTGTGGAGTCCCGATTCGCGCATGATCTATTACCGCTGCGTGGCGGCCGGGAAAGTGGGGCTGTGCCGCGTACCGGCCAGCGGCGGGAGCTCGGCGATGGTGAAGAAGGATGAGATCGCCGGCACTATCTCACCCGACGGCAGCACGCTGGTAACGTTTAACTTCAGTTATCCGGACGCGAGCCTGATCATTTCGAAAACCGATGGCACGGAGCCGCGGAAGTACGAGCCCGGCGGCTTGAAGGTGGATTCGTTCTACAATACGCCGATCCTGGCATTCGCCCCGAATGGGCGGAACATTCTGTTTTCGGTGGCGATGGGCGGCCGCGGCGAGACGGCATGGCTGATGCCCTGGCCTCCCGGCCCGCCGAAGCGCATTTTTCCGCAAATAGCAGGCTTCTCCTATACACCGCAATGGCAGTGGCTGCCGGATTCGCGCCACCTCATCTTCTCAGCGCGCGGCGGGCAGGTTTATATGGCGGATGTGGAGAGCGGGCGGTATTGGCCGGTGCTGGTGCAGGAACGGCCGGCTAACAGCCCCACGGTTTCGCCGGACGGCTCGCGCATTGCTTACGTCACCGATCTCTCGCATGCCGACGTGGTGGCAGCGCCGCTGGGCGACGGCCCAATGCGCACCCTGCTGGGAGGCACGCACACGCACCAGGGCGCGGACGCGGCGCCGAATGGGCAGTTTGTGTTTCTCAGCGACCATCGCGGCGTGAGCGAAGTCTGGGTGTCGAGCCTGAATGAGGGATTCGAACGTCCGCTGGTTTCGCCATCGGCCGTGAAGTCGGGCGGCGAGACCGCGCAATTCCTCATGGGTCCCGCGATCTCGCGCGACGGGCGCCGGGTGGCATTCGCGGCCAAATTCCCTTCCTCGAACCGGATCTTCACGGCATTCACAAGCGGCGGCTCTGCGGTGGAGGCGACGTCGGAGAACGGCGGTTTCGAGATGACGCCCGCATGGTCTCCCGACGGAAACTGGTTGGCTTACACGGTGAGCAACGGCGAATCCAAAACCAAGCTGATGAAGGTGCGGCCGGGCAGCGGAGAGGCGCCGGTCGTGCTGGGCGATTACTTCGGGTGGGCGATGCCGGAATGGTCTCCCACCGGCGAATGGATTGCCTGCCACCGGTTCGGCGACGAACACCTGATGGTGGTCGACCCTGAGGGCAAAGGGGCGCGGGAGCTGACCGCGGATGCCGGTCCGGCGGTCTGGTCGCACGATGGCAAGACCCTTTACCAGGTGCAGTTGGATCCGCCGGCGCTGGTGGAGATCGATCTTGCGAGCGGCAGACAACAGAAGCTTCGCGATTTGACGGACCTGGCGCCGTACGCCACGATGCATCCGGGGCTGAAAGCGTCGCTGATGCCGGACGGAAAGAGCGTGATTTACACCGTGAATCGTCCGCGGCAGGAGATCTGGATTCTGGATGGCGCGGTAGTGCCGAAGCCGTGGTGGCGGCGGCTGTGGCAGTAGATACTAGTGGAGCGTCCCGGTTTATTGTAAGCCTCCGCTCGCTCGCGGCTCCGATATAAGTGCGCACGTGCATAGGAGAAACACGAAAATCACTGGGATGGTTCACCAAGCGTAACTCCGCGGCTCAGTGCTATTTTCCCGCGACGAGTTGCTCCAATGTTCTGAGACTAGCCTGCCTTCCCATCACGATCAGGCAATCGCCAACCTGAATAGCCGTATCCGCCGGAGGGTTGAAGCTCATGTGGCCGTCGGTGGTGCGGATGGCCATGACGATAACACCGAGGTTGCGGCCGAGTTGCAATTCCCGGATCGTCTTGGAGGCGGCCTTGGTATGGGAGGCAACGGTGACCTGCTCGATGGCAATATCGGTGCCGAAATCGTTGGTGGTGAAATCGAGGAACTGCACGACTTCGGGCCGCAGCAGAGCCTGGGCGAGCCGATGTCCGGTGAGGGCATAGGGCGCAAAGACGGAGTTGGCTCCGGCGCGGCGCATCTTCTCTTCGGCACCTTCTTCGGCGGCGCGGGCGGCAACGTAGATGCCGGGGTTGAGGCCCTTGGCTGAAAGCAGGACGAAGAGGTTGTCGGCATCGGTGGCGAGGGCCGCCACCAGGCCTCGGGCTCGCTCAATGCCGACCTGGCGCAGGGTTTCGTCGCGGGTGGCGTCGGCGGCGACGGCCAGCATACCGTCGTGCATGGCGCGCTCCACGCGGTCGGGGCTGGCGTCAATCACGACGAAGGGAGCGCCTTCGTGCAGCAGTTCCTGGGCCGCGCCGCGCCCGACGCGGCCGTAGCCGCAGATGATGAAGTGATTCTTCAATTGCTCGATCATGCGTTTGCTCCGGCGCCGGTTGAGGACATCGCCGAACTCCATTTCGATAACGGTTTGGGTGACAGCGCCGATGGCGATGAAGATGGTGGTGACGCCGAACAGAATCAGGAACGAATTGAAGATCCTTCCGGCATGCGAGAGCGGATGAATTTCCCCGTAGCCCACCGTCGTCATGGTGGTGAGGGTCATGTAGAAGGCGTCAAACGGCGGGAAATGGTCAATGACAACGAAGCCCACGGTGCCGATCGCCAGCGTGGTCAGCATGGCCAACGTAGTAAAA
>Ga0126381_100004621_pt1 | contig 15023 bp, 9 predicted proteins | sample PanSoiMetPlot_28_FD_96465 | JGI IMG/M metagenome (GOLD analysis project Ga0126381, IMG submission 96465) | Tropical forest soil microbial communities from Panama - MetaG Plot_28 | ecosystem: Environmental > Terrestrial > Soil > Tropical forest > Bulk soil | place: Panama | collected 2016-02-17
ACCCACACGATCAAGGGCTGGACGCTCGGCCCGGACTTCGAGGCGCGCAACGCCACGCACCAGATGAAGAAGCTCACCGTGGCCGAGCTGAAGGAGTTCCGCGACCGGCTCTACCTGCCGATCTCCGACGCCGCGCTGGAGGCTGAGCTGCCGCCCTACTACCACCCGGGCGAGGACTCCGAAGAGATCCAGTACATGCTCGAGCGGCGGGCCGCGCTCGGCGGCTTCCTGCCCAAGCGGGTGGTCCGGTCCCGGCCGTTGCAGCTGCCTGCCGATTCGGTCTACGACGACCTGCGCAAGGGCTCGGGCAAGCAGCCGGTGGCCACCACGATGGCGTTCGTCCGCCAGCTGAAGGACCTGATGAAGGAGCCGGGGCTCGGCGCCAGGTTCGTGCCGATCATCCCGGACGAGGCCCGCACGTTCGGCATGGACTCGCTGTTCCCCACCGCGAAGATCTACTCGCCGCACGGCCAGAGCTACGAGGCGGTGGACCGCAACCTGCTGCTGTCCTACAAGGAGTCCTCCAAGGGCCAGATCCTGCACGAGGGCATCAGCGAGGCGGGCGCGATGGGCTCGGTGATCGCCGCCGGCACCGCGTACGCCACGCACGGCACGCCGATGATCCCGGTGTACGTGTTCTACTCGATGTTCGGCTGGCAGCGCACCGGCGACCAGATGTGGGCGCTCGGCGACCAGCTGGGCCGCGGGTTCCTGCTCGGCGCGACGGCCGGCCGGACCACGCTGACCGGCGAGGGGCTGCAGCACAACGACGGCCACTCGGTGCTGCTCGCCTCGGTCAGCCCGGCCTGCGTGGCCTACGACGCCGCCTGGGCGTTCGAGCTCTCCTACATCGTCAAGAACGCACTGCGGCGGATGTACGGCTCCTCAGCCGAGCATCCCCACGGCGAGGACATCTTCTACTACCTGACCGTCTACAACGAGCCGTACCCGCAGCCGCCCGAGCCCGCCGACTTCCCCGGCGGCCCGCAAGCGCTGGAGCAGGGCATCCTGCGGGGCCTTTACCGGTACCGCGCCGCGCCGGACATCGGTGAGCCGGCCGGCAGCGCCGCCACCGGACCCGCCGATACCGAACGGGCAGGGGCCGGTCACGCGCCCGCCGGCCAGCCGCCGCGTGGGCAGATCCTCGCCTCCGGCGTCGCGGTGCGCACTGCGCTGGCCGCGCAGGAGCTGCTGGCCGCCGACTGGGGGGTGGCCGCCGACGTCTGGTCGGCCACGTCCTGGACCGAGCTGCGCCGCGAAGCGCTGGGCTGCGACGAGCACAACCTGCTGCATCCCGACGACGAGCCGCGCGTGCCGTACGTCACGCGCGTGCTGGACGGCGAGCCAGGGCCGGTGGTCGCGGTGAGCGACTGGATCAAGGCGGTGCCCGACCAGATCGCCCGGTGGGTGCCCGGGCCGTTCACCTCGCTCGGCACCGACGGTTACGGGTTCTCCGACACCCGGGCCGCGGCGCGCCGGTTCTTCCACGTCGACGCCGAGTCGGTCACCCTGGCCGTGCTCGGCCAGCTCGCCAGGCGCGGCGAGGTCAAGCCGGAGGTGCTCGGCCAGGCCATCGAGAAGTACCGGCTCGACGCCACCGTCAGCGAGGTGCTGTCGGCCGACTCCTGACCTGCCCCTGGGTCCGGCTGGTTCGGCCGTCGGCCGAGCGGGATGCCTGTCGCAGTTATGCCATTGGCAGGTAAATGCCGTCATCAGCACCTTGAGTGACCGCACGGTCGCTCGTAGCGTCGAAGAGTGCGGGGTGGGAGTATTGCCGCCGGAGGGACCGGAGGCAGGCCCGCGACTGTGTTCGCCGTCGCCGTTGGAGTGGGGTCCGCCGGCGACGGCCTGGAGGATGCGGTGCCCCCACGCCAGACGCACAATCACGTCCTGCCGACCGAGATCATGGCCAACCAGCAAGGCCGGCCGTGGGCCCGGAGGGCCGCGGTTCCTTATCCGCGCCGCGGCGACCCGCCTGACGACGAGCTCGCGGCCGTCGGCATCGACCCCACGGACGGACGCATCTACCGCGCGCTGCTCGCCCGGCCGCGCGCCACCGCGGAGGTGCTGGCCGCGGAGGCGGGGACCGATGCCGACCGGGCGCGCCGGGGCCTGGCCGCGCTGGAACGCGACGGCTTGATCAGCCGCCTGCCCGGCCCGCCCGGCCGCTTCGTCCCCGCCCGGCCTGACGTGGCCGTGGGCGCGCTGATCTCCCGTCGCCAGCAAGAACTCGAGCAAGCCCGGCTGCACGCCGACTGGCTGCTCACCGAGTTCGACCGCGGGGTCCGTGATGAGCACGCGGCCCGGGTCGTGGAAATCATCACCGACCGCGAGGCCATCAGCCAGCGCGCCCTTCAGATGCAGCGCAGCGCCAGCGACGAGGTCCTCATGCTCGACAAGCCGCCGCACCTGGGTTCGACCGACAATCCCGACCAGCTCGACTCCCTGGCCCGCGGCGTCCGGTGGCGCGCGGTCTACTCCACCGAATCGCTCGAGGCGCCTGGCAGGCTTGATAACGTCCGCCGCTTCCGCGAAGCCGGCGAGCAGGCCCGGGTCTCGGCGCAGGTTCCGGTCAAGCTCGCCATCGCCGACCGGCGGATCGCCCTGCTCCCGCTCAACACCGACGACCCGAGCGCCGATCATACGGCGATCCTGGTGCACCCCAGTTCACTCCTCGCGACCTTAATCATGCTCTTCGAGACGCTGTGGAAGGCCGGCCTGCCGATCGACCCGGCGGCCTTCTCCGCCACGTCGGCGCGATCGCGTGGCCAGCCCGCGCCTGAGGTGATCCAGCTTCTGGCCGCCGGGATGACCGACAGCGCGATCGCGCGCCACCTCGGTGTCAGCCGCCGCACGGTCGGGCGGTGGATCGCCGAGCTCATGGCCGACAGCGGCGTGGCCACCCGTTTCCAGCTCGGCCTGGCCATCGGGCAGCGCGTGGCCGGGCAGCCGCCCGGCGCCGCGCTGCGCTGACCCGCCGCCGGGACCTGCCCCGGCCGGCGAGCGCGGCCGGGCCCGCGCCCTCGGCAGGGATGCGGGCCCGGCCCTGTCAGGCGGCCGCTAGCAACTCGTCGGCCGCAACGTGAAGTTGACGGTGATGGTCTTGCCTCCCTTGATGCTGCTGGTCTTGGTCTGCGCGATCCATCCGTTCGCGCTGGCTTGCAGCGAGAACGGGCTGGCACCCGCGGGCGCCCAGAACTCGTAGTTGCCGTTGGCGTCGGTCTTCAGGTTGAACGAGTACCCCTTCTGGCCCTTGCCATCGGCGAACACCGTCGCCCGCAGCGGCTTGGTGTTGTTGCTGCAGTCCTTGCCGCTCACGGTCCCGGCGAGCTTGCCCCAGCCCTTGGGCGGGGTGACGTTCATCGTCACGTTCTCCGGGTTGACGGTGTACGGCGTGTCCTGCTCGAACCCGATCTGGGCGTTGTAGGTCCCGGGCTGAGTGACCTGGTCCGCGGTGGTGGCCGACAGGGTGACAGTCACGTTGACGCTCTGCCCAGGCTGAATGGTCGCGGTTGCGGGGCTCTCATCCATCCACGGGATGTCCACGGTCCCGCACTGGGTGAGACCCGAGAGCAACTCGGAGTTCGGCTCCGGGCTGAACCCGCCGGTAGAGCCGCCGAGCTTGTAGAACCCGCATCCGCCGCCTGCCCGGTACACCGGGAACTGCGCGTTCGGGATCGACGCCCAGGTGTTGGTGGTCGGGTCATAGGCGTATCCCTGGTTGGTGATGGTGAACCCGTTGTTGGTAACTCCTCCGCTGATCACGAACAACCCGTTCGGGGCCCCGGACACCGAGCCCCACAGGTCGATCGGCAGGCTCGCGATCGGGCTCCACGAGTCCGAACCCGGGTCGTAGACGTAGGCGTCGGTGAAAGTGCCGCCGGTGCTGCCGTTCAGACCGCCGGCGCAGTACACCTTGCCGTTGACCCCGCCGCAGGACAGCCAGGAGTCCACGTGCGGGTACGGCGCCGCGGACGACCAGCTGTCGTTAGACGGGTTGTAGACCTCGACGGTGTCGGACGGCGTGCACGATCCGTCCTGGCAGCCGCCGACGAAATAGATGTTGCCGTTGGCAACCGCCACGCCCGCGGCGGTCGTCGGGTGCGGGTTCGCCGACACCGTGCTCCAGGAATCACCGGACGGGTCGTACACGTCGGTCTCGGCGATCGGGTTGCCGGAGTTGTCCCAGCCGCCGGACACGTACAGCTTGCCGTTGTCCGCGGCCACGTTCGGCTTCTCCCTGACCTGCGGCATGCTGGCGATCGGGGTCCAGTTGTTCAGCCCCGGATCGTACACATACCCCTTGGACACGAGGGCCGTGCCGTCGTAGCCGGCCACTGAGTATTCCTTGCCGTTGATGAAATCGGCCGAGTTGTCCATGATCGCGGACGGGTAGGGCGCGATCGTGGACCACGTCGGGTCGGCCGGCGGCCCGGCGTTGACCGGCGGGCTGTCGTCCGGCCCGTTGTTGCCGATGAATCCGAACTCGAACGGCCCGCTCTGGTCCGGGTCGCCCGTGACCTGGCGCAGCGGGGCACCCCGCTCGCGCAGGATCTGGAACGCGCCGCCGCGCTCATCCAGCTTCACGTTCGCTGGTGCGTCGCCGGTGTTCTTGATCGTCATCGTGGTGTTGGTGGTCGTCCCCAGCACCTGGGACGTGGAGATCGACCCAGGACTGACGGTCAGCTGGCCGGCTCCGAGAGAGAAGTCCGCCTCGGTGGAGCCGTCCGCGGCCACGTTCACCGTCTTGCCGGCGCTCTGGTAGGACGACTTGGCCGCCGTGAACTGATGCGACCCGGTCAGCGAGGAGAACAGCCAGTAGTAGCCGTCTGCGATGCCCGGGTCGGCGCTGGTCGCCGTGGTGGCCTTGTCCGACGTGTTGTCAGCGCTGGTCACGGTGGCGCCGTTCAGCCCGCTGCTGGTGTTGGCGTCGGTGACCTTACCGACCACCAAGCCGCCGGGAGTCGGGTCACAGGACTGGTTCTCCACGCTGACGTCGTCGACCTGCCACCACCAGCCGAACGAGCTGGTGAAGTGGAACCGGAACTGCACCGAGCTCTTGCCCGCGGCCTGCGGGGCGTGCACGGTCTCCAGATCGGGACCGCGAACGCTGTCGCTGGTGTGCTGCCAGACGTTCGCCCAGGTCTGACCGCCGTCTGTGCTCACGTCCACAGAGCCGGTCTGGCCGGGGAACCCGTTGTAGTCGTTGTGGAACTGCAGCACCGGGTTGCCCACATTGGACAGGTCCATCGTGGGCGTGGTCAGCGTCGTGTCCTGGCTGTGCCCAGGCCCGTAGAAATCGGAGTTGATGTCGGCGAAGTTGCCCGAGCCGCCGGTGAGGTTGCCGCGGTTCTCGGGGTCGCCGATCTGCCACAGCGCTCCGCTTGCGTTGTTGTCGGTCACCGTCCATCCGGCGGGCATGGTGCTCCCGTCGAACGACTCGCTGAACACCGGTGTGTGGTTGGTCAGGTGGTAGCCGGGCGCGGTGCAGGCCGGGTTGACCGGGACCGAGATGTTATGGGTGACATCGCTGCTCCCGACCGTGACCGTGTCGTTGACCACCTGGTAGCCGGGTAGGTCGCTAGTGACCGTCAGCGCGTAGGTGGCGTTCTCCGGCAGGTCCACGCTGTACTGCCCGGTCGCGGGGTTGGTCCACACCGGGCCGCCGGGCCGGCCGGTGATATCGATGCTGGCGTGCAATGGCCAGCCGTGCCCGGACCCGTCGGTCACCGTCCCCGTCACGTGTACCGATGGTGACGGGGTGAGCGCCTCGTTCTGCGTGGTGGTGCCGCCGTCAGTGACCTGGATACCGGACTCTGTCTTCGTGGCGTAGCCGAACGCTGCGTAGCTCACGTTGTAGGTTCCGGCGGGCAGGACCATCGTGTAGTGGCCCTGGCTGTCGGTGGTGGTGGAGACCGTCGAGGTCGACACCGTGGCGCCGGTGATCGGGTTGCCGGTGCTGGAGTCGGTCACCGTGCCGGTGAGCGTGCCGTGCGGGCCGGCCGTGCAGGACGGGAACTTGAACGACCCGACCCGGGTCTGCCAGGTGGCGCCGCCGGTCGTCTGTATGTACTCCTGGGTGTACCAGAACGTACAGTCGTCGGTCGGGTCGACCTGCATGGCGCTGTAGTCGCCCCAGCGGCCTCTGCCGTTCTGGTTGCCGGTTTGCGAGCCGGTCCCGGCGATCATCGTTTCCTCGCCCTGGGACATCTGGCCCGGCGGATCGCCGGCCAGCCGGCCGGCCACCCGGATCGACGGGAACGTGCTCGAGCTGGCCACCGAGTAGCCGAGCGCGACGTCGCCGGAGGCGTCGATGTTCGCGCTGCCCATCCACCGGTTGTCGGAGTCCGGGGCGTAGGTGCCCTGATCGGCGACCGTCCAGCCCGACCCGCTGTTGGTCAGCTCATACCAGCGCACCCCGGCCTGGTTGCCGCCGTTGGTGCTGACGTTCACCGTCTGGTTCAGCACCACCGCCTGGGTGCCATCGCTGAGCGGCCGGTAGGCGGACTGGTACATCAGCCGGTCCGACAGCGCGTCCAGGCCCTGACTGGTGCCCGGCTGCGGGATGCAGTTGCCGCTGAAGTTGCACAAGTTGGAGTTGAACGCGGCGACTGGGAGCGTCGTGCTCGGATCGCCGTTGTTGCCGAACGTGGAGTTGGCCGGGTTAGACCAGTCGACGTGGAAGTTCCACTCATCCATCTGGTCGCTGGAGCACGGCCCGCCGTTGTCGGCGTCGCAGGACATGAAGTACGGGTTGGGGGCGCCGGACGGCGGGTTGAACCCGTTCGCCCCGCCCTCGGCGTTGGACGGAAGCAGGCTGCCGTACTGGCTGCCGATGGTGAACTGCACCATGTTGGCCTGCTGGCCGGCCAGCATCGCGGCCCGGTCGTAGGCGGTCACGGTCACGCCGGTGAACGTGGCGCCGTCGAGGAAGTCGTTGTTGGCCTCGTAGTAGGCGTCCGGCCACACACCGAACTTCGGGTAGTCGTTGAGCGTGTCGTTGCTGAACAGGAAGTCATAGCGGTTCCAGGCGCCAGTCGGGTCGCCGGTCTGGGACACCGCGATGCACTCGTGGTAGCCGCCGGAGCCGGTCACCAGCGAGGGGTAGGCCAGCTGGGTGACGATGAACCGGTTGGCCTGCTCGTCGTACAGCGCGACCACGTCACCGCCGTTGGCCGCGGCGGGGTCAGTCGTGGGGTCGCACGCCCCGCCGAGGCCCTGCCACAGCGTACCCAGCGTCTCCGGGCCGAGCAGCGTGCCGCCCGACTTGTTGTAGACGGCGAAGCTGAAGTTGACCGTCTGCACGATGTCGTTCGGGCCGACGGCCATGTTGGTGTCCGGCGGGAACACGCCGTTGAGATTGCTGACGCCCTCGAAGTTCTGCCCGAAAGACGGCAGGTTGTCGGTGGTCACCACGTTGCTGCGCTGCACGTCCGCGGTGCGGCTGGTGGCGCCGCTCACCGAGTGCGGCGGGCTGCGCAGCGGCAGCGCGTTCATCTTGTGGGTCTTCAGCTTCTTGGACGGCTTCATCTTGCGCATCGGCGCTGAGGTGTCATGCCGCACCGCATTGCGGATCACCGGCTTGAGCTTGGCGTGCGATTTCGGCGCCGCCGCCGCGTGACCCGCTGACGAGTGCGCCGCGAGGGCCGGGTGGCCGGCCGCGGCGGCGCGCGCAACGCTGGCCGACGCGCCGGGAGCCTGCAGGCCCGCCAGGCCCACCACAGCCGCCAGCGCCGCCAGCACGGTTGCCGCTCCCGTCAGCCAGCGCCGTTTACGCGACCGGCCTGGCCTGGATGGGGTGGGAGTGAGCATTGATCCTCCTCACGCCGACAGGGCGCCGGAATGTCCGGTGCCCATCGCCACAGACGCGCACGACACGGCGCGCCCGCTCATTCAGGCCAGCGTCACTTCGGCGGCGGCGCGGCTCAAGGACGCGTCGTGGGCAGTTCGCGGGCGTAAGCGGGGCAGGTCACGGACGGATGTCCCGCCACCGCCGCACCCGCGCGGTAGCTGACGGCCCTCACGCTGTGCGACCGCACGCCGACTCGTGGCATCGGTGCGACTTTGCACAATTCCGCCATTCCCTTTCCCTTGACAGGATCCTGCGACCGGGGCCAGCGTCGATGGCAGGAGAGAGGTGAGCTGGGTGGCGTTACCGGACACCGGTCTGCATTCCGTCCGCGCCGAGGATGACGACCTGCTTCTGGTGATGGCGGTGACCCGCGACGTCGTCGCGCGCGCCCGCCTGGCCCGGCAGTTGCCGGCCGGATCGGTCCTGGTGCTGTTCCCCGACTACCCGACCGTCGCGCAGGCCATCGGCCGGGGGCTGCTGCCTGCCCATCTCGATCAGCCCGGCGAGGCCGGCCAGGTGGTCTCCTGCGGGGGCCTGGCCGTGGACCGGCTCCGCCAGGAGGTGACCTGGTACGGAACTCCGCTGCGGCTGACCCGCCTGGAGCGGGAGATGCTCGCCTGCCTGGCCGAGCCGCCGGTTCGGGTGTGGACGTACGAGCGCCTGTTCCAGGCGGTGTGGCAGGAAGCGTGGCTGGGCGACACGTCGATCCTGCACGCCTCGGTCAAGCGGCTGCGGCGCAAGCTGCGCGACGTGGGCGCGGCCGCGGTCCTGGAGTCGGTGCGCGGAGTCGGGTTCCGGCTACTGATCGAGGCAGGCGCCGGTGGCTCCGCCCCGGCCGGTTCCTCCGCCGGATAGCTGCCCCGCTGTCAGGACAGAACAGGACCTGGCAGGCCTCAGCCTGATGAGTGCCCGCTGACCAGGTCCCTCGCGACATCGGCCAGCTTGAGGTTCCCGTGGTTCGAGCGACTGCGCAACTCGGCCAGGGCCGCCTCCGCCGAGCAGGATCGCTCGGCCATGATGATCCCCGCTGCCTGGTCGATGATGCTTCGTGAGTCGAGCCCGGCCCGGAAGGCGTGCACGCTGCTCGCCAGCTCGCGGAAGTGCTCGGCATCCTCTACGACCCGGCCCGCTTGCCGGGCGATGAGCGCGAGATCTCCGCCGTCGAACGCATGCGGTTCGGTGCCGTAGAAGCCGAAGGTCGCATCGGCCCGGCCGACATTCAGCGGCTCGAAGACCACCGACCTGATGCCGAAGGCGGCGGCAGAGGTGCCGAAGTGAGGCCATTCCGCCGACGTGCGCGTGTCCATGATGCTCATGGCCTGGCGTCGCGCCAGGGCCTCCCGCTCCGGATCCGATGACGAGGTCCGGGGCAGACCCCGCAGCGCGGCGAGATCCGCGTGTGACACCGAGGACCGCAGTATCCGGCCCGCGTTCCACACGGTCATCGAGGTTGCGCAGCATCCGGGCAGCAGCCGCGCGGTCAGCATGGCCAGCTTGTGCAGCAGGTGCTCGGGTGATTGCCGCCCGTCGCGGCCCAAGCTGGCCATCTGCAAGGCGATACCGAGCACGGTCACGACTGCCATAGTAAGACGAGGCCATGCGGGCATGACGATACGATTGTCAGGAGGTATCAGACGCCCGATACGCAGACCAAATGGCAGACGCACCTGTTCCGCCCCTTGACCTCCGCACGTTCAGCCGCGATCTGGACGCCCTGAACCGGAGGGTTTCCGACCTGCGTTCCTCCAGGCTGTCACTCGGCAACGGCGACCCGGCGATGCTGGACGCGGCGTTCCTCGAGCTGGAGACGGCCGAGGAAGAACTCCGAGCCTGCCACGACGAACTGGAAAGCTCCATCCAGCAGATGGTGGACCGGTCGGGTCGGCACGACCGCGAGCGGCAGCTGCTGCGCCAGGTGTTCAGGCACGTTCCGTTCGGCTTGTTCATCCTGGACGCCAGCGGTGCGATCCGCCAGGCGAACCCCCCGGCCGCCGCCATGACCGGCATGCCGCTGGAGTTCCTCGCGGGCAAGCCCCTGCCCGTGTTCGTCAGCATGGCCAGCCGGGCCGCCTTCCGCAGCCACCTGGCCGCCGTGCTGCGCGGCGGGCGCCGTGCGGTGCTGGCGTGCGAGCTGACCGTTCGCGGTCATCCGGCGAACGTGCGGCTGACCTTGTCCCGGCTGACCGGACCCGACAGCGAGCGCCCGCTCGCCCTGGCCACGGCCTGGACCGACGCCGACGTGCCCGCTGAGGCGGCACCAGCCGCGCTCCCCGACGCTCCTCAGATGGCGGAGATGGCCGGTGCTTCGCTGCGGCTGGACGTCATGGGGCGCATGACGCGGCTGCTGCTATCCGGGCTCGACGAGGCCAGGCTGCTCCCGGCCACGGCTCAGTTGCTCGCGGCCGACTGCGCCGATTGGGCCGTCATCGACCTGCTTCATCACGGCCAGCCGGTCCGGCGAGCCGTGGCCGGGCCGAGCGGGCCGCTCACTAAGTCTGACCCGGACTCGCAGGTCATCCACGACGTCGTGGATACCGGCGGCCCGGTGGTGCTCGACCCCATCGAGGATGAGGCTGCGTTCGGCCGCACGCCGGAGGGAGCGCCGATCCTGGCCGTCGCCCAGGCAGGGTCGCTGGTCAGCGTGAGCCTGGCCAGGGACGGGACAATCGCCGGCGCTCTGACCCTGATCCGGCGCGATGACCGACGGGGATTCGCGCTGGCCGACGCCGCCTTGTTCGCCGAGATCGGGACCCACATCGCGATCACGCTCGGTAACCGAGGGATGCTTGACGGCAACCTCAGCGCACCGTCAGAATGACCGAAAGCGCCCGAGGCGCTCTGTGGTCCGGTATCAATGATCGCAAGCGCCCCAGGCGTTCGTGGTCCGGCAGCGAGGCTACGTCCCGTTCCCTAGTCACCCGGGAGTAGCCCTATGGCCGTGAACGGCCAGCCCGAGCCGGTGGACACAACCAGTGTCAAGCAGAACTCGCTGCGCGAGTTCCCCCCGCTGCCGGTGCCGTCACCCGACATGGTGCGCGCCGCGCGCGCACGGCTGGCCGGCCGCTTCTCCGCAGGAGTCGACGCGCTGCTGTGGGAGGAAGCGGGGCAGCCGATGCACGATGCCCAGGCGATCAGTTCCGTCGTGTCCCGCGCCGACGGTACGAACGGCCCGGCTCCCAGGGCGCTGGACTACGGTGCCGCGCTGATTGTCCTGTCGTCTTTGCGGCTGGACATCGACCGGCTGGAAGCCGACCTCGTCGACGCGATCCGGGCCGCCGGCCTGGACTGGGAGTTCATCGCCAGAACGCTGCACCTGTCGGTGCCGCAGGCCGCGAAACGCCAGCGGCTGCTCAGCAAGCGCCGCGGGATGCCGACCGACCGAGTGCCGCCTCCCGCCATGGCTCAAGACCGCCTGCCTCACGACGGTCAGTACCGCTCCCGCAGCTGATCAGGACGAGAACAGGGCCCTCACGGCGCCCTCGCCGGGGCGGCCGAGATAGCTATAGGTACCCCGGTCGCGCAGCTCGGTGGCCGCGTCGGCCAGGGCGCCGTAGGCCGCGCGGGCGTACGACCCTCCGACCGAGATGCGGCTGACCCCGGCGGCCGCGAGCTCGCCCACCGGCGGGCAGGCGGGCAGGGCGAGCACGTTGACCGGCCGGTCCACCGAGCTGACCACCTGGCGGATGTCGGCCAGCTCGGTCAGCCCGGGGGCGTAGAGCACGTCGGCGCCGGCCTCCTGGAAGGCCTGCAGCCGCGCGATCGTGTCGGCCAGATCCGGCCGGCCGTGCAGGTAGTTCTCTGCCCGCGCGGTGAGGACCAGGCGGACGTCGCCGCGGTGCGCGGCCTCGGCGGCGGCCGCGATCCGCTCCCTGGCCAGCGCGGGCTCGTAGACGACCTGTTGCGCCGAGCCGCTGAAGTCCTCGATCGAGCACCCGGCCAGGCCGGCCTGGATAGCCAGCTCCACGGTGCGGGCGACGGCGGCCGGCTCGTCGGCGAACCCGCCCTCCAGGTCGGCCGAGACCGGCAGCTCGCAGGCCGAAACGATGACCGAGGCGTGCTCCAGCGCCTCGTCCCTGCTGACCGCCCCGTCCGGGCGGCCCAGGGTCAGGGCGAAGCCGCTGCTCGTCGTGGCCAGGGCCCGGTAGCCCAGGGAGGCCAGCACCTTGGCCGAGCCAGCGTCCCAGGGGTTGGGCAGCAGCAGCGGCTCGCCCGCCTTGTGCAGCGCCAGGAACTGGTCCGCCTTCTCGGTCTGCGTGATCATGCCCACACCCTAATCAACGGCACGGCCGGAGGCTGGCCGGTATCCGCCGGCATCGTCCGGCCTATCGATCAATTTTCCCACCTGCGTGGGGGCGTTCGGCCGGGCCGTGACACGCTAGCGGGGTGAAGCCAACGCAAGAGCCGCAAGTGGCTCGCGCGGGCCGCGTGCCGTCAGCCGAAGACGGGGCCAGGCATCCGGAGGGCAGCGCCGTCCAGGCCGAGACGGTGCGACGCCTGGAGCGGGCCACCGGAGTCCTCGGCACCGCGGCCATGACCGCCATGGACGAGAGGCTGCCGTGGTTCGCCGCGATGTCGGCGGAGAACAGGTCGTGGCTTGGCCTGGTCGCGCAGGCCGGCATCGCCGCGTTCGTCGACTGGGTGAAGCATCCCGAGCGCACCAGGCCCGCGGTCACCGGCGAGGTGTTCGGCACGGCCCCGCGTGAGCTGGCCCGCGCGGTCAGCCTGCAGCAGGCGGTGGAGATGCTCCGGGTCATCATCGACGTGGTAGAGACCCGGGTCGATGAGCTGGCCGCGCCCGGCGGCCAGGCCGAGCTGCAGGAGGCCGTGCTCCGCTACACCAGGGAGATCGCGTTCGGCGCCGCCCAGGTGTACGCACGGACCGCCGAGGCCCGGGGCGCGTGGGACGCCCGGCTGGAGGCGCTGGTGGTCGGCTCCCTGGTGCGCGGCGAGACCGAGGAGGGCCTGCAGTCCTGGGCGGCGGCCCTAAGCTGGTCATCGTCCCCGGTCGCCGTGATCGCCGGCCGGGCGGACGGGGACAACCCCGAGCAGGTGATCGAGGACCTCCGGGTGGTCGCCCGCCGGGCCAGGCTCGACTTGCTGGCCGGGGTGCACGGCCACCGCCTGATAGTGGTCGTCGGCGGGGCCCCCGACCCGCTTGCCGCCGCGCGGCTGCTGGCGGGACGGTTCGGCAGCGGGCCGATCGTGGTCGGCGCCGCCGTGCCCGACCTGCAGTCGGCCACCCGGTCCGCGCTGGCGGCCCTGGCCGGCTTGCGCGCCGCGCCGGCCTGGCCGGACGCGCCGCGCCCGGTCCCGGCCGACGACCTGCTGCCCGAGCGGGCCATCGACGGCGATCAGGTGGCCCGCGACCGGCTGGTCGGCGAGGTGTACGAGATGCTGCTCGACGGCGGCCCCTCGCTGCTGGACACGGTGACCGCCTACCTGGAGCAGGGCTCGTCGCTGGAGGCCACCGCCCGCATGCTCTTCGTCCACCCGAACACCGTCCGCTACCGGCTGCGCCGCGTCGCCGAGCTGACCGGCTACACCCCGGCCGAGGGCCGGGGCGCGTTCGCCCTCTGGGTGTCGATCGTGCTCGGCCGGCTGGCCCGAAAGCCCAGCTGACCGCTGCGCGGGGACGGCGCAATCGAATGCGTCCGTTGGAGGTAAGCTACAGTCCGGTGCCCTGCAAGTTCGTTGAATCCCTCATTCATATAGCGGTGTTCTACAGGGCAGGGTGGAGGAATGCTTGTCATAGCCGCGCCTGGGCAGGGGGCTCAGGCTCCCGGGTTCCTCGCCCCCTGGGTGGATCTGCCCGGGGTTGCCGACCGCCTCGCCCATTGGTCCGGCCTGGCCGGATGTGACCTCGCGCGCTGCGGTACCACGGCCGGCGCGGACGAGATCCGGGATACCTCGATCGCCCAGCCGCTGCTGGTGGCCGCCGGGCTGGTGGCCGCCGAGGCGACGTTCGGCGGGCTTGGCCAGGCGGCGCACAGCGCCGATGCGGCCGCCGGGCACAGCGTGGGCGAGCTGACCGCGGGGGCCATCGCCGGCGTGGTGAGCGCGGATGACGCGCTCCGGCTGGTGCAGGCGCGCGCCCAGGCCATGGCGGCCGCGGCCGCCGTCTCGCCGACCGGCATGACCGCGGTCCTCGGCGGGGATGAAACGCAGGTGCTGGCGGCGATCGAGGAGCACGGGCTGACCCCGGCCAACGTGAACGGCTCGGGCCAGATCGTGGCCGCGGGCACGCTGGAGCAGCTGGCCGCGTTCGCCGCCCGCCCGCCCGCCGGGGCGCGGCTGCGCCCGCTGCAGGTGGCGGGCGCGTTCCACACCGAGCACATGGCGATGGCCACCGACGCGCTGCGCCGCGCCGCGCAGAACGTCGCCGTGAGCAGCCCGGTCATGACGCTGCTGTCGGACGCTGACGGAGCGGCCGTCGCGTCCGGCCAGGACTGGCTGAAGCGCATCGTCAACCAGATCAGTGCTCCGGTCCGCTGGGACGCGTGCATGCGGTCGATGGCCGGGATGGGCGTGACCGCCCTGATCGAGCTGCCCCCGGCGGGCACGCTGACCGGCCTGGCCCGGCGCGCGCTGCCCGGCGTGGAACTGCTCGCCCTGAAGACGCCCGACCAGATCCCGGCGGCCCGCGCGCTCGCCGCCGAGCACGGGTCCGGCCGGAGCCCGGACGCTGCGGATGACGCCGATGCCCACCGGCCCGGCGCGGACGGGCACCATCCCGAATGGCGGCTGCTGGTCGCGCCGCTGGCCGGCACCTTCCGGGCCGGCTCACCGGACGTGCCGGCCTTGGCGCCGGGCTCCCATGTCACGACCGAGGCCAAGCTCGGCCTCATCGAGTCGCGCGGCGATCACCGTGCGATCACCCCGCCCTGCCCGGGAGCGCTGGTCGAGTGGCTGGTGGAAGACGGGGACCTGGTCAGCGCCGGCCAGCCGATCGCCCGGCTGCAGCCGGCGGCATCCGAGCAGAGGGTTAACTAGATGCGGGTAGAGCACGGCGTCCCGGGGGCGCGAATCCTGGCGTTCGGCGGATACCAGCCGTCCAATGTGGTCACCAACGAAGACCTGGCCAAGACGGTAGACACCAGTGACGAGTGGATCCGCAGCCGGGTCGGCATCGCCAGCCGGCGGATCGCCGGGCCCGAGGAGACCGTCGCGGACA
>Ga0126381_100004622_pt1 | contig 15022 bp, 19 predicted proteins | sample PanSoiMetPlot_28_FD_96465 | JGI IMG/M metagenome (GOLD analysis project Ga0126381, IMG submission 96465) | Tropical forest soil microbial communities from Panama - MetaG Plot_28 | ecosystem: Environmental > Terrestrial > Soil > Tropical forest > Bulk soil | place: Panama | collected 2016-02-17
CGAACCAGGCAACTGCGTCGGCCACGGTCGCATCCCGGAGGGCCGCGACATGCCCGGCAGCCACCTCAGACGCTGGCTCGGAGTTCTCCGCGGGCTGCTCCGCGGGTGGGGCGGCACTGGCGCCTGGTTTCCCCCGTTCCCCTTCTTTTAGTGCCCCTATTGCGGAGATGCGAGCACCCGCGGCCTGCGCGAGACGGCTGATCATGGCGGCGCGGTGGTCTTGCCACGCGTGCCGCCAGTCCGACGCCGTGGCCGGGTCGGGCCAGGGCAGCGCGGTGATCGTCGTGCCCGCGAGGGTCGTGCTCGCCCCTGCCTCGGGTCCAGCGACCGCCAGGCGAGCTGCTGCACGGCCGAGTGCGCGGTAGGTCACGGTGATCGTCAGGTAGCCGTCGCGGGCCGGCTCGGCGGCGGCGACCCACGGCAGCCTGCGGAGCGGACGGGCCAGGCTCGCGGCGAGCCCGGCCGGCGGGCGGCCGGTGGCGGCGGCGAGATCGAAGGCTATCGACGTCGCGAAGCTCGCCGGGTTCTGGTCGGGGGCCCGGCGCCACGTCCGGCCCGGTGCTATGCCCGCGGCCGCCGGCGGGAGCGCGCCGTCGACGACTGCGGCGCTTATCAGGGCGGCCAGTTCCCGGTCGAGATCGGCGAGGATCACCTGCTCAGGCTACGGGCGGCGGGTTCTTCCCGGGGTCAGGCTCGATTGGGGTCGCTCCCGGCGCTATGGCGGATCGCACGGGGATGGTGGGCTCACTCGGAGGCGCCGGCCAGGGCGCGAACGACCCTGATCATCTCCGCAGGATCGAACGGCTTGGTCAGGTAGGCGTCGACGCCGATCTGCTCGCCGCGGTTCCGGTCGTCCTCTTGAGCCCGGGCGGTGATCAGAACGACCTTGATCGCGGCGGTCTGCGGATTGTTCCGCAGCTGGGTAGCCGTGACCCAGCCGTCCAGCCGCGGCATCATCACGTCCAGGGTGATCACATCAGGCTGTACCAGAGCGGCCTTGTCAAGGCAGTCCTGGCCGTCGACCGCCGTTATCACCTCAAAGCCCTCGAGCGTGAGGTTGACCTCGATCAACTGCCTGATGACCTCGTCGTCGTCGACAACAAGCACGCGGCCGATCGGACGGTTGATCACGGCGCGAGGCTATCGGCTCCGGGCGGCTCGTGATGGCTGGAGTGCGCAGATCGGCGTCGCGGCGGGCGGGTCCCCGTCCTGGTACGCTGACTGCGGTTCCGCAGCTGCGCGTTCGTGGCTTCGCGCTCGTGGCGTGACTGTCGGTGTGATATGCGTGTGTTGCGTCAGCCCCCATAGCTCAGGGGATAGAGCAACGGCCTCCGGAGCCGTGTGCGCAGGTTCGAATCCTGCTGGGGGCGCAGGTAGAAGCATAATTTTCAAATATGTGAACGATATTGGCCTGCAGTCGCACGCATGAACGGAAAATACCTGGTCACGAGCACCTTCGATGATCGCGGACCAGGTTTGGCTCACATCCTGCGAGCAAGATCACGATAGACCTGCGAGAGAGATCAGGCACCCCGGCAGCACCTCGGAGCGAGTGCCGCAGCTAGCTGGCACTGCCCATCCAAATGAGCAACGGCATGACGACCGTGTGCCAAAGTCCCACCGTGTGAGGTCCGCGCTGCCAAGATACCTTCCCACATGTGTCACCTAACCGCCGCTACAGACGCGGAAGTCCAGTGACGTCCTACTGTTGCGGCGAGCACCGCGGAACCCTCGCGCCCGTCGATCGTGTATCGCTGCTCCACCCGTTGCTCGGAGTCAGCCGTCAGCTCATGGCTCATGCCGACGAGCGCGGGCACCAGGTCTCGGAAACCGCGGAGCGGCTGCCTGGAGGTGAGGGGGTGTGCCGATCCCTAGGTTCCCTCCCACCACAACAACCTCTCACTGCTTATCGTTGTGCGCGACAACTTGCCCACTGTGTCGTATGACGACTCGCCGGTCAGCTCCAGCTAGCTGCATCGGGTCGGTCATGTTCGCGACTGCGCCACAGTGGAGGCGCACTCAGCGATCCGGTGGATACCGCACCCGAACTGACGCGCCCGCCTCTGATCAGATGGCTCACCTGGACCGGATACGGCAATACGGGCTTTGTGTCGACTATGACGCCCGCCGGGTCGATGACGAACCGCTTTTCCGGCATTCTCGCGGCCACGCTGCCAGCGACATCGGTCAGTCCTTGGGCGGCTTCCCTCTCGTCGCCGCCGGGGATGAGGAAGGCGACGATGTTGGTGTAGTAGCCGCCTGCCTGGTAGTTCTCGGTGTTCGGGTTACCGATTGGTATGCGGGCGGGCAGGTGGCTGGCGACGGTCTGGCCGATGCCGACGTTGACGCCAGGGGGCCCGCGAACGGCAGGAGGTTCTTCTCGATGTGGTAGATGGTGTTAACGGGTCCACCGATGAGGTCTTTGAGCCCCCATCTTGAACTTCAGAAGCGGGCCGAAGCCGAGCCCGTTGTCGATCTTGTACTCGATCTGGGGCTGGGTCAGGTAGAGCTCGGTCTGGTCGACAGGGATGTACAGCCCGCTGGGATCAGAGAGCGTGACGGGGTTGTTGGCGGCGTAGGCGTAGCCGCCCAAAGCGCTCGGGCTGCTGGAGTCGGTGATTGGGTCGACGGAGATGAACCGGGCGGTGGCGGGGTCGTACTGATGTGCGCCGATGACGGTGAGGCCGATGCTGGTGTCGGCGGGTTTGCCGAGGAACCCGTTGCTGTCCGGCCAGGACGTGGGTGCTGTTCCGCGGGGGGCGCACTCCTCGACTTCATTAGGGCTCGGGCGATACTCCTCAAACGGCCTGCCCAGCACCGCAATGCCCAGCTCGGGATAATTAACCCTGGCCGAATCGACGGCATTCAGCAGAGCCAGCTCGCTTGGACACGCGCGAAGTCCGGCAAAACGAGCTGCAGCCTGATCCGTTTGGTGCTGCTGCCGCCGTGCGCGCCAGGCACCTGGCCGATATGATCTGCTGGGTACACAGCCGACTCCCGGTGGTCATATTCCCCCAGCTGCGACTTGTTCCGGGTGGTTCGCTACTGCACGGCTCTGGCGCACGTTCGCGCCGCTCGACGGCCAGCGGTCGGTGATCGGGCCGAGGACCTTGGAGCGTGCGGACAGCCCAGTGCCCCAGGCCCGGGTGCTCTGGTCCAGATGCCGTTGAGTTCGGGTTAGCTCGCGGTCCAGGTGTGCCCGCCGTCGGTGGTCAAGTACTGAGTGACGGTGACTGTGCAGTCGCTCTTGCCGTTCGCGCAGGAGCTGAGCGTGGTCTGCGCGATTCCGTCGGCGGCGTTCTGGAAGCTGATGGAGTCAGGCGACACAGGCAGGCCTGACATGTGAATTGTCGTCTGCGGACCCTGGCTGGCCACTATGTACAGGTTGGTCGTGCCGGGCGGCACGAATGCTGCCTCATCCGGGCCGTAGCTGCTTGATGCGAGGGCTAGCGGGCCGCCTCCATAGTCGCCCGATGCGGTGGTAGTTCCGATGGATGTATAAGACGTGCCTGTTGTGGTCGCCTCCAGATCGACAATCAGGCCAGTGGCGGTCACGTGCTCGACCGGTATGACCGCGGCGCCGCCCGACAGCCCGATCAGCGGTCCGAACACCGGCTCGGTGGCTGGTATGTCGCTGGCAGGCGGCGTGAACCCCAGCACGGCACTGCTTACGTCCTGCCACGACTGCCCGAGGCTGGTGCTCATGTATAGATGGCTATCCCCGGGCCCGCCGGGCACGAGCATGGCGGACCCGCTCCATGCTAGATCTGCCGCCGGTCCTGGCAGCGAAACCTGGGATAGCGTCCCGCTGGTCGCATTGACGAATCCCGTAGAATACTGGCTGACGCCGCCGGTGCTGAGGTCGCTTGCCGGGCCGACCATCCAGTGTGTCTCGTCCGGAGACACGGCGATGAAAGCCGCAGTGGTCTGGGTACCGAGGGGCGCCGTGCTTGTTGCCCATGTGCCGCCACCGTCGTGGGAGACCGCCAGCGTCAGCGTCGTGCCGGCGACCGATGCGACCAGAGCCAGGCTGCCGCGGACGACGACGCTGTTGCCCTGCGCGGGCGGCGCGGGCGGGTTGAGCCGCTGCCAGGCGCCGCCGCTGCGCACGGAGACGGTCAGCGCGGTTAGCTGCCATGCCTGCCCGTCACGGCTGAGTGTTACCGAGCTATGCCCGCCGCCGTTTCGGCTCACGCCGGCGGAGGAGCGGCCGGTGCCCGGCGCGGCGCAGCTTGTCAGCAGGGCTGCGGCTGCGACGGCAGCCGCAGCCTGCCACGCCGCGCGCCTAGGACCGCGGTACAGGCTGCTCGCTAGCGCGCAGGCGCGCGAGCCGGGGGTCCTCATCACGCGCACCCTTCTGACGTGTTCTGCACTGTGAAGGTGGCATAAACCCACGAGTTCGCACACCGGCTGTCAACCCCGAGGGTGGTCCCGTTCCACGTCTCGTTGTGTGGTCCGCGGTATTGCTTGTGTCGCTGCTGGTGCGACCAGTTTGACGACGACACGCCGGGCATGTTCGATGTCGACTTGCCGCTGCTGTAATTGGCGCCGTCGATGAAGTCCGGTGGATGCGCGATGGAGGCGAAATTGTTGAGGTCTCCGCCAGTGGAGGTGTACAGGCCAGCCTTCTGCGCTGGAGGCAGATGAAGCTGTGTCACCCAGCCGTTGATGAATGACTTCATTGCGGCCAGGCAGCCCGACGAGATGGCGTACCCATTGAACTCCATGTCGTATTCGATGGGCGTGTTGGCACTTTGCCCTAGGGTTGTCACCCACTCGTCATACGCGCTGGCGCCTTCCGACTCACCCTGGTTGAACGCCGTCGTGGTATTCATGCTGATGTAGTGGCTGTAGCCGTGCTGGCACGGGTCTTGCGGGCCCACCCAGATTGGTAGCAGCTTCCAGTTCATCTGGACGCCGTTCGCCGTTCCGTTGGTCACGGTCGCGATCCAGCCCTTTGTCAGATTGGGCTGGCTGCAGCCGCGCTCATCGCCGCCGATGTAGATGCCCCAGTAGTAGTACGGGGTTCCGTTCCAGAAGTTCGCCATCTGCCCCGTCGACGGGGCAGCGCATGAGTCCAGGCCCTCGCCAAGTAGCTGGTATAGACCCGTTGCGCTCGCGGGAGTGATCGAGCTGATCTGCACGCCAGCCAGCGTTGCAACTGCGGCGCAGGTAGCAAGCACAGGACGGCAAAGCCACCGCCACCGTAACCGATCTGACCCGGATTGCAGCCTTGCGCGATGCCTCATAGCTCGCATTATCACCGTTTTATGTGGCAAGTCCACCCCGCACGGCATGACATTTTCGCAAGCCATATGTCGAGGACCTATGGCACGAGGAGCAGTTGCCTCAAGTGCCCGACGTGCATCGGATCCAGTTCCCGAGCTCCGGCGTCCGAGCGCCGCAGCAGATGGACGCTGACATTGCCACGCGGGCTAATGGCCAACCAGCAACGCACGAGGCCGCGGATGTGGAGCCACTCCTCGCCTACCAGCGATTGGGAAGGGACCGGATAGCCGTATGAGTACAGGCGTTCAGTCAGCTGGCGGGCTGGCGGGTCTCCTGCGCGGCATCCCCGCATGGGGAAGACCGTCGCCCTGATCGACCTACCTTAAGCCCGTACCGCCGTCGATTGCGTGCCAGAAAAAGGAGCTGTCACCAGGTTCTACGGCGGTCTTGACGCCGATCTGCTATGCGGTCCTACACTTAGTGCGGGCCGGCGGGCGTAGCAACATTGGTCGACGCGAATCGGGTGCGGATGTCAGCTTATCCGACAAATGTCATCTTACGCGACAAAGCATTACAAGGTCGGCGAGTGAGGCTAGAGCCCGTCACACCGGATTACTATCCGTTTCTGTACGAACTCTCCACCGACCCCGCGTTATCTTATCACTGGGTTCATCGCGGTTTACCGCCGGTATATGAATCCTTCGTTGCTGAAATCAGGTCGGGATATCTGGCGCACTTCATCATAGTCCGCGCTGCCGATGATAGGCCGGTGGGCGCGGCAATGGCATACGGAGAGGACTTCCGACATGGCCACTGTCAGCTGGCTGTAGCTCTCGCGTCCGCCGCCACAAGCAAGGGAATGGGCGTTGAGGCGGGTAGCCTCTTGCTCGACTACGTCATGACCACATGGCCGTTCCGGTCTGTGTACTTGCAGTCCCCGGGATTCAGCGTCACAGCGGTCGCGAGTGGCCAGAACTCGCACTTTGACCCAGTTGCGCTACTTCGTGCACATCGGTACCATGAGGGCCGCTACTGGGATGAACACATAATGGCTGTGTCCCGCGAGCGGTGGGAACACAGCAAGCTTCGGCATCGAATCAGCCCAGCCGCGGTGGCCCCGGGCGAGCGTGATCTCTTACAGTCGCAATCCGCAATACAGTCGTCGAATGGTCAAAGGTAAAGGGAGTCTCGATGTCACAAACGGCGACGTTCTTAACCGATGAGTGGTTCATCCTGCTACAGCAGGCTCTCGCGAGTGAGCCCGCGGAGGTCCTTCCGCAGCAGATCAACATGGTCGCAAATATCGAGGCGCGTAACGGCCCGTCCGGAAGTCATGCACAAAGCCATCAGCAATTCGGCAACTCGAGAATGCTATGGTCACCTGGATCTGCAGCGAACCCAGACGTTACCTTCATCATGGACTACGAAACGCTGCGCGCCGGATGGCTTGGACTACCTGGAAGCACAGGATGGGACGCGTACCAGGCCGGAAAGATCGAAGTTGTCGCCAGCTCATGGTGGGTCTGGAATGACCTCGCGCTTGTGGGCGAATCGCTATTTCCATCGGATGCGGGAGCCCTCCAGCGAGTGCGAGCGATCACTGCGTAGTTCCGGGAGTCACCATGGCGGTCCCACCCTTCGGCGATGGTCCCACGTATACCGCCACGCTATATCTTTCAGTCGTGGCGCGGGGTATCGCCGGCTCGCTGCTATTCCGCGCCGGGTTAGCTAAGGCGCGAGATCAGAAGGACTTCGCGGCGTCCTTAGCGCAGTACACCCTCGTGCCGAAGCGGTCAGCGAAAACTGCCGCCAAAGTGCTCACCACCCTAGAGCTTGTCGTGGCCTTTCTAGTGGTTGCCGGCGTTGTGACGAGAGAGTCACTCGCCGCTGCCAGCCTATTGTTCCTGGCCTTTGCGACGGCTATGATCGTCGATCTGCAGCGTGACCGCGTCATCCCGTGCGGCTGCGGGATCACACCCTGGTCAGAAGGCTCTATCTCATGGCGCAAGGTCGCCGGGAACTTCTCGGTGGCTGCGATATGCGGTGCGGCGGCCGCCGCAGCGTCTGACGTGTTCCTCCAGCCACTCCCCCTTCTTGGGCTGACTCTACCCGTGGCCCTCGCCGTCACTCTCGGCGTATACGCACTGGCCCTCCGTCACTATGCGCCGGGGGAAGTCCGTCGAATCTGGATCGAACGTTGGACGCGACAGCACTGCCGCGCACGTCCGGAGCGCAGCAGTGCTGAGTTGACATTGATGCCCACTCGTACAGGTCATGGGTCCCAGGAGGCTGAATCATGGGTATGAGCATCTGGATCGCCTCTTACATATTGCTGTGGCTCATAGCGATCTTCCTAACGGCCGCCCTCATCAGCCTCTACCGTCATGTTGGACTGATCCATATGCGCTTCGGCCCGCGAGGTGCGCTGGCCCTGGCAGGAGAGGGGCCAGACCTTGGCGATCGCATTCCGGAAACCGTTGTCACCGATGTGAATGGAGTCCATCACAGCCTGAACGACGGAAGCAGCAGGCACATGCTCATCTATGTGTCGGCCACCTGTGATACGTGCAAGATGCTCATCCCTGCTATCAAGACCCTAGTTCGCACGAGTTCCACGCAGGTGCTGATCCTCTGCCTTGACGCAACCGAAGCGTACGAGATGGCACTTCCCGCCATACCCGTGGTCGCCGCCGAGAGCCTGGCTCAAGTTCACCTGATAAAGAATACGCCTTACGCGATAGCCGTCGACGAACACGGTCTCGTGGCCGCCAAAGGGATCGTCAACACACTCGAGCACCTGGAGGACATTGAGAGGAAGCTTGATCGCAGAAGTCGGCGGACAGATCCCGAAGCGACTGGGGCTAGGTCCTGAGCGGACAACAGCTCCAAGACAAGACTTACCTTACCTAGAGATTAGAGGGGTAAAAATGTTACACGACTCGCAGGTGAGCAAGTGGTCCATTAAGGCCGCTAACACCTTCGGAAGGCGCAGCTTCCTCACTCGGGCGGGAGGCATTTCGGCCGGTGTGCTGCTCGGGTCGGCTATGGGGGCCGCTCTATTCCCGGACAGCGCTTCAGCGAACAGCTGCGCGAACGACGGGTACCAGAACGAGCACGGCGAATCGATCATGTGCGCGTCGCTGCGCAACAACAACAGCAACTGCTTTAGCGGCGAATTCAACGGTGGCTGCTGGTACGCATGTCCTCAACAGCGCCTGATTAAGTGCTACAGCGGCAATACTCAGTACCAGGTCATCTTTACTGACTGTTGCCGATCATCTGGATGCAGCTGTCACAATGCCAGCACAACTGACGGCTATGGGAATAGTGATACCTGCTGCAATTTCTGCGAATGGCACGGCTCAGGCAAGGTCGTTTGCCGTATGAACAGCTGCACCTCCCATGTCTGCTGATTTCAGGGAGCGCGGGTAGATGCTCACGCCGATGGAGGCGCTGATTCCTGCTGCCCTGATTGCTGGTGCGGCTGCGAACTGGTCGCCTTGAGGCATGTCGATGCTCGCAAGCATCAACCCTGTGGTCTACAGGGGATCAAAGAGGCGCCTCACGGAATGCATTTCGGCTCACCTGACAGGTGGTGCCTTCGGTGGTGCCGTCCTGATCGGTGGACTCTCCCTGATTACCACCCCTTTTCGTCACCCCCACGCGGCGCTCAGCTTCGCGCTCGCGGCCGCCCTCGCTCTGGCTGCGCTGGCGTACGACACGGGCGTGTTTCCTTGGCGACCGCCGTCGCCGAATAAGCAGGTGCCTGAAAGCTGGCGCCGCCGGTTTCGGCCGCAGGTCGCGGCCTTTGCATATGGTTTCGGTTTGGGCCTGGCTGTAACCACGCGAGTGCGGTTCGCGCTGACCTATGCCCTCGTGGTCGACTGCATCATTCTTCTGTCATCGCCGGCCGCCATCATCTGTGGAGTGATCTTCGGGACTTCCCGCAGCGCTGTTGTCCTCCTGGGGATCGGCGCTGACACCCGCGAGCAGGTGAACGGCAGACTCGGTCGACTTGGTGCAGCTGAGCGAACAGTACAGGTGGTTGTGCTCTTCGCTTCCGCAGCCCTAGTCGTCGGGCTCGCATCACTAACGTGGAGGGCGACTGCTAGCTCATGAAAGAACATCAATCCCAGCCGCGCGGTGCGCCGACTTACAGAACTCTCTCGCGGCACGACTTCGTGATAGCCATCTGTCGTGCGCTGGACATCGACCTGCACGCACTCAGCAGTGAGCCCGAGGTGTTGCGTCGGAGCCTCGACTCCCTGCAGATGCTAGAAGCCGCACTGGCGATCGAGGAGCTGACCGGGCTGTTGACCGAGGAAGACGAAGCCGCGCAACTGAAGACCATCGCCGACGCCTACGGTCTATACGTTCGCCTATGCGAGCGGGACCAGGCCATGCTGGTTTCGCCCAATCGCAGTCAGTCGGTTGAATCCGCCGCGGGGGTGCTCGCCGGTGACGAGTGAGCAAGACATGACATCCGGCGGCCTCCGCACTCCTGATGTCCTAATGCGAGCCATCTATCCTGAGGACGCAGCCTTCGTATACATGCTGGCATTAAATAATCAGTGGAGCTTTCGCTGGTGCATTACGTCTGTCCTTCCAGGCATCGAACTATTTGCCTCGCGTGTATGGCACTGGACAGTCGGGCGATTCCTGTTGTTGTTGCCATCCGGAGAGGCAGCCGGACTCGTCGTCTTGCACAATACGGATGGCTCGGAAGACTTTCGCACACTGGACATCGTGTTCGCGGATTGGGAATTTGGCATTAGAGCATTCGGCCCGGTATCTGAAGTCTGCTTCGACTATTTCTTCGGCGTCTCAAGGATAAATAAGATATATGTAGACTTGCCCGACTCGCTCCACTCTGCGGTTCACCATAGGTTGCCCGATTATCTGCATCAGGAGGGCCGCATTAAGGAATACTACTTCCTGAATGGACACTACGAGGATCGGATCATTTCGTCTGCCTTCTTCGAGGACTGGGCATCGACGCGGAAGAGTGGCGAAGCAATGGCGGCATCTCAGTTGGATCGACCGCAGTGACGGACGGCAAACGCACCGACTGGTTTCAGATCGAGGACTCCCCCCGGGGGCATCACGACCGGCTGCTGGGTTTGCTTGGCGCAGAGACGTTGGCTAGCACGACCATTGGCGAACTTTCGCTTCTCACCGTTCACAAGCGCCGCGATGTCACAAACGTGCTGACGGACACTCACCATTTCTCAGCTGATGTAGTCGCGCTAACGTACTTTCCAGTCTTCGGGCTGCAGCCGCTTATGAGTGATGACGGTCCCTGGCGGCGCACCGTGCGCGCAGAGCTCACCCGGTGCATCAAGGCGCACTACCCGGATCGGCGCGCTTTGACTGCCATCGTCGGGCGAGTCCTTGATGACCTGGATGCCGATAGCTGCCAGGACCTGTTCTCCACCGTAGCGAGCAGGATCTCCGCATGGGTTTTCGCGACGCTGATTGGCGTGTCGCCCGATGTCGGCGACAGCATCGCTAGCTCTGCTGCAGATGTAGCACGGTTTGGCATAGCGCCGTTGAACGCCTTGCGAGCTGCCCGGCGACTTCGTAGCACGCTCCTGACGGCGCTCGATTCGCAAGCCAGTAGTAGTGATACCGGCATGCTGGCGGCGCTTGCACGATACGTCGCTCAGGGCACCATCAGTCACGACCGGCTACTGGATAGCCTGCTCATGCTCGCTTTGGCCAGCACGGAGACCACTACAGCAGCGATCTCCGCAATGCTGTATGGCCTGCTTGACGCCAAGGGTCGGGGTGGACTCGACGACCGCTCCCTGAAGGGATCTCTAGGAGCCGAGGCTGCCGCGGAAGTGCTGCGCTGGGAACCTCCGGTTCAGATGACTTGCAGGCGAGTAACTGAGGACGCGACCGTCAATAACACGCGACTGCGCAGCGGTTCGCTAGTCCTGGTTCATCTGGGCGCCGCCTCGCTGGACGACAGTTCGGGTTGGGTTCGGCAGCCCGCTCAGTTCACTCTGGACAGACCGTGGCGGCCACCGACACTGGCCTTTGGAACCGGGCATCATCGGTGCCCGGGAGCGCGGCTTGCGTGGTCGGAACTCGACATAACCGCCGCTCAGTTCATGCATCGATTTCCGAACGCAGCTCTTAGTGAGCCTGATTCGGCAGGTGTCAGTGGCTCGATGCTCAGGATTGCCGCACCGCTGCGCGTAATGCCAGGGCCCCGGTGAAAGTCAGCACTCCGCCGAGCCGCCATCGGCACGCGCTCCCCGAAACGATACCCGCTGGCCTCGCGCGAGCGGCTCGGAGTAAGTCATCGAGGACCGCCCTCATCGACAGCGAGGGAACGATTTCATTCGGAGACTTTGCCGCAGCATGCCGAGGTGCCCAGGCGCAGTTGTCTGACCTCAGCGTTCCAAGCCGGGTTGCCGTGCTCGCAGAGAACGGCGTGCCTTTCGCTGCCGCCTCGTTCGCTGTCATGTGTGCAGGTCACGTGCTCGCACCGATCGATCCCCGAATGGGCACAGAGGACCTGCGCCGCTCATTGACCAAGCTCACTCCGAGTATGATCTTCGTGCAGCCGGGACTGCATACGGCCCGGCAGGAATCTGAGAGATTCGCAGACTCAACCGGCGCTCGTGTTGTCAATCTGGACATGTGCGCTGTCCGCCAGTGGCTTGCGCGCGGGAACATCCAGCCGCTCCCACCAGATTTCCGTAAGACTAGCCCGCGCGATACTGCAGCCGTCTTCGGTACGTCTGGGACTTCCGGGGTCGCGGCCGCAGTGCTTCACACGCACAACTCACTGTGCGCCTCTGCGGGCGCCCTTCAGCTGCAGCATCGTGCCTATTTCGGTCGCTCTCCCCTGACGTTCGTGCGACGTGCGTCTCGCCTCGCAGTTCGTTACCGACGGCGCATCCTCCGAGTGGCGCTCGGCGATGAAGTATGGATGACGCCGATATCGCTTAGTGCCATCGCCGGGTTCAGCATTCTCGTGCAGTGCATGCTCACTGGCCGAACGCTCGTAACCATGAGCAGATTCCATCCCCGGACCGCCATGCAGATGATCGTGCGTCACCGGGTGACCACGCTTGCTGCCACGCCGACACTCATCGAGCTGATGCTTCGGCTGCGCGACTTCGAAACCTATGACACCTCATCGCTCCTCGTTGTCGGCCTTGGCGGGAGTCTTGCTTCCGCTTCACTCATCGGGAGAGCACAAGTGGCCTTCGGATGCGCGGTGGCTGTCGGATACGGGTCGACGGAGCTAGGCGGAGGTGTACTCGCCACGGACCTGCTGGATGCCCTCGAGCCACCGGGGCCAGCAGCGGGACGCCCTTTCCCAGGCGTCGAGGTCAGGGTGCTAGACGATGCGGGCCACGTCGCTCCGGCAGACGTACAAGGCGAACTTGCCTGTAAGGCGCCTGGGATGATGCAGGCTTATCTAGGCGACGGACCGAGAGTCATCGACACCGACGGCTGGCTGCATACAGGGGACGTGGCCATGATGGATGCCGCGGGGAGAGTACGGGTCCTGGGCCGAAAGGATGATGTCATGATCCGAGCGGGACGAAAGATCCATCCCGCCGAGATCGAAGATTGCATTAGCGCCGTCAACGGAATCCGAGAGTGCGCCGTCGTAGGCAAACGAAATCAGTCTGGGGACGAGATAATCGTTGCCTTTGTGTGTCGGGACTCGGGTAAAGTATCAGCGACCGAGATTATGGCGGCGTGCCGTGAGCAGCTAGCTCCTCAGAAGGTCCCTGGAATGGTTCGGTTCGTGGAGACCTTGCCGCGCACGTTGGATGGGAAGGTTCGGCGCAATGTTCTGCGTAGGCAAGCTGCCTTGGCGGCTCAGGCTAACGACAACCCGCAGTAAGCAGCGAAGCGGGATTCCCCGCTGCGGAACTTCATGAAGGCCGAGCAGATGAATGACGAAATCGCCTGGGGCGGTAGCGGTCTGCCGCACAAGCTCGCAGACGCAGTTCGACAGCACAAGGCGACCGTAGCCTTAATAGTAGCTCTCGTAGCGGTCATTGTCGTCCTGTCCGCTAATCGTTCTGAAAGCCGTCCCGCGAGTGCTGGGCCGATCAGGGTGGTCAATGAGAACTCTATAAGCTTCTCGGTCACGGGCGCAGTTGGCGGTGAGGTCGACGTTCGGTATCTTCAGGCCGGACGCGCCTCAAATACCATTTGGATGACCGTGATCGTCATCGGTCTGTCTCGCGGATTGGATTATATGGTGACGGCTGGGAGTTGCACAGGTGGAGCCCCCCAGGTATTTGCAATATCATCCGGGTTGCCAGATCCGGCGACAGATGTTCTCGTTCTGCCAGTGGACAATGTGCCGGGATCGCAGGCCACTGTGTCGTGGATACGTATTGCCACGGCCTCCGGGGTGCCACTTGGCGGTGTCCGCGGACAGTTCTGGGCGCCTCATCGAGAGACACCTATCGCTCCTGAGGGATCTGCCTGTTCCTAGCTAAGGAGGGCTGCAAGGGGTCCCAGCACGGAGAAACTCGCTAGACCCGTGCTCTCGGCGGCGACTGTCCAGCTCGCTACCGTGCGACTGGCACCTCGCGCAGGACGGTGATCAGCGCGACGGGCTACCGCGTCTGAGATTCGATGACTGATCGCGGCAGATCTCTATCAGTTGAAGCGCGACACGCGCCAGCGACCTAGCCGAGCAGGCCGTCGGAGTCGGTTGCACGGATTCTGTCCCCGAGCAGAGTCTGCTACTGGCGGTGTACTCCCCAGCTCACCAAGGTCGTCCGCGAGATGCCCAGACGCGCCGCGATCTGCGCCTTCGCAACGCCCTCCGCCGCGAGCCTCCGGATCAGCGCCCAGTCCTCCAAAGTGATCACTCCCCAATCGTTGAGAGCGTTCACTTTTCAAGCGTCGCTACTGTCCAGTTTTCGAGCGTCGCCGAGACGGCCGGCACCAGTCCGGCGAAAGACGCCATCAGCCGTGACCAAGACTGGCACGACAACCGAGCGCGCATCCCCTTACCTGGCGGTACTCCGTTCTTGCGTTAGCGTCATCAGGCCCGCGCCACTGATTCCTGCGAGCTCACAGGCGACCAGCGCGCCTTTCCTGTGGCTATTCGCCACGGAGGCGGCCGGGGCTGTAATTCGCATGCCCAATGCGTCGGCGACTGCCGGTCGATCTCGATGGCGGTAAGCTGCTGCCTGCTCCGGAACCTGCCGGTCGTGGGCCGCGGTCGCGGGCGGTGGTCAAGATGCCCGCTGGCTTACCAGCTTGTCGAGATCCTGCGCCAGCGCGACTCGGTCGGCAGCCACGCGCTCGTGCGGGCGGTCATTTGTCGGCCTAGGCACCTTGATCTTCGTCTGGCGCGATGAGGGTGACAGTCGGGAAATAGGTCCGGTACCTGGCGGCATCGCGGGTCAGCAGCCGGTAGCCGCGGACCGCGGAGTGGGCGCCGATATAGAAGTCAGGCAGCGGGGAGCGCTTCTGCCCGCCGCGTCGGCGGTAGGCGAGGAACGCCTTGCCAGCCAGGAAGCCAGCCTCATAGGGCAGCGCCTCGCGCCGGAAGTCGCCGGCATGAACGGCGTCGTCGAGCTCCTCGATCTGGTCGAAGCCGACCGAGACCTCCGCGTAAACGATCGGGTTGATCACCAGCTGACCCTCGTCCCCGGCCTTGGCGAGCGCGCCTTCCGACCACTGTCCCCAGTCGGGATCGTCGGTGACGATGTCGAGGATGACGCTGGAGTCCACCAGCGTCACCGGGCGTCTGGCGGCCACCCTAAGGCGTGCGGGCAATTCACTCGCCACGAAGCAA
>Ga0126381_100004624_pt1 | contig 15015 bp, 7 predicted proteins | sample PanSoiMetPlot_28_FD_96465 | JGI IMG/M metagenome (GOLD analysis project Ga0126381, IMG submission 96465) | Tropical forest soil microbial communities from Panama - MetaG Plot_28 | ecosystem: Environmental > Terrestrial > Soil > Tropical forest > Bulk soil | place: Panama | collected 2016-02-17
ATGTCCTTGCATGTGCTCATAAGCCACTTCAGCTACCAACTCAACCCGCAAAGGCTCCCACGATAGATCCTTTCCCTGGCTCCATCGGCTTTGCCCGCCCGGCATGCGGCTGGGAATCTCGCCATCCGCATCCTCCTCTCCTCTCCAACTTTTCCAAGGATGATGCTCCAGAGCGTTCTCGCGATAGGGCGCGAAATATTCGACCAGTTCGATGCGCTTCTGCAGCGGGAAACTGCCGCATACTCCCACATGCTGTAGTGCGCCGGAATCATCGTAAAGCCCAAGCAGCAGCGAGCCGATCGCGGGCTGATCTCCTTTTCTGTACCAGCGGAAGCCCGCCACCACGCAATCGCAGTCACGCTCATGCTTGACTTTGAGCATGACCCGTTTGTCCGATTCATAGATGCTGTCCTTCTGCTTCGCTATAACGCCGTCGAATCCAGCGCCCTCGAATCGCCGAAACCAATCGCGCGCCACACTCGAATCGTTCGTCGCCGGAGTGATGTGAACAGGTGGAGTGGCTGAGGACAGTGCAACTTCCAACTCTCTTCGCCGTTCGCTGAATGGACTCTCTCTCAAATCGCGGTCGCCTTCTGCAAGCAGATCAAAAAAAACGATTGATGCCGGCGTCTGTTGGCTCAGAAGCTTCACTCGTGATGGGGCAGGATGGATACGGAGCTGAAGCGCTTCGAAATCCAACGCGCCATGTCTCGCAAGTGCGATTTCTCCATCAAGCACGCAGCGCTGAGGTAACTGCGCCAGCAGCGCCTCAACCAATTCCGGAAAATAGCGATTAAGCGATTTCTCATCGCGGCTTTGAATAAAGATTTCCTCGCCATCCCGAAAGACCAACGTACGAAATCCATCCCATTTCGGTTCGTAAATCCACGTTTCCCCAGTTGGTAGTTCACTTACACGCTTGGCAAGCATAGGGAGAACGGGAGGGTTTATTGAGAGATCCATGGATATAAATGTAGCCCGGACCTGCTATGTTGTGAGCCTTAGAGAGTCCTCAGGGCGATCACCGAAGCATTGGGGTCCGGCGCTTGTGATGGCAATTCGATCTGGATCTTCTGCTCTGACTGATTGAATTTCAGCGATTGCCCATTCCCGAGCAAATGGGCGGAAATTACTTTTGGCTGGAGTCCAGTCAATTCAAGCGTCCCTGCAAGCCAATCGAAGACGTGGACAAAAATGGTCTCGCGCTTTGCCGTTGTGCGAATCGCAGGATTTCCCTGAATTGGACCATACGTGGTTCCGTAGATGGAATCTCCGTTGACGGCGAGCCAATTGCCGATGGCGCGAAGGCGCTCCTGGAATTCCGACTGAATGACTCCGTCAGGCTGTGGGCCAACATTGAGAAGGAAATTGCCGCCACGGCTCGCCACCTCAATGAGCCCTCGAATGAGAAATTGGGCCGACTTGTAGTCATGGTCGTGCATGTTGTAGGCCCAGGTATTGTTGATGGTCATGCAGGTTTCCCAAAGCTGAAAGTCTTCTGGGCGAGGAATGCCTGGCTTCAGTTCCTTTTGTACGTTTTGATCCACCGCAGAAAAATGAACGTCTTTGGTGGGAATCGCTTTAGGAATGAACTGTTCAGGAGTTACATAATCGCCGGGAACGCCGATGCGATCATTCACCAGCGTCGCGGGTTGCAGGCTTCGAATGAGCTTGATAAACCGCTCGCCATCGTATTTCTCCTGGTGATTCAGGCCGTCGAACCAGATCAAGACAACAGGCCCATACTTCGTTAGCAACTCAGACAACTGCAGTTGCATGTAGTCGAGATAAATCGGCCATTCCGGACGTTGAGGCTCTCCGTTCCAGTTATCGCGGGCAAGCTTTGAGGTATCGCGAAAATCGGGATGGTGCATGTCTGGCGGAGAATAATAGAAACCGAGGCGCATATTTCGCTTGCCGCAGGCTTCAGCCAGCATCTTGACGATATCCTTGCCATAGGGTGTGTTCGTGATCTTGTAGTCGGTGTAAGAAGTGTCGAACATGCAGAAGCCATCATGGTGTTTTGTAGTGAACACCATGTACTCCTGCCCAGCGGAACGGGCTAGGTCGACGAATGCGTCGGGATCAAACTTTGTTGGATTGAAGCGCTGGGGAAGGGCACGGTAATCGGCTTCGGAAATACCACCAGATGTGCGCCGCATGATGGGCCACGAAGCCTCTACGCTGGCGAGCGAATACGGCCCCCAGTGAATGAACATGCCGAACTTTGCGTCACGATACCAAGCTGTTCGGTCGCTTTCATCACCCAATGCGAAGGCAAAGTTTGGCATAAGAGAAAGCGAGGATGCGGCCAGAGATGTTTTTAGGAATTGTCTGCGATCCCAGTTTTGAGCGCTCATATCGTGTTAAACGCTAATGGCCGACTTCATGTGCTGTCAAGCGAGTTCACGATACCTATATTTGGATGAATAAGCTGGAATAGAGAAATGAAGACTGCAATTGCCAATGCCTTCTTGCGATATTTAAGCGCTTATTCGTATAATTCACTTCGTCGATTTTCCTGAGAGGGTGAAGATTGCCCGGAACAGTAAAGGTGGCATTGATTGCCGGCTCCATGTACGAGCCGCTCTATGGCTCGCTGGAAGAATTCAGCGCGATCCGGCATGTTGCGATTGACGTTGGATATCGCGGCGATCATCCAGCCTTGAATGCGCATTTGGCTTCCACGCCTGATCCGGCATATGACCTGATTTCCACGCATACGAAGTATGCGCCATCGCAAGCGCATTTTCTGGCGCCTCTGCAAACGCTTATCTCGCGAGAAGAATTGGCGGATTTCTATCCCAAGGTGCTGGAATTGGCGACGGTCGATGGTGAGTTACTTGGTCTTCCGAGAAACATCGATGTTCGGTTGCTGCATTACCGCACAGATTTGATGGATGAACCTCCGCAAACCTGGAACGCACTGTTCGAAATTGCGCAGAAGCTGACGAACGCGCCGGGGTTTTATGGCTTCGCTTTTCCAGGCATGGAGTCCGGACTGTTTGGAACATTCTTCGAACTAGTAGAGAGTGCTGGAGCCCACTTATTTCCTGAAAACCGAATTCCGGACATCGTGAACGATGGCGGCCGATGGTCTCTGGGACTCCTGCGCCGCATGTATATGTCCAAGATAGTTCCGCAACAGATTGTCGACTGGCATTACGACGAAGTGCATCGCTCGTTTCGTGAAGGCCGCGTCGCAATGATCGGTGATTGGCCTGCATATTACCGCGCACATCTTGATCCAGCCCAATCACGGGTACATGATCGCTTCTCAACGGCAATTTATCCCGTCGGACCTCCTGGAGTTTCAAAATCGTATGGTGGGTCGCATACATTTGCGCTTACACGGCGCGGAGCTGCGAATCCTGATGCTGTAGAGTTACTCCGTTTTCTAACTGCACCCGAACGGCAACTAAAAGAAGCTTCACGCGGCAGCGTACCGGTCCGACGCTCTGTAATGCAGCAGGTTCGTGAAACGGCATCGGAGAAAGAGCTTGAGCGCTGGCGTACGCTCGAATCTGTTATCGATACATCGGTGCTCATTCCGCCGAAGTTGAAGTGCTATCCGGAAATTGAAGCTGTACTTTGGCATACAGTACAGCGTGCGATCGTCGGCAAGATCGAAGAAGAGGAAGCACTTCACTACATCGTCAGCCATATTGCCGATATTATTGAGAGCCATTAATTGCTCCAGCATGAAAGAACATTTCGCCTATGTTGATTAAAGCTGTCACTACACGCGATGCGCGATTTCAGCTCGAACCCGGAGCCGGCTCAGATGCCGTTCACTCATCACCGGAGTATTCGTTTGCGGTGACTTATCTAACGCTCGAAAACGGACTGCGCGGAACGGGACTTGTGCTGACGATGGGCGAAGGGAATGACCTGGTCTGCCGCGCCATCGAGAAGCTAGCGTTGCGGCTGGTTGGCAATGACATCGAAGAGTTGATGTCTGAATTCGGCGAGCGATTTCGAGCGCTCGCTGACGATCCGCATCTGCGATGGCTTGGACCGCACAAAGGCGTCGTCCATCTAGCGCTCGCCTCGATTACGAATGCGTGCTTCGATTTGTGGGCGAAGCTGAGGAAGCAGCCGTTGTGGAGCCTGTTGCTTAGCTTGTCGCTAGATGAAGTTGTGAATCTGCTCGATCTCAGCTATCTCGAAGACGTTTTGGATCGAGAGACGGCATTGCTGTTGCTTAAAGGCGAGCGATCAAATCGTGCTGCACGCATGGGAATTCTTGAGCGGGGATATCCGGGCTATGACACAAGCGTCGGTTGGTATCACTATAACGACGATCAGATTCGCGACAACGTGCAGCGCAGTCTCGATCAGGGCTTCGGTGCTTTCAAGTTGAAAGTCGGAGGATCGCTTGAGCGCGATCTGCAACGGGCTCACGGATTACGGCGCATTACCGGTCCATCGACGACCATCATGCTCGATGCCAACCAGCAGTGGTCATTTCCTGCAGCCGTCAAGGCATGTAAGGAGCTCGCCAGCATGAATCCGTATTGGATCGAGGAGCCGACACATCCCGATGACATCTTTGCGCACAAGCAACTGGCGCAGGAGATCACTCCGCTTGCGCTTGCATTGGGCGAACATGTTCCGAACAGAGTAATCTTTAAGAATTACCTCGAAGCGAAATGTGTCAGCTTTCTGCAGCCCGATTGCACTCGATTAGGCGGAGTGAGTGAGTTTCTGACAGTGAGCCTGTTGGCTCGTAAGTACCAGGTGCCTATAGTCCCTCACGTTGGCGACATGGGGCAGATTCATCAGCATCTTGTGCTCTTCAATCACATCGCTATGGGCCATCCGGAAGTGTTTCTCGAACATATTCCCCACCTGAACAGTCACTTCGTAAATCCGGCTGAAGTCACTGGCGGGCGCTATCGAACTCCACAGGAGCCAGGCAGCAGTTCCGATCTATATGAATAGCAATTTCACCGGTATTCTTCTTGCGCTTGCGGGTGGCGTGCTGGTTGGGAATTGCATGCTGCCTCTGAAAAAGATTCGCATATGGCCATGGGAATGTACGTGGCTGATCTTCAGCTTTGTTTCCCTGATTTTCGTGCCGTGTCTAATCGCTGCTGCGGCGATTCCTGCGTGGCCTGGATTGTATGCGTCATTGTCATTCATTGAACTACTGCCATCTTTATTGCTTGGATTTGGGTGGGGAATTGCGCAGGTACTCTTCGGTATATCTGTTGTGCGCCTAGGCATCGCTCTGGCGTTCACGATCATCGTTGGATTAGGTACAGTCTTCGGAACGCTGGTACCACTCTTCGTTCTGCACAAGGCCGAACTTGCGAGCGGCAATTCTGAATTGTTGATTGCCGGATGCGGTTTGATGATTTTCGGCGTTGCGTTATCTGGTTTCGCGGGTAAGTTGCGGGAACAGCCGCAACGCGAGACAGGACATGGTTACATCTCTGGTCTAGGCATTGCCATTTTGTCGGGTGTACTGTCCTCAATGCTCAATCTCTCGCTTGCGTTCGGAAGTCCTATCTCTGAGACTGCTGTGCGATTTGGAGCGCCCACATCGACCGCTGTTTTTGCAGTGTGGCCTGTGACGCTTGTTGGCGGCCTCATTCCCAACCTTGGCTACACAGCGTATCTGTTGAATAAGAACAGAACTTGGGGAAAGCTCGTGCACACCGCCCAGGATGCTTTTCTGAGTCTCTTGATGGGACTGCTCTGGATTGGCGCGGTCGCGATTTACGGGCTTTCGACGCGCTACCTTGGGCGATTGGGCGATTCCGCAGGTTGGGCCATCTATCAAATCACGATGGTCCTTACGGCGAATACCGCAGGCATCGTCGTCGGCGAATGGAAATCGGCGAGCCGTCGCTCTTTGATTATGCTGGCGTGTGGCGTAGTCATTCTGATTCTTGCCACGATTACGACCGCAGTTTCGACTCGATGACACTCGTGCTAGTCTCTGGTTTACGAGATTTGAGACACGATGGACCTTGCGACTGCTCCGAACGATGCTTCTCTGCTGATAAAACAAAGCCTTGCTGCAAAGCTGCGAGAAGAAATTATCGAAGGTCATCTCGCACCCGGCCAGCGCATTATCGAAGGATTCTGGGCGCGGAAATTCGGAGTGGCGCAGACGTCGGTGCGCGAAGCCATTAACCTTCTCATCAGCGAAGGCTTTGCAACGAAGGCGTCAGGTCGAAGTGCCCGTGTTACGTCTTACACAGAAGCTGACATTGCGCAGATTTATGAATTGCGAGGCGCGCTCGAAGGACTCGCCGCACGGCTGACGACACAACGTCAGCCTGATCTTGAGCCGCTGGAAACCTCTCTCAAAGAATTGCGCAAGGCCACCAAGAGCGGGGATATCCGCAGGCTCATCGAGACGGATCTGCATTTTCATCTGCGGTTGTGCGAACTCTCCGGGAATCGATTCTTGTATGCGCAGATACGCACGTTGCTGGTGCCCCTCTTTGCTTTTGTTGCGATGCGAGTGGTGCAGAGCCATCAAACCCCGCAGGCTTGGGAGTCCGATCTGGATCGCCATAAGCGCATCATCGAATTGATACAGGAAGGCGATGCTTTCGCAGCCGAATTCGTCGTGCGCGGCGCTATGCGGCAGTTTGCAGTGCGAGCTTATGAGATCTGGCAGAGGAAGGAAGCCAAATGAGTCGCGCTAAGGTGTTTTCTGCAGCGAATCCAGAACGTTAAGCGCCTGGGCGATATCGGCATCTTTTGGAGCCAGCTTTTGCGCTTCCAGCAACTGTGTTCTGCCGTTGCTGAAGTCTCCTGCGCGGCAGTAAATCAAACCCAAGTCCTTATGCAGGATCGGCAGTGCGCTGCAATCTCCGCAGACACTCAACGCCTCTTTGAGTTGAGAAATGGCTTGTGGCCAATCGTGCGCATCGGCCGACGCCAGTGCAAAGTTGCCGAGTGTAGAAGCGCGATCGGTGATATGTTCCTGGGCCTGCAGAGTTTCAAATCTCGTCTGAAGAACCTGAGCTTCCTGGGGATTTGACTTTTTGAGTAGCCGCGCGAGATTGTAGAGTGCCTCGTTGTATTGCGGTCGAATCTCGATCGCTTTTCGCCACTGTTTGATGGCGCCCTCAGCATCGCCCTTGCGCTGTAGTTCCTGGCCGAGAATGAAGTACGCTTCCGCATAGTCTGGCTTTGCTGCGACGGCTTTTTTAAATTGTTCGATAGCTTCGTCCGTCTGGTCGGCCTGCCTGGAAATTAATCCGAGCAGGTACCACGCTTCCGCCTGCTTTGGATCGAGGCGTACAGCAGCTTCCAACTCTGGTCTGGCTTCATCATTGCGCTGTAGATCAAGCAGGACGCGACCCTTGTTGTAGTGCGCCGCGGCGTTGTTTGGATCGAGACGTGAGGCTTCAGAGAATTCTGCCAGTGCGCCCTTCAAATCAAAACGATCAGCCAGGGCGATTCCCAAATTCAAATGTGCTCCGGCTGAATTGGGATCAAGTTCCACTACCTTGCGGAAGATCGGCAGCGACTCGGCCCCTCGGTTCAGGCGAACCAAAACCATTCCGTAGACGCTGAGCGCCCCTGTGTTTTTAGGATCAAGCTGCGCAGCTTTGCTTAGCGCGGTTTCAGCTTCATTTAAACGTCCTTCGCCCGCCAGAATGAGGCCGAGATTGGCAAAGGCCTGACCATACTGAGGGTTGTTTTCAGTCGCGAGACGAAACATTTTTTCGGCGTCAGCATCTTTGCCGATCTGGCCATAGAGCACGCCCAGGTTGTTTTGCGCTTCGGCGTACTGCGGATCAAGCGAGATAGCGTTCTTAAACTGTTGTTCTGCATCCTGAGCGTGACCTGCCTGAAGATCGAGGAAACCCAATTGATTATGCACAGACGCAAGTGAAGCATCGATCGATTGTGCTTTTTCAAGAGCCTCGCGTTCTGCTGCATAGTCAGACAGACGATCGAGTGCAAGTGCGAGGTCATAGTAAGTGCGTGCGTTGTTGGGGTCGTTTGCCAGCGACGCGCGATACAGTTCAACGGCCTTTTTCGGATCGCCCGACTGCAAATCCTGATTCGCCTGGCTTGCACTGACCGAGGCTACATCCTGCTTTACGCTAGCCGCCTTTTTCTGTTGAAGGACGTCCAACTCTTTGTGAGCCTGCTCCTGCTGTCCTAATGAACGAAGCACCGCCGCCAACTGGAAACGCGCTTCACTCGACTCCGGATTGAGCTGCAGCGCCTTCTCCAACTCCGGCCTCGCATCAGCAGGTTTACCAAGACGAGCGAGCACGAAGCCAAGGTTGTAATGAGCGTCTGCATGATTCGGATCCAGTGTTACGGCCTGGCGAAATGCCTTCTCGGCTTCAGCGTAGTTTCCCAACCCGCGCTCAACAACGCCGTTGAAATATTGCGCTTCAAACTCATGCTGGTGCCTTTGCACGTATTCGTGGATAAGTGGTTCGGCTCGATCGTATTGGAGCAGTGCGGTCAATGCCTTCACATAGGAGAGGCGTACGCTGTCATTCGATGGATCAAGACGCAGAGCTGTATCAAATTCCTGCGCAGCTTCACTGAATCGTTTTTGCTGTGTGTAAACGATACCCAGATTCGTATGAGCCTGCGCATAGTCGGGATGCTCTTTGACGATCGCGGAAAGAATCTGAAGCGCCTCGTCGATATTGCCGTTCTTGGAATAAGCAATTGCGAGATTCAATTGCAATACCTCGTCAGGAGGCGCGTTCTTAAGTTCGGCGATAGCTGCCGTGTAGCGCTTCTGGGCGATCAGCGCCTTTGTCAGTCCATCGAGAGCTTGAACCGATTGTGGATCTTGCTTGAGAACCGCGCGAAATATGTCGATGGCTGCGTCCTGCTGGCCTAGCTCGCTCTGTACTACGCCTAACGGTAGCTGGATCTTTGGTGTATTCGGCTTTAGCGTTGATGCCGTCTGCAATTCATGAGCAGCACGCTTCAAGTCATGGCCTGTAAGAAGCGCAATGCCTAAATCGTAGTGTCCTTCCCAGGAGTTTGGTTCGAGGCGCGTTGCAGATTCAAATGCATGAATAGCGCAGGCAAGTTGATGCTGGCTGGCAAAGTTTGCGCCAAGAGCATCATAAGCAGCTGCGGAAGGATGTGCCGCGATTGCCTGTTCGAGATCGGCGGGCCCTTTGCATGTCGAAGACTGTTGCGCCGCCGCGGAGAAGGAAAGCAGGCAACAGGCAGCCACTAGGGAATAGGAAAGAGAAACCACTGGTTTTTGAATTACTCTCTGCACAAACAAAATTCAACCTACAGATGAATACGTTAGCAAATTTGACGTTGCCATCCATCTATTGGGGCAATGTCTTGCCTTGGGCGCGCACCAGCATCTCGCGCATGAAAGAGTCTTGAGGAAAGACTTCGAGATAGTGTTCCAGTGCTGTTTGTGCCCGGGCATATTGCTTGAGCTGAATCATCCGTACCACCAGAGTTTTCTGCATCACCGGGTCAAACGGATTCATCTGGATTGCTTTTTCCAGCGGCGGAAGCGATTCTTCGGTTTGATTCAGCTTTGCCAGCGCTTCCGATAAATCGGCGTACGTCGTCGCCTGTGGCTCAAGCTGCAAAGCATGTCTCAGATGGTCCACAGCAGCTTGATAATTGCCCTTCTTTAATTCTCTTCGTCCGAGTGATGCCTGTACGAGCGCATTTTCCGGCTGCGTTTGTTCGAGTTGATCAAGCACTTTGAGATAAGGCGCAACGTATTCGGGATGGTTTGCAGCCAGCTCGCCATAAGCCTCAAGAAGCGTCAACGGCGGCGGCGTACTGTCTTCCTGTCCGGGTGCGGGATTGAGATGGATCAAGTCTGGCAACGACGGTAATGCCTGCTGGAACGTGATGTCAGGAAACGGCTCATTTGGCTTCGCTATGATGCGATGGTTTGTCGCGCTGGAGTGAGAGATCACTCCGATATCGCGCTTCGGCATATGGCAGCCAATGCAGTTGTCGGCAGGCTTACTTTGCTGGCGGGTGCTCAATGGAAGCTTGCAATTTCGGCTGGTGTGACAGGTCAGGCACCTCGCATTGAAATACACGGGAGCTTCTGCGGTCGATGGTTCGACGTGCGGATCGTGGCATGTGATGCAACTGAGACGACCCTTGCTCTCCCGATAGCACTTGCTCAACGTCATCGAATAATAGTGCTCTACGTGATCCACATCCGGCGGAGCACTGCGAGTTGGTGGAATCATCAGTATGGTCAACGTGTTGTCCAGAGGCTCACCCGGACGAAAATCCTGATAAGTTTTGCCAGGCTTCAGTACGCGTACGTCTCCGGTTTGATGGCATCCCATACAAATGTTGTCAGCCAGGTACGGAGTCAGGCGAGACGGATTCACGATATGAGTCGAGTCATCTTTTGATCCGTGAGGGTTTTGCATCGCTGCGATGTGACCTGCTCCCGGACCATGGCAGTTTTCGCAGCCGATAGCCACCTCAGAGAATGGTGTACTTTCGAATTGCCCGTTTGTATTTGCGATAGGATTCGGCCGCCCGCTGTGACAGAAGATGCAGCCTGCCTGAATGGGGCGGTTAAAGCCCATATCAACTTGTTCGTATCCAGGTGATGGACCCCACGTCTTCGGCTTGGAGTAGAACGACTGCGGCGCCTGAAAGAGATAATCGTCGCGCCTCACGATTGCTCCGAGTCCGTTGATTCCAGCTCCGACCATCCACTCGATTTCGTGTGTGTCGCGAAAAATCTCAGTGCCATCCGTCGCCGTCTGGTACTCGCTCTGGAAAAGCTTTCCATCTCGTGTAAACGTGTCGTAATGCCGGTTCATCTGCTGATCGAAGGAATGCTCTGGAATGGAAAGGCTTTGCAGAAAAGCTGGCGTAAGGCTGGATGGCGCGACATGAGCCATCGATCTGCCCATGCTGCTTTGCATGTAGCGACGGTAGATTTCACTATGACATCCCGAACAGCTAACCGAGCCGACATAGCGATCGTTGTTTTTGCTGTTGTGTTGCGCCTCCGGCGGGGCTGCTTCGACTATCCCTGCCCATCGGCACATCAGAAAGCCTACAAAAAGCAGCCGCAGAGCAGATGCTATGGGACCGGCAGTCGAAACCATGCCGGCGGGGAGAACTGATTCACCAAAGAGGCTGGATAACAATCTCTTCAATTGTTGCCTTTTGACCCCAAAACTTATCTTCTTCACAATACTCACACGGCCGGAGCCAAAAAGATGAACTGGTCCCCCTTTGCCAGCCCTGTGCAGTCGTTTTCGGACGCAGTCCTGGCACCCCTCCGGTACAAGGTAGTTATTCTTTAGACGCTTAAATAAACACCAATGTCCCCCAAAAGGCCACGTATGAGTTTCATCCGATACACGATGTTTGCCGATAATGCAGTGATTATTGACAGCGATGCCCCTTTGCGACTATCTTTCATGGCGACAATTTAAGCGCTTATTTCGAGAATCAGTTAGCGTGAAGATTCTTGCTTTGACGCAAGCTAAAGCCCCTTTTTTGGATTTGAGTGATGAAAACTAAGTTCTATTCATGAAAATACTTCTTGACAGTCGTTCTTTGGTTTGACTAAAAAGTCAAACTGACTAACTATCCGGTGACAAAGTCGCCGGCCACGATTTTTGGAACCTTTCAGGTAGCGCTTTCAGGAGGACAGTCTATGCGGAATTCTGCGGAGTCACGTCATTCGTCCAGGGTTTTGAAGTTTGCATGTCTCGTGGTCGGACTCTTCGCGTTTGTGAGCGCAGGCCTTGCGCAACTTTCGACAGCCTCCTTAAGCGGTACCGCTCGAGACTCCAGTAGCGCTGTCATCACAAATGCCACCATTGTGCTTCACAGCGTGGATACCTCGGTCGAGCGTACATCCGTCACCAATACTGCCGGCGAGTACGTCTTCCTGAACATCACGCCAGGCAAATATACGCTCGAAGCAAAAGCCACGGGGTTCAGCTCGCAAAAGATTCCTGAGTTCCTGCTGACCGTCGGCCAGACAGCCACCATGAACTTTACGCTGGGGGTAGGTTCAGAAACCCAGGTGGTAACAGTTGAAGCTGGAGCCCAGCAACTCGATCTGCAGGGAGCCGATCTCGGCGCAGTGATCGCCACCAAACAGGTGAATGAGATCCCGCTCAACGGACGCAACTTTACCCAGCTGCTTCAGCTCACTCCCGGCGTCGCACCTATCATGACCGGCCAGGCGAACGGCATGCAGAACAACGGCGGCTTCGGTGCTCCTGTCACCATCGGCGCCGACTACAGCTTCCCCGCCGTCAACGGACAGACGAATCGCAGCAACATGTACCTGATGGACGGATTGAACAACTACGGCACCCTTGAGAGCACCTACGCCGTTCCACCCATCATCGATGCTGTGCAGGAATTCAAGGTCGTCTCCCACACCGACAGTGCCGAATTCGGCTCGGTGCTCGGCGGCGTCGTGAACGTCGTAACCAAGAGCGGTGCGAATGACTTTCACGGTGGCGCATGGGAGTACGTGCGCAATACCGTCTTCGACGCGCGCAACTACTTCCTCCCGCTTGATCAGCCGAAGCCTGCATATCATGAGAATCAATTCGGCGCCTCTGTGGGCGGCCCTGTATGGATTCCCAAGCTGTATAACGGCAGAAACAAAACATTCTTCTTTGGTGCTTACCAAGGCTTCCGCTACTCAAAGGTGCAGGACACGAACCTGTTGGTGCCCACTCCGGCGCAGCTTGCCGGTGACGAAACCGGACCATACTCCATTCCTCAAATCTACAATCCGTTCACAACCACATGCGTTTTAGATACTAATGGGCAGTGCTCTGGAGTTTATAAACGCGATCCATTTCCCGGCAATCAGATTCCTCAAAACCTGATTGACCCGCGCATGGTCGCGTGGGCTCAGTTCGCCTTTCCTGCAGCCGGTCCCTATCTTGCGAAATCAAATTCGAACGCAGTTGATACCACCCCTCTGATTCAGGATCAGAACGAATTTGACGTTCGTATCGATCAGAACTTTGGATCAAAAGATTCAGCGTGGTTCCGCTACAGTTTCGTCAACAGTCAGGTGACCACCTCCAATGGATTGCCCACATTGCATCAAACACACCCGATCCAATCCCGTGACTGGGGTGGAAGCTACGTTCACATTTTCAACCCAAGCCTGATCCTGCAAGCCCAGTACGCGCGTATTACGGTTTTGGATAACAACGTAACACGCTTCATAAGTCCTACCGGTGATATTTACAATACGATTGGTTTCAGCAATGACTTCGCCAGTGGCTTCGTCGGGGCTAACGGCGGTACTCTGCTTCCGGGGCCGGGAATCAATGGCCTTTCCAATGGGGATGAAACCATTTCGGACACGCCTAAAGCGACTGACGTTCACGAGTTCCGCGGTACAGTCACAAAAATTCTTGGAAACCACGAACTGAAATTCGGCGGTGGCTACACAACGAATAACTTCGAAAGCCCACTCTCCCAGATTAACTTGACATTCGACTCTACCGGCACTGCAGACCCGCAGACTGGTGGAACCGGCGACGCTCTTTCATCCTTTCTTTTGAATGTCCCGCACGGCGCCAATCGCAGAAATGTGAATGAGACAACGCGTCCGGGCGGCGTGTTGAGTGTCTTTGGCCAGGATTCTTGGAAAGCCACACCAAAGCTGACCCTCAATTTTGGATTGCGCTATGACTACACCTTTATTCCTCCTTACGGAAAGGAATCCACTGTTGGCGAGCAGGGTGGTATCGAAACCGGTGACATGGACTTCTCCAACGGGACCTATGTCGTCCAGAAATTACCTCCTCCGTGCAGTGTCCGCGGTCATGCGCCCTGCATCCCTGGCGATGGCACTTTGCCTGATCACGTAGTTGTAGATCCGCGCGGCAAGATCGCCCACAATGTTGGTACCAACTTTGGCCCGCGCTTTGGCTTTGCCTATGCCGTTGATGACAAGACGGTTGTGCGTGGAGCTTTTGGCATCGTCTTCGATAACTGGGCGGCAGTCACGCAAATGGCGCAAAATATCGAAGGCGCATGGCCTGATATTGGACAACAGATTCAGACCCATTTGAACGAGCCTTCCTCGACTCAGCCAACACCCAACGTTCAGGCACAGAATCCTCTGGTTGCCAGCGGCAGCGGGCTCTTTCCCCCAGCAACGCCATTCACAAACAACACCTGGTTTTATGATCCGCATATCAAGAACCCATATTCCGAACAGTGGAACCTTGGCGTGCAGCGTCAGTTGAACAATTCAACAGCATTAACCATCAACTATGTCGGTTCGGGCTCACATCGGACGAATGTCGGCGGATATTACAACACCGCTCTGAGGCCTGGTCTTGGCGATATCACGCTTCGGCAGCCCTATCCCTACAGCATTCCCACCTTCTACGATCGCAGCGTAGGTTTCGCTGATTACAATGCCCTCCAGGTAGAGTTCGATCGCCGGTATACGAACGGATTCTCGTACGGAGTTTCCTATACCTACTCGAAGGCCATGACTGAAGATGACGGCTGGTTTGGCGTTGAGGGATCCCTTCCACAGAATCCCTATGATCCTGCGGCCAATCGTTCTGCGTCCGGATTCGATCTGACCCACGTGCTCTCGATCAATACTCTGTATGAAATCCCAGTCGGGAAGGGCAAACGATTCTCAACCGGCAACAGCGTTCTCGACTATATTGTGGGCAACTGGCAGATTAACGCTCTGATCACCGGCCGCAGCGGACAGACCTTCTCGCCCGTCTACGGTACAGATATTGCCAACATTGGAGGCAGCTTCGTATACCTCAATCGAGTTGGAGATCCACACCAATCAAATCGGTCTGCAGGCGAATGGTTCAACACTGCCGCATACGCGGTTCCCGCGAAAGGCACATTCGGAAATGCTGGTCGTAACTCTCTTCGCTCTCAACCCTATTGGGATCTGACTCCCTCGGTCATTCGCAGGTTCCCCATCTGGGAGAGTCTGCAATTTGAGTTCCGCGCCGAAGCATTCAACGCCTTTAACCATACTGTCTTCGCCCCACCGGGTGGTGATCTGAATAACCCGCA
>Ga0126381_100004625_pt1 | contig 15015 bp, 11 predicted proteins | sample PanSoiMetPlot_28_FD_96465 | JGI IMG/M metagenome (GOLD analysis project Ga0126381, IMG submission 96465) | Tropical forest soil microbial communities from Panama - MetaG Plot_28 | ecosystem: Environmental > Terrestrial > Soil > Tropical forest > Bulk soil | place: Panama | collected 2016-02-17
AACAACCTCGTCCGGATGAGTCAGGGAAAAATGATGGGCGTCGATTTCAACATCGACAAGACCTGGGTAGGCGCGAGCATCGCATTGCACGAATAGCGGATTAAGACCGCACTAACTGACGGGGTTAAGGTTCGCAGGGATAAGTCGCTCGACGATTACGACGTCAAGCCAGCGGCCATCGAGGCGCGCATGTTTCTCATACACGCCAACCTCACGAAATCCGTGTTTGCGACAGAGCGCGCGACTGGCCTCGTTGAAAGGGAAAATCCGCGATAATAATTTCCACAACCCCAGTCGCTCCGCTTCGCTGATCAGATCAGCGAGCAGTAGATCGCCCAAGCCTCGACGTCTCCAATCGCGGTGGACGTACATCGAAAATTCGCCGATACCCCGATAACATTCCCGGTCCCGGTACGGCCCAGCGCCGGCCCAGCCAACGATTTCGCTAGCGATTTCAGCAACAACGGCGGGATAACGGCCGGTGATGGATTGAAGCCACGCCCGCTGATCTTGCGCAGATCGCCGCCTGGTTTCAAACGTGGCCATGCGGTCCTCAATGCCCTGATTGTAAATCTCGGCAATTGCTGCGGCATCATCTGACGTGGCGGATCGGATGCGAACGCCATGCACGCTTGGACGTTCGAGCGGGCGCCTACGTCGGCTCCGTTGATACCGTTGCTTCACCAGAGCCATGCTCGAACGCTTGCTGCACCGCGCGCCACGCGAGCATAGCGCATTTCACCCGTTGCGGGAATTTCCGAACGCCTTGCATTACACGCAGATCACCCAATGCCTTCGGCGCTTCGCTTGTGTCGGCTGTGACGAGATCGTGAAACGCCCTGACCATCTCCATTACTTCCGCCCGACTTCTGCCCTTCAATTTCATGGTCATCAGTGACGCCGAAGCCTGGCTGATCGCACACCCGCGTCCGTTGAACTTGATGTCCTCCAAACCACCGTTCGCATCGAATTTTACGGCTAGATGAATTTCGTCCCCGCAGGCCGGATTATCGCCATGCACCAGCACGGCCGCGTCGGGCAGCTCACCAAAATTCCGCGGTCTTCGCGAATGATCTAGGATCACTTCCTGGTATAACTCTTCGATTTCCGGGCTCATGAAAAGAAACGCACTGCAGCGTGAAGGATTTCCATCATTCGATCGATTTCCTCCATGGTATTGTAGAAATAGAAGCTCGCGCGCGTTGTACCAGGCACGCCGAAGCGGCGCATCAGCGGTTGGTTGCAATGATGCCCGCCGCGCATGGCCAAACCATACTGATCCGCAAACGTGGTCAGATCGTGCGGATGCGCAGCGTCCATAACAAACCCAACAAGCGCACCTCGCTCTTCCTTTGGACCGAAGACGCGCGTTCCCGGTAACTCGGCCAGGCGGTCAGCGGCATAATGTGCGAGCTGCGAGTCGTGCTCGAAAATTGCACGGCGCCCGATCGCTTCGATGTAATCAATGGCAGCCGCGAGGCCGATCGCGTCGGCAATGTTGGGCGTGCCAGCTTCGAAACGGTGAGGCGGTTTCTTGAACGAGCTTTTTTCGAGCGTGACGCTTACGATCATTTCGCCTCCGCCCTGCCACGGCGGCATGGAATCCAAAAGCTCCGCACGTCCGTAAAGCACGCCGATGCCGGTCGGCGCACACATTTTGTGCCCAGAGAATGCAAGAAAATCGCAACCCAATTGCTGCACATCGAGCGGCATGTGGCCGGCGCTCTGCGCTGCGTCGACTAATGTCAGCGCGCCGACAGCGCGAGCTCTGGCGCAAAGCTCGGTGACTGGATTAATGGTGCCGAGCGAATTTGAGATGTGCGTAAACGCGAAAAGCTTCACCTCTGCTGTTAGCAAAGAAGGAAGCTGGTCAACATCAAGGGTTCCGTCATCGCGCACCGGCAGAAATCGAAGATGCGCGCCTTCCCGTTCGGCCAGTAACTGCCATGGCACCAGGTTGCTGTGATGCTCCATCACCGTCAGAAGAATCACGTCCCCTTCGCGAATGAATTTTCCGCCCCATGCTTGCGCTACCAAATTGATGCTCTCTGTCGTGCCGCGGGTGAAGGCGATCTCGTTAGGACTTTGCGCACCGATGTAATCCGCGACGCGCTGTCGCGCGTGTTCATAAGCTTCAGTCGCACGCCCGCTCAGCGTGTGCAGCGCTCGATGAACATTCGCATTGTCATGTTCGTAAAATTTTCGAACCGCCTCGATGACAGGTCGCGGTTTTTGGGAGGTCGCAGCGCTATCAAAGTAGATTAGCTCATGGCCACGTACCTCTTGACGCAGGATCGGAAAATCCTCCCGGACAGCACTCCAATCTACCTGGCTGGCGACCGCCTTATGCACGCCATAATCTGCTATACTGCCAACAACACGCTAGTGCCAACGTGGGACCCGTTTTCCTCAACGCGCTGGCAACATTCTAGCGGCAAATTCCGTCGGATGTCTCTACAGCTTCGAACTCATAATCTTGGCAGCTTCAGCCGAAGGGCGGACCGGAATGATTTCGAAGTCGGCTAAGTCGCGCCAGTTTGCGATCCATTTATCGAACAGCGCGTAGTCTTCGGTTTCCATGAGTTGCCAACAGATTTTGAAATCCAAATCAACCCAACTCGAAATGTATTCCACTCCTTTGGGCATCATTCGGCCTTTCTCTCGGAAACGTTGATAAATTTCGGGTGCGGTGCCTTTTTTGAAACGCTCGATCACCATGTAAAGCATGGTTCTTCTCTAGTGGCGGCTGTGCCAGCCGCAATCCTAATTCGCAGCCGAAACGGCTGCCTCTACAGTTCGACCAACTATTTCAGCTCGTTATTCACTTCCGTGAACGCGTTCGCCGCGAATTCTAAATCTTCGCGCGAATGCGCGGCAGAGACTTGCGTGCGGACGCGCGCGGTGCCATGGGGAACGACCGGATAAAAGAAGCCAATGACGTAGACGCCCTTCTCCAACATTCGCGCCGCGAACTTTTGTGACTTTGCCGCGTCGCCGATCATTATGGGAACGATGGGATGCACCCCGGGTTTGATCGTTAGGCCGCGTTCGGTCAGCGCAGCACGGAAGAAATTGGTATTTCCCTCAAGCTTATCGCGCAGTTCGGTCGATGCGCTGAGAAGCTCCAGTGCTTTCAGAGAAGCAGCAACAACTGGTGGCGCAATGGTGTTGGAAAATAGATAAGGCCGGGAACGTTGCCGCAGAAGATCCACAATTTGCTTTCGCCCGCTCGTGAAGCCACCACTCGCTCCGCCAAGGGCCTTCCCAAGCGTGCCAGTGATGATATCGATCCTGCCCATCACGCCGCGATACTCGTGCGTGCCGCGCCCGGTTTTGCCTAGAAAACCGGTCGCGTGCGCGTCGTCGATCATCGTTAGCGCGTCGTGTTTTTCGGCAAGGTCGCAAATGGCCGAGAGATTCGCGATCGTGCCGTCCATCGAGAAACAACCGTCAGTAGCAATCAATTTGAACCGCGCATTTTGCGCGGCACGGAGTTGAGCTTCCAGATCTCCCATATCGTTGTGCTTGTAACGGAACCGTTGCGCTTTGCTGAGCCGGATGCCGTCGATGATGCTGGCGTGATTCAATTCATCGCTGATCACCGCATCCTGTTCGGTGAGCAGCGTTTCGAACAATCCGCCGTTGGCGTCGAAGCACGAGGGATAAAGGATCGTACCCTCTGTCCCGAGAAATTTCGTAAGCGCAGTTTCCAGTTCCTTGTGAATGTCCTGCGTGCCGCAGATGAAACGCACGCTCGCCATGCCGAAACCGTGCGTGCCGAGCGCTTCTTTGGCAGCGGCGATCAGCGCCGGGTGATCAGCCAGACCAAGATAATTGTTCGCGCACATGTTCAGTACACGTTTGCCGCCGGTGATCGCAATGTGGGCGTCTTGCGGAGTTGTGATGACCCGTTCGGTTTTAAACAGGCCTTGGGATTTAATTTCCTCCAGTGTTTGAGAAAGTTGTTTGTCGAATTGGGCGATCATAGCTAAACGATAACTAGAATGACGAAGCACGAATGTCGAATACCGAAGGAATGTCGGAGCCGTAAATTAAATCAGGAAAAAAGGCGGCAAGGCCAGTTCCTGATTTCCTGGCTTCCAAATTGACCGTAAAAAGTTCTTGCGTGCTTGTGAATAACTGTTAATAACTCCGGCAGGTGATACGCCTTGACCTACGCTGAGCGTCGTAACCTCGCCTTAATCCTGCTGGCGGCTTTCATCGCCGTTATTCTCCTTACTGCCTGCGGCACCACAACTCATCACGCCTTGCCGGCGTACGAAGCGCCGCTCGCGAAGACGAATTTTCAGCAGGTACGCACGACTGCTTACACACATACTGAAGCTGACCATCTCCAGTACAGCAATCACAACGCTCTTGGTGGAGAATTGCACGCGGCAGGTCCGGCGATTCACCGAGCCGAGGTTGTAAGTCGTGCAACGCTCGCCTACGAAGTTCAGCGCGCTATTCCCGTCAATGAGAATGATTCGTATTCACCGCCGCTTCAACGTTTCTCGATGGATGAACGCCAACCCGTCACCCCCGGTCCGAAACGTGCGCCAAGAACAACGCCGAGAAAGACTCGCGCGGTCAAACGCGCTGTAGTTGTATCCCGACCTCCGCAGATTGGAAGCGCAGCGGCCGATTGGTCACGCTGGCCGGCCGGAACAGTCTTTCGTCTGCTCTCAACCGGACAGAGCTACCGCGTGGAAGATTACGGTTGGGCACTTTCAGGACGCAACACCATCGACCTGTACATGGCGAACCAGCGTGAAATGAACAACTGGGGCGCGCGTGAGGAGGCCATCGAAATTCTGAAATGGGGCGATCCGCAGGAGAGCTTGGAATTCCTGCGAAGGCACCAGGATTACAGGCACATCAAACGGATGGTGCTTGAGCTGGAAGGCCGCCAGAAAGAAGCAGCATCACTCCAGTAAAGCTTTACATCGGGGAAGCTTTCGCGATTTCGCGGCCCAATAACATTCGCGCAGCAGGTTCGATTGCTCAGGATGACAACTCGTCCCAGTTGAGCACGATTTTCCCGGAGTTACCGGATTTCATCAGTTCGATCGCCTCCTTGAATTCGGTATATGGAAAGTGATGCGTTATTATCGGCGAGATATCGAGACCGCTCTGGATCATGGCGGTCATTTTGTACCAGGTCTCATACATTTCGCGGCCGTAGATGCCTTTGATGGTGAGCGCGCTGAACACGACTGTGTTCCAATCGATGGCAGCGTTGCCCGGCATGATGCCTAACAAAGCAATTTTGCCGCCGTGGAACATGTTAGGCAAAATGTCAGCGAAAGCTTTTGGATTACCGGACATTTCCAGCGCGACATCAAACCCTTCCTTCATTCCGAGCTTCTGCATCGCGTCGGCGACTTTTTCGGTGCGCACATCGAGTGCGATATCGGCACCCATTGTGCGCGCGAGATTTAACCGATACGCGTTTACGTCCGTGATGACGACGTGACGGGCGCCAGCGCGTTTGCAAATCGGAATGGCCATGCAGCCGATCGGACCCGCGCCGGTGATGAGCACGTCTTCTCCTACCAGATCAAATGAGAGAGCGGTGTGCACCGCGTTGCCTAACGGGTCGAAACAGGAAAGCACATCCAAAGGAATCGACGGATCGGCATGCCAACAATTGTCCTGCGGAACGGCGACATACTCGGCCCACGCACCAGGCCGATTGACACCTACCCCAAGCGTATTCGGACAAAGATGCCGCCGTCCGGCCAGACAATTCCGACAATGTCCACAGGTGATGTGTCCCTCGCCGACCACGAGATCGCCGCGTGCAAAGCCTTTCACGTGATCACCGACAGCATCAACGACGCCGGCGAACTCGTGACCGATAGTCATCGGCACTGGAATGGTTTTCTGTGCCCAGTCGTCCCAGTTGTAGATGTGCACATCCGTACCGCAGATCGACGCTTTCAATACCCGAATCAGCACCTCATCGCTGGCAACTTCTGGAACCGGAACCTCCTCCAGCCATAGACCAGGCTCCCGTTTGGCCTTCACGATCGCTTTCATCATTTTCTGCACGAGCAAAAGCTAGGCGAATCAGCAACGCAGGAAAGCAGGAAAGTTCGCGAACCTTAGCTGGTTTTATCAAACTACGGAATTATAGTTTCTTCCTGGTATGAAAAGACTGCTGATTTCTTCCATGCTCATCTGTGTTGCGATGATTTGCGCCTGCCAAAAACAGGATTCGGCTGCTGAAGCGCAACTTGCGCAACGGAAAGCAGAACTGGACGCACGCGAGAAGGCGCTGGATCAAAGAGAGAAAGCCTTGGGCGAATGGGAAAAAGCCATTACAAAGTTCCGGGCCCTTCCCTCTGCCCTTCAGTCGCCAAAGCCGGTTGTCGATCCCGAGCAAGCGAAAGCTGAAAGAGAAAGGAGAATACAACAGCTTCCTCCCGAGCTTCAGGCTCTTATTCGTGACCGCTCCCTGTTGAATGCTCAAACAACTGACAAAAGCAAGGGAACAGAAGACCGCGCAGCAGAGCTACAGCGCCGTCTGGAAGAGGCACGCAAGAAGATGATGAGCGGGTTAGCATCTCCTAGCGCAGAGTCATCTCAGACGCAGTCCTCTTCTCCATCTCCCTCACCCACACCCGAGTAAATCCGATCCGCTGCTTGCATTCCCTGCGGCGCACAAGCAGCGCGCCTCCATCTCGCCGGCCTTGTAATACGGCCGACCCCCAAAGCCGGATTGAAATCTGTAGCCTGCGCGGGGAATAATAGCAGTGATGACAGCTCGTGAGCGCGTGGCGCAGCTACTAAAAGCTTGGCCAAAAATTTATCCACACGCGCATTGCGAGCTGGATTTTCGAAATCCGCTCCAGCTACTCGTAGCGACCATTCTCTCCGCGCAATCCACGGATAAGCGCGTCAATATGGTAACGCCCGCTCTGTTTCGGAAATACCGAACCGCGAAAGATTATGCGGACGCGCCTCTCCCCGAATTGGAAAACGCGATCAAATCCACGGGCTTCTATCGCAACAAAGCGAAAAGCATTCGCGGCGCTATGCGCGAAATTGTCGAGAAGTACGGAGGAAAAGTGCCGGACACCATGGCCCAATTATACACGTTGCCGGGCGTCGGCCGAAAAACTGCGAACGTAGTACTGGGCAACGCTTTTCACAAAGACGAAGGAATCGTCGTCGACACACACGTGATCCGGTTATCGCAGCGGCTTGGCCTAACGAAACAAAAAGATCCGGTAAAGATTGAGCTCGACTTGATGAAGCTTGTTCCGCGCGAGCATTGGACAGACTGGAGTCATTGGCTCATCTGGCATGGGCGACGCCGTTGCTACGCGCGCAAGCCAGACTGCAGCCGGTGTGAAGTTTTTAAGCTTTGTCCGAGTGGCAAGATCTTCTTGCGGAGTGGCAAGGCACTGAAGGCGCCCGAAAATGCTTGAACCGTTGCGGGGCGCTGTCCAAGATCGCCAACCACTTGAGAACGTTCGCGATCGCCGTTCTTATTCTGCTCACTGGTAGCGCTTTCGGCGCCACGGAAGCACCGGAGCTTCAACAGTTGCGAGGTCAACTGAAGAAAGCTCAAGACGCCGAAGACAAGCCGGCAATTATTGAATTAAGCCAGCGCATTGTCGCGACGGCTCCAAACGATTCCAACACCTGGGACACGCTCGCGCAGACCCAACTCGAAACCGAGGACCTCGACGGCCTCGAGCGTACGCTCGACGCATGGCAAAAGGCATTCAAGAAACCATCCGCTGCGATCGAAGACTTCCGCGGCGGACTCTGCTTCAAGCGCAAGGATTACCGGTGTGCAGAGAAACACTGGCTTGCGTTTACCGCGACCAAACCGCCCCGAGCCGATCTCGCGACCGCTTATGACAACCTGGCGGAATTATGCGCAGAGCAGGCTCGTTGGGCAGACCATGCGGCATACCGGACGAAGGCAATCGCCGCTCAGGATACCGCGGCGCGCCGCGTGCTGCGTGCGGTGGCTTACCTGCGCCTGCGTAACTGGGACACTGCTTATACCGATATGGCGAAAGCCAACAAAATGGATGCGACTGACGCACAAGTGAAGGAGTGGCTCCCGGAATTCGAACGACTGCAAAAATTCCTGCCGCAAATCAAAGCGCTTGATACGCAGATCGCAAAATCCGGAAACGATCCCGCCATTGCGGGACCGTTGCTGGAACGCGCCCGCGTTTTCATTTTGGCCGGCCGCCCTTTGTTGGCGATCGATGACGCCGAGCGCGCATACAAGCTTCAGGCTGCATCGATGCGCGCGCGCATTGAATTAGCCGAAGCATTCCTGGATGCCGGCCAACCCGAGAACGCGGCAAAGCTGGAGGTCGATCGATACCTTCGTCGTGGAGAGGACAAACATGTTAGCGATGAGGCATTACGGGAACTCGGAAGGTTGGATGCTCGTTTATCAGCGAATCCGAAGGATGCCGACGCGCTGGTTGCGCGAGCTAAAATTTTGAGAGACCTGCGTCAATTCACGCTCGCTCTCGCAGACGCGAATGCCGCGCTGGCGACCAATGATAAATCGGCGGCCGCACATTTCGAAGCGGCGCAAAATCTGGATGGTCTGGATCGGCAAAAGGAAGCGCTGTTGCAGGCGCGCATCGCAACAGAGTTGGACCCTCGCGATTCAAAGATGTGGTTCTTTCGCGGCGTGCTCGAACGGCAGCGTGCAGACTTCACGGAAGCCGTCGCGTCGCAAACGCGTTCAATTGAAATCAGTGAGTCACTTGTCGCATTAACCGAACGCGAGCAATGCGAACGCCGCATTGGGAAGACAACCGAAGCCGATGCCGATCGGCGCCGAATTCAGGAACTGGCGCCACAAAAACCATGAAACGGCGAGCCGGCGAATTGGCGAACGGGCGATTCTCTTTCGCGCGCACAGCGCGCTTTGGAGTGCGGCGGCCTGACGCCGCTTTTCATGGCCGTTGCCATTTCGCCTTCTCGCGGTTTCGGATTTTTTCGCTGCTTCTTGCCAGCACTTTTATCGTTTGCCTCTCGAACCCTGCGCTCGCTCAGGACGAAGAACAGGAAGAAGAAGCATCCAAGGCAAAACCCGATGCGGGCGGCGTTGTGATCGAGCCTTCGAAAGGAATGATTTCCGAAGGCATCACGATCACGTTTCCCGTCTCGATGGTGGCGGCCGATCTAATCGACGTTGGTGGTCAGCCAAGCCCTTTCGTGAGCGAGCCGAAGCTTGACGGCACGTTTCTCTGGAAAAGTCAGACGGAAGGCGTCTTCACCGTGAGCGGGGTCGTGGCCGGGGCGCGCCATCGCCTCACGCTGTCTCCCGGTTTGAAAGACGCAACTGGCAAACCGTTCGTGGTGAAGGATTGGAGCGCCGAATTCAGAACTCCAAAATTTGCGATCACGACGGAATTCACCGAGCGCAAACGGTTGCCGGCGCGCCCGCAAATCTATCTCGAATCGACATACACAGTTCGACTCGATGAAGCGGCGCAGCACATTTACTTTCAAGATCGCGAGTCGCGCGAGCGTTTTCCAGTTGAAGTAATTCAAACGGCGGAAGGCAAAGCTGAGGCTTCTCTGGAAGCGACGGGCTTCCGAGTCACGCCGCGCGCGCCACTTCCAGTCGAACGCACATTCGATCTTATCGTGAATGGTTTGCTCGACGCGAAAAGCCGACAGCCGCTTCCGTACTTGCAAGTCATGCCCGTCGGCAAAACCGAACCACTGAAGTTGCAATGGCTCGGGGCGTTCAATCACCCGCTGGACGATCCCACGATCCGAATCAAATTCGACGACTCGATCGATCCTGTGGAAGCAACCCCGGAAAGAATCCGGGTTGAGCCAGCGGTGGAGAAAATGAAACTCCTTGCCAGCAGCGACGAGATTCAAATCACAGGCGAGTTCGATCTCAAGCAGCGTTACAAAGTCACCATTTCGCCGGAACTGAAGGGCGACCGCGGCTACGGACTCGCGTCTCAATCGCGGTGGGGCGCCACGTTTCGACCGAAGGAAGCGTGTCTGATTTTTCCATCACGGCAGGTGTTTGCCCGCGCGCGCGAGGACTTGCGCTTTGCCTTCTTCCAAGTCAACACGCCGCAGGTCACATGGAAACTCGCCCGGATTCCTGCTGAGAAGCTGTCCGCAGTCACCGCGCGAGTGAAAGAATTTGAAAAGGACGCCACCGATCCTGTCACCGGCAAGGTGATAATCGATCCGCGCACAGGGTTCGCGAAAGAATTTCAGACTGAATTGCTTATCGATGCGTTCCAACTGCCGGTTGAGAGCAGCGGCACGTTCGAAGCGACGAGCAACGATACCGAAACACGACGCGATGTCCGTTGTACACCCGCCGAAGCCTCGGCGAAGGCCGGCGTTCCACCTGCAAAGGAAGCGTTCGCCGGCCCGTATCTCTTTGAGGCGAGTGCAACCCTACCTGACGGCCGGATCGTTGGGAATCGATCGATCATTTGCGTGAACGATTACCTGCTGACGCAGAAACGAACGCCAACTACGGTACTCATGCGTCTTGCGAAAACGTCCGACGCGAGCTCCGTGGGCGGGGTGACGATCCGCGCGGTCACGGAAGACAACATCGAATTGGCTCGCGCAGTCACTGACAAGAACGGCATCGCAGAATTCCCGAAGCAGAAGGTTTTCCCGAAAACAAGTGGTTCTAATGCAAAGAATGTTCATCTCTTTATCGCGGATACCGCGACCGGACCTGCGCTGCAATTTGCCGAGGGGACTGCCTTTCCTTCTGGGTATGATTCCACTGCGTCACCGAACAATCCGCGTGCTGAGATCGTCACCGATCGCAATCTCTATCGTCCCGGCCAGACCGTGAAGATGAAAGGGTTGGCGCGTGACGTGACCGCTTCGAAAGACCTCGTGATTCCAGTCGGAGCCGCCGTGCATTGGAGCGTAAGCGAAAGCAATGGAAGTCGGGTTGTGGGTGAAGGGAACACGACGCTTTCCGCTTATGGCGGATGGGAAGCGGAGTGGAGCGTGCCGGCAACCGCAAAGCTCGGCGCTTACGAGGTGCGATGCGCTGTAGCTGGTCACAATTACGAAGGCGTGACTGTCATTAACGTTCAAGAGTTTCGCGTCCCGCTGTTTTCAGTCGTGGTCGAGGCAACTACGCCAGAGGTCGGTACGACTGCGCATGCGCGGATCTCCTCTGCCTATTTTCACGGCGCACCGAACACAGGCGCCCGAGTGCACTGGAAAGCGAGCTGGACGACGTCGCCGGATTACTCCAGTGATTCCGGAGAACCGTATCGAAAGCGTTTCAACTCTTACTCCGAAGTCGGTCCGCGTTTCGATGTCGACAGCGAGGACATCAAAACAATCGAGGGCGACACACAACTCGATGCGCATGGTTTCGCGACGATCGCCTGCGAATCGCCGTTTAAAGATAATCCTGCAGTTAACCGCACGAACATTATCTGGCGCGCAGACGTTACCTCAATCGACGGACAAACGCTCAGCGGTGGCGAGACGGCCATACTTTTCACGACCGAAACGCGTCTCGGTGTACGTGCCGAAGAGCAGGTTACACAACCCGCAGGGGTAAAAGTCGACATCGACGCGCTCAATGCCAAGGACCAGAAACAGGATGGAGTTCTCGTTCGCGTCGATCTCTTTCACGTCACCACAAAAACAGTCAAAGAACAGATCGCGCCGTTTGTTTATCGATACCGTAACACCGACCAGTTCGCGAAAGTCACATCGCAGGACGCGAAAACGCCGGCCGCACTTTTATTCCCAACAACCGAGACCGGCCGTTACGTTGTTGCTGTCAACGCCACAAAAGTCAAAGCGCCGGTGGTGAGCGATGAAACCACTGTTACTGGTGAAAAACCGGCGGAACTCCCCGTCGTCAATGAGACCACGTTCAAGATCGATCGTCGCGCGGAGCCGTTTCTGCCCGGCGAAAAAGCAGCGTTTACGATACAAGCGCCGTTCGGTGGCGTCGCATGGGTATCGGTCGAAACGGATGAGGTGCTCGATGCGTTGCTCGTTCCGGTTAAAGGCAACGCCGGCCGGATCGAATTGCCTATCAAAGAGAATTACGCGCCGAACGCAACGGTTTCGATCTATCTGGTAAAGCCTGGCGGCGAAAACGAGCTTCCGCTCGAACGTTTCGCCTACACTGAGATTGATGTTCGCCGGCCTGACCGCGAACTAAAAGTTGCGCCGCATCTTGCCAGTACAACCGCCAAGCCGGGTGACAAGGTGCGCGGTGAAGTGCTGGTGACATCGCAAGACAAACCGGTTGCCGATGCAGATCTCCTCGTGTTCGCAGTCGACGACGCCGTTCTTACCTTGGGTGATTGGAAACTGCCGAACATCGGCGCGGGCTTTTACCCAAGGAACGTTTTCTCCGTGCGCACTTACGAAGCGCTGCACGGTTACATCGAAAACCTTGCTAAACTCAGTTTGACCCAAAAAGGGTTCGTCATCGGCGATGGCGGAGAGGAATCAATCTCGAACACCAAAAATGTTCGCAAGGAATTTCGCACTCTCGCGTTTTGGCAGGACAGTTTGAAGACCGGCGCCGATGGCAAGGTCGCGTTCGAATTCGTCGCCCCGGATAACCTGACCACATATCGCCTCGTGGCGGTCGGCCAGACCAAAGCGAACCAATTCGGCGGCGACGCAAGACAAACTGTAAAGATATCAAAACCGCTTTTGATCGATTTGGCGTTGCCGCGTTTTTTGCGCGAAGGCGATGACGTTGAATTGCGCGCCGTCGTCCGGCAAAACTTCGCCGACAACGACGGCGTAACAATGCGGTGTGTGACGGACGCGAACCTTAAGTTGCTCGGCGGCGACGTGACCACGCAGCCGGCGCAACGCGACGCGCCGACGGTGTTTCGTTTCAAGGCGAAAGTGACCGACCCAAATCTCGCGCCGACAAAGGTGCGTTTCGAAGCGGTCTCGACCTCGAACAAACAAATGTCGGACGCGGTGGAGATCACGATTCCGGTGCAACCGCCAACGATTGTGCGCAAGGAAAGCGTGGCGGCTCCATTCAATGGTCCGCAGTTCGATGCGCATCGCGCGATGCCCGAAGTCTGGAGGCGCAGTCGCGGCCATTTCACTACAACCATTTCAACGTCGCGCTGGCTGCCACAGATGTCGGGCCTTCCGGTGATTCTGGATTATCCGCACGGTTGCTTTGAACAAATTTCTTCCAAGGTGCTGGCGTACAGTCAACTCGCGAACATTCTCGCTTACCTGCCGGATTTTCAGCAACGCGATGCCGAATATCGCGCCACGCTCCAGCACGGGATGAAACAGTATGCCGACTCGATTCTGGAGAACGGTATGCTCCCATACTGGCCCGGCGGCAATACAGGGAATGGTTTCGTTACAATCCAGGCGCTTTGGTCCGTCAACGAATCCGTTAGTGCCGGTTTGAAGGCACCATCAGACTTGGAACAGAAACTCACCGGCGCCGTAAAGAAGATAGCCAAAGGCCAGCTGCCGGGGTCGCGATTTGAAAAATGCTTCGCGATTTTCGTACTGACCCCATCTACCGCGGACGATTACAAAAACGAATTGCAGGAATTATATCTGCATCGAAACGAAGGCACCGACGAAGATCGCGCGTTGCTCGCAATCGCGTTGCGCCACCAAGGCATCATGGCGCGCGAGCAGCAGCAACTTCTCCGCGAGATCGACCAACCAATCAAAGAACGCGCGTTCAACCCCACCACATTTACGTCAATGACTCGTGCAGAGGCGATGCGCGCCCTCGCCTTCCAGGTGATCTCGCCGCCGACGTGGACGAAACAACGGAAACAACAGGCACTGGAACGCCTGTCTAAGCTGCTGCAAGACGCCGGATCCCTTTCGACTCAGGAAAATCTGTGGCTGCTGCTGGCGTTCTCATCAAGAATTGGCGTCGAAACAACATCCGAACTGCACGCTGCGGAACCGCCCGCAGCGGTGGTTTCGAAAAATGGACGCTCGGCTGCGTGGGTCGATCGAAACCTGGAAAATGATCTCGTGATCAAAGGCCTAAATCAAAGCGCACTCACGTTTCTGATGCATGCGGAATATTCCACAAACGAAGTTGACACCGATCGCGTGGACCGCGGCTTCCGAATCGAGCGTGTTGTAAAAAATCTCACTGACGCAACGCGGGTAGGGACTCCGAATGCGCCGCTAAAACTGGGCGATCAATTGCTCATCACGTACCGCCTGAATACGCGGAAACTTCAAAATTTTGTCGCGCTCGAGGATTCGTTACCTGCCGGCGTGGAAGTCGTGAATCCGAATCTTGCGCTCGTTGGGAAATTCTACCAATTGCCGCCGCCGGACCCGCAGGATCATTTGTTAGGCCTGTCGTATTCCGAGATGCGCGATCGCTCCGCGCTTCTTTATTTCGACACGGTCGACCCCGGCTCAGGCACGTACTCGATCCTGGCCCGCGCAACAGCAGCAGGCACCTTTCGCTGGCCAGCCACGCAAGTGGCGCCCATGTACGACAGCCGTTTCTCCGGCCTGTCGCCATCAAGCGTATGCGTCATCTCCGTCGATTGATTCCGAGGAGCACAGGGCGTCTTTTGGTCGCTTGTCTCCTGGCTGTTCTTGTCGCCATTGTATTTGCATGGTGGCTACCGATACCTAACGAACTGCAAAAATCGCCGAGCGGGACGTTGACGCTGCTCGATTGTCGCGGCCGCAGAATTGCCGAGCTCGCGTCAGCGGATGCGCGCACCCAATTTCCAATCGCGCTCGAGCAAATGGGACCGTGGCTGCCAGGCGTAACGGTCGCGCTGGAAGATCGGCGGTTTTTCCAACACCACGGCGTTGATTGGCGCGACCGTTGCCGCGTGCTCACGGAATTTGCGATCGCGGCAAATTGTTTCGGGCGCATCCACGATCACCCAGCAACTCGTGAAACTCGCGAGTAGCCGCAACAATCGCAGTTGGCGCGGCAAACTGTACGAGGCAATTGTCGCTTGGAAGCTAGAACGACGCTGGAGCAAGCAGCGAATTCTGTCGGAATAC